>Ga0137375_10002823_pt1 | contig 20482 bp, 16 predicted proteins | sample SagtaG_24_FD_104936 | JGI IMG/M metagenome (GOLD analysis project Ga0137375, IMG submission 104936) | Vadose zone soil microbial communities from Sagehorn Ranch, Mendocino, California, USA - Sage1_R_113_16 metaG | ecosystem: Environmental > Terrestrial > Soil > Vadose zone | place: USA...
CGCAAAAGGGACTTCTCCTCAGCGTCAATAATCGAGTCGGCGTCAACGTGATTCTTGACGTCGGCACGTTGAGCGATGAGGTCACCGTCACCGCCGCATCGCCGCTGCTCGAAACGACGGCGAGCGCCTCGTCGACGCTGACCAATCGTGAAGTCAACGCGTTGCCCATGTTCGGCAACAGCGCGCTGCTGCTGGCGCGCAGCGTTCCCGCGGTGCAGTGGACGGGGCAGCCGAACTGCAGCGCGAGTTCGGCCTGCACCGGCGCACGAAGCTGCAGCTCCGGATGGACGCAATCAACGCGCTGAACAACGTGCAGTGGGATCTGCCGAACACGACGCCGACCAGCTCAAACTTCGGCGTCGTCACGCAGCAGTGGAACACCCCGCGGTGGCTGCAGGTGCAGGGACGCGTGACCTTCTAGACCTTCTCCCACTGCCGGCTCTTCGCCGACGTCAGCACGGCATCCGTCACGTAATCGGTGGCAAGGCCGTCGTGGAAGGTCGGCGGCAGGCTCTTGCCGTTCGCGGCGGCCTGGACGAAATCCGCGAACTGGTGCGTGAACGTGTGCTCGTAGCCGATCTGCAGGCCCGGCACCCACCAGTGCTTCATGTAGGGCTGGTCGCCGTCCGTCACGTGGATGTTGCGCCAGCCGCGCACGCGTCCTTCGTCCTGGTGATCGAAGTACTGGATGCGATGGAGATCGTGCAAGTCCCAGAACGCGGACGCGTGCTCGCCGTTGATTTCCAGCGTGTAGAGCGCCTTGTGCCCGCGCGCGTAACGCGTGGCCTCGAAGATGGCGAGCGATCCATTCTCGAACCGCGCAAGGAACGCGCTCGCATCGTCGATGCCGACCGGTTCGACTTTTCCGGTCAGGTTGTGTTTGCGCTCTTTGATAAAGGTCTCGGTCATCGCCGTCACCTCGGTGATCGGCCCGTTCAGCCAGAGTGCCGTGTCGATGTTGTGGGCGAGCAGGTCGCCGGTGACGCCGCTGCCCGCGACGTTGACGTCGAGGCGCCACAGGCCCTCGCCACCCTGGGGCAGATCCTGCGAGATCGTCCAGTCCTGCAGGAACTTCGCGCGATAGTGAAAAATCCGGCCGAGCTTCTTCTCGTCGATCAGCTGCTTGATCATCGTGACGGCCGGAACACGCCGGTAGTTGTACCAGACAGTGTTCGGCACGCCCGCCTTCTCGACAGCGTCCGTCATTTCCTTCGCTTCTTTCGCGGTTCGCCCGAGCGGCTTCTCGCACATCACCATCTTGCCCGCCTTCGCGGCCGCGATCGCGATCTCGTGGTGCGTGTCGTTCGGACTCGCGATGTCGATGACGTCGACGTCTTTCCGGTTCACAAGGTCGCGCCAGTCGGTCGCGTACGACTCGTAGCCCCAGTTCTCGGCGAACTTCTTCACGCGCGCTTCATTGCGCGCGGCCACCGCCTTTAACACCGGCTTCCACGGGAGCTCAAAAAACCGCGGCGCCTGAAGGAACGCGTTCGAATGGGTCCTGCCCATGAACCCATAGCCGACCAGACCAATCTTCAATTCCTTCATCAGTTCCATCCATGAGCGTCGCGCACGGCTTTCATGACCCCGAGCACGTCGTTCCACGTCTTCTGCTGCGTCATGACTGCGTTGGGGAACATGCAGCCGTCCCAGCAGATGTGGTCGAGCTTTTTCTCGACGTTCCCCTTCTCGTCACGCAGCCAGTAGCCGGCATGTTTGACGATGTCGAGCTTGCCGTTTGGATCGAAGGGGAGACAATGCCGTCCCGTCTTGTCGTGCGATCCCGATCCTTTGACCGTCGCGTCGTTCTGCGCGACGTGGAAGTCGATTGTCCATGGCCGCAGCGCGCGCGTCATCTTCTTCAGCGCCTCGTCCAGCGTCGCCTGGTCCTTCCAGTCGAAGTTCTCCGGCAGGATGCGGTCCTCTGGCGCGTTGTAGCCCATGGTGAAGAGGAGCGTGTGCGCCATGTCGGCCTGGAACCCGACCGTCCTCGGTCTGTTGACCATCTCGAGGAGCTCGACATTGCGTTTTACGCTGTGCATGCCTCCCCAGCAGATTTCCCCCTCGATCGCGAGCCGCTCGCCGATCGATTCCGCGATGTCAGCGGCCTTCTCAAAGGTGTCGGCAATCTTCTTCGTGTTGCCGACAGGATCTTTTGCCCACTCGGCCGGACTCGCCGCCGAGTCGATGCGGACGATTCCATAGCGGCGGATGCCCAAGTCTTCGAGCTTCCGGCCGATCGCGCACGCCTTTCGTACCTGCGTGAGAAACGCCTTGCGCTCGTCTTCCGATCCCATGGCCGACCCGCCGCCGGTCGGCGGCCAGACGGGCGCGACCAGCGAGCCGACCATCAGGTTCTTCGCGCGGATCTTGTCGCCGAGGCGCTGCAGGTCGTCGTTCGACGAATCGATGCTGACGTGCGGATCAAAGAGGAAGAGATCGACGCCGTCGAAGCGCGTGCCATCGACCTGCGCCTTCGCCGTCAGGTCGAGCATCGTGTCGAGATCGATCGGCGGCTCGGCGCCGGGGCCACCCTTGCCGACCAGGCCGGGCCACATCGCGTTGTGCAGTGCTGGCTTCTTGTGTGCCATGAGCGTCACCTTTTCTTCGGTGCTTCAGAATTGCCCGGCCCGAAGTGTTTGAGGATGACCAGCGGATCGCTCTCGCTGCGATTTTCGACGCGCACGCCGGCTGCGGCGGCATCGGCGCTGACGAACAGCTCGTCTTCCGTCATCTGGCCGAAGCGAATCATCGCGGGCGTCGAGACCTGCACGCCGTTGAGCGCGCCGTGTCCCTGCGTGAGGATGAGGCCGTACGCCGCGGCGTCCTTGATCGTCACGGTGCGCTTCGGCTGCACGGTCAGCTCCTTCGCGGAATACCACGCTGTGCCGTACGTGATCCACACTTCGCGGAATCCATCGGCGTCCGTGTCGACAAACGGAGTCACCGGCTTCGGGTTGTAGCGATTGCTCTCGCCGAACCGCGGATTCACGTTCGCGTTCCAGTCGAGCATGCCGATGATGTAATCGAGGTCGCGGCTCTTGTCTGGCGGGACGTCTTTCACCAGAAGATCCCATGGCGTCATCCGCCCCTCGACTTCCGACTGGAACATCGCGAACACGTCGCTGTTCACCTGCGGTTCGTAGGTGAGGAGCGACCCTGGCGCATGCAGGATGCCCGGATCGATCTGCCACCCGGTGCCGCGTTCGAGACGGTACGCGCGAGAGAGATACGTGATCCCGTTGTCTCCCTTGTTCCAGTTCTCGAGACAGCGGCGCACATCATCCTTCGTCGTACCTGGCTCGAGTCCCATGAACGTGTAGGGATAGTTGTTGTCGGTTGGGTTGTACTGCGGAGGGAAGTAATACGCCTCAGGCTTGCCACGACGTCCGACGCGCGCGGCGTCCGCATCGCTCTGATGCATGTGATGCGGGATCGGACCCAGGTTGTCGAAGAACTTGCAGAGCAGGTTCCAGCCCTTTTCACGCGCCATGACCTCCTTGCCGAGGAGCAGATCTCCTGCCTGCTCGACGGCCGCTTTCAGCAGGAAGCGCCTGCCACTGGCGAGGCGGACGTAGCTGAGACCTTCGTCCGCGGGCGTGCCGGGCCCGTTATCGGCGTTCGTTGTCGACGAAAACCAGCGCTCGTTGATGCCGCCGCGGTGGGCGCCGAATGCGTACAGGTCGTCGGGATGCAGGCGCAGGCGACGTCCGGGGTGCATGAAAGAACGCGGAACCCAGCAGGGTTCAAGTCGAAGGAGGCCTTTGCCCTCGCCGAGGGCATCCTGGATGACGGATCGGTCAGTCATGATCGCCCACGATATCTCCCGCGCCACGCGCTCGCAACCGCCAACGCCCGCCCGACTGCCGTTTCACATCGCGAAATCCGCGGATCGTGCTCCGAACACCCTTGGGCGCGCACTTGCCTCTGTGGCCCCGCAGCCACGCCCCGCGACCGCATGTTCGTTCCATAGAGTGAAACGCGGTGAATCCGCAAAAACCTGACCGCGGCCGTGAGGCCGGGACGTATGCTTTTATCCCGTCGCATGGGTGCCCATTTCCTCGCGTTCGACCTCGGTGCCGAAAGTGGCCGTGCGATCTCCGGCCATCTGCGTTCCGGAAGGCTCGAGCTCTCTGAGGTCTGCCGGTTCCCCAACGAACCGGTGCGCGTGGATGGATCGCTCTACTGGGACGTGCCGCGCTTGTGGCTTCAGATGCAGCGCGCCCTGGAACAGCTCGGACGCGCGGGCACGCGACTGGACAGCATCGGCGTCGATGCGTGGGGCTGCGATTACGGGTTGATCGGGGAAACGGGGGATCTGCTCGCCAATCCGTATCACTACCGCGATTCGCGCACCGACGGCGTGATGGAAGACGTGTTCGCGCGCGTGCCGCGCGCGCGGATCTACGACATCACCGGCATCCAGTTCCTGACATTCAACACGTTGTACCAGTTGATCGCCACCGCCCGCGCGACGCCGCGCCTGCTCGACGCCGCGACCCAGCTGGGCACGATCCCTGACATCCTCAACTACTGGCTGACCGGCGACCTGCGCGCCGAGTTCACGAGCGCGACGACGACGCAGATGGTCAATGCGCGCCGCCGCGAGTGGGCGTTCGATCTCCTGCGCGAGCTCGAACTGCCCACACGGCTGCTGCCGCCGCTGATCGAGCCGGGGTCTGTCCTCGGCCCGCTGCAGCCGTCGGTCTGCGCTGCACTCGCCGGTACGCCCGTCGTCGTCCCGGCGTGCCACGACACGGGATCGGCGGTCGCGGCCGTGCCGGCAGGCGGCGGGCGCGCGTTCGTGAGCTCCGGCACATGGTCGCTCGTCGGCACCGAAGTCCCGCGGCCGATCATCACGCCCCGCGCGCTCGACGCGAACTTCACGAACGAAGGGGGCGTGTGCGGCACGACACGGTTGCTGAAGAACATCGGCGGGCTCTGGCTGCTGCAGGCGTGCCGCCGCGAGTGGGCGCGCGACGGCCGGCAGTACGAGTACGCGGAACTGATGGAGGCGGCGGTCGAAGACAAGCTGGCGTTCGCGTCGCTGTTCGATCCCGACGACCCCGCGTTTCTGCATCCATCGAGCATGTCGCGCGCGATCGCGGATTACTGCAGGCGCACGGCTCAGCCCGAGCCTGACGGTCCGGCCGCGTTCACGCGCGCGATTCTCGAGAGCCTCGCATTCAAGTACCGCGTCGTGCTCGACACCCTGGAGGAGCTGACCGGCATGAAAATCACCGAGGTGCAGATCGTCGGCGGTGGCTCGCGCAACCGCGTGCTCAACCAGTTCACCGCCGACGCGACGGGCCGAACGGTGCTGTCGGGACCGATCGAAGCCACCGCGCTCGGCAACATCGCGATGCAGATGCTCGCCACCGGCGCCGTCGGCAGCCTCGCCGACGCGCGTGGCATCATCGAACGTTCATTCCCGGCGGAGCGCTTCGAGCCCGCCGCCGCCGATCGCTGGACGGCGCAATACCGGCGCTTCCAGGAGTACGTGGAGCTGACCTGTGTCTGAATCCTCGACGAAAGAACTGTCCCTGCTGCAGAACCTGTGGGACGAGCGCACGGCCGCGAGCCTTGCGGAGAACCCTCTTGAGCTGCTGCGTTACCGTTCGAACCTCCTCGGTGAAGACCTGCGGATTACCAACTTCGGCGGCGGGAACACGAGCTCGAAGTTCGATCTCCCGGATCCTCTGACCGGTGAGATGCGCCGCGTGATGGCAGTGAAGGGCAGCGGCGGCGATCTTCGATCGATCACCGCGGGCGGTTTCGCCATCTTGTATCTCGACAAGCTGGAAGCGCTGATCGCGCGGTATCGCGGCGAGTCGCTCGAGGACGAGATGGTCGCGTTGTACCCGCTCTGCGCATTTGGCGAGAACCGCGTGGCCGCGTCGATCGACACGCCGCTGCACGCGTTCCTGCCGTTCGCGCATGTCGATCACCTGCACCCGAACTGGGCCATCGCGCTCGCGGCGAGCGCGAACGGCGCGCAGAAGCTCGACGAGTTCAACAAGCGGTTCGGCCGCAGGATCGTGTGGGTCCCCTGGCAGCGTCCGGGATTCGAGCTCGCGTTGATGCTGAAGCGAGCGGTCGAACAGAATCCCGGTTGCGACGGCATTATTCTCGGCGGGCATGGACTCTTCACGTGGGGCAACACGCAGCACGAGTGTTACGTCAACAGCATCCGCACCATCGACCAGATGGGGGAGTTCATCCAGGAGCAGGAGAAGCGTGCCGCGCGTCCGCGCTTCGGCGGCCCGGCCATCACCGCCACCGTCGCCGATCGCGAGTCCGCGATCACAGACATCTTCCCGTATCTGCGCGGCGCCGTATCCTCGAACCGCCGCGTCATCGGACATTACGATGCGTCGGCGGAAGCAGTGGAGTTCGCCAACTCCAGGTGGGCAGGAGAACTCTGCGCACTTGGTACCAGTTGCCCGGATCACTTCCTGCGCACGCGCATCTCGCCGATGTTCATCGAATGGGATCCGGCGAATCATGATGGTGCTGCGCTCCGCGATGCCATCGACACGCGCATCATCATCTACCGCGAGGCGTACGCGAAGTACTACCAGGCGTTCGCCGACAAGGACTCGCCCGCATTGCGCGACAGCAATCCGTCCGTCGTCGTGATTCCGGGGCTCGGGATCTTCGGTTTCGGCAAGGACAAGCGCGAGGCGCGCATCACCACCGAGTTCTTCATCAACGCGATCCACGTCATGCAGGGGGCGAACGCGCTCGAAGGTGACGGCGGTTCCCCGAAGGTGCTGCCGCAAGTCCGCCGGCCGGAGCAGGCAAAGGAATTCAAGACCTTCCACAACTACGTTGCGCTGCCGCGGCTCGAAGCGTTCCGGATCGAGTACTGGGCGCTCGAAGAGGCCAAGCTGCAGCGGATGCCGCCGGAAAAGGAATTCAGCCGCAAGGTCGTCGTTGTCGTCGGCGGCGGCAGCGGGATCGGGCGCGAGGTCGCACTGCAGATCGCGAAGTGGGGCGGGCATGTGGTTGTGGCCGATGCGAACGGCGCCGCGGCCGCAGGCACCGCGAACGACGCCGCCGCAGTGTCGTCGAAAGAGATGGTCCAGTCGGCAGCGCTCGATTTGACAGCACGCGACACGATCGCATCCGCAATCCGGGCCGCGGTCCTGCAGTTCGGCGGGTTTGACTCGGTCGTGAACACGGCCGCGATCTACCCGACGCCGGATCCCTCAACGCCCGCGGAAGCGGTATGGAGCAGGACGCTGTCGATCAACGTCACGTCGAACTTCGTGCTGGCGCAGGAAGCGGCGAAGGTGCTGAAGGCGCAGAAACTGCCGGCGTCGATCGTGCTCACGAGCTCCGCCAACGCCGTCGTGCCGAAGGCGGGCAGCGAGGCGTACGACGTCAGCAAGGCGGCGATCAATCACCTGATTCGCGAGCTGGCGATCGGGCTCGGTCCGCTCGTGCGGGTGAACGGGATCGCGCCGGCGACAGTGATCGCCGGGTCGGCGATGTTCCCGCGCGATCGCGTGATCGTCGCGCTGAAGAAATACAACCTGAAATACAGCGACTCGGATTCAGACGAAGCGCTGCGGAACACGCTGGCGGAGTTCTACGCGCAGCGGACGATCACGCGCCGGCCGATCCTGCCGATCGACAACGCGAACGCGATCTGCTGGCTGGCGGGGGATCAGAGCGCCAAGACGACGGGCCATGTGATCCCCGTCGATGGCGGCCTGCCGGACGCGTTTCTGCGGTAACTACGCGAACATCTGGATCAGCTGATCGTTCGGATAAATGTGATCGACATTCTCCGGAGTGACCAGCTGGTGCTTGACGAAGACCGCCGGCGGCACGGCGCGGCGATTGAGAATGTCGAGCGCCACCGCCACGATCTCGGCGCCGTACTTCTCGGGGAAGTACGCCACCGATCCAATCAGGCGCGTGCCCGGCTGGCGCAGCTCGGCTCGCCCTTCGGGCGACGCGTTCTGGCCCATGATCGCGCACGAGTCCACGCGTCCGGCTTCCTGCATCGCGCGCAGCGAACCCAGTGCGCTTGGATCGTTGATCGCGCCGATCAGGAAGCGCCGCGAGCGGCTGGCACGCAGGTGACGCCGCATCGCCTCGAAGCTCTCGCCAAGTTTGCCGTCACCGTCCAGGTACGTGACCTTGCAGCTCTCGAGCGTCGGACAGATTTCCTTCATGCCCACGAGCATGCCGGTGAGCCGCATCCGCGGAAGACTGCCGGCGCGATCGAGCGTGATCAGGACGATCTCGTCGGCGTCCGTGCAGCGCTGCAGCTTCGCCCATCGGCCGAGATGCCGGCCGCCGATCAGCCCGGCCTCGTAGTTATTGGCGCCGAAGTACGTTGCGCCCGGATGGGGGATTTCGAGCGCAATCATCGGAATCCCGGCCTCACGGTACTTCGACGCGACGATCGGCGCGACGTGCTCGTCGGTCTGGAACTCGATGACGAGATCGACTTTTTCGCGGACCAGGACGTCGGCGTTGCGCTGCGCGATCTTCGCGTTGTAGCGGTTGTCGACACAGATCAGTTCGAGTCCCTGCGCGGCCGCGGCGCGCTGCAATCCGGTGGAGATTTCCTTGGAGAACTGGTAATCAGTACCCTGCGCCGCGTATCCGAGGCGGAAGGGGCGCTGCTTGAACGGGCGGAGGTGCGACCGATAGAGGTTTTCCCCCGCCTTCTCGAGCATGCCGCATCGTTCGAGCGTGTAGAGCAGGCGAAAGGTCATGCTCTTGGGCAGTCCGCTGCGCGCCGCGATCTCGCGCAGCGGCAAGGCCTCGCCCGAGGATCGAAACGCGGACAGCAGTTGCGCCGCGTGGATCACCGATTTCACAAGGTAGGGGTCCCGAGTGGCCGGTCGCGGCTCCGCCTTATTCATGGTCGCCATGCCTCCTGCGAATCGCGACATTATGTCCGACCGTTTCGCAGCGCGCAACGGAATTTTTGAGATGCGAAATGACGAGCTGGCGGGTTCAAAAGGTTCAAGGGGTTCAAATGGTTCTGCAGGATCTCGTTCATCGGGCACTTGAAGGTTTCCGCATCGAGCTGCCCTCGTGGGGCTTTGCGAACACGGGGACGCGGTTCGGAAAGTTTCTGCAGCCGGCGGCGGCGGTGACGATCGATGAAAAGTTCAGCGATGCCGGCCATGTGCACTCGATGACGGGCGTGTGCCCGACGGTTGCGCTGCACGTCCTCTGGGATCTGCCGGATGGTCTCGCGGGTGCGGCCGAGATCGATCGCCTTGCGTCGCGTTACGGCGTGCGCGCGGGATCGATCAATCCGAACGTGTTCCAGGACCAGCAGTACAAGCACGGCTCGTTTGGCAATCCCGATCCAGAAGTCCGTGTGGCGGCGCAGCGGCACGTCGCTGCCAGCATTGCGATTGCGCGCGCGGTCAAGAGCCGCGACATCTCACTGTGGTTCGCCGACGGCTCGAATTATCCCGGGACGGCGAACATCCGGCAGCGCCGCGGCTGGTTCGTGGAAGGGCTGCGCGCTGCGCACGCGAATCTCGCGCCGGGGCAGCGGCTCCTCGTTGAGTACAAGCCGTTCGAGCCGGCGTTCTACCACACCGACATCGCGGACTGGGGCATGGCGCTCCTGCTCGCGCGCGAAGCAGGGCCGCAGGCGCGCGTGCTCGTCGACACGGGGCACCACTACCTGTCGCAGAACATCGAGCAGATCGTCGCGTGGCTGCTCGCCGAAGGCATGCTCGGCGGGTTCCACTTCAACGATCGGCGATATGCAGACGATGACCTGACGCTCGGCTCGATCGATCCATACCAGGTGTTCCGCATCTTTCACGAGATCCGCGCATTCGCCCACGACACCGGGGCGGAGCCGGACATCGCCTGCATGGTGGACCAGAGCCACAACCTGAAGGGAAAGATCGAGGCGATGATCCAGACGGTGTGCATCGCGCAGGAGCTCTACGCGAAGGCCGCCCTCGTCGATCACGAGGCGCTCGCCCTCGCGCAGCGGCGCACGGATCTCGTACGCGCCGAGTCGATCCTGCAGGACGCATTTTCGACCGACGTGCGGCCGGCGATCCGCGACTGGCGCGTCTCGAAAGGTCTGCCCGCCGATCCGCAGCAGGCCTTCCGCGAGAGCGGGTACCTCGAACGAATCACCGCCGAGCGCGGCTCACGCTCGGCTGGTGTGTCTTCTTACGCCTGATATTTCCTCACAGGAGGGCGAGGAGATCAGGAGCCATTTGTATCTCCTTGTCTCTTGTAACTCCTGTTGAAAAGGACGAGCAGTGACTGTCAGAAATATCTTCGCGACTGTAATGGTGTGTGGAACGCTGGCCTTCGCGGGTCCGCGCCCGCCCGACATACCGTTTCAAAGCCGCATGATTGATGCGGGTGCCAGCGAGACGACGGCCGTGGCCGATGTCAATCGCGACGGTCGCGTCGACATCGTCTCCGGCGAGTTCTGGTACGAGGCGCCGTCGTGGCAGCCGCACCGGTTCCGCGAGCTGAACTTCCAGCAGCAGTACGTCGACGACTTCAGCGATCTCCCTCTCGATGTGGACAACGACGGCTATCCCGATATGGTGTCGGTGTCGTGGTTCGCGAAGAAAGTGGCGTGGTGGAAAAACCCGGGACGTGGTCCGGGGTTCTGGAAGGAATCAGTCATCCACGAAGGGTTCAACGTCGAGTTCGCGGTGCTCGCGGACATGGACAACGATGGCAAGGCGAACGAGATCGTTGCGCAGGAGAACGGGACGGGGCAGTCGTGGTACGAGGCGAAGAACGGCGCGTGGGTCGCACATGTCATCAGCGATCGCAGTTACGGCCACGGCATCGGCGCCGGCGACGTGAATGGCGATCGGCGGAACGACATCCTCACCCCTCGCGGATGGCTCGAAGCGCCCGCTGATCCGCGGGCCGCCGGCAACTGGACATTTCACGCCGACTGGGAAACGACGAACCTGCCGGTTACGGCACCAGCGAATCCCAATGCGGCCGCGCCCGCGCCCGGCACTCCGCCGCGGATTCTGGAGCTCGGCTTCATACACGTAGTGGACGTCAATGGCGACGGGCGTAACGACGTGGTTGCGGCGGCCGGCCACGATTACGGCGTCTACTGGTTTGAGCACACTGCCGACGGACCATGGGTGCGCCGCACCATCGACAACGCATGGTCGCAGGGACACGCGTCCACGCTCGTCGACATCAACGGCGATGGGCGGCTCGATCTCGTCACGGGCAAGCGCTTCATGGCGCACAACGGCGCGGACCCCGGCGAACGCGAGCCGCTGGGCGTGTACTGGTACGAATTCCGTCCCGCGGCGCGCGGCGCGGTCGAATGGATCCGCCACATCGCCGACTTCGGCGGCCGCGTCGGCGGCGGTCTGCAGATAGGCGCGCACGATATCGACGCTGACGGCGATCTGGATCTGATCTGCGGCGGTAAGTCGGGACTGTTCCTGCTCGAAAACCTGACGAAGCGCCGCTGATCAGCGTCGCGGGACTGATGGGGGCGCCGTGCTGCCGCGCGTCACCAGCGTATGCGGCAGCGTTACCGAATCGGGCGTGACGCTGCCGTCGTTGAGGATCATCAGCAGCAGCCGCACGGTGCCTTCACCGATCGCGCGCATCGGCTGCGCCACTGTTGTCAGCGGCGGCTCCATGTAGCGCGCGAAGCGGATGTCGTCGAATCCGACGACGGAGAGATCGCGCGGGACTTTGACCCGCCGGCTGCGCGCGACCTCGAGCACGCCTATGGCCATCTCGTCGTTGAAACAGAAGATCGCTGTGGGCGGACGCGCCGAGGCGAAGAATTGCTGCGCGGCGGCCATCCCCGATTCGACGGAAAAATCTCCGTGCGCGACTCCCAGGTTGCCGGCCCCGCGCTTCTGCGTGGTGGTGGTCGCGCCGCGAAGACGATCGCGCGACAGCGGGCTCGCCAGCGGACCCGTGACCACGCCAATGCGCTCGTGTCCGAGGTCGTAGAGCAGGTGCATCACGTCGGCCGCCGCGCGTGCGTTGTCGATGTGGACGCTCGGCACGCCGAGGCGCGGGTTGAACTCGCACCCGTTCACGATGGGCGCGCACCGCGGCGCCGCGGCTTTCGCGAGGCTCGCGGCGGCATCGGGAAGCCGGTGACCCAGGAAAATGAGACCGTCGGCCTCCTTGCTCTTCAGCATCAACGCGTAGCGTTCCTCGCGGCAGTCATCGTGCCGCGTATCGCCAAAGAGCACCGCGTAGTCCTCGCGCTGCGCGACGTCCTCGATGCCCTGGAGGATCAGGGAAAAAAAGGGATTCGAAATGTCGGGAACCGTGACGAGCAGCTTGCCCGTGCGCGCCTGCCGCAGGTTCTTCGCCGTGGAGTTCGGGGTGTAGCCGAGCAGATTGACCGCGCGCATGACGCGCTGGCGCGTCTCGAGCGACACGACGTCCGGTCGGTTCAGGACGCGAGAGACAGTGGAGGGGGAGACGCCCGCCCGTTTCGCTACTTCGTAAATGTTCGGCATGAACGCGAGCGCGGGCGCACTGCGAGTGCCATGCGCGAGGCGCGGGGCATGATACCATCCGGCGCGATCTGCAATCGATTGCACTCACGAGGTGTCGATGCGCAACCTGGTCCTCGCGGCCGCAGCCGCTCTTTTCGTGTCCAGCATTTACTCGGGTGTCGGCGCTCAACAACCACCCGTTCAGCAGCCACCCGTTCAACAGCCACCCGCGGGTCAACCACCCGGCGGAGGGCGCGGACGCGGAGGCCAGGGATTCCCCGCGCAGCAGCGTCCGCTCGCGTCACCTGAGGTCATCGAACGGGGCGGCACGCTCTATGGGATCAACTGCCGGCTCTGTCACGGCGCGGATCTCCGCGGCGGCGACCTGGGGGGCATCAACCTGCTGCGATCGCAGCTCGTCCTCAACGACCAGAACGGTGAGCTGATTTATCCGGTCGTACACGAAGGCAGGAACAAGCCGGGGCTGCCCGCAATGCCGCCGCTTCCTCTATCAGAGCCGGATGTGCAGGCGATCGCCGCGTACATTCACAGCGTTGCGGCCCGCATGGCCGGCCAGGGGGGCCCGCCGCCGCCCGGCACAGCGGCGATGGAACTCAACATCGTCGTAGGTAACGCGGCGGCCGGGCAGAAGTACTTCGCCGCGAACTGCGCGTCATGCCATTCGGTGGACGGGGATCTCCGCGGCATCGCGTCGCGCTATTCGAGCCCGATGATGCTGCAGAACGCCTGGGTCGCCGGCGGCAACGCTGGCGGACGCGGCTTCGGCGGCGGACGCGGTGGGCCCGGCGGTGGCGGCGGTGGCGACGACGCGGCGCCGGCCCGAGCAGCGAAGCCGGTGACCGTCACGGTGACGACGGCCGACGGCCAGCGCTACGAGGGGCGGCTCGATCGCATCGACGACTTCTACGTGTCGCTCATCCAGAGCGACGGAACCACCAAGGTGTTGCGGCGCAACGGCAGCGTGCCCGCCGTGCAGATTACCGATCCGCTCGAAGGGCACAAGAAGCTGCTGGTGAAGTACACGGACAAGGACATCCACGACGTGACCGCTTACCTGGTGACACTGAAATGAGCCGCACAAAATATTTCGTTCTCACGGCGTCGCTGCTTCTCGCGCCCGCCGCGATCGCGCAGGAGCAGGGAGGCCTCGATCCCGCCGCGATCAGGAAACCGCTCGCAGACCAGTGGCCGACTTATTCGGGCGATTACACGGGCCGGCGCTATAGCGCACTGACGGAGATCAACCAGTCGAACGTCAAGAACCTCTCGCTCGCGTGGGTCTCGAAGCTCACCTCAGGATTACCCCCGGCTGCGGGTGGCGGGCGTGGCGGCGGAGGCGGTGGACGCGGTGGCGGTGCTGGCGCCACGCCAGTAATCATCGGCGGCGAAGGGGCGGAAGAATTCGCGTTCCAGGGCGCGAACGTCAAAGGCGCGATCCTCAAGCTCGGCGACGTGCTCTACGTCACCGCGCCAGATAACGTGTGGGCTGTCTCCGCGTACGATGGTCGCGAGCTGTGGCGCTACTTCTGGAAAACGCGCGGCGGCACGCACATCGGCAATCGCGGCGCGGCGTTGTGGCACAACTACCTGTTCTTCGAAACGCCCGACAACTACCTGGTGTCGCTCGATGCGCGCACGGGTAAAGAGCGGTGGCACGTCGAGATCGCCAGCTTCAACGAACAGTACTTCTCCACGGCCGCCCCCGTCGTCGTCGACGATCACGTGCTCGTCGGGACTGGCAATGACCTGGATATGCCTGGCTTCCTGCAGTCGTTCGATCCGGAAACCGGCAAGCTGCAGTGGAAAACGTACACGGTGCCGATGAACCCGGGCGATCCCGGGCTCGAGACTTGGCCGGGCCTCGAGGCCGCGCGTCACGGCGGCGCGCAGACCTGGATTCCCGGGGCGTACGATCCCGATAGCAAGCTGTACATCATCGGCACCGGCAATCCCACGCCGGGCTACACGGGACAGGGGCGCAAGGGGGACAACCTGTTCTCGTGCTCGATCGTCGCGTTCAACGTCGACACCGGGAAGATCGTCTGGCACTACCAGACGTCGCCGCATGACACGCACGACTGGGACTCTGCTCAGACGCCCGTACTCGTCGAGGGCACGATCAACGGCCGCCCGCGGAAACTCGTGCTGACCGCGTCGCGTAACGGCTACTTCTTCACGCTGGATCGCATGACCGGTGAGCCGGTCGTGTCCGCCATGTTCGGGACGACAACGAACTGGGCAAAGGGGATGCGGAAAAACAGCATGCAGCCGGACCCGAACCCGGGGAAGGAAGCGACGGTGCCAGGATCGCTCGTGTCGCCGACCGAAGGTGGCGTCACGAACTGGCCGCCGCCGGCGTATTCGCCTGACACGGGGCTCTTCTACATTCACGAGCGCAATGGATTCAACATGCTCTATCTCACCGAGACGGATCCGCGCGGATCGATGGGACTGGCAGGGAAGGCGGTCGGCGCGGTGGGGTCGTGGCCGGGCGCGCTGCGCGCAATCGACTACAAGACGGGCAAGGCGGCGTGGCGTCACGAATTCCCTGGGGTCAATGGCGCCGGCGGTTCCGGCGGCATCCTCGCAACGGCTGGGAAGCTCCTCTTCACCGGCGATGGCGGCGGCAACTTCGTGGCGTTCGATGCGACCAACGGTACGCCGCTGTGGCACTCGCATCTCGGCTCGCCATCGAACGCTCCCGAGACGTACTCCCTGGACGGCAAGCAATACGTGCTTGTTGCCGTCGGCGACACGCTCTACGCGTTTTCGCTTTACTGACGAACGTCCGATTTCCGAAAACTGTAAGACCGGCCTCGGGGTTCTCCCGGGTCCGTCCGAACCTTTTGAAACCCTTTGAACCACGAACCTGCTGAGTAACCGCATGCGCGTCCCGCTTCTTCTCGCCTCGTCCCTGTTGCTTCTCAGCGTCGTTCACGTCACGTCCGCGCCGCAGCCGCCGGCGCAGGGTGGGGGCGCGCAGGGCGGTGGCGTTCCGCCGCAGGGACGCGGCGGCAACAGTTTCCCGGCACAGCAGCGTGCGCTGGCCGATGCGGCGATCATCGCGCGCGGCAAAGGTCTCTACGAGAGCGTCTGCTCCGCGTGCCACGGCATCGATCTGCGCGGCGGGCAGCAGGGCGGGCCGAACCTTTTGCGATCGCAGACGGTGCTCCTCGACAAGGCCGGGGAGCTGATCGGGCCTGTGATCACCGGAGGACGTCCGACTCCGGCGCCGCCCGCCATACCGATGCCGCCGATGCCGCTGCCGGCGGACGATATCAAGGCGATCGCGGAGTACATCCATAGCGTGCTGGCGATGGGCGGACGGCAGGGACGTCCGCCCGTGGACGAAATCGTTCCGCCCGAGAAGGTGCTCGTTGGAGATCCCTCGGCCGGACAGGCGTACTTCCAGTCGACGTGCAGCAGTTGTCATTCGATCACCGGAGATCTCAAGGGCATCGCGTCGCGCGCCGCGGATCCGCGCGAGCTGCAGAACATGTGGGTATCGGGCGGCGGGGGCGGCGGCCGCGGACGTGGCGGGGCAGCCGGGCGAGCCACCGTCAAGGTGACACCGGCGTCCGGAGCGGCCGTGGAAGGACGTCTGGCGCGTATCGATGACTTCACCGTCTCGGTGCTGACGGCTGACGGCACTCGCCGGACGTTCCTGCGCAACGGCACGGACCCCCGGATCGAAATCAGCGATCCCGCCGAGGCGCATCGCAGGCTGGTAATGGCGCTCGCCGACAAGGACATGCACAACGTGACCGCGTATCTCTGGACGATCAAGTAGCTCTCAACCATGAAACGTTGCCTTGCTTTCATCCTGTGCCTGGCCCCGATCGCTCTGCTCGCACAGGCGCCCGCCGGCGATCTCGATCCGGCGACGCTGCTCAAGCCGCTCGGCGAATCGTGGCCGACCTATTCCGGCGATTACACCGGACGCCGCTACAGCGCGCTCACGCAAATCAATCAGACGACGGTCAAGAACCTCGGCCTGGCGTGGCTGTCGCGCGGCTTCGTGCTCGGCTCCGACCCGACCGGGCGCGGCGGCGCGGGCGGCGGTCCGGGCGGCGGCGGCGGGCGGCGGGGGCCGTGGCGGTGCTGGCGCGGAGACTCCGCTGACCGTCGCGGGCGAGGGCACGGGCGAGTTCAACGTCGGCGGGCCGGCGGCGATCCGCGGATCGATTCTGATGGTCGATGGCGTGCTCTACGCGACCTCGCCGGACAATCTGTGGGCCGTCGACGCGCGCGACGGATCGATCCTCTGGCAGTTCTATTGGAAGACGCGGGGCGGCACGCACATCGGCAACCGCGGCGTCGGCATGTGGCGCAACTACCTCTTCATGGAAACGCCGGACGACTACCTCGTGAAGATCGACGCGAGCACCGGCAAAGAGGTGTGGCACGTCGAGATCGCGCCGTTCGAGCAGCAGTATTTCTCGACGATGGCGCCGGTCGTGATCCGCGATCATGTGATCGTCGGTACGGGCAACGACCTCGACGCTCCGGGATTCCTGCAGTCCTACGATCCGGAGACGGGCAAGCGTCAGTGGATTCTCTACACCGTGCCGATGAATCCGGGCGAGCCCGGGCTCGACACCTGGCCGAGCCTCGAGGCGGCGCGTCACGGCGGCGGGCAGCCGTGGGTGCCGGGCGCCTACGATCCGGAGACGAATCTCTACATCTTCGGCACCGGCAATCCGACGCCGGCCTACACGCCAGCGGGACGCGGCATCGGGACGGGCCTGTTCACGTGCTCGCTGGTCGCGGTGAACGTCGACACCGGCAAGATGGCCTGGTATTACCAGACGTCGCCGCGCGACATGCACGATTGGGATTCGACGCAGACGCCAATCCTGATCGACGGCAAGGTCAACGGGCGCACGCGCAAGCTCGTGTCCACCGGCGCCCGCAACGGCTACTTCTTCACCGTCGATCGCGTCACGGGAGAGTACGTCGCCAGCGGCAAATTCAGTAATGCCGCGAACTGGGCGAGCGGCGTCGACAAGCAGGGCCGCCCGGTGCTCAATCCGGAGAAGGTCGCGACCATTCCGGGCGCGATCGTGAGCAGCAGCGCGACGAACTGGCCGCCGCCGGCGTATTCGCCTGAGACCGGGTTGTTCTATCTGCCGGAGAACAACAGCCTCGCCATCCGCTACCTGATCAACGACGATCCGCGGGGCTCGATGGGGCTCGGGGGCACCGCGGGAGGCGGCGGGGTATCGACCGGAGGCTCCATTACCGCGATGGATCCGAACACCGCCAGGATCACCTGGCGGCATCCGCTGCCGGGCGGCGGCGGGGCGACCGGCATGCTGACGACCGCCGGCAAGCTGCTGTTTGCCGGCGACGGCGCGGGCAACATCGTCGCATTCGATCCCGCGAACGGCACGCCGTTGTGGCACTCGCGGCTGGGCAACGTCTCCGGCGCGCCGCAGACCTACATGCTGGACGGAAAGCAGTACCTGCTGGTGTCCGCGGGCGACATGCTCGCGGCCTACACCCTCTACGGAGCCCGGTAAGCCGAGGCGCGCAGAAACGCTACGCCATCGAAGGCGATCGCATCCGGTGTCGGAGCCAGGTCGCGCCAGATGGCCGCGGCCGCCGCCAGCGGGCCGAGCGCGAATCCAAAGCTCTCAATCGTGAGCCAGCGATCGTAGCCAATCTCCCGGACCGCGGAAAAGAACTCCGGCCAGGCGACGTGCCCGGAGCCGGGAATCCCCCGGTCGTTCTCACAGGTGTGCAGATGCTTGAGGTGCGGCGCGGCATGACGTACCGCGTCGCCAATCGCTTTTTCTTCGATGTTGGCGTGAAACGTATCCAGCAGGATCCCGATCGCCGGATCCTGGATCGCCTCACACAGTGCCGTCGCGTCGGCGACGGTGTTGAGAAAGTACGTTTCGAATCGATTCAGCGGCTCGAGCGCGATCTCGATGTTGGCCGCATGGACCGCGGGCGCCAGCCGCTGCCAGCTGTCGACGGTCCATTTCCACTCTTCCGACGTGCGCCGGCGGCCGGTCAGGTAGCCGACCGGCGTGTACATCGGCCCGGCAAGCAGCGTCACGCCCGCATCCCTCGCCGCGGCGATGCACGTCTCGAGGTGTGCGCACGCGCGTTGCCGGACGCCGGCATCGGACGAGGCCAGGCTCGTGCCGCCAGGAACGATGGTGACCGCCGTGCGCTCGAGCCCCATCCTGTCGAGCTCGCGTCCGACCGCCGCTGCTTCGAAGGCGTTCGGATCGAAGATCGGCACCTCGATGCCATCGAACCCGCTCGCCTTGATCTGCGGCAGCAGATGGAAATCCCGCGGGCCGAACATCGCGCCCCATATCAGGGTGTTCACACCGAACTTCATCGTTCGCCCTCGACGCCTACATCCGTGGAGTTGATATCACGGCTCACGTCACAGCGCGGCCGTCAGGCCGGCCGGGAAGTCAATTTCGCATCCCTGGGCGGTGAGTGGCTCGTGCAATCGATTGCAGGAATGGATACAATGCCGGCCATTCCTGACTGGAGGAGGCGACCGTGTCCGACGTTTCCCGACGGTATTTTCTCTTCGGTAGCCTCTTGGCGGGAATGATCCCGCGCCGCGGATTCGGCAGCGTTCCGTCCTTGAAGTTCCTCGGCCCTTACACCGAGTGGATGCTCCTTGGCTCCGTGGCGGCGCGCGTTCCCGGCAAGCTGCTGTGGGATCCGAAGAAGATGGAGTTCACCAATAACCGGGAAGCGAACAAGTACGTCCGGCCCGTCTTCCGCAAGGGCTGGGAGCTGAAATCGATCATCTGATCAGGAGCGCAATGATGTCGTATACCAGGCGTGAATTCGGAAAGCTCGCCCTTGCGGGACTGCCGGCCGCGGCAGTCCTCGCGCGCACCGAGTCGATCTTCGGCGCCTTCGCGCAGGCGAAACCGAATTCGATGATCAACGGCGTGCAGATCGGCTGCATCACCTACAGCTACCGCAGCATGCCGGACCAGAGCGCCGAAGCGACGTTGAAGTACATCCTCGACTCCGGCCTGAGCGCGGTCGAACTGATGGACGGCCCGGCCGAGAACTTCGCCGGCGCGCCCTCGGGACGCGGCGGCGGGCCTGGCGCCGCCGGCGGTGGTCGTGGTCCCGTCGGTGCGCGCGGCGGCGGGCGCAGCCCGGGGGGCGGCGTTCCCGCGGAGCTGCCGGAAGGCGCGAAGCTGGGATCGTGGAACGGCCAGCAGTGCGTGATTCCTGCTCCGGCAGGTGCCGGTCGTGCCGGCGGCGGTGGCGGCGGACGCGGCCAGATGACGCCGGAGCAGCAGGCGGCCCAGGCCGAGCGCGCGACGACGCTCAGGGAGTGGCGCACCTCGGTCTCGATGGACAAGTTCAAGCAGCTGCGCAAGATGTACAACGATGCCGGCGTGACGATCTACGCCTACAAGTCCGACGGCATGCAGAAGAACATGCAGACGACGGACGCGGAGCTCGACTACCTGTTCAACGTCGCGAGCGCGCTCGGCGCGACGCACACCACGATGGAGCTGCCCGGCGGACCGGACGCGGAGGCGATGCTGAAGCGGATGGCGCAGTTCGCCGAGAAACACAAGCTGTATGTCGCGTACCACACCCACGCGCAGGGCAGCATGAGCGCGTTCGACCAGGCGTTCGCGATTTCGAAGTGGAACCTGTCGAACGTGGACTTCGGCCACTACGTCGCGGCGGGCAACGTCGGCGGCAGCCCGGTGCAGTTCCTCGAGAAATTCCACGACCGCATCGCGAGCTTCCACTTGAAGGATCGAACGACCCCGGAACACTGCTCGCTGAACCTGCCGTTCGGCACGGGAGAGACGCCGATCAAGGAGCTCCTGCTGACGCTGAAGAAGAACAAGTGGAAGATCCCGGCGTCCATCGAGCTCGAATACAACGTGCCCGAGGGATCCGACGCGGTCCAGGAAGTTCGCAACTGCGTGGACTACTGCCGCCGCGCGCTTACCACGTAGCGGTAAGCGAACATCGTGTCGCCGTTC
>Ga0137375_10002825_pt1 | contig 20479 bp, 20 predicted proteins | sample SagtaG_24_FD_104936 | JGI IMG/M metagenome (GOLD analysis project Ga0137375, IMG submission 104936) | Vadose zone soil microbial communities from Sagehorn Ranch, Mendocino, California, USA - Sage1_R_113_16 metaG | ecosystem: Environmental > Terrestrial > Soil > Vadose zone | place: USA...
AGATCAGCCCGGAGAGGACGGCGGCCACCTCGGGAGAGGACTCGCGGTACGCGTCCGGCAGCCAGCCGTGGAAAGGAAAGAGCGGCGCCTTGACCGCAAAGGCGATCGCGAAGCCGAGGAAGAGCCAGGTGCTGTTGCTCGGCTTGGTGCTGACGAGATCGAAGGAGTGGCGCGAGAGGCCGAAGACGATGACCGAGGCCAGCATCAGCAGCGAGCCCGCCATCGTGTAGATGACGAACTTGACCGTCGCGCCCATCCGGCCCGGCCCGCCCCAGACGCCGATCAGGACGTAGAGCGGGATCATCATCGCCTCGAAGAAGACGTAGAAGAGGAGCAGGTCCTGGGCCGCGAAGACGCCCATGACCGCGGATGTCAGGAAGAGCATCAGCCCGAAGTAGGCGCGCGGCCGCTCCCGCCCGACCCAGAACGCGTAGGCGATCGCGGCCGCCATCACGACCGTGGCCAAACCGGCGAGCCAGAACGAGAAGGCGAAGAAGCCGACGTGGTACGAGACGTTGAGGTCGCTGAACCAGCTCACGTGCTGGTCGAAGTTCGGCGTCGCGCTCGTTCGATCGAAGTCCATCCGCGTCAGCGCGTTGATCCAGAAGCCGACCTCGGCCAGCGCAACGAGCAGGGCCAACGAGCCGGCGAACCTGCCAACCGGGAGAAGCCAGATGAAGAGCGCGCCGGCCAGCGGCAGGAAGACGAGGATGGTGGCCAGCCAGCCGCTCATTTGACCCAGACGAAGACGAGGGCCAGGAGGGTGACGCTGCCTGCGATCGCGAGCGCATAGGTGCGGACGAGGCCGGTCTGGAGCGCGGTCACCTCGCCGGCGAGACGGCGCGCGCCGAACGCGATCCCGGTCAGGGAGCCGAGGACGAGCGGGCCCTCGACGAAGTCCCTCAGGCCGCGGGCCAGCAGCGCGGACGGCCTGTAGAAGACCGCGTCGTAGAGCTCGTCGAAGTAGAACTTGTGCTCGAGCAGCGTGCGGGCCGAGCGCGCAGTCGGCACCGTCAGCGTCCGGGCCGAGTAGATCGCCCAGGCGACCGCGATCCCGGCGAGGCCGAGGGCGACGGCGCCGAGGCTGGCCAGGAAGTCCTGCGTCCCGCTCGGCTCGACGAGGGGCTCGACGGCCGGCTTCAGGAAGTCCGCCAGCGGGTGCCAGACGCCCGCGATCTGGAGCCAGCCGCCGATCACGGCGAGAACCGTGAGCGCGCCCACCGTCAGTCCCATCCAGAGCCAGGGCTCGCTGCGATCAGGCCGGTGGAAGTGCTCCTGTGCGTAGGGCGACGGCTCGCCGCCGAAGACGATGAAGAGCATCCGGAACGTGTAGAGGCCCGTCAGGAACGTTCCCGCAAGGCCGGCGACGAAGAGGATCTGCCCGTATGTTCCGGCGGCGAGGGCCGAGGCCAGGACGGAGTCCTTCGAGAAGAAGCCCGAGAGCGGCGGGATCCCCGTCAGCGCCAGCCCGCCGACGAGGAAAGCCCAGTAGGTGCGCGGCAGGTACCGGCGAAGCCCGCCCATCCTCCGCATGTCCTGCTCGCCCGCGAGCGCGTGGATGACGATCCCGGCGGCCAGGAAGAGCAGCGCCTTGAAGAACGCGTGCGTCATCAGGTGGAACATCGAGTTCGCGTACGCACCCAGGCCCGCGCCGAGGAACATGTAGCCGATCTGCGACATCGTCGAGTAGGCGATCACGCGCTTGATGTCGACCTGGACGAGCGCGATCAAACCGGCGAGCAGGAGCGTGGCCGCGCCGAGGCCTGCCGCGAGGTCCTGCACGCGCCCGGCGTGCTCGAAGATCGGAGCAGTGCGGACCAGCAGGTAGACGCCGGCGGTCACCATCGTCGCCGCGTGGATCAGCGCACTGACCGGAGTCGGGCCCTCCATCGCGTCGGGAAGCCAAGTCTGGAGCGGGAGCTGCGCGGACTTTGCGACTGCGCCTCCGAGGAGGCCGAGCGCGACGAGATTCACCGCCCACGAGCCCTCGGCGCCGCCCGACCAATCGAAGGCCGAGGCGAACGAGAGCGAGCCCGTGCGCTGGATGAGGAGGAAAAAGGCGAGCGCCATCGTCGCGTCGCCGAGGGCGTTCATGATGAACGCCTTCTTCGCGGCGGCGACCGCTTGCGGGCGATCGTGGTGATGCCCGATCAGCAGGTACGAGCAGAGCCCGACGAGGCCCCACCCGACGAGCAGCAGCAGCAGGTTGCCGGCCTGGACGAGGAGCAGCATCGAGAAGACGAAGAGCGCCATGTAGGCGAAGTAGCGGCGCTCCTCGTCGTCGCCGTCCATGTAGCCGATCGAGTAGCCGACGATCAGCGCTCCGACTCCGGAGACGATCAGCATCATCAGGATCGAGAGCGGATCGACGAGCACGGTGAGGCCGACGTCGAAGTTGCCCGCCGAGAGCCAGGTCCACGCGGTGGAGAGGTGTGAGCGGTCCTCCGATGCGTTGCCGAGCATCGAGAAGAACGCGATCGCCGAGGCGACGAAAGAGACGGCGACCGACAGAGTTGCGACGTAGCCCGCCCCGCGGCGCGACCAGCGCGTGCCTCCGAGCGTGATCGCGAGGGTCGCGCCGAGCGGCGAGAGCAGGCAGAGCCAGGCGGCAGCGATCATCCGCGCAGCGTCGATAGCTTGTCGACGTCCAGTTCGAGCCGGCGCCGGTGGACGGCGACGATCAGGCCGAGGCCGACGACCACCTCGGAGGCGGCGACCGCCATCACCGCCAGCGCGAAGACCTGGCCGTCGAGCTCACCGTGGTGCCGCGAGAAGGTGATCAGGGCCAGGTTCGCCCCGTTGAGCATGATCTCGAGCGAGAGCAGCACGATCAGCGGGCTGCGGCGCAACATCACGCCGAGCGCGCCGATCCCGAACAGGAACGCGGAAACGGCGAGGTACCAGGTGAGGTCCGGCCCCATCATCGGCCCGACCGCTCCTCTCCACCTTGTAACACAGTGTTACTTGGCTCTTCGCGGGCGTGGCTGCCGAGGACGACGCCGCCGACCGCGGCCGCGAGCAGCACGACGGAGGTGATCTCGAACGCGAGCAGGTGGTCGGTCAGGAAGAGCTCGCCGACCTCGCGGGGGCTGCCGAAGGAGTGGGCGATGTCCGGCGCGTCGGTGAGCCGGCCGCTGGCCTTGAGCCCGATGACGACGACGATCTCGATCATCAGCGCTCCGGCCGCCGCCACGGCGCCGAGGGCCTGCCAGCTCGGCGCGCCTGCCCACGGAGTGTCCACGTGGCGCCCGAGGTAGGCGATCACGAACAGGAACATGACCATCACCGCGCCGGCGTAGACGAGCACCTGCGCGGCGGCGACGAACTCGGCCGAGAGCAAGAGGTAGAGGACGGCGAGCGAGCCGAGGTTCCCGATCAGCGCCAGCGCCGAGTAGAACGGGTTCGAGAAGCTGACGACCGCCGCACCGGAGCCGAGGCAGGCGAAGGCGGCCAGGATCCACACGAACCAGACGACGACGTTGCCCAAAGCTCAGCTCCTCGTTTTGTAGGCGGGAACGGGCGTGTCGTAGAGGTCGCGGTCGGCCACCGGGACGCGCTTGATCGGCTCGGCCAGCAGCATGTCCTTCGTGTAGATGAGGTCGTCGCGGGAGTACTCCGAGATCTCGTACTCCTGCTCGAGCGTGATCGCGTCGAACGGGCAGGCGAGCTCGCAGTAGCCGCAGAAGATGCAGCGCGAGAGATTGATCTCGTAGATCCGCGCGTAGCGCTCGCCCGCCGAGACCCGGTTCTCGGCCGTGTTCTCCTCGGCCACGACCCGGATGCAGTCGGCTGGACAGGCCGCGGCGCAGAGCGAGCAGCCGACGCACTTCTCGAGCCCGTTCTCGTGCCGCCAGAGCCGGTGGCGACCACGAAAGCGAGGGTAGAGCGGCCGTTTGTACTCGGGGTACTGCTGCGTGATCGGCTTGCGGAAGATCTGCCCGAGCGTGACGCCGAATCCGCGGAAGGAGTCGAACGGTTGGGGGCTCATCTGAAGGTGACCACCAGGGCAGCGGTGACGAGGGCGTTGATCGTCGCGAGCGGCAGCAGCACCTTCCAGCCGAAGGCCATCAGCTGGTCGTAGCGCAGGCGCGGCAGCGTCGCCCGCAGCCAGATGAAGAGGAAGATCAGGATCAGGATCTTGAGGACGAACCAGAGCGGTCCGAGCGGCGACCACGGCCCGCTCCAGCCGCCGAGGAAGAGGGTCACGCAGAGGCCGGAGAGCGTGATCATGTTCACGTACTCGGCCATCGAGAAGAGACCGAAACGCATGCCGCTGTACTCGGTGTGGTACCCGGCGACGAGCTCGGTGTCGGCTTCGGGAAGATCGAAGGGCGGACGGTTCGTCTCCGCGGTGCCGGCCGCGAGGAAGACGAGCAGTCCGAAGAACTGGGGCACGGCGTACCAGACCGTGTCCTGCTGCTTCTCGACGATGTCCACGAGTGAGAGCGAGCCCGCCATCAGCACGACGCCGAGGACGGAGATTGCGAGCGCGACCTCGTACGAGACGAGCTGCGCGCAGGTCCGCATCGAGCCGAGCAGCGCGTATTTCGAGTCGGAGGCCCAGCCGCCGACGATGAAGCCGTAGATCCCGAGCGAGCCGAGGGCGAAGATGAGGATCAGCGAGATCGGGACGTTCAGGACCTCGCCCGAGATGTCATAGCGCCAGACGTGCCAGCCGGCGCCAAAGGGGATCACGCTGAAGGCGGCGAGCGCGGTCGCGGCGGAGATGACCGGCGCCGCGATGTAGAGGCGGTGGACCGCCGTCTCGGGGTAGAAGCTCTCCTTCCGGATCAGCTTGACGAGGTCGGCGATCGGCTGGAGGAGCCCGAAGGGGCCGGCGCGGTTGGGGCCGTAGCGCCGTTGCATGCGGCCGATCAGCTTCCGCTCGACCCAGGTCATGTACGCGAACATGCCGAGCAGGAGGTTGATGATCACGACGGCCTTGGCGAAGTCGATCCACCAGGGCTCGTTCATTTGCCGATCTCCACATGGGTGCCGAGGCCCTCGGCGTGCTCGTGCGCGACGCGGGCCATGCCGGCGACGAGCTTCTGGTTCACGCGCGCGCGAAGGTCGACCGAAGCGCCGTTCGAGCGCACGCTGACGGCCGCGCCCGTCTCGATGCCGAGTCGCTGCGCATCCTTGGGCGCGAGCTCGATCTCGCGCTCCGGACGCTGAAACTGAAGCTCGGGCACCCGGTCGACGGCCGGTCCCGAGAAGAGCGGCCGGTAGGTGATCAGCCGCAGGCCCTTGCCCTTCGCGCCTCGCTTCGGCGGGGTCTTTGCCGGGGGGACCTCGACCTCATCCGTTCGCGGCGGCAGGGTCGCACGCCTGCCGATTGCTTCGTAGGCGAGCCCGCCGTAACAGCGCTCCGAGAGCTCGGCGAAGACCTCGGTCGGATACGGGGACACCGAGACGCCGAAACGGTCCGCCAGCTTGGCGATCCAGGCGAGCTCGTCCGGGCACGGCGGGATGACGGCCCGCCGCAGGCGCTGGAGGCGGCCTTCGAGGTTCATGTACGTGCCTTCGCGCTCGAGGTAGCCGGTGCCCGGGAGGACGAGATCGGTCCAGCCCGCGACCGGCGAACGGAACATGGAGATTGCGAGCACCTTCGAGGCGCGCTCGGCGAGGGCGTGGACGTCGACGTTGGCGGCGGCCTCGTCGCCCGAGACGATGAGGAGCTCGATCGGCTCGGGATCGGCGTCGTCGCTGTCGGCGGCCGCCGCCCACGCGTCGGCGACTCCGCGGCCGTTGGCGGTCTCGGACAGGTAGAAGGCCCCGCAGCCGGGCTTGGCCGCGAACTCCAGCTCCGCCGCCAGGCCGGCGACGGTCGCGCCGCCGCGTCCACCCGGGCCCGACCAGATGAGCACGGCATGGCTGCTGGCACGAAGACGGGAGGCAAGCTCTTCGTCCCGAACCGCCCCGACGCCGCGGTCGGCCGCGCCGATCGGGGTCGTGACGATCTCTGCCCCGGCGCGGTGCGCGGCGCGCAGCCAGAGGTCGACGATCGGCGCCCGCTCGACGACCGGATCGTCGCCGAGGACGACGACGAGCTCGGCGTCGCGGATCGCGGAGAGCGGAAGGCGAAAGGCATCGAGCGACGGGCTCACGTCCTCGGGCAGGACGGCGCAGTGCGCGCCGAGCCCCACGCGCAGGAGCTTGGCCAGCGCATAGGCCTGCTCGACGGTCTCCGAGCCCGAGAGCGCCGTGACGATGCTGGGCCCGGCCGCGCGGAGCAGCTGCTCGGCGTCGTCGAGGGCGGCATCCCAGGAGAGGGTGTCGTAGCGTCGCTGCCCCACCTTGCGTCCGGGATCGACGATCCGGTCGTCGGCGCTCAGATGCGAGAACGCGAACCGGCCCTTGTCGCAGAGCCAGCCCTCGTCGATCTCGGGATGGTTGCGCGAGACGATTCGCTTCACCTTGCCCTCGCGCGTCGTCGCCTCGATGTTGCAGCCGACGGGGCAGAGGCCGCAGACGGTCGGGACGTCCTGGATCTCCCAGGGCCGGGCCTCGAAGCGGTATTGCGTGGAGGTGAGCGCTCCGACCGGGCAGAGCTCGATCACGTTCCCGGAGAACGGCGCCCGGTAGGGCTCGTCCTCGAACGTCGTGATGATCGACTGGGAGCCACGGTCGCAGGCGACGAGCTGGCTGTCCTCGGCGACGTCGGAGGAGAAACGGGTGCAGCGGTAGCAGAGGATGCAGCGCTCGCGGTCGAGGGCGATCGTCGGGGAGATCGGGATCGGCTTCTCGAAGGTGCGTTTGGGGAAGGTGTTGCGGGTCACGGTCGGCCCCCAGCGGAAGGTCAGGTCCTGGAGCGGGCACTCACCGCCCTTGTCGCAGACCGGGCAGTCGAGCGGGTGATTGACGAGGATGAACTCGAGCGTCGAGCTCTGGCCCTCGGCGGCGGCGGGCGAGGTCTGCGCGGTGCGGACGACCATGCCGTCCTGCGCCGTCAGCGTGCAGCCGGCCTGGAGCTTCGGGATGCCCTCGACCTCGACCAGGCACATCCGGCACGCGCCGATCGGCGCGCCGAGCCGCGGCTCATAGCAGAAGACGGGGATCTCGATCCCCGCGGCGAGCGCGGTCTCGACGAGGCCGGTACCAGCGGGCACCTGAGCCTCGCGCCCGTCGATCGTGACAGTGACGACTTCCGGCGTACTCAAGTCACACCTCCGTGACGGGGTCAGACCCCGCTTCAAAAGCGTGACGATCTGTCCACACGGTCATGCCGGCAACTCGGCAACGGGCGAATGGGTGTGCTTGTCGACCGGAGCCGCGATGCCCTCGATCGAGGACTCGCCTCCGTAGGGGCACCCGCCCTGGTCGATGTGCGCCTCGAACTCGTCTCGATACTTGTCGACGTAGCTCGCCACGGGATAGACGGCGAAGTCGCCGAGGGCGCAGAGCGACTTTCCGAGCATCCGGTCGCACACCGCTCGCAAGAGATCGAGATCCGAATGGTCGGCCCGGCCCGACTCGATCTTCTCGAGCAGGCTCACCATCCAGCGCGTCCCCTCCCGGCAGGGCGTGCACTTGCCGCAGGACTCGTGCTTGTAGAACTTCTCGACGCGCAGCGCGAGCTGCACCATGCAGGCGCGCTCGTCGACGACGATGATCGCCGCCGACCCGAGGAACGAGCCGGCGCTCTGGATCGAGTCGAAGTCCGCAGGCGTGTCGATCTGGTCGGGCGTGAAGACCGGGACCGACGAACCCCCCGGGATGATCGCCTTCAGCTTCCGCCCCCCGGGAATCCCGCCGCCGACGTCGTAGATCAGCTCGCGCAACGTCGTCCCGAGCGGCAGCTCGTAGTTCCCGGGGCGCTCGACGTTCCCCGAGATCGAGTAGACGACGGTTCCCGGCGAAGCCTGCGGCCCGAGCGAGGCGTACCAGCTCCCGCCGCGCTCGAGGATGATCGGGACCGTCGTCAGCGTCTGCACGTTGTTGATCAGCGTCGGCGACCCGTAGAGACCCGAGACCGGCGGGAACGGAGGCCGCGGGCGGGGCTGTCCGCGTTCCCCCTCGAGCGACTCGAGCAGCGCCGACTCCTCGCCGCAGATGTACGCGCCGGCCCCGCGGTGGATGACGAGGGTCACCCCGTCAAGCAGCCCCGCGTCGCGAACCTCGTCCGCGGCCCGCTTCAAGACTTCGTACTCCGCCGCGTACTCGCCGCGGATGTAGACGAAGACATGCCGGGAACCGATCGCGTGCGCCGCGATCAGGCAGCCCTCGAGGAAGCGATGCGGGACGCGGCGGATGATCTCCCGATCCTTGAACGCGCCCGGCTCCGACTCGTCGGCGTTGGCAACGACGTACGTCGCCTTGCCCACCACCTCGGGCGGCTGGACGAGGCTGAGCTTGCGTCCCATGGGGAAGCCGGCGCCGCCTCGCCCGCGCAGGGTCGCCGTCGAGATCTCCTCGACCACGGCCTCGCGTTCCATGCCCCGCGCCTTCGCGAGCGCGGCGTAGCCGCCGATCGCCTGATACTCGCCGATCCGCGTCAGATCGCGCTCGTCGGCGCCGGCCAGGACGATGGACTGCGCCTCAGCCACCGTTCAGCTCCTCGAGGATGCGCGGGACGTCTTCCGGCCGCACCGGCTCGCGGTAGCGGTGGTCGACGACCACGACCGGCGCGTAGCCGCAGCCGCCCGCGCACTCGATCGTCCGCAACGTGACGTTCCCCTCCTCGCTCGTCTCGCCGACCCGCACGCCGAGCTCGCGCTCGAACGCCTCGACGACCTGCTGCGCGCCGACGAGCGCGCACGAGACGTTCGTGCAGACCTCGACCACGTGCTCGCCGACGGGCGCCAGATGGAACATGTCGTAGAAAGAAGCGACGGCCTGCACGTGAGCCGGCGTAAGGTCGAGCGCCTCAGCGACCTCGACGAGCGCCTCGCGCGGCAGCCAGCCTCCGTACTGCTCCTGCGCGAGCCGCAGTCCGCCCATCACGGCCGAGCGGCGGTCCGGATACGGCTCCGCGGCCTCGCGGATCTCCTCACGCAGGCTCACCGATCGACCTCCCCCATCACCGAATCGAGCGAGCCGACGATCGCGATCAGATCGGCGACGAGCGCGTTCGTCATGCAGGTCGAGGTCGCCTCGAGCGCGACGAACGAAGGCGCGCGGAACTTCACGCGCCACGGCTTCGGCCCTCCGTCGGAGACGACGTAGCAGCCAAGCTCCCCGCGGGGAGACTCGACCGTCACGTAGACCTCCCCCTCGGGCACGCGGTAGCCCTCGGTGACGATCTTGAAGTGGTGGATGAGCGACTCCATCGACGTGTGCAGCTCGTGCCTGGGCGGGAGCACGACCTTGCGGTCGTCCGCGATCCACGGGCCCTCGGGCATCCCTTCCAGGCACTGCTCGACGATCCGCACCGACTGCCGCATCTCGTCCACGCGCACGCGATAACGGTCGTAGACGTCGCCGTTCGGATAGACGGGCACGGCGAAATCGACCGCGGGATACGCGAGGTACGGACGGTCACGGCGAAGATCCCAGTCGATGCCGGACGCCCGCAGCACAGGGCCGGACTGCCCCAGCGCGATCGCGTCCGCGGCCGAGAGCAGGCCGATGCCCTGTGTCCGCTGGAGCCAGATCTCGTTGCGCGAGAGCATCGCCTCGTACTCGTCGAGCGCCTTCGGCATCAGCTCCACGAACTTGCGGCACTCGGGATAGAAGCCGGGTGGGATGTCCTCGGCGAGGCCGCCGGCCTGGAAGTACCGCGTGTGCATGCGGGTCCCGCAGACCATCTCGTAGAGGTCGAGGATCGTGTCCCGCTCGCGGAAGCAGTACCAGAACATCGAGATCGCCCCGATCTCGAGCGCGGCCGTGCCGAGGAAGATCAGGTGCGAGTGGATCCGGTTCAGCTCCACGAGCAGCGTCCGCATCCAGGTCGCCTTTCGCGGCACCTCCAGCTCGAGCAGCTTCTCGATCGCGAGCACGAAGACGAGCTCGTTGTTCTGAAACGAGACGTAGTCGATCCGCTCCGGGTACGTGATCGCCTTCCACCACGTCTTCTGCTCCATGTTCTTCTCGAAACCCGTGTGCAGGTAGCCGATGACGGCGCGCAGCCCGACGACCCGCTCCCCGGAGAGGTCGACCACGAGACGCAGGACGCCGTGGGTCGACGGATGGTTCGGGCCGAAGTTGACCTGGAGGATGTCCTCCGAATCGCGGAGCTCGGGCGGAACCTGGAGCACGGTCGGGATCGGCGCCGGGATGTGTGAGCCGGTATAGACCTGCGTGCGCTCGCCGACCGCCACCTACTCCTCCCTGCTGAAGCGGACGGGCTCGCCGCCGATCGGATAGTCCTTGCGCAGCGGGTGCCCTTCCCAGTCGTCCTCCATGATGATCCGACTCAGGTTCGGGTGGCCGTCGAACCTGATGCCCATCAGGTCGAAGGCCTCGCGCTCGTGCCAGTCGGCGGTCGGCCAGACCGAGACGACGCTCGGCATCGACTGCCCGTCCTCGATCCAGACCTGGACGCGGACGGTCGCGGCGCCGGGGCCGAGCGTGAGCAGGTGGTAGTTGAGCGCGAAGCGCGCCGGCTTCGGCTCCGGAGTCCGCGCGAAGCCCTGCGCGCTGAGCGCGTCGATGTCGCGCCCTGCCGCGGTTCCGTAGTAGCCGGCGACCTCGCGCCCGCCCCAGCCGAGGTAGTCAACGGCCGTGATGTCGGAGAGGAAGTTGAATCCCTCCTCGTCCCGTAGGAAGGAGCAGGCCTCGACGATCCGCGCCGGGTCGACGACGAGCGTCGTCTCGCCGAACGCGTCTCGGCGCTCGACGAGCCCCGGGACGCCTTCGAAGGTCAGCTCGCCACCCCGCGGATCTCGTACGCAGGCGGCACGCCGGCCTTGATCTTCTCCTGCAGGCGGACGATCCCCTCGACGAGAGCCTCGGGGCGCGGCGGGCAACCCGGCACGTGGACGTCGACGGCGACGATCTTGTCGACTCCCTGGAGGATGGCGTAGTTGTTGAACATCCCGCCCGAGCTCGCGCAGGCGCCCATCGCGATCACCCATTTCGGCTCCAGCATCTGGTCGTAGATCTGCCGGAGCGGCGCCGCCATCTTGTGCGCGACCCGCCCGGAGACGATCAGCAGGTCCGCCTGACGCGGCGAGGAGCGGAAGACCTCGGCGCCGAAGCGCGCGATGTCGTAGCGCGAGGAGACGATCGACATCATCTCGATCGCGCAGCAGGCGAGCCCGAAGGTGTCCGGCCAGATCGAGTTGCCCTGTGCCCAGAGGACCGCCTTCTCGACCGTCGTGAGCATGAGCTTGTCCTCGAGGTCCTCGCCGAGCTCCTGCTCGAAGACGCCGGGGCCCTTGCCCTTCCAGAGCACGCGCTCCGAGTTGAGGCCCCAGTCGGCCAGGCGCTGCTTCTTTCTCACCGCCATCGCAGCGCCCCCTTCCTCCAGATGTAGACGTACGCGAGCGCGAGGATCGCGATGAAGAAGGAGAACTCGGCGAATCCGAACCACCCGAGCGGCTTGAGGACGACGCCGAGCGGATAGAGAAAGACGATCTCGATGTCGAAGACGATGAAGAGCATCGCCGTCAGGTAGAAGCTGATCGTGAACCGGTTCGAGTGCGGCGGGCCCTGGGACACGCCCGACTCGAACGGAAGCCGGCGCGTCTTCGTCCGGCGTGCCGGACGCGTCGCAAAGACGAACGACATCAGGATCATCGAAGCCGGGATGACGAGCGCAAGCGTCCCGTACAGAAGGAACGGGAGCCAGCTATCGAGCATCTGCGCGCCAGCTGCTCCGGGGCAATTCGCGCGGAAACGTACCACGGCACGAGGGAGTGCGGATTCCGCTCAACGATGCGGGTATCGGCTGTTACAAGGTCTGACCCGGAACGGGGGTGGAGACCGCGGAGGACGCTGGTACCATTCGACCGATGGCGACGATCGAGCAGGAAGCGCTCGTCACGCTCACGACGGGCGCGGCGACGAAGATCAAGGAGCTCATGGCCGAGGAGCCCGAGGGCGAGGCCGGGGTCCTGCGCATCGCCGTGCAGGGCGGCGGCTGCTCGGGCTTCGAGTACGCGCTGGGCTTCGACACCGGCGCCCAGGAGGGCGACCATCAGATCGACGCGTACGGGATCCAGGTCGTCGTCGATCCGCTGAGCGCGCCGTATATCCAGGGAACCGAGGTCGATTTCGTAGAGGGGCTCCAGGGCGGGTTCGCGATCAACAACCCGAACGTCGTCTCCGCGTGCGGTTGCGGTCACTCGTTCCAGGTCGCTGAGGGCGAGGCTCCCGAGGACCAGGCGGTCGGCGGCTGCGGCTCCGGCTGCAGCGCCTAGCTCGATCGCTTTGCTGGGCCGGCTGGTACTGAGCGCCCTGGTCATCCTGGCTGTCGCCGGCTGCGGGGGCGACAAGAAGGGCGACGAGGAGAGCGGTGGCGAGGTCCAGGCTGCCTGTAGCGGCTCGCCTCTGTCGAGGCCCAACCTTCCGGCGAACTTCCCGAGCTTCGACTCGGTCACCTATACGGAGCAGTTCACGCAGGGGCCGACGGAGATCGTCGAGGGTTACTACGAGGGCGATGTAAAGGCCGCGCACGACGAGGTGAAGAGTGCGCTCGAGACCGCCGGCTTCACGATCCTCTTCGACGAGCTGGAAGAGGACGACTCCGAGGTCTCCTGGAAGGGACAAGGCCGTTCCGGCCAGGTCGCCCTACGGATGGAGTGCGGCGACGAAGACCGCACGTTCGTGCACGTCACGAACCGCCCTGAGTAGTCCGCGCCCGTTTCGGACGGGCGCCAGGCCACGGTTAGCATGACCCCGTGAGCAGCACGGGCGAGCTCGTCGACATCATGATTCTCGGCGCCGGGCCGACCGGCCTTGCCGCCGCCTACTACGCCGGGCACCGCGACGCGTCGGTGCGGATCGTCGAGAGCCTCGAGCAGCTCGGCGGCCAGGTCGCGGCAACCTACCCCGAGAAGCACGTCTACGACGTCGCCGGCCACCCGAAGATTCTCGGTCAGGCGCTTGTCGATCTCTGCGTCGAGCAGGGCCTTCAGTACGGCGCGGAGGTGATCCTCGGCGAGGAGGCGAAGACGCTCGACCGCGTCAACCAGAACGGCGAGGAGGTCCTCGCCCTGACGACCGACAAGGGCGGTCCGTACCTCTCGCGGTCGCTGATCGTCACGGCCGGACACGGCGCGTTCGAGCCGCGGAAGCTCGGCGTCGAGGGGATCGACGAGTGGCTCGGGCGCGGGCTGTACTACGTCGTCAGGGAGAAGGCCCAGTTCGCGGGCAAGCGCTGCGTCATCGTCGGCGGCGGCGACTCAGCCCTCGACTGGACGCTCGGGCTCCAGGACACGGCCGATCTCCCGATCACGCTCGTCCACCGTCGCGACAGGTTTCGCGCGCTCGAGTCGTCGATGAACGAGGCGCGGCGTCTGGAGTCGGAGGGCGCGGTCCGGATCCTGACACCCCACGAGGTCCGGGAAGTGCACGGGGACGGCCAAATCGAGGCGGTCACGATCGAGAACACCGCCTCCGGTGAGATGGATCGCTACGACTGTGAGGCGTTGATCACCCTGCTCGGCTTCGTCTCCCATCTCGGTGCGATTGCGGACTGGGGGATCGAGCTCGAGGGCAAGCGCCAGCTCAAGGTCAATCCGATGACGATGGAGACCAACCTGCCGCTCGTGTTCGCCGCCGGCGACGTCGCCGGCTATCCGAGCAAGATCACGCTGATCACGATCGGCATGGGCGAGGCCGCGATCGCCGCCAACAACGCCGTCGCCCAGATCCGGGGCGAGAAGGTGCAGCCGAAGTACTCGACCGATTAGCTCCCGGGAATCTCTCGAGCGCGGTCATCCCTCGTTCGAGTGTCACCCAGAACCGCGAACGTGCCGATCGCTGCGAACGATGGACGTGCGCACCCTCGAATGTCTCAGTTGCGGCGAGCGGCGCCGTGTGGAATGGACGCACCCGCTCCATCTCGCGACCGGCGAATGCCCGCGTTGCGGCTACGTCGGCTGGGCGAGCCCGAGAGACCTGAACGAGCTCGCGCGGCGGTCTCTCCGTGATCGGCCGCTCGAACGCCGCCACCTCCGCCGGGTTTCCTAGGTAGACCTTCCTAAAGAAGGCGCGCCCAGCCTCCTCCCCGCCGCAAGCCTAGCGCGAAAAAGCGCACGCGTGGGTGACGATTCTGTGCCGAGATAGACTCGGCGCATGGACGAGCTCTGGGGCGCGGAGACGAAGAAAGCGGTCGAAAACTTTCGGATCTCGGGTGAGCCGATCCCGCGTCACGTTGCCCGGTGGCTCGGCAGGATCAAGGCGGCGGCGGCGCGCGTGAACGCCGAGCTCGGCCTCCTCGACGAGGACAAAGCCGAGCGCATCGCCGCCGCGGGCGACCGCATCGCGGCCGGCGAGCTCGACGAGCAGTTCCCGATCGACGTCTTCCAGACCGGGTCGGGCACCTCGTCGAACATGAACGCCAACGAGGTCATCGCGAGCCTCGCGGGCGACGACGTCCATGCGAACGACGACGTCAACATGGGGCAGTCCTCGAACGACGTCTTCCCCTCCGCCGTCCAGCTCGCTGCGCTCGAGCAGCTCCAGCGCGAGCTCCTCCCGGCACTCGAGCTCCTCGCGCAATCGCTCGAGGCCAAGGCGAATGAGTTCGAGGATGTCGTCAAGTCCGGCCGCACTCACCTGATGGACGCGGTGCCGGTCACGCTCGGCCAGGAGTTCGGGGGCTACGCCGCGCAGGTCCGGCAAGGAAGCGCTCGCGTGGAGTCGACGCTAGAGGGTCTCGGTCAGATTCCGCTCGGCGGGACCGCCGTCGGCACCGGCCTCAACACCCACCCCGAGTTCGCCGAGCGCGTCCGGCAGCGTCTCGCCGAGGACACCGAGCTCGCCATCCTCCCGCCGGCCGACCCGTTCGAGGCTCAGGCCTCCCGCGATGCCCTCGTCGAGGCCTCTGGCGCGCTGAAGACGGTGGCGGTCTCGCTGACGAAGATCGCCAACGACCTGCGCCTGATGGGATCGGGCCCTCGCGCGGGCCTCGCGGAGATCGCTCTCCCCGAGCTCCAGAAGGGCAGCTCGATCATGCCCGGCAAGGTCAACCCGGTCATTCCGGAGGTCGTCACGCAGGTCGCCGCGCAAGTCATCGGCAACGACGTCGCCGTCACCGTCGGCGGTATGCAGGGGCACTTCGAGCTGAACGTCTTCGTGCCCGTGATCGCGCGTAACGTGCTCCACTCGATCCGTCTCCTGGCCGCGGCCTCGCGCGAGCTGGCGGAGAAGTGCGTCGATGGGATCGAGGCGAACCGCGAGAATTGCGAGCGCTACGCCGAACTGACGCTCTCGGCCGCGACCGCGCTCAACCCCTACATCGGCTACGACAAGGCCACCGAGATCGTCAAGGAGGCCGCCGCCACGGGAAGATCGCTGCGCGAGGTTGCCCGCGAGGCGGGTGTGGACGAGGAGACCCTCGACAAGGCCCTCGACTACCGGGCGATGGCGAACCCGCACCTGGAGCGGACCGAGACACCGTAACTCCGGGCTCGCCGTTTTCGAACGGCTTGCCTAGATTTCTGGAGAGCGAATCTGGAACCGCCGGTGGGGAGCCGGCAGTGAGGGAGGGGGATCTTGAACAGGCAGCTTCTCTACCGTTTGGCCGCGCTTACCGTTCTCGGCCTGATCCTGCTGGCAGGGGCGGCGCTCTCACCCGACTCGGCGTCGAGCAGCTCGTCCGTCGGCAACCAGGTCCTGCGACACGCGGTCGACGTCCAGCTCGGCCGCGCAGAGCCACGCTCGGGCGAGATGCCGATCTCCTCGGGGGCTCTCTATGCGGCTCTCGACCAGAGCGGGGCGCTCAACCGTCGCGCGGCCCGCCTCGGCCGGAGCCCCGCCCACATCGAGATCGCCGGTACCGAAGGCTGCCAGAGCCAGTTCGTCGGAAACGGCCAGACGAATACCCGGGTCGTTCAGGATTGCTCGCTTCGCGCACAGGTCGGCGAGGCCATAGCCATCAACCTGCTCGAGGACGGGAACATCCTCGTCAGCCAGAACGACTCCCGGCTCGGCTTCAACCACTGCGGATACGACTGGACGCTCGACGCCACCGCCCACTGGGGCGACCAGACACCTCCGTTCTGGCAGTTCCAGCTCCTCGACAGCCACGTCGCCGACGCCTGCGCCGACCCGACCGTCACGTGGGACTCCCAGGGCAACGCCTACATCGGCGGCACGGTCTTCAACACGCCCCATCCGGAGAACGCCCTCGTCGTCGCCAGGTCGAACGCCGGAATCCACGGCGCCTTCTTCCACTCGCCCGACGCGAGCGGCGGTTTCCAGGAGTACCGGGCCACACCGCTCGGGGTCATCGCCAACGACCAGAAGACGAGCTTTCTTCAACGACAAGCCGACCTTCTTCGCCGACTCGCGCGCCTCGAGCCCGAAGCGGGACAACGTCTACGTCACCTGGACGAAGTTCAAGCCCGAGATCGAAGGCTCGGACGGGACGCGGGTCGTGAACCCGATCATGTTCAGCGAATCGACCGACGGCGGCGCCACCTGGTCGCCGGAAGCCGAGATTAGCGGCGAGGCGGCCGGCGTCTGCCCCAACGAGTGCGCGAACGACCAGGGCTCGGCGCCCTTCATCGGCCCGGACGGGACGATCTACGTCGCCTTCGCAAACAACGACGCGATCGACCGACCGGGGCAGCAGATCCTGTTCGTCAAGTGCCCCGACGACGAGGACTGCACCCAGGAGGAAGCCTGGACGGAGCCGGTCATCGTCGAGGACCTCATCCTCGGCAGCCCCATCGGGCCAAGCGCCGGCGGCTGTCCCTCGTCCGATCCCTGCCTGCCCCGAACGGCTACCGCGTCCTGCCGACGCTCTCCATCTCGAGCTCGGTGGACGACAGTGGGAACATCTACGTCGTCTGGGCGGACTTTCGGAGCAACACGAACGCAGACTGCACAGGCCCCTGCCCCGCCTCCACCACCGCCCCCGCCGCCTCCACCACCTCCTCCGCCACCTCCGCCCCCACCGGTTCGCTGCGTCGTGCCGAGGGTGATCGGCATGACGATCCGCCGGGCCCGAACACGAATCCGCGTCCGTCACTGCACGGTCGGCCGCGTTCGCCGCGTCCATTTCCGTCGGGCCGGTCGTGTGCTCGCGCAGAATCCGAGAGCGGGAGCGGTCAAGCGCCGGAGCTTCCCGCTAAGACTGGTCGTCGGGCGGCGCTAGCTCAGCCCGAGCGCGCGGGTTGGCACATGGGCGCAGGCAGCAGCTTCAGGACCGTGTAGCTCCCCGCCGACCCACGGGCGAGAACGCGAATCGTGTTGCAACGTGTCGCGCCGGGGATCGTGACGACGAAGACGCCGTCGCCGTTCGCCCTTGCGTGTGAGATCCGCGCGCCCGCGCTCAGCTTCACCTCTTCCCGTGACCGGAAGTGCTCGCCGCGAACGGTGAGCGGCGAGCCTCGGGCTAGCTCGAGCTTCGGACGAGCTGCGCGAGCATCCGACCCGCCGCCGAGGATCGTGAAGCCGAGAACGACCACCGCCGCCGTGGCACAGACGCCGAACAGCGCTGCTGCGCGCATGCCAGAGCCAGTATTGCGGACCGTGGGTGCGCCAAATCTATCGAACGTATATCCTCAGGCGGTCAAATCCGCCGGCTTTGGTCAGGGGCCGGGCCGGCTTTCAGGAAGGGGAGGCATGAAGAGAGCACTTATCGTTCTCGTGCCAGCTGCGGCACTCCTCGTGCTTGCGGTGGTGGGGGCCGCCGTCGCACCGCAGAGCGCGAGCAGCAGCGCGCAGGTGGGCAACAAGATTCTCGCCCACAAGCTCGCCGTCGAGCTCGGGCGCGAGCCGGCGCGGGCCAAGGAAATGCCGGTTTCCTCGGGCGTGATGTACGCGCTGCTCGAAGGAACCGGAGTTCTCAACCAGAGAGCCGAACGGTTCTCTCGCACGCCGGCGGGCCGCGCTGCCATGCGCAGCCTCGCCCATGCGGGCATCTCGAAGAACAAGACCGAGGGCTGTCAGAACGAGTTCCACGGTCACGGGCAGACCAACACGCGCGTGAACCAGGACTGCTCGTTCCGGCGGCAGGCGGAAGAGATGATCCAGCTCAACCCGCTGAACGAGAACAACATCATCGCCGGCCAGAACGACTCGCGAATCGGCTTCAACCACTGCGGGTACGACTGGTCGTTCGACGGGGGCAAGAACTGGGGCGACCAGGTTCCGCCGTTCTGGCAGTTCCAGCTGCTCGACGGACACACAGCGGACGCGTGCAGCGATCCGACGGGGGCCTGGGACTCGCGTGGTAACGCGTACTCGGGCGGCATCCTCTTCGACGTCGCCAGCGATGCGAACGCGGTTGTCGTCATGAAGTCGAACGCCGGCAATGGCGGCGCCTTCTACCACGCGCCGAACTCGGCTCTGTCGTTCCAGGAGTACCGCGACACTCCGGTCGGCGTGGTCGCGAACGACATCGTCGACTTCAACGACAAGGAGCTGATGACGGCCGACTCGCACGCTTCGAGCCCGAAGCGGGACAACGTCTACATGACCTGGACGGTGTTCAACGCGGCCGGACACAGCCCCATTTACTTCAGCCAGTCGACGGACGGCGGCGCGACGTGGTCCGCCGGGATCGAGATCAGCGGCTCGAACCCCGCGATCTGCACGTTCCCCGCTGTAGGCCCATGTAACGACGACCAGGGCTCGGATCCGGTCGTCGGCCCGGACGGCTCCATCTACGTCGCATTCGCCAACGGCAACCTGCCCGGCGCCGGGATCGAGCAGGTGCTGATGGTCAAGTGCCCGGTCGCGGCCGACTGCAGCGTCCCGGCCAGCTGGTCGGTTCCGGTCAAGGTCGGCGACATGATCTCCACGCACCCGGTTGGGCCTCCGAGCCAGAACGGCTGCCCGAATCGCCAGTGCCTGCCGCCGAACGGGTATCGCGCCCCGGACGAGACGACCGTCACGATCTCGGCCGACCACAGCAGCAAGCTCTACGTCACGTGGGCCGATCACCGCAACAACACGAACCCGAACTGCCAGCTCGGCGCTCCGGGCGGCGGCAGCGGGCCGTGCGACCACGACATCCATTACGCGTACTCGACGAACGGCGGAGGGACATGGAGCGCGACGCGCACCATCACGCCTCGCTCGCAGTTCGGCGAGACGGCGCAGTGGCAGTCCTGGAGTGAAGTCACAAACGACGGCTCGCGGCTGTGGGTGGCGTACTACGATCGCCACTACGGCAACTGCGAGACCACGGGCTGCAACGACATCACGGCCGCGGAGATCCACCATCCGGCAACTCCGAACCCCTCGATCGACTACGAGCGGGTGACGACGGCGTCGATGCCGAACCTGACTCCGGCGAACAACCCGATTCAGGCCGGCTTCCTCGGCGACTACATGTGGGTCGACACCGATAGCCACGGTGACGCTCACCTCGTGTGGGCCGACACTCGCCCGATGAGGGGCACGGCACCTGAGGAGGACGTCTACTACGCGGAGGTGCACCACAGCCAGGGGCACTAGGCTGCGTTCGCAAGCGACTGAGGGAAGGGCCGCCTCCGGGCGGCCCTTCTGCTTCTAGTAGGCGACCGCCGCGCGGCCTGTCTCGGCTGCGTGCCGCTGCTCGTCGGCTCGATACGACGAGCGGACGAGTGGGCCCGAGAACACGGAGCCGAAGCCGAGTGCCTCGCCCTGCGCGCGGAACCAGCGGAACTCGTCGGGGTGCACCCAGCGGTCGATCTGCGCGTGCTTCGCCGAGGGCTGCAGGTACTGGCCGATCGTGACGACGTCGACGCCGTGCGCGCGGAGGTCGCACATCGTCTCGACGACCTCGTCGTTCGTCTCCCCCAGGCCGACGATGATTCCCGACTTCGTCAGGACCGGATATCCGGCGACCTCCTTCGCGCGGGCGAGGAGCCAGAGCGCTTTGTCGTAGTCGACCTTCGCGCCGCGCATGCGCCGATGCAGGCGGCGGACCGTCTCGATGTTGTGGTTGAAGACGTCGGGCCGCTCGGCGAGCACGATCCTCAACGCGTCCTCTTCGTAGTCGAGGAAATCGGGCGTCAGGACCTCGACCGTCGCCGCGGGCACCTTCGCCTTCAGGGCGCGGATCGTGGCCGCGTAGTGGGCCGCCCCCTTGTCGGGCAGGTCGTCGCGGTCGACCGAGGTGACGACGACGTGCTTCAGCTTCATCTGCGCCGCGGTGTGCGCGAGCCGCAGTGGCTCGAGTGGGTCCGGCGGATGCTCGGGTCGTCCCGAGTTCACGTAGCAGTAGCGGCAGGCGCGTGTGCAGGTGTCGCCGAGGATCTGGAACGTCGCCGTCCCACGCCCCCAGCACTCGGCGATGTTCGGGCAGCGCGCCTCCTCGCAGATCGTGAGCAGGTTGTGTCCGTGGATCAGCTTCTTGACGTCGAAGTACTGCGAGTCCGCGCTCGGAGCGCGCACCTTCATCCACTCCGGCCGGCGCGGGCGCTGGGCGACGGGA
>Ga0137375_10002837_pt1 | contig 20427 bp, 11 predicted proteins | sample SagtaG_24_FD_104936 | JGI IMG/M metagenome (GOLD analysis project Ga0137375, IMG submission 104936) | Vadose zone soil microbial communities from Sagehorn Ranch, Mendocino, California, USA - Sage1_R_113_16 metaG | ecosystem: Environmental > Terrestrial > Soil > Vadose zone | place: USA...
AGCCGCAGGAACAGGGGATCAAGCCCCATCGAGGCGTGCGAGCGCCAGATATGCACCGGCTCACTGCGCGACCGCAGCCACTGATCCAGCCATTCGCGGTTTTGCGGCCAGCTTCTGATCGAGGGGTGATTCAGCCCCGGCGGCATCTCGAGATCCCAGAGCACTGGCAGATCCTTCGCCTCGCCCGCGACGCGTTGGATCGCTCCCGCATCCGACCATGTGCCAGGGTAGTAGCCTTCGCGCGCGCTGAGCAGCGGCCAGAATAGCACCTCGCGCACCTGCGGGTACTGGCGCGTAATCGTGTCGCGCAGCTTCATGAAGACGGTGCGCGAGGGCGCCGCCACCGCCAGCGTAACCGGGAAGTCGATGTACTTCAGCCGTTCCAGCCGCCAGGGCGCCGGGAACTCTTCGTACAGGCCGATCCGCACGGTCGCCGGCAGCTGGGCCGGCTGCGTGGCTCCGCAGCTCGCGTACGGGTTCCAGGGCAGGATGCGCCGGCCGGTGCCCCATTCGTAGATGCACGCGGCCCCCCAGGCAACCGAGAGGCCTACGGCGATGCTCATGGCGCGCATGAGCAGACGCTGGAAAAGTGGTGTTCGAGCGATCCGGATTCGCCCAGTGCCGCGCGGCACGGCGATCGCGCTGGCTGCCGCGCGGCGACGTGGGCGGCCGCCGGACATGGCAGGGTATTCAGCTACTGGGTCGAGCGTAGGCAGCGCGGCGCGGGCTGGGTCGCCGCCAGTGGTTGGGTTGTGCATTGGCGTGTATTCTCGGCTGATACGATCGTCCGGCAGCGTCATGCTAGCCCCACACGCCCATCCCCACGCCAAAACACTGCATCGCTAGGATTATATCGAAAAGCGCCGTCTCAGAGGATACCGGTCGAGAATCGAAAAAGGTGCGAACAGGTAATTGTGTCGCAAGGATTCGGCCGGTGAGAGGGTGAAAGGGTGAAGGGGTGAGGGGGTGAAGTTGTACTTGTTACCCCTTCACCTCCTCACCCCTTCACTTCGCCAGCGTCTCCAGCACACCCGTCAACGCGTCGAGCCAGCTGCTGTCGCCCAACAAGCGTCGGTCGAGCCGCACGAACTGGGGGCCGACGCGCACGCTAGGGTCGCGCCCGAAGCGGCGGCGCAGCTTTTCGCGATCCATTGGGCTGCCCTCGGGCAATCGCACGATGAACTCCTCGGGCGTGGTGACGATCGAGTTCACGCCGGCGGCCAGCGCCTGCGATTTGATCTGGAGCCAGGTCATCAAGTTCAGCGCCGGCTCCGGCGGCTCACCAAAGCGGTCGCGCAGCTCCTGGCGCAGCTCGCGCACCGCCCGTGGCGTCTGGGCCTCGGCCATATGCTGGTAGACCGCCAGGCGCACCCTGTCGTCGGGGATGTACTCGGGCGGCAAATAGGCATCTATAGGCAGGTCCAGCGTGACGAGCGGCGAGATCAACACTTTCTCGTCGACTTTGACCGATGGCTGTTTCCTAGACGAAGGACGAAGGACGGAGGACGAAGGACGCTCGCTACCTGCCTCAGCAACTTTCGCCGCCTGGCCGATCATTTCGTCTGCTGTCTGCGCGCTTTCGTCATTCGTCGTTCGTCTGCCATCTTCCGTCTGCCCACGGTAGTTCGTCGCCACCAGCTGCGCCTTCATGGTCTTGACGGCCTGCTCCAGCAGCCGCGAGTAGAGGTCGAAGCCGACCGCCGCGATATGGCCGCTCTGCTCGGCCCCCAGCAGGTTTCCGGCGCCGCGTATCTCCAGATCGCGCATGGCGATCCGGAAGCCTGCGCCAAGCTCGGTGGCCTCCTGAATAGCCTGCAAGCGCTCCTGCGCCTCGGCGGTCATGCGGTGGTCGCCTTTGTAGAACAGGTAGGCATAGGCGCGCTGGGCGCTGCGGCCGACCCGCCCACGCAGCTGGTAGAGCTGCGCCAGCCCGTAGTTCGTCGCGTCGTCGATGATGATTGTGTTGGCGTTCGGCACATCCAGCCCGCTCTCGATGATCGTGGTGCAGACCAGCACATCGTCCTTGCCGCTGAAGAAATCCAGCATCACTCGTTCGAGCTGATGCTCCTCCAGCTGGCCGTGGCCGACGCCGATCTCGGCCTCGGGCACCAGCTGGCGCAGCTTATCGGCCACGTGGTAGATGCTCTGGACGCGGTTATGCACGAAATAGATCTGGCCGCCGCGATCCATCTCGCGCAGGATCGACTCGCGCACCAGCTGGTCTTCGTACGGCAGTACATAGGTTTTGATCGGCACGCGATCCTCGGGCGGCGTGTCGATCACGCTCAGGTCGCGGATGCCAGCCAGCGCCATGTGCAGCGTGCGCGGAATCGGTGTGGCCGTCAGTGTCAGCACATCCACATTCGCACGCATCTGTTTGATGCGTTCCTTGTGTCGCACGCCAAAGCGCTGTTCCTCATCCACCACCAGCAGCCCCAGATCCTTGAAGTGAATGTCTTTTGAGAGCAGCCGGTGCGTGCCGATGATCACATCAATCTCGCCGCTCGCCAGCTTCTGGATGATCGCCGCCTGCTCTTTGGCTGAGCGGAAGCGCGAGATCATCTCGATCTTGACCGGGAAGGCGGCGATGCGGCGGATGAAGGTGTCGAAGTGCTGCTGGGCCAGCACAGTGGTGGGCACCAGCACTGCTACCTGCTTGCCATCCTGGATGGCCTTGAACGCCGCGCGCAGCGCCACTTCGGTCTTGCCGAAGCCCACATCGCCGCAGATCAGCCGATCCATCGGCTGGATCAGCTCCATATCGTGCTTGACATCGATCAGCGCCTTGAGCTGATCGGGAGTCTCGACATACGGGAAGGCGTCCTCAAGCTCGCGCTGCCAGTCGCCATCGGGGCTGAAGGCGTGGCCGCGGCTCAGCTGGCGCTGAGCATACAGCGCCAGCAGATCATCGGCCAGATCCTGCACGGCGGCGCGAGCCTTGCGCTTGGCGCGCTCCCATTCCTGCGTGCCCAGCCGCGTCAGCTGCGGCGCCGCATCGCCCGCGCCGATGTAGCGCGAGACGCGATCGATCTGATCCACCGGCACATACAGCCGGTCGCCGGCGGCGTAGAGCAGGTTCAGGTACTCGCGCTCGGTCTTGCCGACGGTGCGGCGGATCAGGCCATCGTAGATGGCGACGCCGTGCTCGATATGTACGACATAATCGCCGACCTTGAGGCCGCGCAGGAAGGCGGCACGCTCCTCGGCGCTGCGGTCGCGCTTGCGCTTGCGCTCGGCCACCGGGCGGCGCTGACGCCAGCCGAAGATCTCTGCATCGGTGTAGAGCGTGGTGTTCAGGTCGCCCGAGCGCCAGCCTTCGTCGAGCGAGCCATGCACCGCGACGAAGGACGACCGACGACCGACGACCGACGACTTGCTATCGTCTGTTTCAATGGTCGCTGGTCGCTGGTCGCTGGTCGCTGGTCGGCTCATGGCCTCCTGCACCAGCTCCTGCACCCGCGCGGCCTGTGGGGTGACGGCAATCACCTGCTCGCCATCGCGCAGCCGACCGACGATATCATCCACCAGGCGCCTGAGCTGCCCGCCAAACAGGTCGGGCGGCGCGAACAGCGTGGCGGGGAGCTTGAAACTGGAGACTGGAGGCTGGGGACTAGGATTCGAAGTTATCCCAATCCCCAGTCCCCAGCTCCCACCCTCCAGATCGTTGTTGCTGAGATTGACCAGCGCCGCCGTATCGGCCTGCGCGATCAGCTCATCCCACAGCAGGTACGGGCGCGGGAAGCTGGCCGGCAGCTCGCCCGACTCGGTGTGCAGCTTGCGGCGCTCCTCGGCGTGGTGATGCTGCTCGGAGGCCTGCTGTGCCAGCAGCGTCAGCTCGCTGAGGATCACCGGCGTGCCAGGGGCGAGATGCTCAAGCAATGACGAAGGACGAAGGACCAAGGACGAACGAGCATCGTCCTCGTTGCGGGTATCGTCTTCGGTGGTCGTTGGTCGTTGGTCGTTGGTCGTTTCCCAGAAGAACGGCGCGAACAGCGTGCGGCCCTCGAAGCGCTCGCCATGCTCGATCCGCGTGATCGCCGACTCCCATTCATCGAGCGCCTCACGGCGCAGATCGGCGGTGTCGAGCGCGCGCAGGCGCTCCACGGCGCGCTCGCGGCGCCAGAGCGGGATCTCGTGGGCTGGGCCAACCGTCACCGTGCGGATCTGCGCCTCGCTGCGCTGGGTGATCGGGTCGAAGCGCCGTAGGCTGTCGATCTCATCGCCGAAGAACTCGATCCGCAGCGGCAGCTCGTCGCCGGGCGGGAAGATATCTACGATTCCGCCGCGCCGGTTCAGCTCGCCCGGCTCCTCGACGGTTGGCGCGATCCGGTAGCCTATCGCGACCCAGCGCGCCACCAGCTCGTCGAGATTCTGCTCATCGCCGCGCTTCAGCTGGATGCTGGCCTCGTCCCGCTCGGCCGGCGAAAGCGTGGGCTGGAGCAGGGCCTTGATGGGCGCCACCACGACGACCGACGACGGACGACCGACGACCGACGGCAGAACATCGTCATCGCCGCCCGCGCGGTGGTCGGTGGTCGGTGGTCGGTGGTCGGCCAGGCTCCGCAGCACGCGCAGCCGCCCGGCGATCACATCATTCCCCGGCGACATCGGCTCATATGGCAGTGCATCGCCGGCCGGGAACAGCAGCACCGTATCGGGGTCGAGCCACTGGCATAGATCCTCGCGGGCGCGCAGCGCGGCCTCGCCGCTGCCGACGACGTACAGCAGCGGGCGCTGTGTGAGCCTGGCCAGCGCCGCCACGATCGCCGGACGCGCCGCAGTCAGCGCCGGATCGACATGCAGGCGCGCCGCAGCCTGCTCGCGCAGCGTAATCGCCAGCGCCTCGATGCGCTCGTGATCGGCCAGCTGGCGTAGAATTGGGTCAAGATCAGCTGTCATTCAGTTTCCAGACAAAACGATCAGGGGCATAATCGGTGTGACCAGCCCCTCGCGATATTTTGCGCCTTTTATCCACTGTAAATCTTACCAACGAATGCGACGCAGGGATGTTATAGCACGATTTGGGCTGGCCGTAAAGCTGGATTCGGATAGTGGCCCGGGCTTCGGTCATTAAAGAGAAATGAGAATTTCTAAATCGGCCCGGCCAGGGGTTGCCACATGTTTCGCGCTAGGGTATCATGCCGAGCCCGCACAGGTATTTGGGGTTGGGGATTGGCGATTAGGAATGAAGCCGTCTTTTTCTCCCAATCGCCAATCCCCGATCGCTGCGCTGAAAGCGCGCTAGAAAGCACAAGGCAACCATGTTCAAAAGCATCGCTGCCCTGACGTTGATATTCATCCCCCTGGCGCTGCTGCCCGCGCCGAGCGCTCACGCCGCACCGCTCTGCTTCCCCGAGGCCGCTCCGGCGATCAGCGCGTGCATCGATGGCCCGATCGCGGCCTTTTGGGCGCGCAACGGCGGGCTGCCAGTGTTTGGCTACCCCACCGGCGTGCAGCAGGAGCGGATGGTCGAGGGCCGCGTGCTCCAGGCCCAGGCGTTCGAGCGCAACCGGCTGGAGCTGCACCCCGAAAACGCGGCGCCCTACGATGTGTTGCCGGGCCGGCTGGGCGCTGAGCTGCTGGCAAAGCAAGGGCGCGATTGGAACGCCTTTCCGAAGGCCGACCCATCCGCGCCGCATTTTTTTGGCGAGACCGGCCACGCGATCGCGCCGCAGTTCTGGGATTACTGGTCCAGCCACGGCCTGGAGCTGTTCGGGCTGCCGTTATCCGAGGCGCAGACCGAGGTCAGCCTGACCAACGGCCAGCCATACCTGACCCAATGGTTCGAGCGGGCGCGCTTCGAGCTGCACCCCGCGCCCGATGGGACAGCCGGCGCGGTGCTGCTGGGGCTGCTGGGGCGCGAGCTGGATGCCGGAGGAGCGCTTCCAGCCGCTCGGCAGCGCATACCAGGCAACTTCATCCAGTCATCGGGCGGGCAGCTGACCTACCAGGGCAAGCCGATCCAGATCAAGGGCGTGAACTACTACCCGCAGTGGCGGCCATGGGGCGCGATGTGGAAGGGCTGGGACGGCCCGCAGATGGAGCGCGAGCTGCGCGCGGCGCGCGATCAGCTGGGTATCAACACGGTGCGGCTGATGGTTCCCTACAATTTCTTCTCAGAAAAGGATGGCGATGGCGTGGTAACGCCGAAAATGATCAAGCGGCTGCATGAGGCGATTCAGATCGCCGGCAGCATGGATATGCGCGTGATCGTGACCCTGTTCGATTTTTTCGAAAGCTTTCCCGGCCCCGGCACCACCACCGAGGCCAAGAACCTGGAGTACTTGCGCGCTCTGCTGCCCAACTTTGCCAACGACGACCGGATTCTGGCCTGGGATCTCCATAACGAGCCGGATCACTATGGCATCTGGAAGGCCGGCAACCCGAAGAAGGTGCTGCGCTGGCTCGGCCGCATGGCCGACGAGGTTCACGCGCTGGCACCGCGCCAGCTTGTCACAGTAGGGATGGGCCGCGCCGGCAACCTCTGGCTGCCAGGCCCCGATGGGCGACGAGTGATCGATTACAGCGATGTCGTCAGCATGCACACCTACGATGCCGGCACAGTCGCGCAGGAGCTTGATCAGCTGCGCGCGCAGACAGCCAAGCCGATTATTATCGAAGAGTTTGGCTGGCCGACCGGCCCAGGCTGCATGGAAAATTACAGCGAGACCACCCAGGTGCGATTGTATCGGGCGGTGCTGGATGCCGCCAAGGATCGCACATCCGGCGTGGTGGCATGGACATTGCGCGACTACGACGCGGGGCCGACCGACCGCTGGGATACCTTCGAGGATAACTTCGGGCTGATCCGGCCGGATGGCAGCCTGAAGCCGGCGGCGCAGCTGATTCAGGAGATCGCTGTGCCGCCGCTGCCAAGCCTGACCGTGACAACCAATAAGCTGACTACGCTGAACCCGAGTCTGCCCGATGGCGCTGGCGCGCCGCTGCTGATACGCGAGAGCGGCCACTACGTCAAGGGTATGTTTCGCAAGGCATGGGAGCAGCTGGGCAGGCGTGGCAGCTTCGGCCTGCCGCTCTCCGAGGCATTTGTGCGCAAATCCGACAAGGTCGTGATGCAGTATTTTGAAAACGCGCTGCTGGAGTTCCATCCAAGAGACAACAAGGAGCTGCGCGGCCTATCCGACGCTGATCAGGCCATGCTGGTCATCCAGCCAACCGATCAAGGTGCCGCGCTCGCGGCCGGGCGCAGCCTGCCGTCGCCCCAGCCGCCGCAAGGCAAGTTCCTGGATTTCTACAACAGCGTCAACGGGCACTGGCGCTTGGGTGGCCCGATCTCGGCCGAGCTGACCGAAACGATCAATGGCGTGCCAACCCGTGTGCAGTATTTCGAAAAGGGCCGGCTCGAGCTGAACCCAGCCGCGCAGACGATCCGGCTGGGGCAGCTGGGGAAGCAAGTGCTGGATGCCGAGTGCGCCAAGGCACGCTAGAGCTCCGGCGGAGAATACGCTGATCTGTCACCCGCGAAGCCACGCGAAGATACGCGAAGGGTTGGGAAAGATGATCAATTCCTTGGCGTAACTTCGCGTCCCTTCGCAGGTTGGAATTCATGCCGGCGGGTATTGGTCCTTTCAGTTCTCATGCGACTCGCCAGCAGCTATTTCGCCCGATCCGCGCGGAATAAGCTGGGTTGGCACGACAATATGTTGCGGCCGCGTGCGGTCGCCGTCGATCCGCGCAAACAAGAGCTCGGCGGCCACGCGCCCCAGGGTGGCCGGATCCTGCGCGATCACCGAGACGCGCGGATCGAGCAGGTCGGCGAGCGGAAAGTCGTCGAAGCCGACGACGGCGATGCGATGCTGCAATCCACGGCTTTGCAGCGCGCGAATAGTGCCGATCGTGATCAGGTTCTGGCTGGCGAAAAACGCTGTAGGCGGCTGCGATTCGTCGAGCAGATCGAGCGTCGCGCGCTCGGCCGCCTCGATGCCGTGCAGGTTCTTCCGGATCAGGAGCGGGTCGAGCTGAAGGCCAGTGGTCGCTAGCCCTTCAATATAGCCGAGGTGGCGCTCGGCGGAAGTCCACAGATCCGCAGTATCTCCAAGAAATGCAATTCGGCGATGGCCGTAGGCGGCCATGTGGCAGATCGCCCGGCTTGCGCCGGCGCGGTTATCGACGGTTACGCTGTCGGCGTCGTGAAAAATCGCCGGGCGGTCGAGGAAAACGATCGGGCGGTCGAGACGCTGGATATGCATAAGCCCGCTCTGGCTGCGGCTGGTCGGCACCACGATCAGGCCATCCACGCGCCGCGACACAAGCGTGAGCACCATTTTTTCTTCGCGGGCCGGGTCTTCGTCGCTGCTGCCGGCGAACACCAGTGTATCGTGCCGCCGCGCCACATCCTCGATCGCGCGGTACAGCGCCGAGGAAAACGGGTTTGCCACATCATCCAGCAGCAGGCCGATCGTCGCGGTGCGCTGATCGGCTCGACGCAAGTTGCTGGCGGTGGTATTATGGTGGTAGCCCAACAACCTGACTGCATTCATAACTCGATCGACCAGCTCGGAAGAAACGCCGGGTTCCTGGTTGACGACCCGTGATACCGTTTTGATGCTGACATCCGCAAGCGCCGCTACGTCTCTCATTGTCGGCGGGCGCCGGGCTGAGTCTTCTTGCGTCAACGTTGTCATGATTACTCCACACTAGCTTTCTTGCTTTCTCTAGTATAACAAAGAGGCGCTTGACAATCAAGGACTTTTATGATATCTTGACAACGTTGTCAGAGCTTTTGACAACGTTGTCACATCGGTGTGGGAGCCGGTGGCGTAGTAAAGAGGAGGACATCCAATGGTTCATCGTTTCGCGTCACGCCGCGGTGTGCGGATCATCAGCCTGGCCTGTTTCCTGGTTATACTCGCAATGCTGGCGGCGGCGTGCGGCTCGGCGGCGGCGCCAAGCGGCGGTGCGGCGCCAACCGCTGCCGGCGCGGCGCCAGCGGCATCGGGCGGCGAGATCATCGTCGGACTGATCACCAAGACAGAGACTAACCCGTTTTTCGTCAAGATGAAGGAAGGTGCTCAGGCTAAGGCGGACGAATTGAAAGCGAAGCTGTTGACTGGCGCCGGCGCAAAGGATGGCGACAACGAGGGCCAGGTAACGGCGCTCGAAAACATGATCAACGCCGGGGCTAAAGGCATTCTGATCACCCCCAGTGACACTAAGGCGATCGTGCCGAGCATCAAGAAAGCGCGCGATAAGGGCGTGCTCGTGATCGCGCTGGATACCGCGACCGATCCACAGGACGCGTCAGACGCCCTATTCGCGACCAACAACTTCAACGCCGGCCTGCTGATCGGCCAGTGGGCCAAGGCCGCCATGGGCAGCAATAAACCCGTGATCGCCACGCTCGATCTACAGCCCGGCATCACCGTCGGCGCGCAACGCCACAACGGTTTCCTCCAGGGCTACAGCCTGGCCAAGGCGGACCCGAACTCGTCCGACCTGGTCACCTCCCCAGAAGTAGTTTGTGCCCAGGACACCCACGGCGACCAAACCGAAGGCCAGACCGCCATGGAGAACTGCTTGAGCAAAAACCCTGATATCAACCTGGTCTACACCATCAATGAACCGGCCGCATTCGGCGCTTACCAGGCGATCAAGGCTGCCGGTAAGGAGAAGAACATCACGATCGTGTCCGTCGACGGTGGCTGCCGCGGCGTGCAAGGGATTGTAGATGGCCAGATCGCGGCCACCTCGCAACAGTACCCGCTGAAGATGGCTTCGCTGGGCGTGGATGCGGTGGTCAAGTTTGCCCAGACTGGCCAGAAGCCGTCCGGCTACACCGACACCGGTGTCACCCTGATCACCGACAAGCCGCAGGCCGGCGTGGACAGCAAAGACTCCAAGTTTGGCACGGAGAACTGCTGGGGTACGAAGTAGCGTAGCTGAAGGAGCGGCAGTGGGGACGAACCTGCTGCCGCTCTCCTATCGAGGAGGATAACCTATGAGCGCGGTCGTGAGTAAGGTCACCAAGCGTCGTTCCGGCTTTCTGGATGTGTTACGGGGATCGCCGATCATGGGTCCCTTTGCGGCGCTCGTGCTGGCAAGTATCTTCTTTGCCACGCAAAGCGACAAGTTCCTAACCGGCGCTAATTTCTCCTTGATCATACAGCAGGTGATGGTGGTCGGCACCCTGGCGATAGGTCAAACGTTGGTGATCTTGACCGGCGGAATCGATCTGTCCAACGGCATGATCATGGCGCTGGCATCGGTGCTCATGACCGGTTTCGCCGTGCAATCCGGGCTGAATCCGATTCTGGCGATCCTGATTGGGCTGCTGGCAGGCGTTGTCTTTGGTCTGCTGAATGGCGCTCTGATCACCGCGATCGGGCTACCGCCCTTTATCGTGACCCTAGGCACCTTCAACATTGCCTATGCCCTGGTTCGCATTTACACCACGGCGACGATTACGAATCTACCCGCTGAGCAGCTGTTCTTGGGCAACACCTTCAACATCGGCGGCACCGAGATTACTTACGGCTCGGTGTTGATGATCGTCCTATACGCGATCACCTGGTATGTCTTGCGCTCAACACCGGCAGGTCGCTCCGTCTATGCTGTGGGCGATAACCCGGAGGCCGCCCGCCTGGCCGGCATCAACACCCCACGGGTGCTGACTGGGGTCTATATCGTGGCTGCCATTTCCTACGGTATTGCCGGGCTGATGCTGGTGTCCCGCACAGGAGTAGGCGATCCACAGGCCGGCCAAACCGGTAACCTGGACAGCATCACCGCCGTGGTATTGGGCGGCACCAGCCTGCTGGGCGGTCGAGGCCAGATTATGGGAACGCTGATCGGCGCGCTGATCGTGGGGGTGTTCCGTAACGGCCTGCAGTTGATGGGGGTCGGGTCGATCTATCAGGTGCTGATCACCGGTATCCTAGTGATTGTCGCGGTGTCGATCGATTACCTTTCCCATCGGAGCAAGTAGCCGCACAGGAGGTCGCCATGAGTCCATCCCCTGGCAAGGTTCTGTTCGAAATGAAGGGCATTGGCAAGACCTTCCCCGGCGTCAAGGCGCTGGAAGGCGTCAATCTTACCGTCCGGGAAGGCCAGGTTCATGCTCTGTTGGGTGAGAACGGGGCCGGTAAGTCGACTCTGATCAAAATCTTGTCCGGCGCGTACACGAAGGACGAGGGCCAGATATTCTTCGAGGGCAAGCCGGTTGAAATCCGGGGTCCACAAGACGCCCAGGCTTTGGGCATCTCGACGATCTATCAGGAGTTCAACCTGGCCCGCAATCTGACCGTCGCAGAGAATATCTTCCTGGGTCATCTGCCCAGGAAAGGCCTCGCGGTTGATTGGGCGCGGGTCAAGCAGCGCTCGCGGGAGATTCTGGACACCTTGGGTGTCACGTTTTCTGTGGACACCCTCACGTCGACTCTCTCGGTGGCCGAACAGCAGCTGGTGGAGATCGCCAAATCCCTGAACCGCAAAACTCGGATTCTGATCATGGACGAACCATCGGCCGTGCTGGGTGAAAAGGATCTGGAAAAGCTGTTCGAGGTGGTGCGCTCGCTCCAGGCTCAGGGCATCGGCATCGTCTACATCTCCCACCGCCTGAAAGAGATCTTCGAGCTGGCCGACGAGGTCACGGTTCTTAAAGATGGGCGCTATGTCGACACCCGGAATGTCTCCGAGGTGACGATGGATGATCTGGTTAAGCTCATGATTGGGCGTGAGCTGAAGGATGTGTATCCCAAGCGAACCGCAACGCCCGCCGAAGTCCTGCTAGAGGTCAGCAATGTGTCCCGGCCTAAGCTCGTGCATGATATCTCCTTCAAACTGCATGCGGGCGAAATCGTGGGCTTTGCGGGCATCACTGGCTCGGGGCGAACCGAGTTCGTGCGCACGATCTTCGGGGCCGATCCATGCTCCGGTGAGATACGCATATCCGGGCGACCATACAAGCCGCGCTCCCCGGCAGACGCGATCCACCAGGGGGTAGCCCTGGTGACCGAGGATCGCAAGGCCCAGGGGCTCTTCCTTAAGCTGAATGTCACCATCAATACGACGATCTCGGGCTTGAAGCAATTGTGCCGATACGGCGTGATCCAACTGTCCAGAGAACTCACCCTGGTGCAGAAGATGATCCAGGATCTGAGCATTAAGACGCCAGGCCCCAACTTCATTGTGGTCAACATGAGCGGCGGCAACCAGCAGAAAGTTGTCCTCGCCCGGTGGCTCAGCATCGGCACACGCATCTTCATCCTGGATGAACCGACCCGTGGTATCGACGTTGGCAGCAAGTCTGAGATCTACCAGATCATGGATGAACTCACCAAAAAGGGCGTGGGGATCATCATGATCTCGTCGGAGCTGCCCGAGGTCTTAGGCATGAGCGATCGGATCATGGTTATGCGTCAGGGCACGATCGTGAAGGAGTTGTCGCGAGCCGAGGCCAGTGAAGAGGCGATTATGAGCTACGCCGTGGGCTCCGAGGCTGCCGTTGAGCTCGGCCGTAACTAATAGAGAGATCAGGTAGACGATAGACGATAGACGATAGACGATGACTTTGTCGACGCGCATCGTCCATCGTCCATCGTCCATCGTCCATCGTCAACATGATTTCACTATAAGGAGGTGCCAACCATGGCCGTGATTACGATTTCCAGAGAGCTTGGTAGTGGCGGCTCTGATATCGCCCAACAAGTGGCGAAGACTTTGGGTTATGAGTTTGTGGACAAGCGCACGGCCGATGGAATCTTCCGGCAGTACGGGCTAACCAAATTCGACGATTTGTACAGCACCGCGCCAAGCTTCCTGGATCTGATCAACGCCGACAATCTGCTGCTTGTCTCGATGGCGAACGAGATTCTGGAGGCCGTGGCCAAACGCGGCAACGTCGTGATTCTAGGCCGCGCCGGCTTCGCTGTCCTGGCCGATTATGCCGATGTGCTGCATGTGCGCATCGAGGCGCCCTTCTCGGAGCGGGTGCAGCGGATGATGGTCAGGGAAGGGCTGACCGATCTCCAGGCAGCCGAGGAGCGAGTGAGAGAAGATGACAGCATGCATCGCACATATGTCCAGCGATTCTATAACAAGCAATGGGATGAGCCATCCAACTTCGCTTTGACCCTTGATACGGGCTCCTTATCCAGCGATATGGCCGTGCAACGGATTGCCGAAGCGGCTAAAGCGCTCGACCAAAAGGCCCCTGGGAAGGATGCGCTCACGACGGCGAAGCTCCAAGTTGATCCGGTTCTGGCGGACGCAGTCGCCAAGGTGATGGCATATCCTCTGACTGCCTTGCCGGAAACGCGGGCCATCCCCTGAAAACGACTAGAGCGTCGGTCGAGATCCGCTTATTCATCTCCCGCGAAGCCACGCGAAGATACGCGAAGGGTTGCGAATGCTATCTATATTCTTGGCGTGACTTCGCGTGGCTTCGTGGGTCGCGATACTTGACCAGCGCTCTAGATATATTTCCCCGCCAGCAGCTCGACCTGCTTGCGCTTCGCGGCCGGGATGACCTTGCGATCGGTGATGATCGCCGTCGCCAGCGCATGGTGGGCCGGGCTGTCGAAGCCGGCGCCGATCAGCGGGACCACCTGGCGGATGACCTCATGCGCCAGCGCGGCGTTGGCGATCAGCACTTTGACGACCGTATCGACCGTGACGGCGTCGTGGTCAGGGTGCCAGCAATCGTAATCGGTGACGAGCGCGAGCGTGGCGTAGGCGATCTCGGCCTCGCGCGCCAGCTTGGCCTCTGGCAGCGCGGTCATGCCGATCAGGTCGTGGCCACGCCGGCGGTTCTCCTCGCTCTCGGCCAATGTCGAAAACTGCGGCCCCTCCATCACCACCAGCGTCCCGCCGCGATGGCAGATCGCGCCGGCCGCATTCGCCGCGTGCTCCAGACGGTCGGAAAGCTGCTGGTCGAACGGCTTATCGAACCCGACGTGGACGACCATGCCATCGCCGAAGAAGCTGGCCGGCCGCACGCCTTTGGTGCGGTCGTACAGCTGGTCGGGGATGACTACTTGGCCAGGCGCCAAGTGCTCGCGCAGGCTGCCGACGGCGCTGATCGAGATCAGGAAGCGCGCGCCCAGCTGCTTGAAGCCGTGGATATTCGCGCGGCTGGGCACCTCGCTGGGCGTCAGCCGATGGCCGACGCCGTGGCGCGGCAGGAACGCCACCCGCTGCCCGGCGATCGTGCCAAGCACATAGGTGTCGCTGGGCGTGCCAAACGGCGTGTTCAGCTCGACGCGCTCGACCTGCTCCAGCCCTTCCATCGCATACAAGCCGCTGCCGCCGATCACGCCAATGGTTGCCTCTGGCATTGTTATCTCCTTCTATACAATCAATATGGTACTTTACATTTATTGTGTATTCTTTTTTCGCCCTGCAGGGCGAAAAAAGAATACACAAAGGGTGAAAACCTGCGGCTCGCGTAAGTCCTATTTTTATGTTCTGCGTTGTTCGGTGCAACGCAGAACAAGAAGTGGTGAAGTACCACGCTGCCGCATCCGAAAGCTGTTTTGGTAGCCTGATCGGTGTTCTGGCTTTCCAATGCTCAACCAATCTGTACCACACCAGTAGGGCGCTGTCAAGCGGTTTGACAGACAATAGTCACCATGCTATACTAGCCCAGTGTCGCGGGGGTGTAGCTCAGCTGGGAGAGCGCGACAATCGCACTGTCGAGGTCAGGAGTTCGAGCCTCCTCACCTCCACCACGACAACACAAGGTCGGCCATCGCGGCCGCGGGGGGCTGTAGCTCAGCTGGGAGAGCGCAACACTGGCAGTGTTGAGGTCAGGAGTTCGATCCTCCTCAGCTCCACCAAACAAAGAAAAGAACGCCTGCCTTGCGGCAAGCGTTCTTTTTCGTTGGCTTGACGAGTGACGGGTGACGAGACAAGGAGACATGAGACAAGCAGATGAGTGCGCGAATCTCCTTGTCTCCTTGTCTCCTTGTCCCCCCGCCTCCTACTCGGCCGCGAGGCGGTAGCCGACGCCGGGCTCGGTGAGCAGGTAGCGCGGGCGCGCCGGGTTGGTCTCCAGCTTGTGGCGCAGCTGGCCCATGTAGACGCGCAGGTAGTGCGCTTCGTCGGTGTAGGCCGGCCCCCAGACCTGCCGCAGCAGCTGCTGATGTGTCAGAACTTTGCCGGCATGCTGGATCAGCGTGGTGAGCAATTTGTACTCGATCGGCGTCAGGTGAACCTCGGCGGTGCCGATCAGCACCTGCCGGCGCGCCAGATCGACCCGCAGCTCGCCGACAGTGAACATCGGGTCGTCGCCCTCCTGCCCCACACGCGCGGCGTGCCGCAGCGCCACGCGCATGCGCGCCAGCAGCTCGCCCACGCCGAAGGGCTTGGTCAGGTAGTCGTCGGCGCCGGCGTCAAGCGCGGCGATTTTGTCGCCCTCCTGGCCCCTGGCCGATAGCACGATGATCGGCGTGGTCGACCACTCGCGCAGCTGGCGCGTCACCTCCAGGCCGTCCATGTCCGGCAGCCCCAGGTCGAGGATGATCAGGGCCGGCTGGCGCTCGGCCGCCTGTGCCAGACCGTCCTGGCCAGTACTGGCCTCGGCCATGCGATAGGCGTGGTTCGCCAGCGTCGCCCGCAGGAAGCGCCGGATCGGCAATTCGTCTTCGATGACCAGGATCAGGGGATCGGTGTCGCTCATATCGCTCGGATATTCACTGCTTGTCTAGTGTTTTTTCGCCCCATAGGGCGAAAAAACACTAGACAAAAAAGATAAAGTACCTTTCATAACTAATAACTCAGTCCTCAGTTCTAATGCTGGGCGGCTTGCCATCCAGCGGCAGCGTGAACGTGAAGATCGCGCCGCCGCCGGGCCGGTTGGCGGCCCAGATCCGCCCACCGTGGGCCGCGATAATCGCGCGGCAGATCGATAGCCCCAGGCCGACGCCGCCCTGGGCCGACTCGCCGCGATAGAATTTGTCGAAGATCTGCTCCTCGTCGCCGGGTGGCAACCCTGGCCCGCGGTCGGCGATGCTGATCGTCAGCATATTGTCGTCGCCGCGCCCCGAGATGTCAATCGGGCTGCCTGGCGGCGTGTACTTGATCGCGTTCTCCAGCAGATTGATCAGCACCTGCTCGATCAGCAGGCCATCGAAAGGCGCGAGCGCGCCATCGGCCGGCAGATCAATGCCGATCGGCCGGTCGCGCAACTGCTGATCCAGCCGTGCAAGCGCCACGCCGATCACCTCTTCGAGCGGTTGCCACTCCTTTCGAACCACGATCGCGCCCGACTCGAGCCGGGTCATATCCAGCAGGTTGCCAACCAGTCGGTTGAGCCGGTTCGACTCATCGAAGATCGTCTGGGTCAGCTCGTGGCGTGTGGCGGCGTCGAACGATGCCTCATCCTCCAGCAGGCTGCTGCTCGCGCCGGTAATTGTCGCCAGTGGCGTGCGCAGGTCGTGCGAGACCGAGCTAAGCAGCGAGCTGCGCGTGCGCTCGGTTTCGACCATCAGCTGCGCCTGCTGGGCTTCGTCGGCCAAATTGGCGCGCTCGATCGCCAGAGCGATCTGGTTGGCGAAGGTCTCGAGCAAGTGCAGCTGCTCGGGCGACATCACGCGGCGCGCTTGCGCCGACCGTACGCCCAGCACCCCCACCGTCCCGCGCGAGCCGATCAGCGGCAGGTAGACCGCCTCCGAGCCGGGCAGCGTATCGGTGCCCTGTCCGGCGATCTGGCTGTGGTCGTAGACCCACTGGGCCACGCCCTGTTCGCCCGCGTCGGGCGCGAAGATTGTGCGCTTGCCGTCGTCGCTGGGCCACCAGCCGGCGAAGCGGCCCCAGGCTTGCAGGCGCCCGGCGGCATTCGGCAGCATGATCACAACCTGGCTATCGAACACATCGTTGATATGCTTGACTGCGTTGCGCAGTAAGTTTTCGGTATCGCGGGTGCTGGCGAAATCGCGACTAAGCGCGTAGAGCGCCGAGGTGCGGCGCTCGCGATCCCGCGCTGCGTCGGCCTGGCGCTTAATGCGGGTGGTCAGCGTGCTGATCACCAGCGCCACCACCAGCATGATCCCAAATGTGATCAGATACTGCACGTCGGAGACTGCGAATGTGAGAAAAGGGGGCACGAAGAAGAAGTCGAACGCCGCCACGCTCAGCACCGACGCAATGATCGATGGCCCGCGGCCCAGGCGGGTTGCGACGGCGACGATCCCCAGCAGGTAGACCATAATGATATTGGCTTCGTCGAAGTAGGGGAACATGAGCGCCGCCAGAGCGGTACAGATCGCCACGTACAGCACGGCCCAGCCATACGCCGCATTGCTGCTTGTGCGCTCCAGAGCGGGCAGCGGGCTGGCACGCTGCTCTTCTTCCGCCGCGTTGATCACATAGACATCGATATCGCCGCTGCGCCGTACCAGCTCATCAACGGTCGACCCGAAAACGATCTCCTGCCAGCGTGGCCGCTCGGGCTTGCCGATCACAATCTTGCTGACATTGCGGGTGCGCGCGTAATCCAGAATCGTGTCGCTGGCGCGCTGCCCGCTGAGTGTGACGGTCTCGGCGCCCAACTGCTCGGCCAGGCGCAATGTCTGAATGAGCTGTTCGCGCTGCGGCTCGGGCAGGCGCATGGTTTTGGGCGTCTCGACCGCCACGACGATCCATTCGGCGCGCATTGCCGCAGCCATGCGGCGGGCCGCGCGCACCAGCCGCGCGCTGAGCGGGCCGGGGCTGATGCCGACCAGCAGCCGCTCGTTGGCGGGCCAGGTCTGGGCGATCGCGTGGTGCTGGCGATAGTGCTGCATCTGCGCGTCGACGCGGTCGGCCGTTCGGCGCAATGCCAGCTCGCGCAGCGCGATCAGGTTGCCCTTGCGGAAGAAGTTCTGCACCGCGCGCTCGGCCTGCTGCGGTAGATAGACCTTGCCCTCCTTCAGGCGCTGGAGCAGGTCGTCGGGCGTCAGGTCGATCAGCTCGACCTCATCGGCCTGCTCGACGACGCGATCCGGCACGGTCTCGCGCACGATCACGCCAGTGATCTGCGCGACGACATCGTTCAGGCTCTCGATATGCTGGACATTGATGGTGGTGTAGACATCGATACCGGCCTCCAGCAGCTCCTCGACATCCTGCCAGCGCTTGGGGTGGCGCGCGCCGGGCGCGTTGGTATGCGCCAGCTCGTCCACCAGGATCAGCTGCGGATGGCGAGCCAGCGCGGCGTCGATATCGAACTCCTCGATCGTCGTGCCGTGGTATTCGATCTGCCGGCGTGGGAGCAGATCGAGGCCGCGCAGCAGCGCCTCCGTCTCGGCGCGCTTGTGGGTCTCGATATAGCCGACCAGCAGATCGACACCTGCGCTGCGCTGCTCGTGGGCGGCCTCGAGCATGGCGTAGGTTTTGCCCACACCGGCCGATGCGCCAAAGAAGATTTTCAGCCGGCCGCGCGCCTGCCGGCCTTCATCGGCCTGGACGCGGGCGAGCAGCAGGTCGGGATTGGGACGCTTTTCCATTGTTATAGTGGGGTTTTTCTCCTTTGTAGGTTCTTTTTTGCCCTACGGGGCGAAAAAGAACCTACAAAAGAAGAAAAGTACCATGCTGCCGTTCGTCCTGAGCTTGCCAGCCCTGAGCTTGTCGAAGGGTCGAAGGGCAGGCTAGAATTGCTTTGCGTAAGCCCTGTACATATTAAACCAAAAATGCCATCAACGCGGCATCAGTAATACTCAGCAAGGCATCAAGATTGTGTAAAGATTTCCAGCAACGAAGAATACGGATTTTTCACTCTGTCGATCCTTTTTTCGCCCTGCGGGGCGAAAAAAGGATCGACGAAAAAGAAAAGTACCATGCTGCCGCAGGCTAGAGCTGCCGGTTGCGTAAATCCTAGAACAAAAAGAAGAGAGAATTCAGATCTACCGCCGCGTCAGCGGAAGAAACACCCCCGGCTTGATATTGAGCTGCGATTTCCAGGATTGCAGTAGCTGGTAGAGTGCATCGGGCGTATTCGCCGGCGCTGCGCCGCCCGCCTGGTCGACGTTGTCGCGCGAGGTGACATTGCGCGTCACGGCCAGCGCCAGGTTGTGCTGGGCCAGGTACGCTTTGAACGTCGCCGGGTCGACGCCGGCTGCGGCGAAGGCGGCCTGCTCGGGGGCCGGCAGCGGCGCGGTCAGGCGCGCGGGTCGTGGTCGCGCGCGCAGCTCGACCGGGTTCAGCTCCCATATCGGACCGGAGTAGTTAACATCGGTGTCGGGGTCCCAGTAGTGCAAGGTCTTCATAATCCCGCCGGTCAGCGGCTGGCCGGCCGACTGGTAGCCATTGTCGGCCGATGCCAGCAGCTTCAGCCGGAAATCGTAGCGCGAGCCGGGGCTGCTCGTGGTGCCGGTGTTTGCATCCTGGCGCGTCTCAGCAGTGTGCGCCACGATCACCGAGCCGTCGGCGAGCGGCAGCGGGTCGCGATACAGGCCCGAATGATTGGGGCTTGGTGTGTTTGTGGCCGAAGCCGTATCGGGTGCGTGATCGGCGTCACCACCATCTGGTCGGCGTTCAGCGTTGGCGCGCCGGTGATCGAGATGATCTGGCCGGCCGCGTGTGTGCCGAACTCGTGCGCGTTGGTGGCGTAGTACAGGCCGGGCGTGGCCGGGCTTTCTTTGATATGCAGCAGGCCGCCGTCGCCGCGCAGCTGGTACTGGTTGGCGTGTGTCCCGCCCGGCAAATAGGTCAGGTTCGGGTCGTCGTTGAAGCTCAGGTCGGAATAGATGCGGAACTCCTGCCGGCCGATGTGGTTGAGGGTCTCGGCTTCCGTGCCATCTTCGTTGATCTGCCAGGGCTAGAAGAAGTTGAAGGTATGGCCGACAATGTTGGTGCCGGCCAGCAGGTCGGTGCGACTGGAGCGCGGCTCGGGAAACACTTCGGCGCGCTGGTTGAAATTGTAGCAGGCGCTGCCACCGAACGGTGTGGCATTCAGGTGCCGCGAGCGCGCTGCACACGATCACCTCAAAATAGCCACGATCTCGCGCGCGAAGCGGTCAACTGCAATGCCGTGTTGGGCGCGGCGCGCTGGTTGTCTCCTTTCAAGGACGCGAAGAAGGCACTGGAATGCGGTTGCTTGACCAGCATTGCGCTCAGATGCTTGATCCCCAGCGACGGATTTGGCACTACAATATGGAGCTACTCCTCAGGATTTAGATATAGCGCACCTGGTCGTTCATTTCGTCAGCGGTAACGTGATTGAGCATTTGCAGGAGCCGATGCACAATCGCGTGCGGAAGACGCCGCACCGCGATAATAATGCCGGAATGTGACTGTCCCGCTGCAAAGTAGGTTTGCGCCAACGCTTCAAAATCAGCACGATTATGTGGCAGTAAGACTTTGTGCTGACTGACTGCATACGCCAATTGCTCGGCATCGCTTTTATGTAATTGCCCCGCGTCGCGTGCGGTCAGAGCTACAAATCCACGGACGTGGAGCAAGTCGGCAATCAGCACATCAACATCTTCATCC
>Ga0137375_10002838_pt1 | contig 20425 bp, 13 predicted proteins | sample SagtaG_24_FD_104936 | JGI IMG/M metagenome (GOLD analysis project Ga0137375, IMG submission 104936) | Vadose zone soil microbial communities from Sagehorn Ranch, Mendocino, California, USA - Sage1_R_113_16 metaG | ecosystem: Environmental > Terrestrial > Soil > Vadose zone | place: USA...
ACGACATCCCGCGCGACGAGACGCTGAAGCTCCGTGAGTTCCCCACCCTGTCGCACGTGGTCCAGTTCGTGCTGGACCGGGCGCCGGGAGCAGTGGTCCCGTCGGCACCGATCGAGATCGCGGCCCCGGCGGCCATCGAGGACGAGCCACCGGCTGCGCTCGCACAGGAATCGGAGCTCGAGGTCTCCACGCGCGAAGCCGCGCTCGCGGACGTCACCGAGGAGGCGGTGCGCCAGGTCGTGCTGGAGCTGGTGGCCGAGGCCACCGGCTACCCGCCGGACATGCTCGATCCCGAGCTGGACCTGGAGGCCGACCTCGGCGTGGACACCGTGAAGCAGGCCGAGATCTTCGCGGCCATCCGGAGCCGGTACGACATCCCGCGCGACGAGACCCTCAATCTCCGTGACTTCCCGACGCTCTCACACGTGGTGCAGTTCGTCCTGGACCGGGCCCCGCATCCCGACGGTGACGGACCAGGGGGCGGGATCCCCGTCGCGCCGGCCATCTTCGACCCGGTTCCCGCCCCCACCTCCAACCAGCTCGAGCCCGCCCCGAACGGACAGCCGTCCTCGCCGGCCACCGTTGAACGGGAACGGCCAACGACGGCTCGCGCGTTCGATCCCGCGCGGGCTCTGGCTGGCCTGGAGGCCGCCGACGCCATCCCCCGCCGGGTGGCCGTTCCGGTCATGCGACCGTCCCTCGACCACACCGCACCCACCGGCGTCGAGATCGGGCCGGGATCGAGGATCGTGGTCATGGCCGACACGGGAGGAGTGGCCAAGGAACTGGTGTGGCTCCTCGAGGAGCGCGGGGCCGAGGTCCTGCTGATCGACAAGGAGCCGGACGCGGAGGCCCTCGCCGCCACCATCGATGAATGGGCCGCCGCCGGCCCGCCGTCCGGCGTGTTCTGGCTCCCCGCTCTGGACCCGGAAGGGCCCATCGGTTCCATGGACCTGGCCGGGTGGAAGGAGGCCCTGCGAGTCCGGGTCAAGCTCCTGTACGCGACGGCCCGGACCCTGTACGACGACCTGGCCCGGCCGGGCGCGTTCCTGGTGGCCGCCACCCGCCTGGGCGGGTTCCACGGCTACGACGACGCAGGCGCGGCCGCTCCGCTGGGCGGCGCCGTCACCGGGTTCACCAAGGCCCTGAAGCGCGAGCGCGAGACCGCCACGGTGAAGGCCGTGGACGTCGAGACCGACGCCTCCGCCGCGCAGGTCGCCGAGGCGTTGGTCGAGGAGGCCCTGCGCGATCCGGGATGCGTGGAAGTGGGGCACGCGAACGGGCTGCGGTGGGCCGTGACCCTCGACGAGCGCCCGGCGGCCGACGGGGCGGACGGGCTGGCCTTGGGGCCGGACAGCGTGATCGCGGTGACCGGCGCGGCCGGGAGCATCGTGAGCGCGATCGTGGCCGATCTCGCCGCCGCCACCGGCGCCTCGTTCCACCTGCTGGACCTGGCCCCCGAACCCGATCCCGCCGACCCGGACATCGCCCGGTTCGCCCAGGACCGCGAGGGCCTGAAGCGCGACCTGGTGGAACGGGCCAAGCAAGCTGGAGAGCGCCCGACGCCGATCATGATCGATCGGCAGCTGGCCGCACTGGAACGGAGCCACGCCGCGCTCTCGGCCATCCGCGCGGTGGAGGCCGCCGGCGGCACCGCCCGCTACCACCAGCTCGACCTCACCGACGCCGACGCAGTGGCGGCAGCCGTCGATGACATCCGCGAAGAGCACGGACGGATCGACGCCCTCCTCCACGCGGCCGGCCTGGAGATCAGCCGGTTCCTCCCGGACAAGGAGCCGCGGGAGTTCGACCTGGTGTTCGACGTGAAGTCGAACGGTTGGTTCAACCTCCTGCACGCGATCGGCGACATACCGCTGGGCGCCGCGGTCGTCTTCAGCTCCGTGGCGGGGCGGTTCGGCAACGGCGGGCAGACCGACTACAGCTCCGCGAACGACCTGCTGTGCAAGTCGGTGTCGAGCTTCCGCCGGACCCGGCCGGGGACCCGTGGGATCGCCATCGATTGGACGGCGTGGGCCGGGATCGGCATGGCCAGCCGAGGCTCGATCCCGAAGATGATGGAGGCCGCCGGCATCGACATGCTCCCGCCGGAGGCCGGCATCCCGGTGATCCGCCGCGAGCTGGTCTCGGGCGGGTTCCGCGGAGAGATCGTCGTCGGGGGGCGGCTCGGGATCCTGCTCCAGGAGTGGGACGACCGGGGCGGGATCGACCCCGAGGCGTTCGTGACCGGGTCCGCCGGGCCGGTGGCCGGGACCGTGGTCTCGATGGGCGTCCACGAGGGGCTCCGGACCGAGGTCGTCCTGGATCCGGCTCGGCAGCCGTTCCTGGACCACCACCGCATCGACGGGATCCCGGTCCTGCCGGGCGTCATGGGGATCGAGACGTTCGCCGAGGGGGCGGCCGCCGCGCTCCCCGGATGGCACGTGACTGCGGTCGAGGACGTCCGCTTCCTGGCCCCCCTGAAGTGCTACCGGGACGAGCCGCGCACGGTCGTGGTGGAGGCCCGGTTCCGTCCGGACGGCGACGACGTGGTGGCCGAGGGCCGGCTCGTCGGGTCGCGCCGGATCCCCGGACACAACGAACCGCAGACCACCACGCACTTCACCGCGAACGTGCGGTTGTCGCGGGAGGCCGCCGCGGCGGAGACCCGCGAGGCGCCGGACCCGGAGGGCGGGTCCGTGGGCGCGGAGGACGTGTACCGCGTGTACTTCCACGGTCCGGCGTACCGGGTCCTCGAGCGGGCCTGGCCCTCCGAGGCGCCGATCGGCCTGCTGTCGAACGACCTCCCGCCGAACCACCGCCCCGACGGGCTCCCGCTGGTGGCCGCGCCGCGGCTCATCGAGCTGTGCTTCCAGACCGCCGGCATGTGGGAGCTGTGTGCGCTCGGCCGGTTCGCCCTGCCCACGGAGGTGGGGCGGGTTCGGCTGCTGGCCGACCCGGCCACGGCGGAGGGCCGCATCCGGGCGCTGGTCCACCCCAGCGAGGACGGCGCGCGCTTCGACGCCTGGGTGGAGGACGATGCGGGCACCGTGATCCTGTCGCTGGAGGGGTACCGGACGGTGGAGCTCCCGGGGGCCCTGGACCCCGCGGCGCTGGAGGCGCTCCGGGCCGCTGTGCGCTGACGCGGGCGCCGTGATGAGATTGCGCGGGATGGGGGCCGGTTCGATCGGAGACGCCCGCGTGGCGGTGCTCGACGCCGAGCCCATGGCGTCGCGCGCGGGACAGGCCATCCGCGCCCTGGCCGACGAGACCGGCGCCCGCGTGGTGGCGGCGCCGGTCGTTCGCCGCCCGGACGGGTCGGGTGGACCGGCCGCCCCGGCCTGGCGCCACGGTTCGGACGCCCCGATCGGGGTGGCCGGCGATCCCTGGGACGTCGAGACGCTCGAAGGTGCTCTGGAAGCCGACCGGCCGGATCTGCTGTGGATGGGTTGGGCCGGCTGGGATCACGCACTCGCGGTGGCCGCCGCGTCCGAGCGCCTGGGCATGGCCACGGTGAACCCGGGCCTGGAAGCCCTGCGGCTGATCTCCGACACCGCCGCATGCGCGGTGCTCGCCGGTGTCGGAACCGCATCGCGTCCCGACCCATCGGACCTCGGAGTCGCGGCCGGTGAGGACGCCGGTGGGCGCCTCCTGGAAGCGGAGACGGTGGCGGACGGGGACGGCGCGGTCTGGGTCCTCGGGCTCCGCGACGTCTCGCTTCGCCGTCCGGGCGCGGCCGGCCCACTGGTGGCCCAGACCGCGTTCGGCCTGCCGGCGGGCCTGGAGGAGCGGGTGGCCGGCGCTGCCCTCGGGCTGCACCGGAACCTCATCCGTCGGTTCGGCCCGGCCGCCAGAGGAGGCCTGACCGCCCGGTTCGTCCTGGCCGGCGAGGAGCTCCGGATGGCCGCCGTGTACCCGGCGGCGCTCCCGTGGCACGCCGCCACTGAGGCCACTACGGGCCTGGACTCGGTGTCGATCCGCCTGGCCGTTGCCCTGGGAGGACGGCTGACCGGCCGGCCCCCCACGCCGCGGGGCCACGCCGCCACGGCGCTCATCCGGGCCGAGGACCCCCTTTCCGGGTTCCGCCCCGGTGGTGGCGTGATCGAGGCGATCCGCTGCCCGGGCGGGCCGGGAATCCGGGTCGACGCCTGCGGAGCCGCCGGCGACGTCCTCGGCGCCGAACCGGAACCGGCCGTCATTGGGGGGCCGGTGGCCGGCACGATCACGGCGTGGGGGCCGGACCGGCCCGCAGCCCTCCAGCGCCTGCGGCGAGCCGTCGCGGAGTCGGTGATGGTCGTGGGCGACGCGCCCACCGACCGTTCGTTCGTGGTGTGGGTGCTCGAGCAGGACCTCCCGGGCGACGGCGAAGGCGGGCACGCGCTGGTCCGGGACCTTGCGGCCGAGGGCGGCCGGCCGGCCGGGGCCGAGGTGGCGCTCCTGGACGCCGCCATCGCCGCCCACGAGGAGGTCCGGGCCCTGGACCAGGAGGCGTTCTACCGGTCGGCCGAGCGGGGGCGGGCCGAGGTTCGCGACGAGGTCGGCTCCTCGGTCGAGCTCACCCTCGGGGGCGCGGCCTTCGACCTTCGCGTCCTCCACGTCGGCCCCGGTCGATACCGGGTCCACGCCGGCGGGCCGGCCATCGCTGTGACCGTGGAACGACTGGGTCCCCGCGAGCGGCGGCTGGTCACCGGAGACGGCGCGCACACGGTGGTGGCCGTCCACGAGGGATCGCCGCACCTCGTGGAGGTCGATGGGGCTCTCCACCGGATCGATCGGGGGGAGGGGCAGGTGGTGGTGGCGCCGGCCCCGGCGGTGGTGGTCGAGGCGAAGGTCGAGCCCGGGCAGGAGGTCCGGGCGGGCGATCCGCTGGTGGTGCTGGAGGCCATGAAGATGGAGATGTCCGTGACGGCCTCCCAGGCGGGCAGGGTTCGCTGGGTGGTCGGCTCGAACGTCCAGGTCGGGGCCGGCGAACCCGTGGTCCGGCTGGAACCGGAGCAGGCGGCGGCCGTCGCGGCGTACCCGGTCGACCTCGACCGGCTGGCTTCGGTGCCCGCCGAGTCCGCCTCGCGGAAAGGGGAGTGCCGGGTGGTCTCCGAGAAGCTCCGCCGCCTGGTGCTCGGCTACGACGTGGACGGCGCCGAGGCCGGCGACCTGGCCGGCCGGTGGAGCGCGGTGTGCAGGACGATGCCACCCGACGACCCCGACGTGGTGCGCGCGGAGGACGAGGTCCTGGGGATCTTCGCCGACATGCTGGCCGTCGCGGCACGCCGCCTCCCCTCCGGACCGGAGGCCGAGTTCATGCGGGCTCCCGCCGATCCCCTGCCCCTGTACGTCCGAACCCTCGACCCGGGGAACGAGAGCCTGCCAGCCGCGTTCGTCGATGACCTTCGCCGGGCCCTGTCCCACTACGGGGTCGGGACCCTCGAGCGCACCCCGGAGCTCGAGGACGCCGTGTTCCTGATGTTCCGGTCCCACCAGCGCACGGGGCGCCAGGTTCCTGCCATCCTTGCGATCCTGGACCGGCGCCTGGAGCAGGTCGATCAGCTCCGCGAGGCCGTCGGCTCGAGCGGCCGGGACCTCCTCGATCGGCTCGTCCTGGCGGCGCAGGAACGCCACCCGGCCGTCGCGGACCTGGCCCGCGAGGTCCGGTACCGGTTCTTCGGGCAGCCCCTGGTCGAGCGGGCCTTCGACCTGTCCTACCGCCGGGTCCAGCGGCACCTGGTGGCCATCGCGCTGCAGCCGAACGCCGACCACGGTCGCCGGATCCAGGCCCTGGTGGGGTCGCCGATGCCGCTGCGGGCCATCCTCATCCCATCGCTTCTCTCGGCAGAGCCCCCGGCCGACGAAGCGCTGCTGGAGTCGCTGGTGCGCCGGTACTACCGCATCCGGCCGCTCCGGGACGTGGCGACCTCGCGCCGGGAAGGCCGCCCCGTGGCCACGGCCGCGTACGGGTACGACGGGGCCGAGATCCGGATGTTCGCCACCGCCGGTGATCTGACCGACCTGCCCGAGCTGGCCCGGACCCTGGCCGCCGTCGCAGCGGAAGCACCCGATGGCCACGACGTCCTCACCGACTACTTCCTGTGGAACGCGGACGCCGCCCCGGCCGAGGAGGTGGCCGGCCGCATCCGCGAGGCCCTCGACGCCTCCGAGCCACACCGCCGGATCCGGCGGGCCGTGGTCACCCTGGGCGGGCCGCGCCGGGATCTCCGCGCCCCCCGCGAGGAGCACTTCACGTTCCGCCAGTCCGAGGCGGGCGGCCCGTTCGAGGAGGACCCGCTGTACCGGGGCCTGCACCCGATGATGGGCAAGCGCCTGGACCTGTGGCGCCTGTCGAACTTCGACATCGAGCGCCTCCCGTCGGTCGAGGACGTGTACCTGTTCCGGGCGGTGGCTCGGGAGAACCCCAAGGACGAGCGGCTGGTGGCCATGGCCGAGGTCCGCGACGTCACCGCCGTCCGCGACGAAGCGGGCCGGATCACCCACCTGCCGCACCTGGAGCGGATGTTCACCGAAGCGCTGGCCGGGATCCGGCTGTACCAGTCGCACCGGCCCGAGGGCCGCCGCGTGCAATGGAACCGGATGCTGCTGCACGTCCGCCCGCACGTGGACCTCGACGCCGCCGAGGTGTTCGGGCTGATCCAGCGGATGGCCCCGCTGACCGAGGGGATGGGCCTGGAGAAGGTCGTGGTCCGGGCCACCCTGCTCGATCCGGACACGGGGGAGTACCGGGAACGGATCCTCCACATCACGAACCCGGTGGGACGGGGCCTGACCCTGCGGTTCGACGTCCCCTCCGACCGGCCCATCGAGCCGCTCTCGCCCTACCGCCAGAAGGTGGTCACGGCCCGCCAGCGCGGCCTGGTGTACCCGTACGAGATCGTGTCGATGCTGGCCCCGGGCCCGGACGCAGCCGGCAGCGCGTTCCCGCCGGGGGAGTTCGTCGAACACGACCTCGACGACACCGAGGCGCGCCTGATCCCGGTGGACCGGCCGTACGGGGAGAACCGCACCTCGATCGTCGCCGGCGTCATCACGAACCGCACCGCCGCGTACCCGGAAGGGATGAAGCGGGTGGTGATCCTGGGGGACCCGACGCGGGCGTTGGGCTCCCTGGCGGAGGCGGAGTGCCGGCGGATCAACGCGGCGCTGGACTTGGCCGAGGAGCTGGGCGTCCCGCTGGAGTGGTTCGCGGTGTCGTCCGGGGCCCGGATCTCGATGGAGAGCGGAACGGAGAACATGGACTGGATCGGCCGGGTGCTCCGCCGGCTCATCGAGTACACGCAGGCCGGCCACGAGGTGAACGTGGTGGTGTGCGGGATCAACGTCGGCGCCCAGCCGTACTGGAACGCGGAGGCCACCATGCTCATGCACACCCGGGGCATCCTCATCATGACCGCCGAGGGCGCCATGGTGCTGACCGGGAAGCAGGCCCTGGACTACTCGGGCGGGGTCTCCGCCGACGACAACTTCGGGATCGGGGGCTACGACCGGATCATGGGCCTGAACGGCCAGGCCCAGTACTGGGCGGCCGACGTGGCCGACGCGTGCGGCATCCTCCTCCGCCACTACGAGCACACGTACCGGGCGCCGGGGGAGCGGTTCCCGCGCCGCGTGCCGACCACCGACCCGTTCGACCGCGACGTGGGACCGTCGCCGCACCGAGGAGAGGGCTTCACGACGGTTGGCGAGATCTTCTCCGACCGGACGAACCCCGAGCGGAAGCGGCCCTTCGACATCCGCAGCGTGATGCGCGCAGTGGCCGACGTCGACCACGGCGTGCTGGAGCGGTGGGGTTCGATGCGAGACGCCGAGACCGTGGTGGTGTGGGACGCGGTGATCGGCGGGTTCCCGGTGTGCCTGCTGGGGATCGAGTCCCGGCCGGTGCCGCGGCAGGGGACCATCGACGCCGACGGGCCGCAGTTCTGGACATCCGGGACGCTGTTCCCGCAGTCGTCGAAGAAGGCCGCCCGGGCCATCAGCGCGGCGAGCGGGAACCGCCCGCTGGTGGTGCTGGCGAACCTGTCGGGGTTCGACGGCTCGCCGGAGTCCATGCGGAAGGTCCAGCTGGAGTACGGGGCCGAGATCGGCCGGGCCGTGACGAACTTCCGGGGGCCCATCGTGTTCCTGGTGGTGTCCCGGTACCACGGCGGGGCCTTCGTGGTGTTCTCCCAGACCCTGAACGAGAGCCTCGAGGTGGCCGCCGTGGAGGGCTCCTACGCCAGCGTGATCGGCGGTGCCCCGGCCGCGGCGGTGGTCTTCGCGCGAGAGGTCGGAGGCCGGGTGGCGGCCGACCAGCGAATCGTGGACCTGGAGGCGCAGGCCCGGGAGGCCGACCCCGACGAGCGAATTCGCCTCCTGGCCCAGCTCGAGAAGCTCCGTGCGGCGGTCCGATCAGAGAAGCTCGGCGAGGTCGCGAAGGAGTTCGACGCCGTCCACGACATCCACCGCGCCCTGAAGATGGGCTCGGTCCACCGCATCCTCGAGGCCGAGCGCATCCGCCCGTACCTCATCGACGCCATCGAGCGCGGCGTCGCCCGAGAGCTGGCCCGATGACTTCCGGCCCCTCTGGGGTCCGAGTGGGCATCCTGGTCATGTCCGAGGACGACCTCCCAGAGGGCGTGGCGTGGCTCCACGCGGAGGAACGATCCGTCCTGGAAACCCTCCACGTCCCCAAGCGTCGAGCCGACTGGCTCCTGGGCCGCTGGACCGCGAAACGAGCCGTCGCCGCATTCCTCGGCGTCCATCCGGGAAGCGTCTTTATCCGAGCGGCCGACGACGGAGCCCCCGAAGCTTTGGTGGACGGCCGCCCGGAACGGTGCGTGGTGTCGATCACCCACCGCGCCGGCCTGGCCGCCTGCGCCGTCGCCGAAGCCGGTGTGGCCCTCGGCTGCGACCTCGAGCTGGTCGAACCCCGAAGCGCAGGCTTCGTCGCCGACTACCTGACGGAATCCGAACGCGCCCTCGTCCATTCAGCCGGGGAGTCGGGCCTGTCCGAGACCGCCAACCTCCTCTGGTCCGCAAAGGAGTCGGCCCTCAAAGCGGCCCGAACCGGCCTCCGAGCCGATTCCCGCTCGGTCGCGATCCATCCAAGCCCCGCCCTGGGCGCCCAGTGGACCCCCTTCGAAGCCCGAATGACCGGCGACCCCAAACCCTGGCAAGGCTGGTGGACCCGCTCCGGCGACCACCTCCTCACGATCACCGCCCGCCCCGATCCCGGCCGTCCGATGACCGTCGCTCCGGCCGCCTCCCGGGTGCCGGAAGGTCGACCGTGAGTCGAACTCGTACCGGTGCTCAGCCGGCCTGGGTTCCGACGACCGCGAGGACCTCGTCGCCGTAGCGCTCGAGCTTCGCGGGGCCGATGCCGGGGACGTCGAGGAGTTGCAGGCGGGTATTCGGCTTGCGATCGGCGATCTGGGCGAGGGTGGAGTCGTGGAAGACGACGTAGGCGGGGACGCCGTCGGCCTTGGCTCGCTCCATGCGCCACTGCTTGAGGCGGTCGAACAGGGGGCCGTTCGCGGCCACGGTGACTGGGCGAGAGGCGGTGGGGGGTTTCGGGGCCGGCACGGCGCGATCCTCGGGGCGGCCGGTGATCTCGTCGACGAACGGGCTGCGGCCGGACCGCCCTTCGCGGGGCCATGACAGGTACAGGTGGCGCTTGGCCCTGGTGATCCCGACGTAGAGCAGTCTGCGTTCCTCGGCCTCCGGCGCCCTGCTCCGGCCCGAGCGGAACGGGAGCTCGCCGTCCAGCAGGCGCGGGAGGAAGACGGCGTCGAACTCCAGGCCCTTGGCCCGGTGGTAGGTGAGCAGGTTCACGCCCCGGGCCGAGGCCTCCGCGGCGAATCGCCGTCCCAGCTCCGTCAGGAACGCGGCCACGTCGCCGTCGGGGTGCGCCGCGGCGAACTCGGAGGCCAGGGCCCGCATCCGGGCCAGGTCGGCCTGCCTGGTGGCTTCCTCGGCGGAGTCGGCCTCGGCGCCCGGCGCGTACCCCAGCGCCGCCGTGGCCCGTTCGACCTCCTCCACCACCGCGCCGCCGGCCCGCCGGAGCCGGTGCACCACCGCCCGCGGTCCCGGGCGCCTCAGGAATGCGCCGTCGCGGACCTGGTACGGGATGCGCGCCTCCGCGAACGCCTCCTCGAACGGCTCGGACCGGGCGTTGATACGGTACAGGACGGCCATCTCCTCGAACGGCACACCCCCGCCGTGCAGCCGCCGGACCTCGTCCACGACGAACTGGATCTCTGCGATCTGGTCCGGGAACCACCGCAGCGTCGGCGACGGGCCCGAAGGTCGGGTCGCGCGCAGGGTCTTCGGGAATCCACCCAGCCGCGGGACCAGACGGTTGGCCACGGTCAGGACCTCGCGGGACGAGCGGTAGTTCTCTTCCAGCGTCACCACGCGCGCGTTCGGGTACCGGTCGCTGAAGCGCAGCAGGTGCAGGGGCGACGCGCCGGTGAACGAGTAGATGGTCTGGTAGTCGTCCCCGACGACGCATACCTCGTCGCGCTCGCCCAGCCAACGGTCGAGCAGGGCCGCTTGCAGCGTGTTCACGTCCTGGTACTCGTCCACCGTGAAGGCCGCGTATCGGGCCCGGAGCTCCGACGCCACGCCCGGGTGCTCGTCGAACATCTTCACGGCCAGCCCGAGCATGTCCTCGAAGTCCAGCCGGCGCATGGTGTTCTTGCGGCGCTCGTAGCCCTCGTACAGCCGGAGCATCATCTGGGCCGGGATCGGCGGCTGGTGGCCGGTCTCGGCCAGCGCATCCAGGTACCGCCCCACCGGCACCATGCGGTTCTTGGCCCACTCGATCTCGCCGGCCAGGTCACTCCGGGGCAGGAACTTGTGTGGCGGCGGCAGCGCGTTCGCCAGGGGCGCCACGATCCGGGCCTTCGTGTCGAGCACCTCGGGGAGCGGCGACCCGGTGGACCGCTCCCACCACCGTCCCAGCTGCGACAGCGCCGCAGCGTGAAACGTCCGGGCCTCCACGCCGTCCACCCCGAGCGCCCGCAGCCGGGCCTTCAGCTCCCCGGCCGCCTTCTCCGTGAACGTCACGGCCAGGATCTCTCCGGCCCGGAACGCGCCGGAGGCCACCTGGTACGCGATCCGGTGCGTGATCGTGGTGGTCTTGCCCGTCCCGGCCCCCGCCAGGATGGCCACCGGCCCCCGAACGGCCGTCGCGGCCTCCCGCTGGGCGTCGTTGAGCCCGGCCAGCACCGACGCCGGGTCGGCGCGCGTCTCGAACAGGGTCACGGGGCGGATCGTAGCAATGCCGGGCGACACGACCGCCCGGCGAGGTCGTGATCAGGGGATCGGGGTCTCGTCTCCCGCGCCCCCCGGGGACGGGGCGAGCGTGATCTCCGGCGCGGGCGGGTCCTGCCCTCCCGCGGTCGCGCGGGGGCTCGGGGCCATCACGACGGTCGAGCTCCCGCCGCCGGGTCCGGGCACCGCGGCCGCGGTGGGAGCGGGAATGATCGTGCCGCCACGCGAGCCCGGTTCGACGATCTCGACCACCTTCCCGATCACGGCCGCCAGGGGGACCTGGCCGATCGCCGGGTAGCGCGAGTCATTCGAGTTCTCCAGGTTGTCCCCGACGACGAAGATGTGTCCTGGCCGGCTCAGGGGCGGCAGGCCCGCCGCCACGGACCGAGCCCCGGTCGCTTCCGGAGCGAGTTGAAGTCCATCCGGTTGGCCTTCGGGCAGAACTTCGACCGCGGCAGCGAGTACTCCACCTCGAACACGGCCTTGCCGGCGTCCACGAACCTCGTCAGCCGGCCGCACTCCGAGTACTGGAAGCACTGCTCGTCGAGCGCGAAGTCGAAGTACTTCAGCAGGGTGGGGATCTGGTCGAGGTCGTTCTTCAGCGCCACGGACAGCCCCCGGCGGTGGGCCTGGTTGGCCAGCCACACGTCGAACCGGAACTGGTTCGCGGCCGTCAGGCGAAACCCGGTGTGGTTCGCGTAGCCGTCCACGTTGTCGAACTCGACCCCGTCGAACCCCATCGAGGCGCAGAGGTCCATGCGGTCCCCGAGGATCGGCCCGAGGATCTTTCGCTTGCGGATGTCGAGCCATCGCTCGCCGGGCCATCCGTTCTTCGCGCCGAGCACCGACTTCGGGAACCGGTCGGCGTCGGGCCGCCAGCTCTCCCATGTCCCCGCATCGACGTAGCACACTGCCACGCGACCCTTGCGGTGCAACGCCTTCACGGTCGCGCCGGGCGTGTCGAACATGTCCACGTCGAACATGTGCGCCCGCACCGACAGGTCGATTTTCCCCCGGAGCTGCCACTGCCAGGACATCCGCGCCGCCGGATGCCAGCACTCCTCGCACGGAACCGGCTTCGGCAGGGCCCGCGAAGGGCCGGCGGCCGCGGGGTGAGCCGGCCCCAGGACGGCGACGGCCACCACCACCGCAGCGACCCGCCGAACCCCTTTCACCCGCTCAAGGGTAGGCTTGGCCGGTGATTCGTGCGTCCACCATCGGCGAGCTCCGGGCCGCCGCATACCCCGACCGGACGGTCAAGGAGGAGCTCCGGGCGAACCTCCTGGCCAGGCTGGGGCGGGGCGAGAACCTGTTTCCTTCGCTGATCGGGTTCGACGACTCGGTCCTGCCCACGCTGGAGCGCGGGATCCTCGCGGGGCACGATCTCATCCTGCTGGGGGAGCGAGGTCAGGCCAAGACTCGGCTGATCCGGCATCTGGTCGAGCTCCTCGACGAGGAGTCGCCAGCGGTCGATGGGTGCGAGGTGAACGACCACCCGTTCCGGCCCATCTGCGCGCGGTGCCGGGCGCTGGTGGACGAGGAGGGCGACGCCGCGCCGGTTCATTGGGTCCGCCGGGACCGACGGTACGCGGAGAAGCTGGCCACCCCGGACACGGCGGTGGCCGACCTCATCGGCGACGTCGACCCCATCCGGGTGGCGGAGGGCCGGTACCTGGCCGACGAGCTGACCATCCACTACGGCTTGATCCCGAGGACGAACCGGGGGATCGTGGCCATCAACGAGCTCCCCGACCTCCCCGAGCGGATCCAGGTGGCGCTGTTCAACATCCTGGAGGAGCGCGACGTGCAGATCCGGGGCTACCAGATTCGCCTCCAGCTGGACCTGCTGCTGGTGGCCACGGCCAACCCGGACGACTACACGAACCGGGGCCGGATCGTCTCGCCGCTCAAGGACCGGTTCGGCACTCAGGTCCGCACGCACTACCCGGACACGCTGGCCGACGAGGTCCGGATCATGGATCAGGAGGCACGCAGTCCCGCCGGCGAGGTCCCGGTCCGCGTGCCGCGGTTCATGAAGGAGGTCCTGGCCGCGCTGACCTCCGAGCTGCGCCGTTCCCCGCACGTCAACCACCGCAGCGGCGTGAGCGTCCGATACTCGATCGGGAACCTCGAGACGCTGGCCGCCGCCGCGGTCCGCCGCGCCGCGCGGTCCGGAGAGCCGGAGGCCGTCCCGCGGATGTGCGATCTCCCGGCCGTGCTGGAGTCCTCCCTCGGCCGGGTGGAGTTCGACACGATCGAGGAGGGCCGGGAGCAGGACATCCTGTCCCGGGCCCTGCGAACCGCCGAGCTGGAGGTGTTCCGCCGCCGCCTGGCCGGGTTCGACTTCCAGCCCGTGCTGGGCCGCTTCGGCGAGGGGTTCACGGCCGAGAGCTACGACCTCATGCCGGCAGGCGAGTTCCTGGGGCAGTTCGGCGACCTCCCGGGCCTGGCCAAGCTCCTCGACCGCCTCGGAGTCGAGGAGGAGAGCCCCGGCGTGGCCGCCTCGGCTCTGGAGTTCGCCCTGGAGGGTCTGCATCTGTCCCGCCGCTTGAACAAGGACGCCGACTCCCGAGGCGGCTATCGCTACGAAGGCGTCGAACCCAGCCGCGGATAGGCGGAACCGGCGTGGTTGTGGGAATCCGACTTCCGAAATATCATTGCAGTAGCAATGATCCGGACCAGACGGTGGGGCGAGGTGGCTCGCATGATCCCGTTCCGCGGGTGCTGTCCCAACGGGCGCGCCGCGGTCGCCGTCCGGTGCCCGCGGCGCTGAGGCCCGCACCCCCGCATCCAGCGCCTGAGTCACGAGAGGAGCACCCCGCATGGCCACCCAGACCCTCGACGTTCGCGGCGTCGCCTGCCCCATGCCGATCGTCCGGACGTCGCAGGCCATCAAGACCCTGAACCCCGGCGACACGCTGGAGGTCCTGGCCACCGACCGCGGCTCGGTGACCGACGTGCCGTCCTGGTGCACGACCACCGGCAACGAGCTGCTCGAGCAGTCCGAGGACGGCGGCGTGTTCCGTTTCGTCGTCCGCAAGGTGGCGTAGAGAGGAGCCCGCCATGACCGACCTGTCAGCGATCGAGACCGCCATCCAGCACGGCACGAACGGCAACGGGAACGGCAAGCGCAACGGGCTGACCATCATCGCGTGGTCCGGCGACGTCGACCGCATCTGGCCCACGCTGATCCTGTCCACCACGGCCGCCGCGAGCGGCATGCAGGCCGTGGTGTTCTTCACGTTCTGGGGACTGTTCGCGCTGGTGAAGCCCGGCGTGCGGGTTACCGGCGACAACTGGATGCAGAAGATGCTGTCGGTGATGAACCCGGGCGGCGCGCACAAGGGGAAGCTGTCGAAGCTGAACTTCGCCGGCGCGGGGCCTGCCATGATGCGCAAGATCGCCCGCGACCAGAAGACCCCCGAGCCCCAGGAGCTGCTGGCCCTGGCTCAGGAGATGGGCGTCCGCCTCCTGCCGTGCCAGATGACCATGGACCTTCTGGGGCTGAAGCCCGAAGACCTCATCGACGGCCTCGAGCCCCCCGTCGGCGCCGCCACCGCCCTCCTCGAGATGAAGGACAGCGACATCCAGCTGTTCATCTGAAGCTGAGCCGGCCCATCTCGCTCCCGGGCCGACCCGCGACTCGCACGATCGGCCCCCCTCAGCAGGTCTGCGCCGATGGCCAACCGTAGCGGGGATCGGTTGCGAGAAGGTCACGATGACGTATCGGGGACGTGAACTTCCCGGCCTGGGAACATGGGCCCGCCGTGACGGAGGTGCACAAGGTCATCGGGTTCCTGGTCGTGGGCGGGTTCGCCGCGCTCATGCTGTGGGGGTTCGGGGCCCGGCTGCTGAAGCGCGACCCGGGGGCGTGGTTCTGGCGGCTCCTCGCGGCCGAGCAGGTGGTCCTGGGGATCCAGGTGGCGGCCGGGATCGTCCTGCTCGCCATCCACGGATTCGGGGCCAGGCCCTGGCTGCACTACCTCTACGGCTCGGTGTTCCCGATCACGGTGCTGGTGATCACACACCTGTTCGCCCGCGACCTCGAGCGGGACCAGCACGTCCCCTTCGCCGTGGCCGGCCTGATCTGTTTCGGACTCACCGCCCGGGCCCTGATGACCGGCCTGGGGATCGGGTAGCGGCGGCCCCGAGCAGGGTCCTGCTAACTCTGCTCAAGTCCCCCCGGGCTCCGGCCGATCCATGTGGGCGATGCAGCAGCCCGCCCGGACCACGAAACGGGTTCCGATGGATGCGAAGGAGCTCGCCAGGCTCGACCCGTGGAGCTTCCGCACGCTCGACGGTCGCGTGCTGGGGGCCGACCTCCTGGTGATCGGCACGACCGGCGCGTTCGTCGTCGTATTCGCCGACCGGGTGGTCCTGTCGCGCGGCCGCCTTCCCGGCGGGTCCAGGGTGCGCCGGGCCGCTCGGCGGTTCCGGGCCCATCTGGCCCAGGCCGGGGTGCACGTCGAGACCCGCGCGCTGGTGTGTCCCGAGGGTGACGCCGTGTTTCCCCCTCGAACGGTACGCGGGGTCCGGGTCATCCCGAGGGTCCTCCTCACGGCCGAGATCACCGGGCTCCACCGCGTGCTGATGCCCCACCAGGTCAATCGCGCCGCCGACTCGGTGGCCCGGGAGCTGGCCAAGCTCTCGTAGGCTGCCGCACCGGTCTCGTCCGGCCGAATCCGCGAACCGCAGTAGGCTGGCGAAGCGATGCGGTTTCGGTACTCGCGCTGGGACGGGACGCAGGATCCCTTCGGGCCCGACGTGGCGGCCGGCGACCTCCTGGACGAGATGTCCGAGGAGCTGCTGTCGGGCGACGGAGTCGAGTTCGCGCTCCGGCGGCTGCTCCGGCGGGGGATGCGCGGCTCGTTCTCCGGGCTCGACTCCCTGCGGGCGCGCCTCCGGCAGCGACGGCGGGACGAGCAGGAACGGCTGAACCTGGCCGGGCCGCTGGAGGAGGTCCGCGAGCGGCTGGAGCGGATCCTGGAGCGCGAACGGACCACGCTGTCATTCGAGCCCTCCGACGACGCCCGTATGCGCGAGGTCTTCCTCGACAACCTCCCCCCGGACGCCCCGGGGAAGATCGGCGAGCTCCGCGACTACCGGTTCACCGACCAGCAGGCCCAGCGGGAGTTCGACGAGCTTATGGACTTCCTGAAGGAGCAGGTCCTCAACTCATACTTCCGGAACCTCACCCAGGGCATGCAGAACATGACCCCGGAACAGATGCAGGCCCTCAAGGACATGCTCGCCGAGCTCAACCAGATGATCGAGGCCCGCGACCGAGGCGAACCGTACGACTTCGAGGGGTTCATGCAGCGCCACGGCCAGTTCTTCCCGGAGAACCCCCAGACGCTCGACGAGCTGCTGGAGCAGATGGCCCGGCGGATGGCGGCGATGTCGCGCCTCATGGCCTCCCTGACTCCGGAGCAGCGCGCCGAGCTCCAGGCCCTGGCCGAGCAGCTGATGGGGGACATGGACCTGGCCTTCGAGGCCGACCGGCTGGCCTCGAACCTCCAGGGGCTGTTCCCGCAGATGCCGTGGGACGAGCCCGCGCTCGGGGCCGGCGACGACGCGATGCCGATGTCAGCCACGGTCGACGCGCTGGAGCGGATGCACGACTACGAGGATCTCGACCGGTCGCTGAAGGGGGACTACGCCGGGGCGGCGATGGAGGACGTGGACGAGGAGGCGCTCCGGCGGACCCTCGGCGAGGAGGCGGTGCGCGACCTCCAGCGACTCAAGGAGGTGGAGCGGGCCCTGGAGCGGGCCGGGCTGGTCAGCCGGAAGGACGGCCTGCTCGAGGTGACGCCGCGGGGCGCGCGCAAGCTCGGCGAACGTGCCCTGATCCGGCTGTTCGAGCACCTCCGCAAGGACCGGGAGGCCGTGCACGAGTCGCGCGATCCCGGCGGGCAGGCCGAGCCCACCGGCGCCACCAGGCCGTGGCGGTTCGGCGAGGCCGGCCAGATCGCGGTGCAGCGCAGCGTGTTCAATGCGGTGGTCCGGCAGGGGCCGGGGCGAACCCCGGCCATGAAGCCCGACGACTTCGAGCTGGTGGAGGCGGAGACCCGGACCGAGGCCGCCACCGCGCTGCTGCTGGACCTGTCGTTCTCGATGCCGCTGCGGGGTCATTTCGTCCCGGCCAAGCGCATGGCCCTCGCGCTCCACGCGCTCATCGAGGGCCGGTATCCCCACGACACCCTGTACCTCATCGGGTTCAGCGACTACGCCCGGCGCATGGAGCCCGAGGACCTCACCGCCACCGGGTGGGAGCGCGTGTACGGCACGAACATGCACCACGCGTTCCACCTGGCCGGGCGGCTGCTGTCCAAGCACCCCCGGGCCACCCGGCAGGTGATCATGGTCACCGACGGCGAGCCCACCGCGCACCTGGAGGGGGAGCGGGCCGTGTTCGCGTGGCCCCCGGAGCCCGAGACCATCCGGCTGACGCTGCACGAGGCCATGCGTCTGGCCCGCACCGGGGTAACCATCAACGTGTTCATGCTGGAGGACTCGCCGGGCCTGGCCCGGTTCATGGAGCGGCTGGCCCGGCTCACCGCCGGGCGAGTGTTCCTGATGAACAGCGACGCCCTGGGCGACTTCGTCGTCCGCGACTACGTGACCCGCCGCGGCGCCTGACGGTGTCGCTCCCGGATCCCCGGCGGTTCTTCTCCTCACAGGAGATCGAACGCTCGCGTCGCTACCACCGGCCTGGGCACGTCCGGAGCGCGATCGGCGCGTCGGTGTCCATGGCGTACCTGACTGTCCTGGCGTTCACCCCCGCCGGCCGGGCGCTGTCGGACGGCGTGGGGAGCGCGGCCGCATACGCCTTCGCCGTGGTCGCCATCGGAGTCGTCCTCGGCCTGCCCGTCCGCGCCTCGGGGTTCGCCCACGAGCGGCGGTGGGGGTTCGCCCGCCAGACCTGGGCAGGCTGGTTCGGCGACTGGGCCAAGGGGGCGCTGATCGGGATCGCCCTCACCGGCGGCCTGCTCACGGGCTTCCTGTCGCTGGCGGGAGCAGCCCCCGACGCCTGGCCGTGGATCGCCGCCCCGGCCGCGACGCTGGTGGTGTTCGTGCTGTCGTTCCTGGCGCCGGTGGTGTTCGAGCCGGTGTTCAACAGGTTCCGGCCGCTCGAGGACGAGGAGTTGGCCTGTGACCTTCGCGCCCTGTCCGTGAAGGCCGGCGTGCCCGTCCGCGACGTGCTGGTGGCCGACGCCAGCAGAAGGACCTCGAAAGAGAACGCGTACGTCTCCGGCCTTGGGGCCACCCGGCGGGTGGTGGTGTGGGACACGCTCCTGTCCCGCGGCTCGCCGAGGGACGTCCGGCTGGTGGTGGCCCACGAGCTGGGACACCGCCGGGCCCGCCACGTCCTGAAGGGAACGCTGACGGCGGCCCTTGGCGCCGTGGCCGGCGTGGTCCTTCTGTGGGCCCTGCTCCGGAACCTGGTCGTCCTCGACGCGATCCACGCCACCCGGCCGGCCGACCCGCGCGTCGTCCCGTTTGTGCTGCTGGCCCTGGCCGTGGCCGGGCTCGTCACCGACCCATTCGGCATGGCCGTCAGCCGGCGGTGGGAGCGGGAGGCCGATCGGGCCTCGATCGAGCTCACCGGCGACGGGGACGGATTCGCCGAGATGGAGCGCGACCTGTCCATCGCGAACCTCTCCGAGCTCGACCCCGGGCGCCTGGCCTACCTGTTCACGCACAGCCACCCTGCCCCCGCGGAGCGGATCACCGAGGCCCTCCCCGGGTCGTTGCGTGAACGGCAGGTGAACACGGGGTGAACGTCGCCCGGGCCGGACGCGAGGCCCGCCGCCACCTCCGTAGGGCTGCTGCAACGCCCGACCCGTCCCGGGGCTTGGTCGTGGTGAGGACGTCGATGGGCCAGACCGTGACCGAGACGCAGGATGTGCCGAAGCTCGACTTCGAGTCGTTCTTCGGCCGGGAGCACCCGAGGGTGTTCCGCCTGGCCTACCTGCTGACCGGCGATCGGGCCGAGGCCGCCGACATCGCGCAGGAGGCCATGGCCCGGGTCCTGGAGCGCTGGGAGCGGGTCCGGGCCATGGAGTCTGCCGGCGGGTACGCCGTGCGGATCGCGGTGCACCTGCATCACCGCCGGCTCCGCCGGCTCCGGCTCCGGGCCCGGGAAGCGGACGTCTCGGTGGCCGAGTCGGCGGACCCCGCGTCGTTGGCCGCGTCGAGGAGCGACGTGCTCCGGGCCCTGCTGGCGCTCCCCGAGGGGCAGCGGTCGGCGCTCGTCCTCACCGAATGGCTGGGTCTGGACTCCGCCGAGGCCGGCCGAGCGCTGGGCATCAGACCGTCGTCGGTCCGGGCCCGCGTCCACCGGGCGAAGGCAGGGTTCAAGGAGGCGTTGGGAGAGGGCTATGACTGACATCCGCGAACTGCTCGACCGCGAGGTCCAGGGCCTCAGGGCCCCCGAGGCGTGGGAGCCCGTGCACCGCCGCACCCGCCAGCGCCACCGCCGCCGCCGCCTCGGCGCTGCCGTCTTGGCGTTGGTCGTGGCCGGCGCAGGAACGGCAGGGGCATGGCTCGCCATCGGCGGACTCCGGAACAACAAGAACCCGAAGCGACCAGCAGCAGCGTCGTGGGACGGCGGGCGGATCGCGTACCAGTGCGCTGGGGGTGAGCTGGCTTACGCGGATATGTCTGGACCGAGGGTGTGCACGATGCGACCCGATGGCACGGACCATCAACTCGTCGACGTCCAAGGGTCGACGTCTCCGCAATGGGATGCTGCCTGGTCGTCGGATGGGAGCCAGATGATCTACCGGGCTTCGGGTGAGGAGAGTTGCGGCTGCTCCGGCCTTTACATCGCGGATGCCGACGGGTCGAACGCGCGACGACTGATGGAGCACGGCGTCAACGCGGCCAGCCCAGACTGGTCACCCGACGGATCCACGATCGCGTTCGATGACGGAGACGGCGGCTCGGTGTTGACCGTGCGGGTCGACGGATCCGGTATCCAGAACCTCACTGGCTACACGGAGGAGATCTACAGTGACGCCACGCCCACGTGGTCGCCTGATGGCGAGCGGATCGCGTTCGTCCGAGCCAGGTCAGGGGGACCATCGGAGCTGTGGATCATGAATGGCGACGGTACGGACAAGCACATGGTGGTGAGCGCCGACGAGGTGGGTGGTTCGGTGGCCGA
>Ga0137375_10002841_pt1 | contig 20412 bp, 20 predicted proteins | sample SagtaG_24_FD_104936 | JGI IMG/M metagenome (GOLD analysis project Ga0137375, IMG submission 104936) | Vadose zone soil microbial communities from Sagehorn Ranch, Mendocino, California, USA - Sage1_R_113_16 metaG | ecosystem: Environmental > Terrestrial > Soil > Vadose zone | place: USA...
CGCACGAAGCGCGCGGACTCCGCGAAGCGCCCGAGGTCGTAGGCGCTGACGTAGTCCTCGTGGACTTCGGCTTCTGTTGCGCTCGCGGCTGCGGCCTCGACGGCGGCGCTGATGTTGGTTCGGGCGTCGAGTTCCCGCACGACGTCCAGGCTCGGCGCTTCGATGATGTTCTTGAGCGCGCCGCCCGCTTCGATCGGGAAGCGGACCGCGCCGCCGCCGATGGTGAGGCTCGTGACTCGTTGCGGGGAGTTCGCGGCGAGGAAAGCGCGGCGGCCGTTCCAACGTCGGGCCCGACGATGTGTGGGGCTCCGAGGCCCCACTCGTCGATCAGGCGGGCGAGGAACGCTCCCGCGCTGTCGGGGGCAATCAGTTCCGGGCGACCGTCGGAGTGGCCGAACCCGGGCAGGTCGATGGCGACCGCCCGCCCGAGAGCTGCGACGCGGTCCCAGATGCGGCGAAAGGCCCACAGGCTCTCGGGCCACGGCGACAACAGCAGCACGGTGGTGTCGGACTCCGCCTTGTTGTCGGCGAATCGCACTCGCACCCCGTCACTGACTCGGAAGTAGGTCGTCATCGACGAAAGCTGAACTGTTGTCACCGACGTTCTCCCTTGTTCTGTCTTGGTTTCGGTTTCAGGCGACGAGCTCGGTCGACCCGGGCGCGTACTCGAGGATCTCGAAGATGTCGTTCATGGGCTCGGGCTGTCGAGCGGTCGCGAGTGATGCGGCGATCGCGGCGGCCGCGATGAGTGCGGTGGCGGCGAGGTACCCGGTGGCGACCGTGGCGAGGTCGAGGCCGATCACGCTGGCGGCGAGTCCGGCAACGACGACGGGGACGCTCATCGCCAGATAGGAGACGGACAGGTACGCGGATGTCACCCCGCCCCGGGCATGGTCCGGCGCGATGGCCTGGATGGTGGCCATCGTGTTGGGTTGGACGATCCCGCCGCCGACGCCGCCGATCATGCCGCCGACGAGCGCGGCGGCGAGCCCACCGATGCGGGGTGACAGGGCGAAGACCGCGAGTCCGGCCGGGATGAGCGCGATGCCGATTCGCAGCAAGCCCGCCTTCTCGTGATGGCGCCGGAGGAGGATCTGCGTGAGGCCGTTGGTCAACACGACCGCGCCGGCGAAGAGGCCGGCGATGATCGGCTGGGAGATCTGGATCCCGAGTTGTTCGTGCAGGAACGACGGTGACAGCCCGAGGATCCAACCCATGAACATCCACCCGGACGCCGACGCCAGCGTGGTGGCCCCCCACGTACGTCGGATCGACGACGGCACGTGGAGAACCGGCGGGCGAACCTGATCGCCGTTAATCGCGGGGCGCGTCTCAGGGATGCGCAGGAGCGCGAGCGCGAGCGCGACGGCGAGGACGATGTCGAGCAGGAACGGCGCGACGGTCGGTGACGAGGCGACGGTGGCGAGCGCGCCGCTGACGAGCGGCCCGAGGGTCAGCCCGGCGGCGACGGCGGCCATGGCCGCGAGCGCGCCGCGGCTGGCGTGTTGCTTGGGATGCAGCTCACGGATCGTCACCGTCGTGGCGGACATGACGAGCCCGGCGGCGATGCCGTAGATGATCTCGCCCGCGAAGAGCCACCGACGTTGCGCGCCGCGGCGAACGCAATCGAGCTGACTGCGGTGATGGCCATGCCGGCAACGAGCGCCGGCCGACGGCCGACGCGATCGGTGATCCGGCCGAGGGTCAGCATGGCGGGGATCAACGCCGCCACGTACACGCTGAACAGCAGCGTCACCGTCGCGGCGCCGAAGTGGTAGCGCTGCGCGTACATCGGGAACAGCGGTGTCGGGAAGTTGCTCGCGGCCAACACGAGCACCTGGGTGGCGATCGCCAGCCGGAAGCTCGTGCGCCGCGACCAGGTGCGCCGCCCGGCCCCGGCTACGGCCCCGGGCCGAGGGATGAGGGCCACCAGGCTGGTCGTCGTCGTCAACACAGCGCCTCCTCGAACAGACAGGTCTGTCTGGTGCTTGAATATAGACAGACCTGTCTGTATCGTCAAGACATGATTGCAACCACCGAGAGCGGCTCGCCTCGAGACCGCCTACTGGCCGCCGCCAGCGAGCTGTTCTACGAGCGAGGCGTCCACACCGTCGGCATCGACACGATCATCGAGCGCGCCGGCGTCGCGAAGGCCAGCCTCTACAGCAGCTTCGGGAGCAAGGACGGACTCGTCCGCGCCTACCTCGAGGCCCGCCACCAGACACGACGAGCGCGCCTGACCGCCGAGATCGAGCGTCATCAGGACCCGAAAGAGCGGTTGCTCGCCATCTTCGACGTGCTCGCCGCAACCGTCGCCCAACCCGGCTTCCGCGGCTGCGCGTTCGCGAACGCGGTCGCCGAGTCCGAACTCGACAGCGCCGCCGCCGACGTCACCCGCGGCGTTCGTCGCTGGCTGCTCGACACCACGGTCGAGCTGACCACCGCGCTCGGCGCCGCCGACCCGGCCGGGCTGGCCAGACAGCTCACCCTGCTCTACGACGGCGCGCTCGCGCAGTCGAGGCTCGACCCAACCCCAGCGGCCGCCGAAGCAGCGAGAGCCGCAGCGAACGCTCTTGTGGACGCGGCACTGCGCGCTGGTCGGCGCTAGCCATCGACGCGTCGCGGCAAGCTCCCCGTAGCGTTCCGGCCGTGGCTGACGACCTGATCGCATTTTCGATGCTCGACGCGGCGCAGATCTCGGCGCTCGAGGCACTCGGCGCGCGCCGACGGGTTGAACCGGGCGATCTCCTGTACCGGGAGGGCGACGCGACCTACGACTTCTTTGTCGTGCTCAGCGGCGAGGTGGAGATCGTGACTGGCATCGGAAACGACGAAAAGGTCGTCGCGCGTCACGGGCCTGGCCGGTTCCTCGGTGAGCTCAACCTGCTGACCGGCCTGCGGGTGTTCGTCACGGCGCGCGTCACGCAGCCGGGTCAGGTGCTCGCCGTGCATGCGGCGCAGCTGCGTCACGTCATCGACACGCAACCGGGGTTGAGCGACGTGATTCTCGCCGGGTTCATCGCCCGTCGGACCGAGTTGATGTCGGGTGCGAGCACGTCGATTCGAGTCATCGGGTCGAGGTTCTCGCCCGAGACGGGCAGCATCCGCGAGTTCCTCTTTCGTAGCCGCATCCCGCACGCCTGGCTCGACCCCGAGCACGACAGCGACGTCGAAGCGTTGCTGCGCGAGTTCGCAGTCGAGCCTTCTGAGCTTCCGGTGGTCATCGCCACGGGTTCGGTGTTGCGCCGGCCCACCGTCGGCGTGCTCGCCGAGTATCTCGGGATCACGGTGGCCAACCTCCCGGACCGCTGCTTCGACCTGGTCGTCGTCGGCGGCGGTCCCGCCGGACTGGCCGCCGCGGTGTACGGCGCGTCCGAGGGGCTGACGACCCTCGGCCTCGAGGCAACGGCCGTTGGAGGCCAGGCCGGCAGCAGCTCGCGCATCGAGAACTACCTCGGCTTTCCCACCGGTATCTCCGGTGGTGACCTGACCCAGCGCGCCGTGGTGCAGGCCGAGAAGTTCGGCGCGGCGCTGACGAGCCCGTGCGCCGCGACCGGTCTACCGCGAGCACGGCGGTCACCTCATCGTCCGATTGGCCGACGGCACCGATGTCGCCGGACGAGCGGTCATCGTTGCGAGCGGCGCGCGTTATCGGCGACTCGACGCGGCCGGTCTCGAGGAGTTCGAGTGCAAGGGCGTCTACTACGCGGCCACCGAGGCCGAGGTTCGTCAGTGCACACCTGCTCCGGTGATCGTCGTCGGTGGCGGCAACTCCGCCGGCCAAGCGGCGCTCTTCCTCGCCGAGGCGGGCAGTCCGGTCACGATCGTGATCCGGCGCGCTGATCTCAACGAGAGCATGTCCCGCTATCTCGTCGATCGCATCGTGGAACACCCGGGCATCGACGTGAGACCGAGCACCACGGTGCTCGAGCTCGACGGCAGCGACCTACTCGAGCGCGTCGTGCTCGCCGACCCGGAAGGAACGACCACCGTGGCCTGTGGCGCGCTCTTCTCGTTCATCGGCGCCGAACCGGCATCGGACTGGCTGTCGGGCTGCGCCGCGCTCGACGACCACGGCTTCGTGCTCACCGATCGATCGCTGACCGACGACGATCTCGACGAGCGGTGGAACGCCGGTCGCATGCCGCTTCCGTTCGAGACCAGCCACCCCGGCTTGTTCGCAGTGGGCGACGTCCGCTCCGGATCGACGAAGCGCGTCGCCGCGGCCGTCGGCGAAGGGTCCGCAGCCGTGCGATCGGTCCACGAGTACCTCGCGTTCTCGAGTTGAGAGGATCCACACATGATCGAACTCTGCCGCGAAGGATCAGATGGCGCCGCCCGCTTCGCGATGTTCGCGAAGGAGCTCGGCCGCGAGGGACCCGCGAGGCGCGGCCGCGTCGGATCGAGCCGCGTGCTTGATGATCGCGTCGGCGATGGAGCGATCTCCAGCGGGTCGCGGGTAGGCGTTGAACACCTCCTGCCGCAGTTGGTTCGTGACCGGATCCTCTGTCTGGCCGATGTCGATGAAGACGCCTCGGTGGGTGAGGTAGGTCAGCAGGCCGCGCCGGTCGGCGATGCCGATGCATGCGTGCAGTGCGATCGCCTCCCAGACTTTGTCGACGTCGGTTTCCGCGACACCTTGCGTCCTCAGCACAGCGGCAGCGAGATCGGCGCCCTCCACCTCGAAGCGAGCCTGACCCGGCGCGTGCTCACCGAGTCCGAGGTCGTGCATCACGGTGGCCGCGAAGAGCAGGTCCTCGTCGTACGCCACATCGTTGAGACAGCCTTCATGGTCGGCGAGCAACCGGGCGAACAGGAAGCTGCGGATGCTGTGGTCGACGATGGGTTGGCTCTCCGACGATCGGGCGAGCGCAAGGCTCGCCTCGGCCAGCGGCCCGGTCGGCAGTATGAGGATGTCGTTCACGATTCGACCGTAGGGAGATTGGCCATCGTGCAACAGTGGCCCGAGAGCCATTGATCGCTACTATCGGGCCATGATCGCTCCGCGGCGGCATAGCGTCGTTGTGCTCGTACTGCCCGGTGTGCTCCCGCTCGAGTTCGGAGCGGCCACGCAGATCTTCGCCCGCGACCCTCACTACGACCTGTCGGTGTGCGCGGAAGCGCGAACGGTTCCCGGCTCGGGCTTCACGATCACGACCGCGGCCGGCCTCGAACGGCTCAAACGCGCCGAGACGGTGATCATCCCGGGCTACGAGGATGTCGATGCCGTGGTGACGACTGCTGCGCTCGACGCGCTACGCACGGCACACGCGAACGGCGTCCGCCTCGTATCGATCTGCACGGGAGCGTTCGCCCTCGCCGCGGCGGGCGTGCTCAACGGACGGCGCGCCACGACGCACTGGCGATGGACCGACGAGCTGCAGCGCCGCTTTCCCGAGATCGAGGTGCTGCCGAACCGCCTCTTCGTCGACGACGGCGATCTCCTTACCTCCGCCGGTGTCACCACTGGCATCGACCTGTGTCTCCATCTGATCCGTCATGACCACGGCGCGGCCGCGGCCAACACACGCGCCCGCTACCTGGTCGCACCACCACAGCGCCATGGCGGACAAGCCCAGTACGTCGAGCGGCTGGCGCGGTCCGAAGAGAACGGCAACGAGCTTGATTCGCTTCGCGAGTGGATGCGGGGGAATCTCGCGCTGCCGCTCGACCTCGACCTGCTCGCTCAGCGCGCGCACATGTCCCGGCGAACACTCACGCGCCGGTTTCGCGAGGAGACGGGAGCGGCTCCCATGGCGTGGCTCACCGATGCACGCCTCGACCGCGCCCGCGAGCTGCTGGAGACGACGGCCGAGCCCGTCGAAAAGATCGGTCGCCTCACCGGTCTCGGCGCGCCAGCATCAGTTCGAGCGGCGTTTCACCGGCGCGTCGGCACCTCGCCCCAGGAATACCGCTCCCTCTTCCGCCACCTTGCGACCTCGGGTTGATCCCTTGTATCCCGAAGGCGATCGGGTCCTTCAGGTCAGCAACCCCACGAAGAGGTCAGTCTCCGGGATCGGCGCGCCGGTCGTGTCGTGCGCTCTGATGAAGCTCTCCTCGCCGAAGAGCGCGCAGAACGCCTCCGTAGGGAGGCGACCCAGAACGACTCCTCGATCTGGCTGGCGTGGGTGGCGAGCGCGAGTCGCTTTCGTTCGACAAAGCGACCGACGTCGATCGCGGTCGTGATGCGCGCCTCGACCGCGTCCATCATGCGTAGCTGTTCAGGATCAGGGTGTGGGATCTGCGAGAGATCAGCGCCCTGCTCCTCGAGCACCGCTCGGAACCGCTCGAACATGCTCCGACGGAACGCTGTGAAATACGCCTTGCGGGGAATTCCCGTTCGCGCGACCGCGGCCATCGCGACGCGGCTCGCGTGGACGTGATCGGGATGGTCGTAGCCACCGAGCTCGTCGTAGGTGACCACCACGTCGGGTTGATACCGCTCGAACAGACCAGAGAGGCGTTCGGCGGCATCGTCGACGGCGACGTTGCAGAACACGTTGGGCCGGTCCTTGTGCTCCCAATCGACCATGCCCGAGTCGTGATATCCGAGCAGCTCGAGATGCGCGACGCCGAGTGTCTCGCACGCCCGCTCAAGCTCGCTGAGGCGGACTCGCGCGACCTCGGCCTCGTCGTGGCCCTCGTCTCCGGGCTTGATCCCGCCCGGAGCATCGCCGAGCTCGCCGTTCGTGCACGTGACGACCATGGTTCGCACGCCCTCGCTCGAGTACCGGGCGAGTACGCCGCCGATCAGCATCACCGGGCCGGCCAGCGCGGCTACCCCGGCGGCGATGAGGACCGCCGATCGGTAGGCGTCGGTCACTTGTGCGGCGCCGCTCGCGGTGGTGAGTCCGGAGACGACGGGTATGACCAAGGCCGCCGAGGCTGGCGGCGCGGGCTATGGCGTAGTTGACACCTGAGGCGGTGCTGACGTGGTCGGGGTCGGCGGAGGCCATGACGGTGGCGGTGAGCGGAGCGACGAAGGTGACGAGCCCGCATCCCAACAGGAGTGCGGCGGGCAGCACGTCGGTGGCCCAGTTCGGGGAGGGTCCGATGCGGGTGAGCAGCAGGAGGCCGGCCGCGGTCACCAGCGGACCGACAGTCAGCTGGATCGTCGGGCCGATGTGCTGCGCGAGCGCGCCCGATCGTGCCGAGAGCAGGAGCATGAGGACGGTGGCAGGAAGCATCGCCACTCCCGCCTGGAGCGCGGTCCATCCGGCCGCGACCTGGAGTTCGTAGGCGACGAGGAAGAGGGTGAGGCCGATGGAGGCGTAGAGGAAGACGGTGCCGATGTTGACCACGGTGAACGTGCGGCTCCCGAAGAGGGATGGTGGAACAAGCGGCGTCGCGGCGCGGCGGAGGTGAAGTACGAACATGACCATGGCGCCGATGGCGACGGCAAACGCTGCGACAACTGCGGCATCATCCCAGCCGCGCGGACCGACCTCGGTCAGCGCCCACGTAACCGCGGCCAGACCGACGACCGCATACCCTGCGCCGCGAATATCGAGCCGACCGGTGGCATGTGCGTCTTTGGTCTCGGGCACGGCGGCGCGGGTGCACACGATCACAATCGCGGCGACGGGAATGTTGATGAGAAACGCCCATCGCCACCCGGGCCCGTCGACGACCGCGCCACCAACAAAGGGCCCGACTGCACCGGCGACACCCCCGAACCCGGACCACGCTCCGACCGCCGCGGCGCGATCGGCTTCGGGGAAGCTGGACTGGATGATGGCGAGACTCCCGGGGGTGAGGAGCGCGCCGCCGATTCCTTGGAGCACGCGGGCCATGATCAGGACGTTGATGGACGGCGCGACACCGCACAGCATTGACGCTGCGGCGAACCAGATCGTTCCGAGCAGGAAGACGCGTCGACGGCCCCACCGGTCTCCGAGCGCGCCGGCGAGCAGGATGAGTGACGCGAGCGCGAGCAGATAGCCAGTGAGCACCCACTGAAGTGAGCTCACGTTCGCGTCGAGGTCGCGGGCGATGTGGGGCAGCGCGACGTTGACGACGGTGGCGTCGAGACTGGCCATCCCGCTCGCGGCGATCGTGGCCGTCAGCGCGACCCGTCCTGCGGTCGAATGCAACATGAGTTCATCGGGGCGGGCGTAGCTGTCGGTCAACCTGTCGTTCCTGAGTCGGGGCGGGAGTTGACCAGGACCGTGCCGTTGCGAAACACGGACACGGGACCGTCATCGCTGACCGCAATGACGGTGGCGTGTGGGTCGTCATGGCTGTAACCGCGAGCGGAGGTGTGGCGGGTGCCTCCGAGCGGCTCGACCGATTGTTCGGCCCGGTCGCTTGGAACGAGCCGCACTCCGAGCTGCCGCAGCACTCCGTCAGCATCGAAGACGGCGGCGCCGTCCACTTGGCCGAGCGCGTGACGGAGCGGCGCCAGGTGGGTGGGGGTACGGATGCGCAGTGGTGGCGGTGTCGGGAGCCGCTCCTCGACCGCCGGGCCGGGATCACCGTCGGGTCGGTGATGAGCAGCGCCCCGATTCGCTGTGAGCCGAGGTCGTGGATCGCGAACTCGGCGAGCCGGCGGTGTCGCGCGGGTCCGGGATCAGACATTGATCGGGACGCTACCGGCCGTCCCGCGTCGTGATCTTGGTCGCGCGCACAGCCGAGACGTGTTCGCGGACTACGGAGTGCCAGGCCGGCGAAGCCTGGTATCGGCGCGCCTGCGTGGACTTCCAGGGACATTCCCTGGGGTGCCGTCGTCCCGCCCGCTGCACGATCAGTGCCGTGCCGAACGAGCCCGCGCCCGCGGCTGTGCCGCTGTACGAACGGCCTGAGGTGCACGACCGGCGTTGGTTCCTCCTCGCCGTCTTGTGCCTCTCCCTTGTCATGGTGGTCATGGCGGTGTCGGGGCTCAACACGGCGCTGCCGAGGATCCAGGAGGACCTGGGCGCCAGTGCGACCCAGCTGCAGTGGATTGTCGATGCCTACGCGCTCGTGTTCGCCGGTCTCCTTCTCACAGCGGGCGCCATCGGCGACCGCTTCGGTCGCAAGGGCGCCCTCCTCACGGGCCTCGTCGTGTTCGCGACCGGTTCCCTCGTCAGCGGACTAGGCAGTTCCACGGGCCAGGTCATCGCCGGGCGAGCCGTGAGCGGCGTCGGTGCCGCGCTGCTTATGCCGGCGACGCTCTCGTTGATCATCGCGGTGTTCCCACCTGAGGAGCGCACCCGGGCGATCGCCGTCTGGGTCGGCTTTGCTGGAGCCGGCGGTGCCATCGGTCCGGTCCTCTCCGGCTTTCTCTTGGACCACTTCTGGTGGGGCTCGGTGTTCCTCGCCAATCTGCCCGTCGTCGCCGTCGCGGCAGCGATGATCGCGGTCTTCAGCCCCCGCTCGCGCGACGATTCGGCCACCCCGCTGGACCCCCAGGGCGCGGTCCTGTCGCTCATCGGCATCGCTGCACTGCTGTTCGGGATCATTGAAGGACCCGAGCGAGGGTGGACCGACGTCGCCGTGCTGGCCACCTTCGTCATGGCCGTCGCGTTCACCGTCGTCTTCGTCCTCGGGGAACGACGCGCGCTGCATCCGATGCTGCCGATGTCGTTCTTCGCCGATCGCCGGTTCAGCGTCGGTAGCGCGGTGGTCATGGCGACGTTCACCCTGCTGTTCGGCTTCTTCTTCAGCTTCACGCTGTATCTGCAGTTCGCCCGGGGCTACTCCCCGCTGGAGGCCGGTCTCGCTGGCCTGCCGAGCGCGGCGGCGCTGGTACTCGTCTCCTCGCGCAGCGCGGGGATCGCCGAACGTCTCGGGAGCGGGCGGGCGATGGCTCTCGGCTTCGGGCTCATCGGGATCGGCATGCTGATCTTCACCGAGATCGGGGTCGACACTCCCTTCCTCGTCCTCGTCCTCGCGATGGTGTGCTTCTCGTCCGGCGCCTCGGTAGCGATGGCGCCCGCAACTGGGAACATCATGAGCGCCGTGCCGCCGGCCAAGTCCGGAGTGGGCTCCGCCGTCAACGACACGACCCGCGAGCTCGGCGGGGCGCTGGGCATCGCCATCTTCGGCAGCATCGTCAACTCGGCGTACCGCAGCGGCATCGACGTCGGCGGTCTCGGACTTCCGGCGGCCCAGGCCCACACCGCCGAGCAGTCGATCGGCGCCGCCAGGGGCATCGGCGCGCAGCTCGGCGGGGAACGGGGCGGCGCGGTGCTCGAGCGGGCTGCCAGCGCGTTCACCGACGCCTTCAACACCGGCATGATCGTCTCGGCAGCCATCGCCTTCGCCGCCGCCGCCCTTGTCTTGCGAACGTTGTCCGCGTCGCGGGAAAGCGCTGCGGCAGCAGCGGCAGCCGCCAGTGATGTCGCGGTCGAGGTCCTCTAGCTCAGTGCGCAGGCGCCTCATGCTTCGAGTCGTCGGCTTGCGTCGCCTCGGTGCGATCGATGAAGACCGTCCTGTCCAAGCGCGCCGTCCACGTGTACGCGCGTCCCGCCCGATGAGTGTGAAACGGGAGACGTACTGATGAGCCACGAGCAGCAGATCCAGCTGGATGCGATCCTGCGTCAGGGCCGGCTCGACACCGCCGGCGATGTCCAAGCACTACGCGCGGCGTTCAACGAACTCATGGCACGAGTGCCCGTTGCTCCCGATGTCCGGCAGCGTCCGGTCGACATCGGAGGTGTCGCCGGCGTCGAGGTCACCGTCGACGGCAGTGAAGCCGAGAACGTGATCCTCTACCTGCACGGGGGCGTCTACGTGATCGGCACCGCGGCATCGTCGATTCCCTTGGCGAGCGAGCTGGTTCGAAGAACAGGCGCCAGGGCGATCACGCTCGAGTACCGACTCGGTCCCGAACACCCGTATCCCGCCGCCGTCGACGACGCTCGAGCCGCGTACGAAGGACTACTCGCGCAGGGCATTGCACCGGGTCACATCGCCGTGGTGGGCGAGTCCGCGGGAGGTGGGCTGGCGATGGTCACGCTGCTCGCTCTGCGGGAGGCCGGCCTGCCCCTTCCATCCTGCGCGTACGTGATGTCGCCCTACGTCGACCTGACACTGTCGGGAGGGACGCTCGTCGAGAAGCGGGACGCCGACCCAGTGCTCACTCCGGAAGGGCTGCGGGCCCGGGTTCCGGATTATGTGGGCGGGGCCGACGCCTCAGACCCCTACATCAGCCCGATGTTCGCTGATCTCACGGGCTTGCCTCCACTTCTCATCCACGCCGGTTCTCACGAAATCCTCTTGAGCGACGCCGTCCGCCTTGCCGAACGGGCCGCCCTTGCGGATGTCGCGGTCACGCTCCAGGTCACACCTGGCGTCCCGCACGTCTTTCAGGGGTTTGCGGGCCTCCTCGATGAGGCGGGAGTGGCGCTCGACCGGGCATCCGAATTCATGCAGGCTCAACTCGGGAGTGCGACATGAGCGACGTGCACGACTGGAACGCGAAGACCATCACGGAGTTCCGAGCGAACGAGGGCAAGGTTGGCGGGCCCTTCGAGGGCGCGACGCTGGTCCTGGTGCACCACCGCGGCCGCAAGAGCGGGCGCGAGTACGTGACTCCGGTGATGTGCCTTCCGCACGACTCCGAGCCGGACGTCATCTACGTCTTCGCAACGATGGGAGGGGCACCCACCAACCCCGACTGGTACTACAACCTGATCGCCGCCGGCGACGGCAGTGTCGAACGCGGAACCCAGACCTACGACGTGACCGTCCGCGACGTGACCGGTTCAGAACGCGACCGCATCTACGCCGAGCAGGCGCGGCGCTCTCCGGGTTTCGCCGACTACGAGCGCCAAACCGCCGGAGTCCGCACCATTCCGGTGCTCGAACTCACGCGGGTGTAGGTGACCACTTGTCTGCGAGGCATTGCAGCCGCGGGCATGGGACGACGTGATCGGTGAGTGTCAGTCCTCGAGCTGCGCCGCTACGGCGGAGAGAACTTGGGCGGTTCTTTGCACGGCGGAATCGTCGATGTGATCAAACATCCGTTTGCGCACACTGGCGAGGTGCGCCGGCCAGGCGGACTTCATCTTGGCCATCCCCGGCGCGGTGAGCTTCGCGATGTTGCTGCGCCCGTCGGCGGTGCTGCTCCGTTTGGTCACCAAGCCGCGCGACTGCAGGTCCTGCACAAGGCGCGTCGTCCTGCTCGCTGACAGCCCGGTCGCCTCGGCGAGATCAGCCATTCGCAGCTCGCGATTCGGCGCCTCGGACAGATGCATGAGCATCGTGTACTCGCTCGCGGTCAGGCCCGTGGACCGGACGAGGTCACTGTCAAGGTGGCGCGGCAAGGTCTTGACGATCCGCATGAGCGCCCGCCACAGCGCTTCTTCGGACTCGCTCAGTGGCTCGGCCTTGGTCATCCGCAGGAACCGTAACTTGCTTCTGCACGCAATCGAAGTACCCACGGTACACTTGCTTGCCAACGCAAGCATCTCTCTGTAGGTTCCGGGGGGCAAATGGTCGATATCGCCGACTCGCTTGTGGTGCACGAGCTGTCGGACGGGAACGCGCCCGCACTCGTCGGCCGTGAGGCCCAACTCGAGACGCTGATCGAGTTGCTGGCTGCCGCCCGCAGTAGCCGCAGCGGTGTGGCCGTCGTTCGGGGAGAGCCCGGTATCGGAAAGTCCGTGCTCCTCGACTCCGTGGCCGCCAACGCAGAAGGCTTCTACGTGGCGCGCGTTGCCGGCGTCGAGTCGGAGATGGAACTCCCGTACGCCGGGCTGCAACAGCTCTGGCGACCGTACGTCGACTGCGAACCGTTCCTGCCCGAGCCGCAGCACGCCGCATTGAAGACCGCGTTTGGGCTCGCCAAGGGGCCGCCGCCGGATCGCTTCCTGGTCGGCCTGGCCGTTCTCCAGCTTCTCGCCAAGTTGGCCGACCATCAGCCGGTGCTGTGGCTCGTGGACGACGCGCAATGGCTCGACCGCGTGTCGGTCCAAACGATTGAGTTCGTCGCCCGCCGTCTGCTCGCGGAGCCGATCGTGTTTCTGATCGCGGCGCGGGACACGCCCGATCACGGGGACTTTGCCGACCTGCCGGAGCTGCGCCTGCAAGCTCTGAGTGACGGCGACGCGGCCGCACTGCTCGCATCGGTTGTGCCCGGCCCTACCGATCCGCGCGTGGCGGAACGCATCATCGCCGAGAGTCACGGGAACCCGCTGGCCCTGTTGGAACTCCCGCGCGCGTGGACGACCGCGGAGCTGGCCGAAGGGCTGGCCGATCCGGGCCAGCCGTCGTCGTGCGGAAGCCTCGAGGACGGCTTTGCAAGAAGGCTGCGGTCGCTGCCGGCCGACTCCCGACTCTTGTTGACCCTGGCCGCAGCCGAACCGCTCGGCGACCCCACCCTGCTCTGGCACGCGGCCGAGCGGCTCGGTTTGGGCTGGGACGCCGCGACAGCCGCGGAGTCCTCGGGGCTCATCGAGTTCGGTATCAACGTGCGCTTTCGTCATCCACTGGTACGCGCCGCGGCCTACCGTGGAGCACCGACCAGCGAGCGGCTTGACGTCCATCGCGCCCTCGCCGACGTCACCGACCCCATTGTGGATCCAGACCGACGCGCGTGGCACCGCGCCAACGCCACGGTGACGCAGGACGACGAGATCGCCGACGAACTCGAACATTCCGCGGACCGAGCCAAGTCACGAGGAGGGCTCTTGGCCGCGTCGGCGCTCTTCGAGCGCGCCGCGCAGTTGACCTCGGATCCGGCGCGACGCGCCGACCGGACGCTGTCGGCGGCCGCGGCCAAACGCGACGCGGGCGCACTGGACGCGGCGTTGAGTCTGTTGCCTGCCGTTGAGGTCAACGCGGAAGCCGGCCTGCGTCGGGCACAGGTAGCGCGCCTTCGCGGACAAATCGCGTTCGATCAACGACGCGGTGCCGACGCGGCCCAGTTGTTGCTCAGTGCCGCCACACAGCTGGAGTCGCTCAACCCTGAGCTGGCGCGGGAGACATACCTCGAAGCGCTGTCCGCGGCGATCTGGGGAAGTAGTCCCGAGCGCCAAGCCGGGGTGGCTGCCTCGGCGAAGGCGGCCGCGGCAGCTCCGGCCAGTGGTGAGGTTCCGCGCGCCATCGACCTCGTGCTTGATTCGCTCGCCGTACGGCTCACCGAGGGATACGAGGCGGCCGCGCCACTCCTTTCGAGAGCGCTCGCCGAGGTTGTGACCCTCGACGTCGGCCCGGCAGACGTCGATCACCTTCTGTGGCTCACCGGGAATCGAGCGGCCGGCATCATCGCCACCGAGGTCTGGGATTACGACGCCGGCCGAACCCTGGCCGAACGACAAGTGCGAGTGGCGCGTCATGCAGGGGCGCTCGTTCAGCTCCAGTTTGCCCTCAACTTTCTGGCCAACCACTTGGTACTGGCCGGCGATCTTCCGGCAGCCGCCGCGCTCCTCGAAGAGGATCAACTGGTGTCGAGGATGACCGGCGTCCCACCGATCGCGTACACCGGCCTTCTCCTCGAAGCTGTCCGAGGGAACGAGCAACGAGCCTCAGTCCTCATCGCGACGATCGCTGATACCGCGGCGAAGCAGGGCCAGGGCAGGATCGTCACCTTCGCAAGCTTCGCGGCGGCGGTGTTGCACAACGGCCTCGGACACCACGACCGCGCGCTCGAATGTGCGCGTCGCGTTTTCGAGGGAGACGTTCTCGGCTACCAGACGCTGGCGTTGCCGGAGCTCGCCGAGGCGGCATCGAGGACGGGGGGCGGTGCGGTCCTCGAAGACGCACAGGCGTGGATGTCGGCGCGCGCTCGCGCCACCCCAACCGCGTGGGCGCGTGGTATCGACGCGCGCGTTCGTGCCTTCGCGTGCGCCGGAGCTGCCGCTGAGGCGTGTTACCGAGAGTCCATCGAGTGTCTCAACATGACCAGGCTGCGCGTTGAGCTGGCCCGCGGGTACCTGCTCTACGGCGAATGGCTGAGACGCGACGGACGCCGAGGCGAGGCTCGTGACGAGCTCCGGCGCGCGTACCACATGTTCGAAGAGATGGGCGTGTCAGCCTTCGCGGAGCGGGCTCGTCGAGAGCTCCTGGCGACGGGAGAGAAGATCCGCAAGCGGACGACCGCCGCGACCGGATCGCTCACTGCGCAGGAAGCCCAGATCGCCCGGCTGGTCAAAGAGGGTCTGACGAACCCGGAGATCGGTACCCGCCTGTTCCTCAGCGCCCGCACCGTCGAGTGGCACCTCCGCAACGTCTTCGGCAAGGTAGGAGTCTCCTCCCGGCGCCAGCTTCGCGACATCGACCTCGAGGGCCACATCGTCGCGCGCTCCTCGTAAAGACTGGGTTCGGGCCCCGGGGTCGCGCGCACCCGGGCATCTCCCTGGGGCGAAGGATCTGGCCGGGCGCGCAAGCTGGCGGCGTGCCCATCAGCGAACGCAACGCCTCCCGAAACCCAGTGACGGACCACCTTCTCACCCCGCAGAACGCGGCCCTCGTCGTCATCGACTACCAGCCGAGCCAGGTGCAGACCGTCGCGTCGATGGACCACAAGTTGCTCGTCGACAACATCGTGTCGGTTGCGCGACTCGCGAAGACGTTCGACCTTCCCGTCGTGTTGTCGACCGTCAACGTGGCCAACGGTCAGGGACCGACGATCCCCGAGATCAAGGCGATCCTTTCCGACAACGTCGAGATCGACCGCACGGAGATCAACTCATGGGAGAACGACGAGTTCCGCGAAGCAGTCGAGGCGACGGGCCGCAAGAAGCTGATCATGACCGCGCTGTGGACCGAGGTGTGCCTCGCCTTTCCGTCGCTCGATGCGCTGCGCGAGGGATACGAGGTCTACCCAGTCGTCGACGCGGTGGGAGGCACCTCCGTCGAAGCGCACCGTGCAGGCCTCGAGCGAATGGCCCAAGCCGGAGCGCAACCCATCAGCTGGGTCTCGCTGGCCTGTGAGCTCCAAGGCGACTGGGGCCACTTCGACACCGTGGCCGACGTCGTCGACATCGTGCTCACCACCCGTCTGCTCGCGAACGCCTGAGCGCTCCCGCGGTGACGACCGACGGGCGGCGACCGGTGACTGACATTGCGGCTCGCCGCCGACCGCTCGGTCCGTTCTCCGTCGCGCCCGTTGGGTTCGGCGCCATGCGGCTCGCCGGCCCGAACGTGTTCGGACCACCCAAGGACCGTCAACAAGCGATGGCGGTGTTGCGCGAGGCGGTCGACTTCGGAGTCGAGCACATCGACACCGCGCAGTTCTACGGGCCCGACATCGTGAACGAACTGATCCGCGACGCGCTCCACCCCTATCCGTCGCAACTGGTCATCGTGAGCAAGGTCGGTGCGAGCCGCGACTCCCGGGGCGGCATCCACACCGCGGACGCGCCCGAACAGCTGCGCCACGCCATCGAGGACAACCTGCGGACTCTCGCCATCGACACGCTTCCGGTCGTCAACCTACGGCTGATGCGACCGTCGGGTCCCGACGCCTACTTCGATGACCAGCTGGCGGCCATGATCGCCGCCCGCGACGACGGGTTGATCGCATCGATCGGTCTCAGCAACATCACACTCGAGCACCTGCTCTATGCCGCTCGCGCGACCGATCTCGCGTGCGTGCAAAACGCGTTTCACCTCACGAACCGCGGGTCGCGGACCGTGCTCGACGAGTGCACGCGACGCAGGATCGCGTTCGTGCCGTTCGCGTCGCTCGGCTTCGGAGCTACCGGTCCGGACTCCGTGCTCGACGCCGCGGAAGTCATCGCCGTCGCGAAGCGTTTGGGCTACACCCCGGCCCGGGTCGCACTGGCGTGGGCGCTGGACGCCGCGCCCAACGTCCTGGTCATCCCCGGCACATCCTCGTTGCACCACCTGTGGGAGAACCTGGATGCGTCGTGGGTGAAGCTCGACGCGGAAGCGGTTCACCAGCTGGCGCGTGCCGGTCGGCCGCAACCCGCCTGACCGGCATGATGGAGGTCGTGCAGGCGAATCCTGACGATGAGTGACGAGCCCGACGGATCGATGTTCGACTACGACGCGCGGCCAGTCACGCCACAGGTCGTGCTCGTCGGCCGCCGCACGTCCTCGCTCGGCTACGAACTTCGCGACTTTCTCAGCCGCAACGGTGTGCCGTACGACTGGGTCGATATCGACGATGCGGACCGCGTGCGACAGCTGTTCGACGGCAACATCGATCCGGACCGACTTCCGATATGCGTGCTCCCGGACGGGCGTCAGCTCGCACGGGCGACGGTGCAACAGGTCGCGGACGGGCTCGGGATGGTCGCCGCGCCGCTGTCGTCGGACTACGACCTGACGATCGTGGGCGCCGGTCCCGCCGGGCTGGCGGCCGCGGTGTACGCCGCCTCCGAGGGTCTGCGAGCGGTTGCGATCGAAGCGGTCGCGCCCGGAGGGCAAGCGGGCACAACGTCGATGATCGAGAACTATCTCGGCTTTCCGCAAGGCATCAGCGGAAGCGAGTTGGCGACGCGCGCCACCGCGCAGGCGCGTCGCTTCGGCGCCGAACTGCTCTTGGCTCGACCTCTCGTCGACATCCACCGCGAGGACCATGGCTATCTGGCTCGGCTCTCGGACGGGGCAGTGGTCCGCACCCGAGCTGTCCTCGCCGCGAGCGGCGTCGACTGGCGACGCCTCGACGTCGACGGGCTCGACGAGCTCCTGGGCGCCGTCGTCTACTACGGCGCTGGTCCGAGTGAAGCAGTGTCGTGCCGTGGGTGTCGCGTCGCGGTTGTCGGGGGTGGAAACTCCGCCGGCCAAGCCGTTGTGCGCTTCTCCCGCTACGCATCACACGTGACACTGCTGGTCCGAGGCGCCACGCTCAGCGCCTCGATGTCGCACTACCTCGTCTCGAAGGTCACTGAGCTCGACAACGTCGACGTGCGCACTCGCACCGAAGTGGTCGGGCTGGAGGCCGACACCCGGCTCCGCGCCGTCGTGCTCTCATCGCACGACGAGACCGGTCTCACCCGCCTGCCCCTTGAGTCGTTGTTCGTCTGGATCGGAGGCGTTCCACGCACACGCGGGCTCGCGATAGCCGGGCTGGTGACCGACGACGCCGGATTCATCCTGACCGGCGCCGACGTCGCCGCGTCGCCCGGTGCTCTCGACAACTGGCCTCTCGCGCGGTCACCGCTGCCACTCGAGACGAACCTGCCGGGTTACTTCGCGGCTGGCGACGTGCGCAGCGGGTCGATCAAGCGTTGCTCTGCCGCGATCGGCGAGGGATCAATGGCGGTCGCGTTGGTACACCGCCGCCTTGCCGAGCTCGGTGCCGAGTGATGACGGAAGCGAGGAGCGTCGGGCCGACCGACGACGCCGTCGCAGAGTTCGCAGGATTGGCATCCGCCGAACAAATCCATGACGCGGCCACCGCGCTGGAACGCAACGGAATCGCCAGCGTGGTCGTCGACTCCGGCGACCAAGCGAGGGAGGCCGTGCGCTCGCTCCTTCCGATTGGGGCCGAGGTGTTCAACAACACCTCCCGCACGCTCGAGGCGATCGGCGTGGCCGAGGACATCGAATCTTCGGGCCTGTACCAGCCCCTTCGTCCTCGCCTCTACCAGATGGACCGTGAGATGCAAGGGCGCGAGATGCGCCGGCTCGCGGCCGCGCCCGACTTCGTGGTCGGAAGCGCGCACGCAGTCACCCAGGAAGGCTCGGTCCTGATCGCGTCCGCAAGTGGCAGCCAACTCGGCCCACTCGTTTCGGGCGCCGGCCATGTGATTCTGGTTATCGGCGGACAGAAGATCGTCGCGGACGTCGGCACCGGGCTGCGACGCATTCACGAATACTGCTTTCCGTTGGAGGACCGCCGCGCACGCGAGGCCTACGGCGTTGCCAGCGGCGTGAACAACATCCTCATCATCAGCAAGGTGGTCACGCCGAGCCGAGTCACCGCGATCCTCGTCGGAGAGGCCCTGGGGTTCTGAAACCAGGGAGTGTCCCGGGGTTCAGAAGTCCACTGGTGCCCTGATACTCCGAGGATGACGAGCGACCTGGGGGTCTGGACTGCGGACGACTGTGCCTTGGTCCTGATCGACTACCAGACGGAGATGATGGAGGTCATTTGTTCGGAAACGAACGCCGACTTGGTCGAGCTCCACGTCCGCCTGTTGGCCAAGACCGCCAAGGCGTTCGACGTCCCGATCGTCCTCTCGACCGTCGGCGTCGGCTACGGCTTCAACGGGCCGACGATCCCGTCGCTCCTCTCCGAGCTGAACGGCCTCGAACCGATCGACCGGACATCGATGAATGCGTTCGAAGACCAGGCCTTCCGTGCGGCGGTAGAGGCGACGGGGCGCAAGCGGCTGATCATCGGCGGGCTCCACACGGAGATCTGCCTCGCCTTCGCGACGGTCGAGGCACTCAAGGCCGGCTACGACGCGATGTTCGTCACGGACGCCGTCGGCGGGCGTTCCCAGGTCGCGCACCGGACCAGCATCGACCGGCTCTCGTACGCCGGGGCGGTGCCGACCACTGCGCTCGCGGTAGTAACCGAGCTCTTCCGCGACTGGGCCGGTCCGCTCTACGAACAGGCCCTCGACGTCATCTACTGGTACTTCACGGAGGCGCCGAAGCACACCGATGACGTGGGCGTGGCCGACGCCGAGAAGCGTGCCGCGGCAGCCCGAGGAGCTCACTGAGTGTCCGGCAGGCTGGCCGGAAAGGTCTGCCTCATCACCGGCACCGGCGGAAGCGTCGGGCGCGCCGCTGCCGCCGCGTTCGCACGAGAAGGCGCGTCGGTTGTCGGGTGCGACGTGAACGTCGAATCCGCGCAAGCCACCGTCGACCTCGTGCTCGGTGAGGGCGGCGCAATCCAGTCGCTGCACCCGTGTGACCTCACCTCGCCCGCCGGTTGTCAGGCCCTGGTCGAGTACGCGATCTCAGCCTTCGGTCGGGTCGACGTGCTGTTCAACAACGCGGCGGTGGCGCACTTCAACTGGCTCGAAGACATCACCGACGAAGAGTGGGACGCCGATCGACGCGAAGAGGTCGACCTTGTCTTCTACCTCACCCGCGCGACGTGGCCGCACCTCAAGGCCAGCCACGGGGTCGTCGTCAACATGGCCTCACTCAACGCGACGCTCAGCTTCAAGCCGCTGCCGTCGCTCGCGCACACAACGGCCAAGGCCGGGATCATCGGCATGACACGCCAACTCGCCATCGAGGGCCGCGAGCACGGGATCCGCGCCAACTCGATCTCGCCCGGCCTCATCGAAACCAACCAGACACGTGAACAGCTCAACGACGCCGAGTGGGCGGGCTACATGCTCGGCAAGACACTCCTCGGTCGCCTCGGCCAGCCCGAGGAGGTCGCCAACGTCGCGCTGTTCCTCGCCTCAGACGAGAGCTCGTACGCAACAGGCATCGACGTCGTCGTCGATGGCGGAATGAAGGTGTGGTGACCCGCGCATGAGCCCGACCGACATCCCCGACCGAATCCACCGCGTCTTCGCCAGCTTTGACGCCAAAGACGTCTCGGCACTCGCC
>Ga0137375_10002848_pt1 | contig 20388 bp, 11 predicted proteins | sample SagtaG_24_FD_104936 | JGI IMG/M metagenome (GOLD analysis project Ga0137375, IMG submission 104936) | Vadose zone soil microbial communities from Sagehorn Ranch, Mendocino, California, USA - Sage1_R_113_16 metaG | ecosystem: Environmental > Terrestrial > Soil > Vadose zone | place: USA...
CCGGGGTCGCGCGCCACCTCGAAGCCGACCTGCTGGAAGACCACCTGCGCCGGCTTCTCCAGCCCTTCCCAGAAGAAGGCCGAGCGCAGGATGCCGTGGCGGGCCACGACGTGCCGCCACGCCTGCTCGAGAGCCGAGACATCCAGAGGACCCGTCAACCGCAGGCTCATCTGGAGGACGTAGACCCCCGAGCCCGGGGCATACAAGGTATGAAAAAGCATCGCCTGCTGAATCGGCGACAGCTCGTAGATGAGATCGATCTCACTAGGGTTCAAAGCGTTTTTCCTTAAAATCCGGCACCACCCGAGCGTGCCCTGCAGCGCGCACGAGGAGAGTTTTCGAAACGATCAGCGATTAAGAGATGGTAGAGTCGCGCGATAGCGAGCAAACCAACTGGTCTTATCAAAAGTGGATTATAGCAGCGAAAACGGGACAGTGACGGCACGCTCGGCGGACCACTGGAGAGGAGAACCGAAAAGAGCCAGACCCGCATTCCTCGCCGGCGCGCCGCTTGCGCTGACGGGAACGCGTTGCCTCCGAAATTGCTCAGGCTCCGGAGCGCACGCTCAGCGCAAGACGTCGAGCACCTGTCGCGGCGTCACGACGTGATCGGAAGCCAACCCTTCGGCCGCCGCTTTGAGCCACAACCCGAGGACGATCTCGCGCCCTGCGGCGACAGGCAACCTCCGCGCCTTGGCTTCGAGCTCCGCGAGGAGGCGCCCGGCGTCGCGCGGTGCCGCCCACTTGACCTCGCCGACCAGGACGCTCCTGCCGTCGCTGCTCTCCGCCACCAGGTCGACCTCGAGCGGCCGGCGGTCGAGCCCGGGTCCCCACCAGCGACCGGCCGGCCCCCAGGTCTTTCCGCCCGGCTGGAGCAGCGGCACGCCGGCGCGGGCGAGCTCCTCCCAGATCTCGCCGACGTGATGTCCCAGCCGCTGAGCGATCTCCTCCTCCACCGCCGCCAGCTGGCCGGCGCCGAGACGGGAACGGTTGACCTCGACGTAGCGGAACCAGAAGCGCAAGAAGGGATCGGAGATCTTGTAGAGCGTGCGCTTGCCGCCGCGCGGCTCCTCTCCGAACGGCAGCTCCCGGGCGATCAGGTCCATGTCCTGCAGACGCTGGAGCGGCCGTGACAGCGCCGTCACCGGCTTGCCCAGCCGCGCCGCGATCTCGGAGATCCGGTGGCAGCCCTGGCCGACCAGGCTCAGGATCGAGGCCGCCTGGGTCGTGTCGCGCATGTCGTCGAGCAGCAGGCGCGACGGCTCCTCGAAGAGAACGCCCAGCGGGCTGAGGACGAGCGACCGGATGGCGGCCGGCAGGTCCGGATGATCGCCCGCCAGCTCCCAGTACCGCGGCGTCCCACCCCAGACCGCAAAGGCCTCGACGGCGCGTTCGGGATCCCGCAGGTCCAGCGCCTCCGCGATCCAGCCGGCGGGAAGCGGCGAGATCTTGACGATCTCGCTGGCCCGGCCGAAGAGAGGCGCCGTGCGGTCGAGCACGAGCCCCTGCATCATGCGTTGCGACGAGCCGGTCAGGAGGAGATGGATGCCGCGTTCGCTCTCGCGGTCCAGATGCTTCTGCAGCAGGCTCGGCAGCTCCCGCGCGACCGTGACCAGAGACGGGAACTCATCCAGCGCCAGCACCATCCCAGGCCGCGCCTCCTGCCACCAGCGCGCCAGGAGAGAGTCCCAGTCCGGATAGGTGACGCGCTCGAAACCGGGCAGAAGGCGGCCGATCTCGGTCGCCAGGCCGGCACGCTGGAGACTGCCTTCGCGGTCGTCGCCGACATAGTAGACTGTCCGCGCAGACGGCAGGACTTCCCGCAGCAGCCGCGACTTGCCGCACCGCCGGCGGCCGTAGAGGACTCCCAGCGAGCCCTCGCCGCGGTCGACGAGGCGCCGAAAACGGGCGGCTTCTTCGCGGCGGTCGAGGAAGGGAAGCTTCATGGCGGTGCGTCTCCCGGAGTGCTGGAACTATGTCGCAGCTACATTATGTACCTGCTGCATAGTCTTCGCCAGCGGAAGCCCCCGGAGAGCGCTGTGGCCGCCCTGGGTAGCTCTGGGACTGCCAGAGCGAGCGCGGTGACTCCCCCGGAGAGCGCGGTGACCGCCATCACGAGCGCGGTGACTGCCCTGGGGAGCGCTGTCATCCCCCCCGGGGAGCGCGGTGACCGCCGTCGCGAGCGCGATGACCGCCATCCCGAGGGGAACGGCTCCCCTCGCCACGGCGATGACTGCGCTCGCGGGCGCGATGACCGCCGTCGCGAGGGGGACGGCTCCACCCTTGGGGGGAGTGACCGCTCTCGCGGGCGCGGTGACAGCGCTCGCGAGGGGGGTGACTGCGCCCGCCACGGCGATGACTGCGCCCGCGGTGGCAGTGACAGCGGTCGCGAGGGGAGTGGCTCCCCTCAGTTTGACGCTCCGCGCCACCGTGGCATAGCCTACCCGGAGACCATGGCAGCCACGGCAGGTGAAGGCCCCCGCTTCTGGGATCAGCTCCTCCAGCTCATCGAGGAGGGGCGCGTCGTGCCGGTCCTCGGCCCCGATCTCCTCGTCTCCCAATCCGGCGGACAGCCGGTTCACCTCTACTCCTATCTCGCGGAACGTCTGGCCGAGTACCTGGAGGTCCCGGCGGATGGCCTCCCCGCGACCGGCGCTCTCCACGAGGTGGCCTGCCGGTTCCTGGGGCAGAACGGACAGATCGAGGACATCTACTCCGGTCTCAAGCGGGTCTTCCCGTCGCGGGAGGACTTCCCGATCCCCGTACCGCTCCTCCAGCTCGCCGCGATCCGCCCGTTCAAGCTGTTCGTCTCCACGACGCTCGATCCGCTCCTCCAGCAGGCCCTCGACGAGGTGCGCTTCGGCGGCCAGCCGCGGACGCGCGTCTTCGCCTACTCCCCGAGCGCGGTCGAGGACCTCGACCAGTCGGTCGAGGAGATGGACCGGCCGGCCGTCTTCCACCTCTTCGGCCGCCTCTCGGCCGTCCCGGAATACGTGGTCACGGAGGAGGACACCCTGGAGCTGATCCATGCTCTCCAGTCCGAGAGCCGGCGCCCCAACCGTCTCTTCGACGAGCTCGACCGCCGCCAGCTCCTCCTCCTGGGCGGCGGATTCCCGGACTGGCTGGCCCGCTTCTTCCTGCGCATCTCGCGCCGCGAGCGCCTGTGGCTGGTGCGCGGCCGGACCGACATCGTGGCCGACGCCCGCATGCGCGACGATCCCTCCCTGGTCGCCTTCCTCAAGTACTTCAGCTCGCGCACCCGGATCTCGTCGCAGGGCGCGGTGGAGTTCGTCGACGAGCTCTCCCGGCGCTGGACGGAGCGCCACCCGGTGCAGGAAGCCGCGCCCGCGGCGCCGGAGCCGGAGCGCCCACGGGGCACCGGCAGCCCGCTGGAGATGGTCCCCGGCGCCATCTTCCTGAGCTACGCCAGCGAGGACCGCGCCGCGGTCATGGCGCTCAAGGAGGAGCTGGAGAGCGCCGGCGTCGACGTCTGGTTCGACCGCGACGCTCTCGAAGGGGGCGACGATTACGAGAAGAAGATCCGGCGCAACATCGAGAGCTGCTCGCTGTTCGTCCCCATCCTCTCGCGCCACACCCTCACCTCGCGGCGCCGCTTCTTCCGCCTGGAGTGGGACTGGGCCGACCGGGTCGCCGTCCAGGCGCCGCCGAACCTGCGCTACATCGTGCCGCTGACCCTGGGCGACGTCGCGCCGGACGATCCGACCCTGCCCGACCGGTTCCGCCGCCTGCACTGGGAGCGTCTCGCGCCGGACGGCCCCAATCCGGGGATCGTCGAGATGCTGAAGCGGTACTTCCGGGAGTACCAGCGAGCCAACCAGGCCGAGGCCTCCTGATGGCGGAGCCCCTCTCCCGCCCGTCCGATTCCGGCACGGTCGACGCCGACAACCCGTGGCCCGGCCTCGCGTCGTTCCGGGAGGCGGACCGCGAGCTCTTCTATGGGCGGGAGACGGAGACCCAGGAGCTCCTGCGTCTCACGCAGCGCGAGCGGCTCACGGTGTTCTTCGGTCTCTCCGGCCTCGGCAAGACCTCGCTCCTCTCGGCCGGCCTCTTCCCGCTCCTGCGCCAGGAGAACGTCCTCCCCGTCTCCATCCGACTGGACTTCTCGGACGAGGGGATCCGCCGCACCCTGTCCGGCCAGGTCCGGCAGGCGCTCGCCGCCGAAGCCGAAGCCGCCGGCATCGAGGTCCCCGCCTCTCCCGCACAGGAGACGCTCTGGGAATCGCTCCACCGCCAGGGCGCGGAGCTGTGGAGCCCGCGCAACCGCATCGTCACGCCGCTCCTCGTCTTCGATCAGTTCGAAGAGGTCTTCACCCTCGGGCGCGGCAACCCTGCCCGCGCCCAGGAGGCCGAGGCGTTCTTGACCGAGCTGGCGGACCTCTGCGAAGGCTCGGTCCCGGCGAGCCTCCGCGCGCGGCTGGAGACCGATCCGTCCGCGGCCCGCCAGTTCTCCTTCACCCGCCATCCCTACAAGATCCTGCTCTCCCTGCGCGAGGACTTCCTCCCCGAGCTGGAGGGACTGCGCGGGCGCATCCGCTCGATCGTCCACAACCGCTTCCGCCTGCGCCGGATGAACGGCGACAACGCCCTGCGCGTCGTCACCGAAGCCGGCGGCCACCTGGTCGAGCCGGACGTGCCCGAGCGGATCGTCCGCTTCGTCGCCGGCCGCGAGAGCGACGAGATTCCGCTCGCCGAGCTGGACGTCGAGCCCGCGCTCCTGAGCGTGGTCTGCCGGGAGCTCAACAACAAGCGGCGCGCGCAGGGATTGCCCCGCATCACCGCCGGCCTGGTGCAGGGCAACCGCGACGAGATCCTCTCCGATCTCTACGAGCGGAGCGTCGAGGACCTCGGTCCCGAGGTCCGCTCCTTCGTCGAGGACCGCCTGCTGACCAAATCGGGTTTCCGCGATTCGGTGGCTCTCGAAAACGCCGTCGAGCTGCCCGGCGTTACCCGCGAGGCGCTGGACCGGCTGACCGACCGCCGGCTCCTGCGCATCGAGGACCGCGGCGGCATGCAGCGCCTCGAGCTGACCCACGACGTGCTGACCGGGGTGATCCGCAAGAGCCGCGACAGCCGCCGCGAGCGGGAGGCGCGGGACCAGGAAGAGGCCGCGCGGCGCGAGGCGGAGAAGAAGCTGCGGCGCAGCCGGCTGGCTCTCGCGCTCCTCGGGCTCGTGCTGCTCGGCGTCGCCGCCCTGGCCGTCTGGGGTCTCGAGGCGGAGAAAAAGGCGAGCAAAGCCCTGGCGAGCTCCGCCCTGGCGAGAGCCTTGGCCCTCCAGGACAGCGATCCTGCCCAGGCTCTCGCCTACCTGGCCCGGTCCATCCGCGAAGCGCCGGAAAACATCCCGACGCAGAGCCTGTTGACCGACCTCCTCCTCTACCGGAGATGGCCGCAGCCGCTCGCCGAGCTGCGGCGCGACGACGCCGAATGGGTCCAGCTCAGCGACGACGGGCATTTCTTCGCCGCCGGGACCGAAGGTGGACAGCGACTCCGCATCTGGGACACGCAGACGCTCCAGAAGGTCGGCGAGATCAAGCAGCCCAATGCCATCAAGACGATCGCGATCAGCCGCGACGGCCGCCGCCTCCTGACCGTCTCTCCCGGCACGTCCCAGCTCTGGGACATCCGGACCGGCACGAACCTGTGGCAGATCGATCCCGAAGAAGGCGAGGCGGCTCCGGAGCTCAGCCAGGACGGCCGCTGGCTCGCCTGGCTGCGCGATCGGCAGACTCTCGTCCTGCGCGACAACGCGACGCGCCGGGAGCGCGTGATCACCCGCGGTTCCCATCTGGAGAAATGCGGCTTCAGCCCGGACAGCCGAAGGATCTTCGCGTCAGAGGCCGAGCAGGTCTTCCTCGCGGACGTGGCGAGCGGCGAGCCTCTCTCCACACTGCCGCTCGCCCCGGCGTCCCCCCTTCTGGAGATCCTCTTCAGCCCGGACAGCCGCTTCCTCCTCGTGAGGAGGCACCAGGATACGATCCTCTGGGACCCGGAGACGCAAACCCGAAAGCAGGTCGGAGGCGCAGCGCTCGATGGCTGGCTCGCTCCCGGCGGCGCGAGAGCCGCGGCCTACGATTCCAAGACGCTTCGGGTCTGGAACACAGGCGCGGATCCTCCGCAGCTCCTGATGGCCATCCAGAAGCCCGATGTGTATGAAGCCGAATTCAGCCCGGACGGCCGGCGCCTGCTGACCACGGCCGAGGACGGAGTCGAGCTCTGGGACATCGACGCTGCGCGCCGGGTCAGCGAGTCGTTCTGCGACTGTCTGCATGCCCACTTCCTCGCCGGGACCCGGAGAATCGTCACCGGTGACGACAACGGCGTCCTCCGGACCTGGAGCCTGGAGCCCACGCAGACCGCCACGGAGATCTACCGCTCTTCCGGCGTCATACGCTCCAGCTTCAGCCAGGATGGCAGCCGGCTCGCCATCCAGACCGGGAACGGCAAGCTCCATCTCCTCGATACGGATGCCGTCCGGCTGCTGGGAGAGCCCAGCGACGGCTTCGTGCCTTCCTCGTTCCGGCTCAGCCCGAACGGCCGCTTTCTGTACGAAATCCGCGCGGACACGCTCCACATCTGGGATACCCGAAACCGGCGTCCGGCCTGGCCTCCCTTGCGCCTCCCCGAGTTGCAAAATGCGTCGGGAGACTACCGCATCAATCCGGTGGGCGGAGTCTTCGGCCTGCAGAGCGATCCGGGCACAGTCGAGCTCTGGAGCCTCTCCACCGGCAGGCCGTTGGGCGCAGCGCAGCAGAGCCAGCCGATCACGGATTTCGGCTTCACCCCTGGCGGCGATCTCGTCATCACCTCGGCCAACAACCTCTCGATCTGGGATACCCGGACCGGCAAGCCGCGCAGACCTGCCATCCCGCACGAGAGCGCCGTCACCTCCTTCGATTTCAGCCCGGACGGCAAGTGGATCGGCACCGGGACGGAATACGGGCTCGTGCGGATCTGGGACCTCCGTTCCGGCAAGAAGCTCGTCGGTCCCCTCCGGCACCGAGACAAGATCGACCTCGTCCAGTTCGATCCGGGAGGCCAGACCCTCCTGACCCGTGCGCGGAATCTTCTGCGGCTCTGGGATCCGGAGACAGGGCGGCCGAAAAGCTCGAACATTCGAGCCGGAGGAGAGATCCAGTCGGCACAGCTCGGCGCGTACGGAGCGCGCATCCTGATCGATACGGTGGATCGGGAGGCAGTCCCGCCTCAGGCGACTGTCCGTCTGCTCGATCCGCGAACCGGGCAGCCCCTCGTCGAGACCCCCGTTGCGTCGTCCTCCGCAGCCCAGCTCAGCGCGAGCGGCCAGATTCTCTGGATTGCCGCGCAGAATCAGGTCCACGTCTTCGCCGTTCCCCACTTTCTCAAGCAGGACCGGGAGCTCCTCGCCCGCTGGGCCGAAGCGGTGGGCGGCTGGGCGATCGACGAGAACGGCCAGTTGGAGGAGCTGAGCGATCAGCTGGCGCGTAGCGAAGCCTTGCAACGCGACACCGCGAACGCCCCTCCCGGACAGCTCCGGGCCGCCTCCCTGATCCGTTGGTTCCTCTCCGATCCAACGACGCGCCCGGTGTCGCCGATTTTCGAACGGACCCTCTCCGGCGACTCGAGATCATCGAGGAAGTGACGGGCCACCCACGCCGGCGCCGAACCAGACCTCGTAGGTCTCCGGCCGCACCTTCCTGCTGTCCTCCAGCCCCAGGTACAGGAGCGCCGGGGACTTCACACCGGCGGCGGCCAAAGCGTCGCGAAGCCGCACGGCGTCCGCCTCGTCGGCCTTCTTGTAGTACCGGACCTCGGTGTTCTTCAGGGCAGCCGCCTGTTCCACGTACTCGACTCCCAGCACGGCGAACCCGGCATTCTCCAGGCGCTTGCCCATCTGATCCGCGTACTCGCGGTCGTCGGGAGCGACGATCTGCAGGTAGACGCGCGGCTGTGCCGACACCTCGACGCCCGGCGCCAATGACCGGATCTCCCGCCGTACCACAGGTCTCGGTTGTGCACGGACCTCCGCCTGATAGTTTTCGACGAGCGGTTGGAGCTGGTTGATCCTGCCGGTCAGCCGGGCCTCTTCCTTCTTCAGCCGGTCCACCCGGTCTTTCTCGGCGGCAGCCTGCCTCTGTGCGTCGGCAACCTGCGCCTGCACCCCGGCGAGGTGTTGGTATGCGAAGACGATCAGGACAGCCAGGACGATGGCCGCGGCCAGCACGGACGACCAGGAGATCCAGACCGCCCGGCGCCGCGCGGCCGCCTGGTGGGTTTCCAGGCGCCGTAGAAGCTCGAGATTGTCGGGTGCCATCGCGTCTCCCTCCGGGGCTTCAGTCCTGAACCGTCTCCCAGAACTTCACCTGCAGCTTCTCGCACCAGGCATCGCGCCGTCCCAGGCAGCGCGCGATTCCGTCCCGCAGGAGCCGCAGCCGGTCCTGGCTCGACCGGGCCGCCGCCATTCGCGGCACGGTCGCGCCCCAGCCGATCAGTCCGGTGACCGGTACGATGCCCAGGGCGAGCACAGGGCTGCTAACCAAACCCGTGAGCCCCCAAGAGAGAGGGAGGCCGATGGCCAGAGCCGCGATCCGGATGCCCCACATCTCGCGGACCGTCTGGGCTTCCCGGTGCAGCGCGCGATCGAGGAAGTCGAGCTCCGCCTGCGCGGCAACCGCGACGTCGTTGCCGGGCGACGCCGCGGCTCCGCTCGCCGGGACCGCGGGCTCACCGGCTCCCGGAGCCCCGGCGGCGGCGAGGCACCGGTGGAGCTCCTCCAGACGCTCGTCGAACCGCGCAGGGTCCCGGAAATCGACCCACTGGCGGGTCTGCAGGAAGAGAGGGAGCTCGACGTCTTCCAAGAGCACCGGGACCAGCTGCAGGTTGCTGTCCGGAGACGTGGCGAGAACGAGCGCCCAGTTCCGTTCCTCCCGCACCCAGACCGACTCCAGCGCGTGCCGGGTACAGATCAGCGTCCAGGCCCGCGACGATTTCATTCCTTTCTCCAGCTCCTCTTCCCAGCGCTCCCCCGCACGGATCTCCGCGGAATCGATCCAGACGCGGACCCCCCGCTGCTCCAGGGCAGCCCGCAGACGATCGGCCCACTCCGTATCGTCGTGGTCGTAGCTGAAGAAGACGTCGTAGCTCTTGGGAGTGGCCGCCATACCGTCCGTCCGTGCCGGGTCCGCCGTGCGCCTGCGGATTTTAGCCGCAATCCCGTTCTCCCCCACCCAAAGACCCTCACCCCCTGGCCCCCTCTCCCGGGCGGGAGTGAGACACCCATCAGCATTCCATGGTATCCTTCTCCTTTATGGCCATCGAATGGAAGCAGGAGTCCTCCGACGCGACTCACACTCAAGCGTCTGCGCTGAAGCAAGCGGACAAGGAGGGAGCTTTCCTCCGCCTCCGTCTCCTTGCCGAAGCGGTTCGGACGGTCAGCCTCATCGGGGCCGCTCGCAAGCTCTGCGAGGCGGCTGCTCAGGCCATCGAGAGCACGCGGAGGACTCGAGCGAACGGGAACAGCCTCAAAAATCACCGGGCTCTCTGGATCAGCACCACCCTTCACTGATCGACGGCCCCGCCCTGGCCCAGCGCGAAGGCGCCGCAGATCCCGGCGTCGTCTCCGAGACCGGGCGGAACGATATACAGATCGAGCCTCTCGGTGAGCAGGGGAGACGCGATATATCCGTTCAGGACAGCGCGGACGTTGTCCTGGATCTTTTGAAAGAACCGCTCCTCGCCGAGCTCCCCGCCTTTCCGGACACCGCCGCCGAGAATCACCCGCTGCGGAGAAAGGACGCAGGCGATGTTGGCGATGGCATCGGCAATGTATTGGGTCTCGTACACTCAGGCCGGATGGTCCGCGGGAATCTCCTCGGCGCGCATCCCGGTGCGGGCCTGGAGCGCCGGACCCGAGCAGAGGCCTTCCCAGCAGGCTCCATGAAAAGGACAGACGCCCGGGAAGGAATCTCCGGGAATCCGTGGCAGGAGCATGTGCCCCATCTCGGGATGGACGAGCCCATGCACGAGCCGGCCGCCGGCCATGGCGCCCGCCCCGATGCCGGTACCGACTGTGATGTAGACGAAATCGCTCAGACCAGATGCCCGTCCCCAGGCGTGCTCGCCAAGCGCCGCCCCACCCACATCCGTATCGAAGCCGATCGGGATCTCCGGAAAGATCTCCTTCGCCTTTCCGACGATGTCGACGTTGCGCCAGCCCGGCTTCGGAGTCGACGTGATCCAGCCGTAGGTGGGAGAGGAAACATCCAGGTCGACCGGTCCGAAGGAGGCGATTCCGAGGCCCTGGAGAGCACCCCAACGCTCTTCCTGCGCCCGCAACCAGCCGAAGACCTCTGCGAGAAGGCGGGCAGGGTCGTCGCCCGTCGGAAACGACGCCTTGGCGAGCATCCGGTCTCCGGGACCCGTGCCTATCGCACAAACAACCTTGGTCCCGCCGGCTTCCACGGCCCCCACGAGGGGGTCTGCGTGCGATCGGCCGCTGTCGCTCACAGAGCTCTACCTACCCCTGAATATTCATTATTACACGCAGGAGAGGTTCTGAGCCTTTCGCGAAAAACCCCTCGGCCACTCGATCTCACCAGGCGTGACATCCAGAAAGGGCTTCTTGGGTGCAAAGAGCGTCCAGCCTGTCCGGCCCAACGGGCCGGGAGAGCCTAGCCCAGGGCTGAGGCCGCAGGCCAATGCCCTGGGTCAACAGGCCCCGCAGCCCTGCGGCCTGAAAGGCCGCGAGAACCTGAACCGAGAGTTGAGCCGACTCCAGAAGAAGCTCTCGCGGCCTTTCAGGCCGCGATGATTCGATCGCCTTTCTGCCCAGGGCATCGGCCTGCGGCCTCAGCCCTGGGCTGGGCTCTGCCGGCCCGTTGGGCCGGGGGGAAGAACCTCTCCGAGGTTCTAATTCTGCAACAACCGGGATAAGGTACCCCTCGAACTTTGGCATCAGTCAAGAGCGCTCCCAGCCGCGTCAGGAACCTCCTGCCGCTGCTGCGGCGTCGCCAACTCCACCCTTTGCCTCATACCTCGTCACTGCCTCTCGAAGCTGGTTGGACAGCCGGTAGAGCTCAACCAGATTGCCGAGTGGCACTCGGGTCTCGTTCTTCTCCGCGTCGAAAACTCCAACGTATTTTTGCGCACCGTTGAACCAGAGGCGGCAGATCGGCTTGCGGTTACTATCGTCCAACAGGATCGAGCAATAGGACTTCTGATCCCGCATTACAACGCGCGCGGGATCCACAACCTGCGCGAGGATCGCCCTCACGATGTAGAAGCCTTGCATCTCTTCCTCCGTGGTCTCCGGCCGGCCCGGCTCCGCCGTGGTGGCCGCCTCCTCGGGAGACTCCGGCTGGACCGACTCTTGTTCCTGTGCCAGAGCTGACTTCAACCGGTCGCTGACCTTTTCGCTGACGAACTGCTGGAGAGCTTTCTTGGTAATCTCCGCGAACTGCTCCCGCACGTGCTGCGTCATACGGCCCGGGTAGACTTTGGTGGTGAAAAAACGGACGAACTCTTCCGAGGGTTGGTTCATTTCCTGCGCCAGGATGCGCTTGATCTCCCGGGTATACTTGAGGTCGCTCGCATTGGCGAGGATCGACCCAATCTCGAAAGATGATCTGGAGAACTTCTTCAGCTCGGCAAGCTGGAGGTCGTCGACGGCCCGTAGATCGACTTCGAGGAAGGGGCGGGAATCCATCTTGTTCGGCGCTTCGAGGTCGGAGAAGAAGCGATAGGCGACGCCGTTGGTCAGCACGCCAAGCCGCGCGTCTGTCACCGAAAAATAGCGGTAGAGCTGGGAGGCGTGGCACTCGTCCAAGCTGCAGTTGCAGGGCTTGCACTCGAAGAGCATGATGGGCTTGCCGTCCTTGAGGATGGCGTAGTCCACCTTCTCTCCCTTCTTGACCCCTACGTCGGCGTCCAACTCCGGTGTGACCTCAAAGGGATCGAAGACGTTGTAGCCGAGGGCACTGATGAAGGGCATCACCAGAGCGTTCTTGGTCGCTTCCTCGGTTTTGATGTGCGGCAACTGTTGGGGAATGCGGTTGGCCAGCTCTCGAATGCGATCAGCAAAGTCCATCTCTGTCCTCCATGGCTTCCAAGCTGGCGGGATAACCCAACAGCTTCGCTACGGATTCGAGCCGGCGCCGAATCCTGTAATTTTCCAACCCACATCCGCACAGGCGCTGCGGCAGCTCGGTCATGTATGGAGCATAGTTTATGCCTCTTCCGTATCCGCGTCAATGCGGGCCTACACCCCTCCCACGCCCCCCGGGACCGTTTGGCGGTCCTCCGTTTTGGGGCACATCCAGGAGTCGGAAGCAGCATCCAGGGAACTTTTATACCTGAAGGTGGGAGCTTTTGGAATAGCGGTACTGGCGAATGCCCTGCAAGAGCGACTGGAGCCGAGCCTCGAGAAGAAGCCAAGCTTTGAGCCGGCGAGACGCCGGCGCTCCCAGGGGGCGCAAGCCCTCGCCGACGAGGACTAACCGACAGCCTGCAGCTTGGCGCGAGCAGAAGTCAACGCGCCGCCTCAGGACCTCCCTGGATCAGCACAGCCATTCACTAATCCACATCACCGAACAGCAGCCTCTGCGCGTTGCCGCCCAGAATGCCCGCTTTCGCGTCGTCCGGAATCGGCAGGGCGTGGAGCGCTTCGAGCATCAGGGGGATGCTGCCGATCTGGTGGGGATAGTCGCTGCCGGCCAGGATGTGATCGGGGCCGGCGAAGTCGATCGCGAGCTTCAGGGCACCCTGGCTGAAGTTCACGGTGTCGTAGTAGAAGTGCTGCTTCAGGTATTCGGTCGGCGGCCGGTCGATGTGCGCGCGGCACTCGGCGAAGGCGCGATAGCCTCGGTCGAGGCGCTCCGCGAGATAGGGGATCGTCCCGCCGAGGTGGCCGAGCACCCAGCGGATGCGGGGGAACCGCCGGACGACGCCGCTGAAGACGAGCTTCGACGCGGCGAGCGTCGTATCGAAGAGGAAGCCGTTGAGCGGCATCAGCCAGTATTCCGACATCGCTTCCACGCCCACCGGATAGGTGGGGTGGATCATCAGCACCGCATCGCGCCCGTCCGCGGCTTCATAGAGTGGCCAGAACCGCTCGTCATCCAGCCCGACGCCGTTCACGTTGCTGAAAAGCATCGCGCCCGGCATCTCCAGCTGGTCCATCGCGCGGACGAGCTCCGCGACCGAGGCCCGCGGATCGCAGAGCGGCAGCGTCGCGAGGGGCACGAAGCGCTCCCGCCGCTCGGAGCGCACCCGGGCGAAGGCGTCGTTGGTGATCTCGGCGAGCTGCACCGCCACGGCCGGCGCCTCGATGTGCGTGCCGGGCGTGGTCAGCGAGATCACCTGCAGGTCGACCCCCAGCTCATCGAGCACCGACTGCCGGTAGGCGATGTCGCGATGGCCGCGCACCATGACGTTGTAGTCGCCCGGGTAGTGGACGACCGGGTTGCCGTCGCGGTCGGTGGTGAGCCGGAGCGCGCTGCTGGACGGGCCGAGCGCCGCGAGGTATTCGGGTGGATAGTAATGATTGTGGAAGTCGATGACCGGCGTGCTCATCTCGTCCTCCTCACAACAGCGTTTCGAAAAAGATCAGCGGTGTGTTCCGGTAGACGACGCGGCCGACCTCGCGGAAGCCGCACCTGCGGTAGAACTCTCCGGCGCCGGCCGTAGCGTCGTAGGCGTCGAGGCGGATCGCGTCGGCGGGCCACTCCCGGGCGATCCGGAGCATCTCTTCGAGGCAGAGGCGGCCGATCCCCTGCCGCTGCAGCTCCGGGACGACCGCCATGTCGGTGAGATAGAGGGGCTTCTCGCACAGCGTGAAGTAGCTCTTGTCGATCGCCCAGGGCTTCTTCGTGCCGAGCCGCAGGGTGGCGATGATGCCGCTCTCGCCGCGCGCCACCAGCACCCTGGAGGTCCGCATGTTGAAAAGGACCCCTTTCTCCGTCGCGGCTCCCGACCAGTGCCCGGTCCCATGGAGGGTGGTCTGAACCGCGGAGATCCGATTGCGCAGCATCGCGATCTCCGGCGCGTCCTCAGGCGTGGCGGGCTGCAGATGGATCCGCATGGAGCTCCTGGTTTGCGCCGAGACGATCGTTCATCGAGGGCTCGAGGCTCCCGGCGAGGAGCGCGGCCAAGTCTGCCACAACCGGCTCGCGGAGCAGCGTGTAGTGATCGCCGGGCAGCTCGTGGACCTCGACCGGCTTCGCGGCGAAGGCTCCCCAGCCGTGGTCCGGATCGATGGGAGGCATTCCGGCCGGCCGCGCGGCAGCTCGGAGCAGGATCAGGCGCGATGCGCCGGGGCCTCCCGTGTAGCGCCCGAGAGCCTGGTGGTTGGCGGCGAAGGTGGCGAACCGCCGCGTCAGGTCCGCCGCGTCCAGGCCCGGAGGCAGGAGGCCGGAGCTTTCCGCGAGAGCCGCGATCCGGCGCAGCGCTTCGTCCTCCTCCAGCGTCAACAGCTCCGGAGGCAGGCCACCGATCTCGATTCCGAGGAGGCCTGCCAGATCGAGCGCGAAGGCGGCCACCAGCGCGCCGCCGGTGAGCGGCTCGGAGAGGCCGGTGGCACCCGGGGCGAAGGAGTCGATCAGGACCACCGCATCGACGGCTTCGCCGCGGCTCTCGAGCTGGCGCGCCATCTCGAAGGCCACGACGCCGCCCATCGACCAGCCGCCGAGCGTGTACGGCCCCGACGGCTGGATCTCCCGCAGGGCATGAACGTACGCGGCCGCCATCTCTTCCACGGTTCTCCGGGGCTCCTCCTCGTCCGGCACCTGGAGGCCGTAGACGGGGCGGGCGAGGCGGCGCGCCAGATGGACATTTGAGAGCACCTCGCCGCCGACCGGGTGGACCAGGAAGAGCGGCCGGCCGCTCCCGGCAGCCAGCTCCACCAGGGCGGTGCGGCGGAGCGGAGCGCTCCCGTCGCGCAGCACCGCCGCCAGCCGCTCGACCGTGGAATGGCGGAGCAGGGTCGCGAGAGGAACGCTCCGGCCCAGGCGCTTGCGGATCTGGGACGTGACCTGGACCGCGAGGAGCGAATGGCCGCCGAGAGCGAAGAAGTCGTCCCGGACGCCCACCGGACGGACGCCGAGGACCTCTTCCCAGATCTCCGCGAGCGCCAGCTCCAGCCCATCGCGAGGCCCGAGATGCTGCGGGCCCTGCGCCCGCTCCGGGACCGGCAGGGCGCGCCGGTCCACCTTGCCGTTGGGCGATCGCGGCAGAGCCTCCAGCACCACGAAGAGCGAAGGCACCATGTACTCGGGCAGCCGCGCACCCAGGAAGCCGCGGAGGTCCGCAATCTCCCCGACCACATAGGCGACCAGCAAGCGAGACCCCGGCACGTCCTCGCGGACCACGACGACGCACTCGCGCACTCCCGGGTGGCTCGCAAGGAGGGTCTCGATCTCGCCCAGCTCGATGCGGAAGCCGCGCAGCTTGACCTGGTGGTCGATGCGGCCGAGGAACTCCAGCTCACCGCCAGACCGGAAGCGCACCAGGTCGCCGGTCCGGTAGGCGCGCTCGCCGGCGCCCCCGAACGGATCGGGCACGAACCGCTCGGCGGTCAGCTCGGGCCGGCCGAGGTAGCCGCGCGCCAGGCCGGCTCCGGCCAGCCAGAGCTCCCCGGCCACGCCCGGCGGCACCGGCGTGCCGCGGCGGTCGACCACGTGCGCCCGGGTCCCGGGCAGCGGCCGGCCGATCGCCGGGACCGGCTCTCCCGGCGGCACGCGCGAGCCCGTGGAGTAGGTCGTGTCCTCCGAGGGACCGTAGAGGTTCAAGACGCGCTCCACGGTGCCGGTGGCATACAGGCGGTCCACCAGGGCTCCGGGCAGCGGCTCGCCGGCCAGGCAGACGGTCCGCACCGAGGCGGGCAGGGCGCCGCTGCGCACCAGCTCGGACGCTGCCGAGGGCACGGTGTTGAGCAGCCGCACCTCGGCCGCGGCCGGCAGGTGCGGCAGCTCCAGGGCGTTCTCCGCCAGGAAGACCGTGCCGCCGAACGAGAGCGGCACGAAGATCTCGAAGACCGACAGGTCGAAGCAGACGGACGTCGCGGCGAGCACGCCGGAGAGCTCCTCGCTGGAGAATTCTCCGCGCGCCCAGAGGGCCAGGGATACGGCGCTGCGGTGCTCGATGGCGACGCCCTTCGGCCGTCCGGTCGAGCCCGAGGTATAGATGACGTAGGCGAGGTGGCTCGGTGTCACCGGAACGCCGGCCGGCAGCTCTGCATCCGGGATCTCCACGGCATCCAGATCGAGCACCCGGAGACCCTCGCCTCCGGCGAGCCGGCCGCGCGTCACCAGCACCTCGGCCCGCGAGTCCTTCACCATGAAGGTGCGGCGATCCCGAGGATACGCCGGATCGATCGGCACGTAAGCGCTACCGGCCGCGAGCACGCCGAGCAGGGCCGCGATCAGATCGGGCGAGCGCTCCAGGCAGACCGCCACCCGCGTTCCCCCTCCGACGCCGATCTCGCGCAAGCGGCGGGCCAGCCCTCCGGCGCGCCAGGCCAGCCGCGCGTATGTCCACCGCTCGCTGCCGTGGACCAGGGCGACGGCTTCCGGCGTCCGCGCGGCCTGCGTGGCGAACAGCTCGTGCAGGCAGAGGGCGGCCTCAGGGGCCGGACCGGTCCGCTTCCACTCCAGGAGCTGCTGCGCCTCCGCCGGGAGGAGCAGGGGGAGATCGGCGATCGAGCGGTCGGGATCGGCGACCGCCCCTTCGAGCAGGGCGGCGAAGCGGGCTGCGAAGCGCTCCGCGGTGGCGGGATCGAAGAGGTCGGTGTTGTGCTCCAGGCTCCCACCGAAGCCGTCGCCGCCCTCCGCGAGAGCCAGGCTGAGATCGAATTTCGCCACCCGGCTCTCCACCTCGACCGGGGCGAGCACGAGCCCGGGGATCCGCAGCTCCCCGGCGGGAGCGTTCTGCAGCGTGAACAGGACCTGGAAGAGCGGCGGATGGGAGAGATCCCTCTCCAGCACGACCGCCTCGACGATCCGCTCGAAGGGGAGGTCCTGGTGCGCATAGGCGTCGAGCGCCGTGGTGCGCACCCGGGTCAGCAGAGCCCGGAAGCTCGGAGCGTCCGAGAGGTCGGAGCGGAGCACCAGGGTATTGACGAAGAACCCGATCAGCTCCTCGATCTCGCGGCGGTTGCGGCCGGCGATCGGCGAGCCGACCAGCACGTCCTCCTGGCTCGCGTGGCGGCCCAGGAGCACCGCCCAGGCGGCGAGAAGGGTCATGAACGGAGTGGCCCCCTCGTCCTGGCAGAGCGCGCGGACGGCCTCCGACAGGGTGGGAGCCAGAGCCACGGGGAGCGCCGCGCCGTTGTAGGTCTGCACGGCCGGCCGCGGACGGTCGGTGGGCAGCTCGAGGAGGCGTGGAGCCCCGGCGAGGCGCTCCTTCCAGAAGGCGAGCTGCGCCTCGAGAACCTCGCCCTGGAGCCAGTCGCGCTGCCAGACGGCGAAATCGGCGTACTGCACCGGCAGCCCGGGAAGCGGCGACGGCCGCCCCTGCCCGAACGCCGCGCAGAGAGCCGCAATCTCGCGCAGCAGGACCCCCATGGACCAGCCGTCCGAGACGATATGGTGCAGGGTCAGCAGGAGGACGTGCTCCCGCGCGGCCAGCCGCACCAGGGCGAGGCGGAGCAGCGGCCCCCGCGCGAGATCGAAGGGCCGCACGGCCTCGGCCAGCGCGATCTCCCGGACCAGGAGATCGGACCGATCGGCCAGATCCGACAGATCCGACAGATCGATCACGGGCAGCTGCGGTGCGGCCTCGGGCAGGATCACCTGCACCGGACCCGCGTCGCGGGAGGCGAACACGGTGCGCAGCACGGCGTGCCGGCGCACCACCTCGGCGAAGACCTGCTCCAGGAGAGCCACCGGAAGCTCGCCGGAGAGGCGCACGGCGAGCGGAATGTTGTAGGCGCCGCTCCCCGGCTCCAGCTGGTCGAGGAACCAGAGCCGCTGCTGCGCGAAGGAGAGCGGCAGGTCACCGTCCAGCGGGGCGGGCACGATCGGCGCGAGGCTCCGGTCCGTTGCGGGGCGCGCCTGCCGCAGGCGCTCCGCGAGCTGGGCGATGGTGGGCGCCTCGAAGATCCAGCGCAGCGGCATCTCGATCCCCAGCTCCTGGCGCACGCGCGTCGCCACCTGCGTGGCCAGGAGCGAATGCCCGCCCGCCGCGAAGAAGCTCTCCTGGACTCCGATGCGGTCGAGCCGCAGCACCTCCCGCCAGATCGCGGCCAGCTGCTCCTCCAACGCATCCCCGGGCGCCACGTAGGCTGCCTCGTCCACCCGCCGCTCCGGCGCCGGCAGTGCCTTCCGGTCCACCTTGCCATTCGGCGTCAGCGGCAGGCTGTCGAGCGCCACGAACGCCGCGGGCACCATGTGCTCGGGCAGCCGCGCCGCCAGGAAGCCCCGGAGCTCCGCGGGATCGGCGCCGCCGACCAGGTAGGCCACCAGCCGGCGGTCGCCCGGCACGTCCTCGCGCACCACGACGACGCACTCGCGCACCTCGGGGCGGCTGCGCAGCACAGCCTCGATCTCGCCCAGCTCGATCCGGAAGCCGCGGATCTTGACCTGGTGGTCGATCCGCCCCAGGTACTCCAGGTCGCCGTCCGGCAGATAGCGCGCCAGGTCGCCCGAGCGGTAGATCCGCTCGCCCGGCAGTCCGCTCACCGGGTCCGGGATGAAGCGCTCGGCCGTCAGATCCGGCCGGCCGAGATAGCCGCGGGCCAGGCCCGCTCCGGCCACCACCAGCTCGCCCGGCACCCCGATCGGCGCCGGCCGCAGCCACGGATCGAGCACCGAGACCGCCAGGTCCGGAATCGGCTCGCCCACCACGCTGCGCCGGCCCTGGACGTCCTCGCGGGTCAGCGGCCGGTAGGTGACGTGGACCGTCGTCTCGGTGATGCCGTACATGTTGACCAGGCGCGGCTTCTCGTCGCCGTACCGATCGATCCACGGCGCCAGGCTCTGCGGATCGAGCGCCTCGCCGCCGAAGATCACCCACCGCAGGTCGCGCAGCGCTCCGGCCCGCCCGGGCTCCTCCTCCACCCTCTCCAGCTGGGCGAAGGCCGACGGCGTCTGGTTGAGCACCGTCACCCCTTCGCTGGCCAACAGGCTGTGGAAGTCCTCCGGCGAGCGGCTGACCAGGTAGGGAACGACCACCAGCCGGCCGCCGTAGAGGAGAGCACCCCAGATCTCCCAGACCGAGAAGTCGAAGGCGTGGGAGTGGAAGAGAGTCCAGACGTCCGTGGCGTCGAAGCCAAACCAGGCGTGGGTCGCGTCGAACAGGCGCACGACGTGGCCGTGGGTCAGGAGAGATCCCTTCGGACGGCCGGTCGATCCGGACGTGTAGATCACGTACGCCAAGCTCGCGCCGTCGTCCTCCGGAATAGGACCGAGGTCCTCCTCGGACGGAGCGGCGTCGCGGTCGAGCAGCACGAGCTCGGCGACCGCGGGCAGCCCGGCCACCGCCTCCTCCGTGCCGACCAGCAGGCGGACGCCGGCATCCTCCAGGGTGGTGGCCAGGCGCTCCGCCGGGTAGCGCGGATCGAGTGGCACGTAGGCGGCGCCGGACTTGAGGATACCCACCAGCCCGACGATCAGGTCCAGCGAGCGCTCGGCGCAGAGGCCGATCCGCTCGTCCGGCCCGGCCCCGAGACCGCGCAGGCGCAGCGCGAACTGGTTGGCCCGGTGGTCCAGCTCGCCATAGGTCAGGCTCTCGCCCCCGCAGACGACGGCGACAGCCCGCGGATTCTCGCGGACCCGGGCCGCGAAGCGCCCGTGCAGCGTTTCGGACGAGGGCGCGCCGGCTGTGCCGCCCCACTCCAGGAGCTGCTGCCGCTCGGCGGGCAGGAGCAGCGGCAGGTCCGCGATCCGCTGCTCCGGATCGGCGACTGCCGCGGCGAGCAGGGTCTCGAACCGCGCCACGAAGCGCGCCGCCGTCGAGCGGTCGAAGAGGTCCGTGTTGTGCTCCAGCCCGCCGCCGAAGCCGTCCGGCCCCTCGCCGAGCGTCAGCGAGAGGTCGAACTTCGCCAGGCCGCTCTCCACGTGGACCGGTTCCAGAGTGAGCCCGGAGAGCCGCATGTCGGAGGTCGGCGTGTTCTGGAGGGAGAAGAGGACCTGGAACAGCGGCGTGTGCGAGAGGTCGCGCTCGGCGACCAGGGCGTCCACGATCTGCTCGAACGGCAGGTCCTGGTGCGCGTAGGCGCCGAGAGCCGCGGAGCGCACCCGCCGCAGGACCTCCACGAAGGGCGGGTTTCCGGACAGATCGGTCCGCAGCACCAGAGTGTTGATGAAGAACCCGATCAGCTCCTCGACCTCGCGGCGGTTGCGGCCGGCGATCGGCGAGCCGACCAGCACGTCGTCCTGTCCGGCATGGCGGCCCAGGACG
>Ga0137375_10002850_pt1 | contig 20386 bp, 20 predicted proteins | sample SagtaG_24_FD_104936 | JGI IMG/M metagenome (GOLD analysis project Ga0137375, IMG submission 104936) | Vadose zone soil microbial communities from Sagehorn Ranch, Mendocino, California, USA - Sage1_R_113_16 metaG | ecosystem: Environmental > Terrestrial > Soil > Vadose zone | place: USA...
GACGACCCTCGACAACGACCCGCTGAACCAGCTGCGGCCCGGCGGCGGCATCTACTACCTCAACCCGGGGTACGACGGGTTCCGGGCCGGCCGGATCACCGAGATGCTGCGCCAGCGCCTTGCCGGCGGACAGAAGGTCTCGTTGGCCGACATGCAGCGAATGCAGGCGGATGTGACACTGCTCGACGCCGAGTACTTCGTCCCCCACATTCTGCGAGCGTTCGTGGACGCGCAGACCAGCACGGTGGGTCAGCTGGCCGAGCTGGCGGACGACCCGGCCGTCGAGGAGGCGGTGTCCCGGCTCGCCGCTTGGGACTTCACCACGCCGACCGGGCTTGCCGAGGGCTACGACGGGGGTGACGTGACGGCGAACGACGCTGACGACAGCGCTGCGGCGACGATCTACGCGCTCTGGCGGTCCCAGGCCATCGCGAAGATCATCGACGCGCCGCTCGCCGGCCTACCGAAGCCGGACGCCGCCGAGGCCGTCAGCGCGATCAGGCATCTCCTCGACACCTTCGACACCAACCACGGGCTCGGAGCATCCGGCGTGAACTTCTTCGCCGTTCCTGGTGTTGACGACCCGGCTGCCGCCCGGGATTACCAGCTGCTGGACAGCTTGCGTAGCGCCCTACAGCTTCTCGCTGGCCCGTCGTTCGCGGCGGTGTTCCACGAGTTGCCGGAGCAGGACACCTATCGGTGGGGCCTGCTGCACCGGATCGTGCTGTCCCACCTGCTTGGTGCACCGTTCAGCACCCCGCCCGCGTTCGGGCAGTTCCCGGCGCCCCTTCCGGACCTCAGCGGCATCCCGGTCGACGGCGGGTTCGGGACCGTGGACGCCGCGAGCCACAATGCGCGCGCCGCGAGCGTCAACGGGTTCATGTTCGGCAGCGGACCGGCTCGTCGCTTCGTCGGCCAGCCGTCACCTGGACACAACGCTGCGGTGTCCGCCCTGCCGGGGGGCGCCAGCGCCGACCCAGCGAACCCGTTCTACCTGAACCTGCTGCAGCCGTACCTGCGCAACGAGTACTACCCGGCACTCCTCGTCGCCGAGCTGCAGCCGGCCAACACCGCCGGCACGACGTCGTTCGTGCCGGCGAACTGAGCCGGAAGCTCCAGTCCCAAGGCCTGCTGCCACCGGGGGATGGGGGCCGGCAGGAATGGCGGGGCCCAGCTCGGGAAGTCCCAGAACTCCGGGGCCCGGGCCCCGCTGGCGATAGGTGTGCGCAGCAGGTAGCCGCAGCAGGTGTGGCTGGTGTGCGTGACCGGATGCGGCTCCACCACGAGGTCGGCCAGCTGGAGGGGCCGCATTCCCGTTCGGAGCCCGCGCGGGGCGGCCAGTTGCCGTAGCTCCGATCGGAGCTCGCTGTTCGTCGGTGACCAGCAGCCTCCACCGGGAGGTTGGGGCAGCGCCGGGGCCCCCGTCGAGCATGACGGCGTGGCGTCGGCAGCGGACCAGGAGCCCGGCCGGTGGATAGCGCGGGGTGCGCACCGCGCCGAGCCCGAGCAGCGTCAGGTTCGGTCGCGACGTGGGCACGGGTCAGGCCAGGAGCTGGTCGAGCCTGTGTCGGGCGGCCTCCAGGTCGCGGAGGGCGAAGGCGGTGTCGCGTACCGGCGCGAATCCGGCCGCGGATGGATCGAGGTCGAAGATGAGCCGGTCCGGCGAGTCCGCGTCTCTGGGCCGATGCCAGGGAGCTCCGGCAACGTCAGCGAACCGTGGATCCGCCGTGCCGGGATCTCAACGGACGCATCCTCCACGTGCCGCCGCCACCGAGCTTCACCCGAGCGAAGGGAGCGAGTCTGTCTTGCCTCGTTTTTCGACCATGGGACTCGTTTGCGGGGCGCGCAGCGGGTACACATGAAGGTAGAGGAGGTGAGTCAGGATGCCTGGTCTGACTAGACGCGAGCACAGGACAGCCGAGCCGTTCGACGTCTTCGGCCGCTTTGACCGGCTTTTCGACGAGTGGACGAAGATGCTGCCGCTGCGGATGCCTTTCGAGTCGGGTGGGCGGTATGAGGACCTCATCCGGGTCGATGAGTACCGAGACGGCGACGACCTCGTCGTACGGGCCGAGCTGCCGGGCATCGACCCCGACCGGGACGTGGAACTGACCGTCACCGACGGGATGCTGCACGTCCAGGCACAACGGCGCGAGGAGGACAAGCTCGAAGAGAAGGGCTTCATGCGCCGGGAGCTGCACTACGGCAGTTTCGCGCGAAGTCTGCCGCTGCCAGAGGGCGTGGTCGAGTCCGACATCAAGGCGAGCTACCGCGACGGCATCCTCGAGATCCGGATCAAGGCGCCCAAGGCGGTCGCGAAGCCGGACACCACGAGGATTCCGATCGAACGCCGCTGATTCACGGCGAGATCCCCGGCCCGACTCGCTCGCGCCGGGGATCCTTGTGGGTTGGACGGAGCCGCCTCTGCGTTCCCCGATGCATCGTGGAGAGTACGTCGCCCTCCCGCACCGCGACCCCACACGCGGTGGCGACCTGTCCGGCCGCGTCGACCTCCAGGGACTCGGCTCCGAAGACCGCGGTCTTGCCCATGCCGCGAGCCACCACGACAGCATGTGAGGTCTTTCCGCCCCGGCTGGTCAGGATGCCGGTCGCCGCGGGCCGCGTGGCCAGGTCCAACTGGCGGCGCGGCTCCTGCGGGAACTCCTCACCAGTGTTGTCCACGATGATCTGCTTGAACTCCTCGACGAACTCCTGCAGATCCTTGGCCTCCAGCTCGACGTCGGTCTCGACCCCTTGCGCCCCCTTGGCAGCGTCCAGGGCCGATCCGAACGCTTCGCCATCGACTCCAAGGACGGTCTTGCCGAACATCTGGATCAGCCGTCGGTAGGAGTCCCAGGCGAACCGCTCGTCACCAGACGCCTTGACCAGGCCCAGCACCGAGCGGTCGTTGAGCCCGACGTTCAGGATGGTCCATCATGCCGGTCACCTTCGCTGAAGCGGTAGACCAGCTTCGTCGTCGACGGCCTGACGTCGGTTCCGTCTTTCGGTTCACGAGGCAGATCAGCGGGCGGCCTCCTGCAGCATCGAAAGCACCAGCTTGCGTACGTCGTGAGCCCCAGCGAGGGTCAATGCCTCGCCGGCCAGGGTGGCGCAGCGCTCGACGTCGAGCTCCCGGACCGCCGCCTTGACCCTGGGTACGGCAGGCGGAGAGACGCTCAGCTCCCGCACGCCCAGTCCGACCAGCACCGGGATGGCCAGCTCGTCGGAAGCGGCCTCGCCACAAACGGCGACGTCGATCCTGCCGCGTGCAGCCCGGCACACATGGTGGATCAGCTGCAGCACGCCGGGGTCGAGGGCGTCGGAGAAGGCTGCGACAGCACCATTCCCCCGCTCGGCCGCGAGGGCGTATTGCGTCAGGTCGTTGGTGCCGATGCTGACGAAGTCGACGTACGGCAGGAACGCCTCGATCTTGAGGGCCGCTGAGGGAACCTCGATCATCGTGCCGATGTGAAGACCTTCGGGGAGGCCCTTCGGTCCGGCCGCCTCCACGAGCACCTGGCGCGCCTCGATCACCTCATCAGGCGTCGACACCATCGGGATCATGATGCTGGTCGGGAAGTCCCGCGCCGTCTGGCAGATCGCCGCCATCTGGTCTCGCAGGAGGTCACGGTGGTCCAGGCTGAGCCGGATGCCCCGCTGACCGAGGAACGGGTTCGCCTCCTGGGGCATGGGCAGGTACGAGAGCGGCTTGTCTCCCCCGACGTCGAGGGTGCGCAAGGTGATCCGCCGCCCGTCCATCGCCTCAGCGATCGCGTCGTACTCGTCCCGCTGCTCCTCCACGCCGGGCGCAGCGCTCCGGTCGAGGAACAGGAACTCGGTGCGCACCAGCCCGGCGCCGTCCGCCCCGGCCGCGAGAGCGGCTCGGGCGTCGGCCACCGATCCGAGGTTGGCGGCCACCGCCACCGGGGTGCCGTCGCGGGTGACGGCGGGCTGCTCGGCGAGAGCGAGCTGCCGAGCGCGTTGCTCGGCCGCGTCCGTGGCGCGGCGCCGGTAGTCCTCCAGCAGTTCCGGGGAGGGGTCGATGTGGAGCTCGCCGCTGCTGCCGTCGAGGAGGACGGTGCTGCCTTCGGGGAGGTCCAGCACCTCTGGGCCGGCCGCGACGACGACGGGGATGTCGCGGGCGCGGGCCAGGATTGCCGCGTGCGACGACGGGCTCCCGTGGGCGAGGACCACTCCGGTCACCTGGGCGAGGTCCAGGCCGGCGGTCTCGGCGGGTGTCAGGTCATTGGCCACCAGGACGCCCTTCGACGTCATCCGTCGGGCAGGCTCTCCCGTCAGTTCCCGAAGCACCTGATCGCCGACCGCGTGGACATCTGCGGCACGTTCCCTCAGGTAGGGGTCGGGGAGGCTTGCCCACTCGCGCTCGACGTCGGCCAGGCAGCCGGCCCAGGCTGAGACCGCCCCGATCCCGGTGCTGGTGCGGGCCTTGACGTCGGCGAGCATCTCGGCGTCGGTGAGCAGGGACAGGTGTGCGTCGAAGATGCTCGCCTGCTCCGCGCCCACCTCACGCGCGGTGACCACCCGGACGTGCTCGATGTCACGGCGTACGGCGGCCACGGACTCCACGATGCGTCGCCACTCCGCTGCCGGCTCCCCTACCGTTTCCCCGTCGAGGTCGACGGGTACGGCGCTGAGCCGACGGACCGGGCCGATCGCGATCCCGGGTGAGGCGGGCAGAGGTCCGGTGACCGAGCTTGTCAGCGGCTGGGCCGGAGGCTCGGCGACCTCCTCGACGGCCTCGTCGAAGCGTCGTGCCGCGAGGGTGAGGAGGTGCTCGACCGCCTCCTGGGCCTGTGGTCCGGAAGCGCGGACCTCGACCTCGTGCCCGCGCAGCGCCGCCAGTGTCGCGACCCGGCTCAGGCTTCCTGCGGGGACCGAAGAGCCACCGGTGGTGAGGTTGCGCAGCTGGACCGAGGCGTCGAGCGCACGCACTTCACTGACGAGTCGCGCCGCCGGCCGGGCGTGCAGGCCGTGGGTGTTCTCGACCGAGAAGACACCGACGATCTCCTCCGCGTCGACGCCGCGGGATTCCGGCGTCGCACCGTCCTGCGGTGACGAGAGGTGTCCCGACTTGCCCATGAGTGCGTCGCGCGCCTCGGCCGCGACCTCCGCCCGGCTGGCTCCGCCGGCCGCGGCAACGGCAGCGACGATGAGGCCCTCGACGAGAGGGGCCGGTGAGAGCGTCACGCGGTCCCGGATCGAGGGGTCCTGGAGCAGGTCGAGCGCCAGCTCGGTGCTGAGCACGGCACTGCCGAGATCCATGAGTACGACGACGCCCGCCGGGCCGTCCGCGCGCTCGATCGCCTCCATGATCGCGACGGCGTCGGTGCCGAAGGTCGTCTCGTCGAGTCCGGCCGCCACCTCGATCCGCAGCGGACGTCCGTGCAGCATCTCGGCGGCCAGGGCCACCGCGGAACGGGCCAGCGTCCGGCTGTGGGAGACGACGACCAGTCCGACGCCCGGTTCGGCGCCCGAGGTCGGGGAGTCTCCCGAAAGGCTCTCTGTCATGTCCACTGCGCTCCGCTCGCTCGTCATTCTCATCAGTCAGAAGGCTCAGAAAGCCGCTTGGCTGGCCGCTTCGAGCAGTAGGGCGATGGTTGTCGCGCCGGGGTCCTGGTGCCCCACGCTCCGCTCGCCGAGATAGCTGGCCCGGCCCTTGCGAGCCAGCATCGGCGTGGTCGCGTCCCGGCCTGCGGCGGCGGCGTCCCGGGCGTGCTTCAGACCGGTGGCCAGGTCCGCGCCGTCGGCGAGGGCGATGTCCAGCGCATCGACAGCGGGTGCCAGCGCGTCGTACATGGTCTTGTCCTCGGGCACGGCCTTGCCCCGGTCCACAACTCCCCCGAGCCCGGCCCGCAGGGCAGCGGCGAGCTGGGATGCCGACGTGGTCTCGGCGTCGCCCAGCGTGCTGCCGATCCGCAGGAAAAGGGTGCCGAACAGCGGCCCGCTCGCTCCCCCGACCGTGGACACCAGCGTCATGCCGACCTTGGAGAAGAGCGCCCCGGCTGTTGCTGGCGGGCTTGCGTCGAGCGCGGCCACGGCGGCCGTCATGCCCCGGTCCATGTTCGACCCATGGTCGGCATCGCCGATCGCCGCGTCGAGCTCGGTCAGGTGGTCGCGGTTCTCAGCGACCAGGTGGGCGAATCTGCGCACCCATTCCTCGAGGACCGCCGTGGTCACGTTCTCGTCCATGTCTCACATGCCCCATCTCATTGCCGGAGTGTTCACTGGAGCGTCCCAGAGGGAGAGCAGCTCGTCATCGGCCTTGAGCAGCGTGATCGACGCACCGGCCATGTCGAGCGAGGTGATGTACGAGCCGACGAGGGACCGTGCGATGGGTACGCCGTGCCCGCCGAGGATCCTGTTGACCTCGTTGAACATCACATAGAGCTCGATCAGCGGGGTGCCGCCGAGCCCGTTGACGAACGCGATGACCGGGTCACCCTTGGTGAAGGGCAGGTCCGCGAGGATCGGCTCGACCAGCATCGCGGCGACTTCGCTCGCGGGCGCGAGTGGCAACCGCTCCCGGCCGGGCTCCCCGTGGATGCCGACACCGAGCTCCATCTCCGTCTCCCCGAGATCGAAGGTGGGCTTGCCTGCGGCCGGCACGGTGCAGGACGTGAGGGCCAGGCCCATGCTGCGTCCGTTGGCGTTGACCTTGCGCGCGACCTCGGCGACCTGGTCAAGGTCGCGGCCCTGCTCCGCGGCTGCGCCGGCGATCTTCTCGAGCAGCACGGTCACGCCGACCCCGCGGCGACCCGCTGTCCAGGTGCTGTCCTGGACGGCCACGTCGTCGTCGGTGACCACCGAGACAACGCGAGCGCCGGTCTCCGCAGCCGCCAGCTCGGCCGCCATCTCGAAGTTCATCACGTCGCCGGTGTAGTTCTTCACCACGTGCAGGACGCCTGCGCCGCCGTCAACCAGCTTGGTGGCCGCCAGCATCTGGTCGGGCACCGGCGAGGTGAACATCTCGCCGGCACAGGCGGCGTCGAGCATGCCCAGGCCGACGAAGCCGCCGTGGAGCGGCTCGTGTCCCGACCCGCCGCCGGAGATGATCCCCACTTTGCCCTGCTTCGGGGCGTCACCGCGGTAGATGACCTTGTGCTGGTGGTCGACCTGTAGCTCGGGGTGAGCCGCATCGATTCCGCGCAGTGCCTCGACCACGACATCGTTCGGGTCGTTGATCAGCTTCTTCATGAGAGTTCCTTCGGGATCTGGTTGATGGTGGTCAGGCATTGCTGCTCTGGCGGGCGGCTGCGGGCTCGGTGTCGGGAGCTCCGAGGTCCAGGCCGCCAGCGGGGAGCCGGTCGGCCGGGGTCCGGGAGAGAAGACCGAACAGCAGCGCCGCGGCAACGCCGGCGAGGAGCTCGGCGGCCAGGTAGACCGACAGCTGGTCCCACTTCACGTCGCCGCCGGCGACCTGCTGGACCAGCATCGGGCCGAACGTACGAGCGGGGTTGATGGAGGCGCCCGTCGTCGGGGCGACCGGGATGATGGCCGCGAAGACCACCAGACCGATCGCGACACCGGCGAACCCGGCCGCGGCCTTGCGGTGGATGACACCGAAGATGGTGAACACCAGGATGAACGTGCCCACGAACTCCGCAGTGAAAGCCTGCGCCACACTGACAGTGTCGGGGTTGTACGCCGCCACGCCCAGGCCGACGTCACTTGCCTGCTGGCCGAGCACCCCGATGATCGCTGCAGCGCCCACGATGGCGCCGACAACCTGGGCCCCGACGTACGCCGGCACCTGGCTCCACGGGAACTTGCCCGAAGCGGCCAGTCCCAGGGTCACCGCCGGGTTGATGTGGTTGCCACCGATGTGCCCGAGGGCGTAGACGGTGGCGATCACGACCGTGCCGAAGGCCATGGAGATCATCCCCAGGTCGGCCATCGTGAACGGCGCATCGCCGTTGACGATCAGAGTGGCGGGGACCGACCCCACCCCGATGAACACCAGAAACGCCGTTCCAATGACCTCAGCACCCAAGCGCTGGAACAGATTGGTCTCGTCAAGCATGCCTGTTCCTCTTCTCCCGATTGATCCGAATGGCATTCGACAATGCCGAATGTGACTTGGACGCTACGCCTATGATTCACTAACACGCAAGAGTTTTCGTGAAATAGGTCACACCTCGAGAGGCAGAACCCCGTGATCCAGTCGGTTGACCGCGCAATTCGGGTCCTGACCGCACTCCAAGGCACGCGCCGGATGAGCCTGTCGGAGCTGGCTGCCCGGCTCGACCTCGCGCCCTCGACCACGCACGGGATCGTCCGCAGCCTGGTCGAGCACGGAATGGTCGTGCAGGAGCGCGGCTCGAGCCGCTACCAGCTCGGGCCGGCCGTCCTGCGGCTCGGCAACGTCTACCTCGACACGCTCGAGCTCAGGTCGAGGGCCATCCCGTGGGCCGAGGACCTCGCCCGCCGCACCGGGCTGGCGGTGCGCACGGGCGTACTCCTGATCGACGACGTCGTGATCATCCATCACGAGCCCCGCCCGGACGGCAGCCGGCAGATGCCGGAGGTCGGCATCGTGATCCCGGTCCATGCCAGCGCTCTCGGCAAGGCGATGCTCGCGTTCCTGCCCGAGGACGAGAAGCGGGTGCTGACGGCCGGAGAGCTGCGCAGCATGACGGGTGAGACCATCACCTCGCCCGACCTGCTGCGCGACCAGCTGGACCAGGTGCGGTCGAGCGGCGTCGCGGCGGAACGGGACGAGGCCGTGATCGGCGAGAGCTCGCTGGCGAGCCCGGTCTTCGACTCCTACGGCGAAGCTGTCGGGGCGATCGGCGTGGTCGTCCCCTCCGGTGGTGACCTGGAGCGCCACCAGGTCAGCGACCTCGTTCGCGAGACGGCCCGTGCTGTCTCCCGAGAACTGGGCGCGGCCGCGTGGCCGCCCAGACCAGCCGGTCAGTGACCCGAAGCAGTGCAGGGCCGGCCCGCTCCGAATGCTCACCGTGGACCGCGGGTGGACCCGTCCATCGCGACGACCGTTGCCGCCGACCAGACGCACGCGCGCACGCGATCCGCTATCGCGACAAGCATGCGGCGTACAGCACGAGGTTCAGTTGACATCGCGCCTCCTCAACATCGCGGTCCCAGCGAGCACGAGCGCCGCGACGTACCCCGTCAGCAGCAAGGCGCCCGTGCCCGGACCGAAGGCCCCGCTCGCTGTCGGGCTTCCGGCATGGGCGAGCGAACCCAATGCCGCGATCGGCAGGTACTTCGCCAACTCGGGTTCCCTGACCAGGCCCGGAATCACGCCTTCGAGGACGAACCACCAGACGAGAGCGGCCACCACGGCGATGGTCTGGCTGCGAACCGCGATGCCCAGGGCGGCGCCGGCCGCCCCCATCAGGCCGGCGGCAACGGCCATTCCCAGCACGGTCCGGGCTGCCCCGGGCGACACGAGGTCGACTGGAAGGTCTCTGGCCAGGACGACGACCACGGTTGCGGCGTACGTCGAGAGCAGTGCGGTCACGGCGAAGATCAGGCCGAGCAGCGCTGCGGCGACGACCTTCCCGGCCAGGAAGCGTTCTCGCCGCGGGGTGACCAGGAGCGATCCGCTGATCGTCCCGGTGCGGAACTCGCCGGCGCTGGACAGGATCGCCAGGACGAGCACGATGCCACAGGTGAGCATCGCGGGCACCGACAGCAGGTCCGGGAGGTTGCCACGGCCGAGCGAGGGGTTGCCGCGCGTCCCCGACAGGATCCCGACCAGCGAGATCAGGCCGGCCGAAATGACTGCGACGAGACCCAGCAGGGCCCACGGGGTTCGTAGCGTGCGCAGCTTGAGAGCCTCTGCGCGGAGGAGGGCGTTCATGATCGGGCTCCTTCGTCGGTGAGTTCGAGGAAGCGCTCCTCGAGACTGGTCGTGCCCGTCGTGAGCTCGGCGAGGGACGCGTGCTCCACGAGCCGGCCCCGGTTGATGATCAGGACGTCGTCGACGGTTTGGGCGAGTTCGGCGAGCAGGTGACTGGAGACCAGGACCGTGCCGCCGGCAGCGGCGTACGACCGGATGAACCCGCGAAGCCAGCGCACCCCTTGGGGGTCCAGGCCGTTGGTCGGCTCGTCGAGAACGAGCACGTCCGGCTCGCCCAGCAGCGCTGCAGCCAGGCCGAGTCGCTGACGCATGCCGAGGGAGTAACCGCCGAATCGTCGGTGTGCGGCGTCGGTGAGCCCGACCTGTGCGAGCACCGCGTCCACCCGTCTCGTCGGCAGACGGGCGGCGACGGCGTACACCATCAGAGAACTGCGGCCCGACCTGCCGGGGTGGAACCCACCGGCCTCCAGCACCGCGCCCACCCGGCGGGTGGGCCGGTCGAGCTCGCGGTACGGCGTACCGTCGATGAGGGCGGTGCCGGCGGTCGGGGTGACCAGTCCGAGCAGCATCCGAAGGGTCGTCGTCTTGCCCGCCCCGTTGGGGCCGAGGAAGCCGGTGACTCGCCCGGGGGCAAGTTCGGCATGGAGGTCGTTCACGGCGAGCACGTCGCCGTAGCGTTTGGTGAGGCCCCGCAGGGCGATAGTTGTCATGCCCCGACGTTAGGAAAATGCCGGGCTCAGGTCGTCGGCCGTGACGCCGAACTCGTGCCTACGCCGCTCGGCCGAGGACTACATCTGGAGATGTACCTCAGCCGTCGCCGGGCACGACCAGCCCGGTCTCGTAAGCCAGCATCACCAGCTGCGCGCGGTCTCGTGCTCCGAGCTTGGTGAGGATCCGGCTCACGTGGGTCTTCACCGTCGCCGGGCTCAGCACCAGCCGGCCGGCCACCTCGTTGTTCGACAGGCCCTGCGCGACGAGCGCGAGTACGTCGCGTTCGCGGTCGGTGAGCCTGGCCAGGGCAAGTGGGTTGGCGCGTGCGGTCTCCGGACGTTGGGCGAACTCGCTGATCAGCCGGCGGGTGACCGTGGGTGCCAGGAGTGCCTCTCCGGCCGCGACCAACCGGATCGCGGCGAACAGGTCCTCGGGCAGGCTGTCCTTCAGCAGGAAGCCGCTCGCGCCCGCCCGCAATGCGGCGTACACGTACTCGTCGAGGTCGAAGGTGGTGAGCATGAGGATCCGGACGTCACGGGTGCGTTCGTCGGACGTGATCCGCCTGGTGGCCTCGATACCGTCCATGACAGGCATCCGCACGTCCATCAGTACGACGTCCGGCAGGGCCGTCGTCGCCAGCTCCACGGCCTCGACCCCGGTGGTGGCCAGGCCGACGAGCTCCATGTCGGGTACGAGCGAGATCTGTGCCCGGAAGCCGTCACGGACCAGCGGCTGGTCATCGGCGACCACGACGCGGGTGGTCATCGTGACTCCTCGGCGATCGGCAGCCGTGCGGTGACCTGGAAGCCACCTTCGCGCCGCGGGCCGGCCGAGAACTCGCCACCGACCGCGGCGACTCGTTCGCGCATCCCGACGATGCCGTGACCAGACCCCTCGCCGCCGTGGACTGGTCCGGCGCCACCGTCGTCGCTGACCACGATCACCAGTTCGCCGGCGTCGTACCGGATCCCGACGTGAACCGCGGCCGGAGCCGCGTGCTTGACCGCGTTGGTGAGCGCTTCCTGCACCACCCGGTAGGCCACCAGATCGACACTCTGCGGCAACGGGCGAGCAGTGCCGTCGGCCTCGAGCCGGACGTCGACGCCGGCGCCGCGGACTGCCGCCAGGAGGGTCGCGAGATCGGCCAGCCCCGGCGACGGGAGGAGTCCGGCGGCAGGGTCCTCGCCCTCGCGCAGGACGCCGAGCAGGTGTCGCAGCTCGCGAGTGGCGTCCCGGCTGCTGGTCTCGATCGCCTCGAGCGCGTCGAGGGCAACCTCGGGGTGTTCCGGCAGTGCCAGCCGCCCTGTGCTCGACTGGATGGCGATCGTGCTCAGGCTGTGCGCGACCAGGTCGTGTAGCTCACGCGCGATCCGCAGCCGCTCCTCGGCCACCGCCTGCCGGGACAGCGCGTCCCTCTCGCGCTCCAGAAAAGCGGCGCGCTCACGCAGAGCCGCGGTCCGGCCACGCCGATCGGCCACCGCGAAACCCACGAGGACCACCAGCAGCGTGCCGATGATCAGGGGTACGACGCCCTGCAGACGCGCCGGGCCGCCGGCGTACACGCGGACGATCCCGAGCCCGCAGAAGCCGGCAACCACCGCCGCGCTGCCCAGCTCGGCGGTACGCCGGGGCGCATAGACGATCAGGGAGTACAGCGCGACCCAGAGTCCGAACGGAGCCGCACCCGTCACCAACAGGTAGGCGATGAGCCAGGCCGCGCCAATGCACGCCACCACCAGCACCGGCCGCCCGCGCCGCCACAACAGCGGGACCCCTTGCCCGAGGGCCAGCAGCAGAGCCGCGGTACCGAGCAGCCACGACTGATCGGGCCTGGCCGAACCGATCTGCGGGTTCAGCAACTGCAGAACGGTCACCGCCGCCGCAAGCAGCCGGTCGACCGCGACCGCCGACAGCCGCCCGGTCGCGCCGGCTCCCTCGGTGTGCGGCGTGCCCGATGCGCCCATCACCCCATCTTGCCCCTGAGTGGGCGCCCACGATCACCTCCCGTGCCCGGCGACACGGGCGGGTCGAGTAGTTGAGCATGAGGGCGTACGACGGATCACGTCGAGCGCCGAGTCCGTCCACCGGCGGTTCGACCGGTCGCGGTGGCATCGCTTCGGCCGATGGGCGACCGTGTCGGACAGCGGGGTCCTCCGTCGCGGGCGGATGCCCCATATTTGGGGCCATGGCTACCACGAGTGATTCAGTCCATCGCGTCCATCCGGTGACGGCGGCGTTGCTGGCTCAGCGCGCCGAAAGCATCCAGCTGAAGATTGCTGACGGGATTACCACGTTCGCCGGGTCGATGCCGTTCGTGTACATCCACGCGGCCGCCTTCGGCCTGTGGATGCTCGTGGTCGAACAAAGCCCTTGGCCGACGCTCACCCTGATCGTCTCCCTCGAGGCGATCTTTCTGTCGACGTTCGTCCTGATCGGGCAGAACCGTCAGGCCGCCTTCCAGCAGGCAAAGGCAGACCACGACTTCGTCGAATCCGAACTTGAGCTGAAGACGAACACCGAGCTCACACGGCAGATCCACACGCTCACCACCGAGCTGCACCGCCGGGTGGTCACCGAGGGCAGGCACTGAGCACCACGACCGCCCTGCGCCCGAGTCGGAACCTCCACCGAAGAAGGGCCAGGGTGGCAGGACGACCAGGGGGCAGCGGGGATGGGCCGGAGCCGCGTCCGGCTTCACGCCAGGGGAGCTGGGCGAGGTCTTCACGACCACCAGACAACCCGCGACCCGTCGCTCGTGGGAGTCACGGCCGTCCCGGGTAACGACAGTGCCTCCTTCAGGACGCGTGTCCCGCCTACCGTAGGTGCCTGGCATCCATGGACCTACGCGACGAGATCCGCGAGTTCCTCAGCACCCGGCGGGCCCGCATCGCGCCGCAGCAGGCCGGACTGCCGGCGTACGGCGGAAACCGCCGGGTCAAGGGACTGCGCCGCGAGGAGGCCGCCATGCTGGCCGGGGTCTCGGTCGACTGCTACGTGCGCATGGAGCGCGGCAACCTCGCCGGCGCGTCCGAGAGCGGCCTCGATGCCCTCGCGAGCGCCCGGCGAACACCACGCGATTCGTCTACCTGCATCCCGAAGCCGCCCACGAGCTCTTCGTCGACTACGACCAGATCGCGAGCGATGCCGCGGCCATGCTGCGTCTCGAGGCCGGCCGGAACCCGCACGACAAGGCCCTCATCGAGCTCGTCGGCGAACTGTCCATCCGCAGTGCGCTCTTCCGGCGGCCCTGGGCATCACAGGAAGTCCGCTACCACGGCAGCGGCCGCAAGCGACTCCGCCATCCCGCCCTGGGCCAGCTCGATCTGTGCGCTGACCCGGGCGACGGTCTCGGACCTGGGCGGCGACCGGATCGCCGAGCGCTCGCGAGTAGGAGCAGCAAATGAGTGACCGGGTCCTTGACCGGCGCCGGGGCAACTCGCCAACCTTGTGCCCCGCTTCGCCCGCGCCCTACTCCGAGGTGATGAGACTTAAGATGCGAGCATGAGCGAACAGCACCCCACCCGCCGCCCTCGGCTGATGAGGTGGGACCCGCTCACCGTGGGTGTGGACATCGGTGGCACGAAGGTACTCGCCGGAGTGGTCAACGGTGACGGCCAAGTCCTCGGCGTGGAGCAGCGGCCGACGGTCGGCCACGACGTGCGGGCGGTCGAGGACACCATCGTCGAGTTGGTGACGCTGTTCGCCAGGCGGTACGACGTGGCCGCGGTCGGGATCGGCGCGGCAGGCTTCGTGGATGCGACCAGGTCCGTCGTGATGTTCTCGCCCCACCTGAACTGGCGGCGCGAACCGCTGCGGGACGCCCTCACCAACCGCCTGCACCTCCCGGTGGTCGTCGACAACGACGCCAATGCCGCTGCCCTTGGCGAGAGCCGCTTCGGTGCCGGGGTCGGGCACCGCTACGTGCTCTGCGTGACGCTCGGCACCGGTATCGGCGGTGCCCTGGTTCTCGACAACCGGGTGTTCCGCGGAGCCAACGGCATGGCAGGCGAGTTCGGCCACGTGCAGGTGGTCCCGAACGGCCACCGCTGCGCGTGCGGCAATCGCGGCTGCTGGGAGCAGTACGCCTCGGGCAACGCGTTGGTCCGCGACGCCCGCGAGCTCATCACGGCCGACTCACCCGTGGCCCGCCACCTGCGTGATCTGGTCGACGGTGATCCGTCGCAGCTGACCGGTCCCCAGATCACGCAGGCCGCGCGCGACGGCGACCAGCTGTCGATCGAACTTCTCGCCGATGTCGGCCAGTGGCTGGGCGTCGGCCTCGCCGGTATGGCGGCCGCCTTCGATCCCGGCTGCATCATCGTCGGAGGCGGTGTCAGCGCCGCCGGTGACCTGCTCCTCGAGCCGACGCGGCGGGCGTTCTCGCGGAGCCTCACCGGCCGTGGCCACCGCACCGAGCCGCCGATCCTCGAGGCCGCGCTCGGTCCGGATGCCGGCTTCATCGGTGCCGCCGACATGGCCCGGTCGGCTGCCCGCCGCTCCCGGCGCAGCAGCCGGCGCCGGGCTCAGGGCCGTCCCGAAAGGATCTCGCTCCGGCAACGAATGCTCGAGGCACGTCAGCCCGTGGACTGAAGCCGTCTGTCGGCCTGCGGGATCACGCGGTTCGCGCCTCGCCTCCTGGCGTCGCGGTCACGGGGTGAGCAGTTGCGTCTGGAAGCTGTACCGGCTCGCGGCGTAGATGTGGATGCCGTGCTCGACGGGTCGGCTGTGGTCGTCGTATGCGGTCCGCTGCATGGTCAACAGGGCTGCCCCCCGCGACTCCTCAAGCAGTCGCGCCTCCGCGGGGGTGGCATTGCGGGCGCCGATGGTCTGCGTGGCGGAGTGCAGCATGATCCCCTGTGCGCGCAGAAGCTCGTAGAGCCCGCCTCGTTCGATGTCGTCGCTCGACAGCTCGACCAGCTCGGGCGGGAGGTAGTTGGTCATCTTCGCGATCGGTCGCTCTCCCGCCAGCCGAAGGCGCACGAGGCACACGACGTCTGACCCCTCGGCCACCTCCAGGGCCTCGGCCACCTCGGCCGTCGCCGGTGCGAGCTCATGGGTGAGGACGCGTGTGCTCGGCTGCTGACCGGTCCTGGCGAGATCGTCGAAGAGGCTGGTCATCCCCAGCGGTCGCCGGACCTTGGACTGGACGACGCGCGTGCCGATGCCGCGTCGGCGTACGACCATGCCGTGATCCACGAGATATTGCATCGCGCGGCGCATGGTCGGGCGGGACAGGCTCAACCTTTCGCTCAGCAGGACCTCGTTGTCGAGCTGGCTTCCCGGTGCGAGGCGTCCGCTGCCGATGAGCTCCTCCATGCCTTGCGCCAACTGGAACCACAAGGGCACCGGACTGCTCCGGTCGACGCGGAGCGACGACACGATCTCCTGGGTGGTGTCCTCATGGGCACTTCTACCTGCCGCTGCTGACATGAACGACAGATTGTCAGAACGAGGGGACAAAATCAATAGTTAGTTTGTTATGACATCCTCTTGACGAGTGATGTCCGTCACGTGTTAGATCGCATACCAGAGCTCGACGTGAGCCGGCCCCATAGGCTTCAGGAGGAACCGTGCCCAACTCTTTCGGTCGGCTTGACGCTCGGGTTGCCGCTGCCCCGATCTCGTGGGGCGTGTGCGAGGTTCCGGACTGGGGGCTGATGCTCCCTGTCGAGCGGGTGCTCCCCGAGATGACCTCACTGGGTCTCGTAGCTACCGAACTCGGTGCGCCGGGCTTCCTGCCGTACGAGCCGATGGCGCTGGCCGAGGCCCTCGGCGCCTACGGCATGAGCCTCGTCGGAGGATTCGTGCCGCTCGTACTGCACGACGAGAGCCAACGCGCCGACGCTCTGGCTCGCGCCGAGGTGACCGCCCGGCTCTTCCAGGCCTGCGGCGCCACGCGCTTCGTGACCGCGGTCGTCCAGGACTACGACTGGTCCCGTCCGCGCCGACTGGATGCCAACGGGATGCGGATCCTGGGGGATGGGCTCGCCGAAGTCGACGAGCTCTGCGCACGCTACGACCTGCTGCAGGTGCTGCACCCGCACGTGGACACCCTCGTCGAGACGGCCAGGGACGTCGAGCTCGCCCTCGAGTACACGTCGGTCAGGTGGTGCCTGGACACCGGCCACCTCCAGATCGGCGGTGTCGATCCCGCGGTCTTCGCCCGGGACCACGGTGACCGGGTCGGCCACGTACACCTGAAGGACGTTGACAACAAGATCGCAGCACGCGTCCGGGAGGGCGAGCTGAGCCTGGTCGCCGCCGTGCAGGCCGGCCTCTTCACCCCTCTGGGCCGCGGCGATGTCGCTGTGGACGAAGTGATCCTCACCCTCGAGGACGGCGGTTACGACGGCTGGTACGTCCTCGAGCAGGACACGGCCCTCAGCGAAGGCGTGCCCGCCGAAGGACGTGGGCCGGTGGAAGACGTCGAGGCGTCCCTCGACTTCCTTCGCAGTCAAGTCGTGCCGCGACTCGCCGCTGCACAGGCTCCTTTGCCGACAAGTGATCGGCAGAGTCCAGAAAGGATCACTCATCCATGAAGACAATCTCGTTGTCGGCAATGCTCGTTGCCGGTGTCCTGTCGCTAGCGGCGTGTTCGTCGCCTTCGGACTCCGGCGGTAACTCCTCGGGTAGCGCTGACGGCACCAAACTCAAGATCGCCGTCATCACCCACGGTGACGGAGGATCATTCTGGTCAGTGGCCAAGAAGGGCGCCGAAGACGCGGCCAAGGCCGAGGGTGTGGAGCTGGACTACGAAGAGTCCAACAACGACCCGCAGAAGCAGGCCCAGCTCATCGAGGCGGCGGTCAGCTCCGGTGTGGACGGTCTAGCCGTCTCGCTGCCGAACCCCGACGCGCTCAAGGATGCCCTCGGCAAGGCCACGGCGGCCGGGATCCCGATCGTCACGCTCAACTCCGGCTCCACCGTGTGGCAGCAGCTCGGCGCTATCACGCACGTCGGTCAGGACGAGAAGATCGCGGGCGAGGGTGCGGGCGAGCAGCTCAAGGCGGCCGGCGGCACCAAACTGCTGTGTGTCATCCACGAGCAGAACAACATCGGTCTCCAGGACCGGTGTGCGGGTGCTGCCGAGGGATTCGGCGGCGACACCGAGGACTTCCAGGTGACCGGCACCGCCGACCCGACGAAGACGGCCAACGAGATCGCGGCGAAGCTCCAGGCCGACTCCTCGATCGACTCCGTCCTGGTGCTCAATCCCGACATCGCACTGGCCGCCGTCGAGGCGCTCGACACCGCGGGCTCGGATGCCAAGCTGGCCACCTTCGACCTGTCCGGCGACGTGGTCAAGGACATCGAGGACGGCACCATCCTGTTCGCCGTGGACCAGCAGCAGTACCTGCAGGGCTACCTCCCTGTGGTCTTCCTGACGCTCTACAACGAGAACGCGAACACCGTCGGCGGCGGCCAGCCCGTCCTGACCGGCCCCGGCTTCGTGACCAAGGACAACGCGTCGAAGGTCGCCGACCTCGCGGAGCAGGGCACCCGCTGACCCACGTCTTCGGCGGGCGGACGACACGTGCCGCCCGCCGAGGACCCGCGGCCGCGGTCGCACCCACCGATTCCCCCGACGGGCTACCGAAGGAACAGCACGCCATGTCCACCACCGATGTCCCATCCGTCAAGCCACCCGCGCGAGACGAGCGCCTCGCCCAGACCACCGCCGTGACCCGGCTGCTCCGCCGCCCGGAGTTCGGCGCGCTCGTCGGGGCCGTGGGTGTCTTCGTCCTGTTCGCCATCGTCGACAAGACCGGGCAGTTCGCCTCCCTCAACGGGCTCGCCCGCTGGTCCGACTCGGCGTCGACGATCGGCATCGTCGCGGTCGCGGTCGCGCTGCTCATGATCGGTGGCGAGTTCGACCTGTCTGCCGGCGTGATGGTGGGTACGACGGGCCTGTTCATGGGCCTGCTCGTCACCCAGGCCGGGATGCTTGTCTGGCCGGCGATTCTGCTGACCTTCCTCTTCGCGGGGGCCGTCGGCGCGATGAACGGCTGGCTCGTCGTGAAGACGCGGCTGCCCAGCTTCATCGTCACCCTGGCGACGTTCTTCTCGCTGCAGGGCATCAACCTCGGCGTCACGAAGGTGATCACCGACACCGTGCGAGTCGCGGGGATCGACGAGGGCATCGGCTTCGACAGCGCCCGGGCGGTCTTCGCCACGGACCTCTGGGACCCCTACAAGTTCCGTATCGCTGTGGTGTGGTGGATCGTCATCACGATCGTCGCCACGTGGGTGCTCACCAGGGCCCGGTTCGGCAACTGGATCACCGCGGTCGGCGGCGACGCCAACGCCGCCCGCAATACCGGCGTCCCGGTAGCCCGCACCAAGATCTACCTGTTCATGTGCACGTCGATGTCGGCGGCCCTGGTCGGGATCATGACCGCGCTGCGACTCCGGTCGGTGCAGGCAGGTCAGGGTGTGGGCGAAGAGTTCACCTTCATCATCGCCGCGGTCGTGGGCGGCTGCCTGCTGACCGGTGGCTTCGGCTCGGCGATCGGAGCCTCGATCGGCGCCTCGATCATCGGCATGGCCTTCATCGGCATCGCCTTCGCCGGCTGGAACACCGACTGGAGCTTCCTGTTCCTCGGCGTGATCTTGTTCATGGCCGTCATGGTCAACACCATCATCTCCCGGCGCGCGAGCGGAGGACGCCGATGACCAGCGTGACCACAGACCAGAAGCCGATCCTCGACCTCGAGGGAGTCGGCAAGCAGTTCGGCAGCGTGATCGCGCTGCGCGACATCTCCCTGCACGTATACCCCGGCTCGGTGACCTGTGTGCTCGGTGACAACGGCGCCGGCAAGTCGACGCTGATCAAGGCCCTGAGCGGTGTGCACCAGCCCACCACCGGCACCTACCGGGTCGAGGGGGCGGCGGTGCAGCTGGGCTCGCCCCGCGACGCCCTCAGCAGGGGCATCGCCACCGTCTACCAGGACCTCGCGACGGTGCCGCTGATGTCGGTGTGGCGGAACTTCTTCCTGGGCTCCGAGCCCACCAAAGGTGTGGGTCCGCTCCGCCGCCTCGACATCGCCAAGGCCAAGCTGATCGCCCGTGACGAGCTGCTCCGCATGGGCATCGACATCAGGGACGTCGACCAGCCCGTCGGCACGCTGTCCGGTGGTGAGCGCCAGGCCGTCGCCATCGCCCGTGCGGTCTACTTCGGCGCCAAGGTGCTGATCCTCGACGAGCCCACCAGCGCGCTGGGCGTGAAGCAGTCCGGCGTCGTGCTCAAGTACGTCGTACAGGCCAAGGAGCGCGGGGTAGCCGTCATCTTCATCACCCACAACCCGCACCACGCCTACATGGTCGGCGACCACTTCTTCCTGCTCAACCGCGGCCAGATGATCGAGAACTGGACACGCGCGCAGGTCAGCCTCGACGCCCTGGTCAAGGCGATGGCGGGTGGTGCCGAGCTCGAGGCACTGGCCCACGAGCTGGAGTCGCTCGGCGGGGCGACCCAGGAGGCCGCCCGCGAGGAGATCAGCGAGATGCTGGAGACGGAGCAGTGACGACCAGCAACCCCGACGCCGGTTTCGCGATCGCCGAAACCGACACTCGCGCACACGTGCGCATCGCCGTGCTGGGCACCGGACGCATCGGCCGGATGCACGCGCAGCTGGTCAAGGGTGAGGTGCCCGGGTGCAGCCTGGCTGTAGTCGCCGACGCCGTGCCCGACGTCGCCCGGCGGGTCGGCGCCGACCTGGGGGTCGACGTGGCAGCATCGATCGAGGAGGTACTCAGCTCGCCCGACGTCGACGCCGTGGCCATCTGCACGAGCACCGACACCCACGTCGACCTCGTGGTCGCGGCCGCCCA
>Ga0137375_10002853_pt1 | contig 20380 bp, 20 predicted proteins | sample SagtaG_24_FD_104936 | JGI IMG/M metagenome (GOLD analysis project Ga0137375, IMG submission 104936) | Vadose zone soil microbial communities from Sagehorn Ranch, Mendocino, California, USA - Sage1_R_113_16 metaG | ecosystem: Environmental > Terrestrial > Soil > Vadose zone | place: USA...
AGCTGTCGTCGACGGGGTAATGCTCGGCATCGGCTTGCCCGGCCAGGTGAAGGAGCCAATTCACTGGACGTTCGAGGGCGGCAAGTGCGTGAAGATCGAGGGCGGAGAGGAGGCGGAGAGGCTTCGCCGCGCGATCGACGGGGTCGAGAACGCGACGGTGGCCGGCGAGTTCGCGTTCGGCACGAGCGACAAAGCGCCCTACGGCACGCCGTCCGAGAAGGGCCGTGCAGGCACGGTCCACATCGCACTCGGCGACAACCACAACGCGTACCCGGGCGGGCAGAACCACTGCTCGCTCCACCTGGACGGCGTCTTCCTGAACGCGACGCTGCAGATCGTCGACGACGGCACATACATCGTGAAGGACGGGGAGTGGGCGCTGTAGTCGTCCATGCCGGCGACGTCGATCCGATCGAGCTGCCGCAGGGGAGCTGGTCGCGGATGCTCGTCACGTCTGGGAGCGTCGCTGACAACGCGTCCTCACTCGGCTGCTCGGTGTTCACGCCGGGCGTCGTCGTCGGGCCGGTGAAGCACGAGACCGAGGAGGTCGCCTACGTCGTCTCGGGTGAGGGCGAGCTGCGGCTCGACGAGGAGGCTGTGCGGTTCCGGACGGGCGATGCGCTCCACATCCCGGCCGGCACCTGGCACGCGGTCGCGAACACCGGCGACGCGGACGTGGTCATGGTCTTCGGCTTCCCGCACCCGGAGTACCCCCCGACAGAGCGGCGCTGATGGTCGCCGTCGCGCAGAGCCTTCGCGAGCAGGTCGCATGGGCCTGCCGCATCCTCGCCTCGGAGGGGTACGCCGACCTGACGCTGGGACACGTCAGCGCGCGGGATCCCGACGGCGACATCTGGATCAAGCGGAAGGGCGTCGCGCTCGACGAGGTCGAGCCGGACGACGTGGTCACGCTCGACGACGCCGGCGCTGTGATGCACCTCGAAACGGTCCTCCACACCGGCGTCTACCGCGTGCGGCCCGACGTCGGCGCGGTCGTCCACGGCCACCCGCCGTACACGACCGCGCTCGGCGCGACGGCAGCCGACCTCGCGCTGCTCACCCACGACGGGATCCTCTTCGCCGACGGTGTCGGCCGGTTCGACGATCCCGACCTGATCGTCGACGACGACCAGGGCGACCGGGTCGCGGCTGCGCTCGGAAGCCGGCGCGCCGTCTTGATGCAGAACCACGGCGTTGTGGTCGTCGGCAAGGACGTCCCCTGGGCGGTGCTGACGGCGGCGACACTCGAGCGCGCGGCGCAACTCCAATCGCTCGCGTCCACGCTCGGCGAGCTGCGGCCGATCAGCCCCGAGCTCGCGCGGCAGCTGCTGCCCGTCAAGTACCGCGACGAGTTCGTGGACGAGTACTGGGTCGCCTGGCAGCGGCGCGTCGTGAGACAGGGCGGAGGGCTCGGTGGAGATCGCGCTTAGCGTCAACGGCCGCGACGTCGTCCGCGACGTCGAGCCGCAGGAGCTTCTGCTCGACTTTCTCCGCGACACCCTCGCCCTGACCGGAGCGAAGCGCTCGTGCGACGTCCAGGTCTGCGGCGCGTGCACGGTGCTCGTGGACGGCCTGCCGGTGAGCTCGTGCTGCTTCCTCGCGGCTGACGCGACCGGGACGGAGGTGACGACGATCGAGGGTCTCGCCGAGCGGCCCGAGTTCTCGCGGATCGAGGAGATCTTCACCCGGCACGCCTCGCTCCAGTGCGGCTTCTGCACGCCGGGGATGCTCCTCACGGTGAGCGCGCTCCTGGACAGCGGCGAGCTCGAGAGCGAAGAGCAGATCAAGCACAACCTCGCCGGCAACCTCTGTCGCTGCACCGGCTACCGAGGAATCCTCGAAGCCGTAGCCGAGCTGGCGGCCGCCGAATGACGACAACGATCAGAGAAGCGTCGACGCAGACGCAGATCGGCCGCTCGTACCCACGGCGCGACGCGCGCGAGAAGCTGCGCGGCGCGGCGCAGTTCGTGGGCGACCTGCTCCTGCCGCGCATGCTGCACGGGAAGGTGCTGCGCAGCCCGATCGCGCACGGCCGGATCGTCTCGATCGACACCTCGGCTGCGGAGAAGGTTCCCGGCGTCGTCTGTGTCCTGACCGGCACCGACCTCCGCGACATCGACCCCTACTACGGCCACGCGATCAAAGACCGGCCGATCGTCGCGATCGACAAGGTCCGATTCCACGGCGAGCAGGTGGCGGCAGTCGCGGCCGAGACCCCCGCGGCGGCGGCCGCGGCAGTGGAGGCGATCGTGGTCGAGTACGAGGAGCTGCCGGTGCTCGCGACCGTGGAGGACGCCGTTGCCGAGGGTGCGCCGCTCGTCACCGACCGCGAGACGAAGCCGGGGCTCTTCCACGGGCTCGGCGAGCTCGCGCCTCGCGACGGCAACGTCTGCTACCGCTACCGGATCGACCGCGGCGAGCTGGAGGCGGTCTTCGCGCGCGCCGACATCGTCGTCGAGGGCGAGTACACGTTCCCCTCCGTCTACCAGTACGCGATGGAGACGCACACCGTGATCGCGCAGCTCGAGGGCGACGAGATCACCCTCTGGGCGACCTGCCAGCACCCGTTTCTGGTCCGCGCGGAAATCGCGGACCTCTTCGGCGTCCCGGTTGCGAACGTCCGGGTCCACGTGCCGTATCTCGGCGGCGGCTTCGGTTCGAAGTCGTACACGAAGATGGAGCCACTGACCGTGGCGCTGGCGCGCAAGGCCGGCCAGCCGGTGCGGATCCAGAACCGGGTCGCCGAGTCGATGGTGACGACCCGGAGGCACAACATGACTTGCCGAATGCGGACTGCGGCGACGGCGGACGGCCGCCTGCTCGCGCGAGACGTCGAGTGCCTGTTCGACACTGGTGCGTACGCGGACAACGGGCCGCGGGTGGTCGCGACCGCGGGCGACGCGGCGCCGGGGCCGTACCGCTGGGCCGCCTACCGCGTCGACGCAGCGTGCGTCTACACGAACCTCGCGCCGGCCGGCTCCTACCGAGCGTTCGGCGCGACACACCTGCAGTGGATCGGTGAGGCGCAGGTGGACGAGGTCGCCCGGCGGGCCGGGCTCGATCCGCTCGAGGTGCGCCGGCAGAACCTCCTCACTCCGGGCGAGGAGGTTCGCTCCGGTGCCAAGCCGCTCGACGCCGAACTGGTCGGCGACGTCGAGAAGGTCGCTGCCGCGGTCGGCTGGGGCGAGGAGAGGGGGCCGCTCGTCGGGCGCGGCGTTTCGGTCGGGCTGCTCGCGGCGGGCGCCCATCCTGTCTCGAGCGCGGTCTGCAGGCTCGAAGCCGACGGCCGCGTGGTCGTGCTCGTCGGGACGACGGAGATGGGTCAGGGCCCGCGGACGGCATTCGCGCAGATCGCAGCGGAGGAGATCGGCGTCGAACCCGACCAGGTGACCGTCCGCGGGGCCGACACGAGGTTCACGCCGTACGACCGCTCGACCGGCGCAAGCCGCTCGACGACGATCGCCGGTCTCGCCGTCCAGCGTGCGGCGGCCGACATTCGCGCCCAGCTCGAAGGGATCGCCGGCACAGCGGAGATCGGCCCGGGTGAGCACCTCGCGCTGATGCGCAAGCACTTCGGCTTCGCCGGCGGCGAGCTGATCGGTCGCGGCGAGGTCGCTCCGGTCGGCACCGGTTCCTACGCCGAAGGCCCTGTCTTCTGGGAGGTCTGCGTCGGCGCCGCCGAAGTCGAGGTCGACCCGGAGACGGGCTTCGTCAAGGTGCGACGGACGGCGACTGCGGCCGACGTCGGACGCGCGATCAACCCGCAGCTCGTCGAGCGGCAGGACGAGGGCGCGACGCTGCAGGGAATCGGCAACGCGCTCTTCGAGGAGATGGTCTACGAGGACGGCCTGCTCCTCAACGACACGCTGCTCGACTACCGCGTGCCGAGCTTCGAGGACCTCCCGAGCGAGATGACGTGCGTGATCGTCGAGAACGGAGACGGCCCCGGCCCCTACAGCGCGAAGGGTTGCGGCGAGGGCGCACTCGCGGCCGTGCCGTCGGCGATCGTGAACGCGCTCGCCGACGCAGGTGTGCCAATGAGCGAACTGCCCCTGACGCCGGAGCGCGTCTGGCGGCGCATCCAAGAGCTGAAGAAGGAGGGCAAGTGGAAGCAGTGAGACGCGCAGCCGTGATCGGCACCGGAACCATGGGACCAGGCATGGGCGCGGTGCTGGCCCGCGCCGGGATCGAGACGGCGCTCTACGACGTGAGCGCCGAGGCGCTCGAGCGGGCGAAGGGCGGCGCCGAGCTGGCCGCGGGCGTGCTCGAGCGGCTGGAGGCGGCGCAGGGGGACGGCGGCTCGCTCCGGTTCGAGGCCGACCTCGCCTCGGCGCTCGAAGGCGCGGACTTCGTGCTCGAGGCGGTGCCGGAGAAGCTGGAGCTGAAGCACGAGGTCTTTCAGCAGTTCGAGGAGATCGTCGCGCCGGACGCGATTCTCGCCTCGAACACCTCCGGGATCCCGATCACGCAGATCGCGTCCGTCACCAAGCACCCCGAACGCGTTGTCGGAATGCACTGGTCGAACCCGCCGCACCTGATCCCGATGATCGAGGTGATCCCCGGCGAGCAAACCTCGCAGGCGACGGTCGACGCAACCTCGGAGCTCGTGCGTCGGATTGGCTACCACCCTGTCGTCGAGCGCGAGGTGGCGGGCTTCGTCGAGAACCGGATCCTCTACGCGATCCTGCGCGAGTGCCTCGACCTGGTCGACCGCGGGATCATCGACCCGGAGGGGCTGGATTTGAACGTGCGCTGGGGGATCGGCTACAAGCTGGCGGTGATCGGTCCGATGGAGCTGCTGGACATGGCCGGGCTCGACATCTACAAGGCGGTCGGCTCGTATCTGAACCAGGATCTCTCCACCTCAGGCGAGGTCTCGTCCACAATTCACGACCTGATCGACAAGGGCCGGCTCGGGATGAAGACCGGCGGCGGCATCTACGACTACACGCCGGAGCAGATCGACGAGCTCCGGGCGAAGCGGGCCGGCAAGTTGGTCGCCGTCCGGAAGGCGCTCGAGGCCTAGATGCGCATCTGGCTTCTCGACGGCGGTTCGATCGTGATCGAGCACACGCAGCTGATGTGGAACGTGCCCGGTCCGCAGGCGCGCATTCCGGTCTACAGCGTGCTGATCGAGCACGACGACGGACTGTTCCTGGTCGACACCGGCATCGACCTCGACCACATGAACCGCGTGCTCCCGTTCGAGCTGCCGGAACAGACGGAGGAGCAGACGATCCCGGCGCAGCTGGCGAGCGCAGGGTTCGGGCTCGGCGACGTGACCACGGTCGTCAACTCGCACTTGCACATCGACCATGTCGGGGGGAACCAGCTCTTCAGGGGCACAGGCGTCAAGCACGTCTTGCACGAGCAGGAACTGGCGCAGGCGCGGAACCACGAGCCGTTCGAGTTCTTCGGCTACTCCGACAAGTCGTGGGACTACGAGGGCGCCGACTTCGCGCCGGTGGCCGGCGACGTCGAGCTGGCGAAGGGGCTCTGGCTGTACGAGACCCCCGGACACACGGTCGGTCACTACTCCGTGCTCGCCGCGCCCGAGGGCGCGAAGCCGATGCTGTTCGCGATGGATGTGGCGTACACGTCGGCCGCGCTCGAGAAGGGCATCCAGCCCGGCTTCCACAACGACCCGGTCGCGGGTGTCCGGTCGATCGCACGCGTGAAGGCCCTAGCCGAGGAGCATGGCGCAGACGTCTATTTCTCGCACGACGCGGACGCGTGGCAGGGCTACAAGCACGCGCCGGACTTCTACGAGCTCTAGGAGGGCAGCGATGGGGAAGCTGGACAACCGGGTCGCGATCGTCACCGGCGCCGCGCAGGGAATCGGGAAGGCGGTTGCCGACAAGCTCGCCGACGAGGGCGCGACCGTCGTCGGGGCCGACATTCAAGACGGCACCGCGATGCAGGTCGACGTCTCGAAGGAGGACGACGTCAAGCGGATGGTGTCCGACACCGTTGCGCAGCACGGCAAGCTCGACGTGCTCGTCAACGTGGCGGCGATCGTCCCCTTCACACCGTGGGACGAGATCGACTTCGCCGAGTGGCGGCGCATCATGTCGGTCAACCTCGACGGCACGTTCCTGACGAACCACTACGCCCAGAAGCCGATGCGCGAGGCCGGCTACGGGCGGATTGTCAACATCGCCTCGAACGTGATCCTCGCGGGGACGCCGAACCTCGCGCACTACGTCGCGTCGAAAGGCGGGGTCTGGGCCTTCACCCGGGCGCTCGCCCGGGAGCTCGGCCCGCACGGGATCACCGTCAACTCGGTCGCGCCCGGACTGACGGAGACCGAAGGCGTGCTCGCGAGCAAGCACGCGGAGGCCTTCGAGTTCGTCCAGATGCTGCAGGCGATCCCGCGGCGGGCCGTTGCGGCCGACATCGCGCCGGCCGTCGCGTTCCTCGCCTCCGAGGAGGCGGGCTGGGTGACGGGCCAGCTCCTCGTCGCCGACGGCGGGATGTCGCACAACTGATGGCGAAGCGCGCCGGAGCGATCCTGGCGGTGGCGGACGTCGGGCGATCAATCGCGTTCTACCGCGACCTGATCGGATTCGAGGTGGAGGCTCTCTACGACGACCCGCCGTACGCGACGCTGACGCTCGCGGGAGCGAGGCTGTCGCTCGCCGAGCAGGGGCACCCGGCCGACGACCGGCCTGGGGTCGAGCTGGCAGCGCCGGCCGACCCGGCGCGTGCCGACGTCGTGCTCGTGGTCGACGTGGACGACGCGCGCGCCGAGCACCGGCGGCTTTCAGGGGCCGGCGCCCGGTTCCTCGCCGAGCCGTACGAGCCGCCGTGGGGCGGCTGTCGGTTCTTCTGCGTCGACCCCGACGGCTATCTCGTCGAGATCGAGCAGCCTGCGTGAAGGCGGTCGTCCTCCGCGGGCCCGGCGATGTCGGCGTCGACGACGTTGCGGATCCGGCGATCCTGGAGCCAGGCGACGCCATCGTCGCCGTCCGGGCGACCGCGATCTGCGGCGCCGACCTCTTCCCCTTTCACGGGCTGACCCCGGGCTTCGAGGCCGGTACCGTGCTCGGGCACGAGTTCGCCGGCGAGGTCGTCGAAGTCGGGCCAGGCGTGCAGACGCTGCGACCCGGCTTGCGTGTCGTCAACGCGAGCATGATCTCGGACGGGACTTGCGCGTCGTGCCTGGCGGGCCGCGTCACCCAGTGCGAAGGCCGCTCGCTCTTCGGCTACTCGGGCGTCTACCCGCGGCTCGACGGCGGCCAGGCCGAGCTCGTCCGCGTGCCGCAGGCCGACCGTGCGCTGCGTGCGCTGCCGGACGAGGTCAGCGACGAGGCGGCCGTCTTCCTCGCCGACATCCTGCCGACGGGCTACGGGGCGGTCGTTCGAGGCGGCGTCTCGGCGGGAGACACGGTCGTCGTCGTCGGCTGCGGGCCGGTCGGGCTGATGGCGGTGCTCTGCGCTGCTGGAACGGCGGGCAGGCTGATCGCGGTCGACGGCGTACCGGCCCGGCGCGAGATCGCGGAGCGGCTCGGCGCAGAGGCAGTCGAGCCGGAGCGGGCGGGCGATGCCGTCGCCGAGGCGACCGGTGGGCTCGGCGCCGACGTCGTGATCGAGGCGGCGGGCTCGGCAGGCGGGCTCGATGCCTCGCTGAGGCTCGCCCGCGGCCGCGGCGTCGTCTCCGTTGTCGGCGCGCACTTCGAGCCCGACTATCCGCTCGACAACGCGCTGATGTTCGAGCGTGAGTTGACGCTCCGCTTCTCGATCGGCGACCCGACCGCAGACGGCGCGCTGCTGCTCGGCAAGCTCGCGAGCGGAGAGCTCGACCCGAGTGCCGTCATCACGCACCGCCTGCCGCTGGCCGATGCGGCGGAGGCGTACCGCCTCTTCGACTCGCGGGAGGCGACGAAGGTGGTGCTGATGCCGTGAGGATGGTGATCGGTGTCGCAGCGCTCGTCCTGCTTGCCGGGTGCGGCAGCAGCAGCTCCTCGGCCTACCGAGCAACAGCACCGCAGGACGCGAAGAAGCTGATGATCCGGTACCTCGAAGGCAAGCACCTCGCCTACCGCTGGGTTGCGTGCCTCCACACGGGCCGGTCGTTCAAGGGCGCCGCGATCGTGCGCTGCAACGTCAACTTCGGTGACCCGCACATCGAGGCCTACTGCATCGTGCTTAGGTACGGGAGTCTCTACAGCGACCACCAGGATCGGGCGATCCCGTGCCAGCGCGACAATCGCGCACCCCCGGCCACGATCATCAGCTCCTGATGCGGCTCGAGAACGGCTTCGAGGTTTCGGCTTCCGTTGAGCAGGCGTGGCGCCTGCTGAACAACGTGCCGAGCATCGTCCCGTGCATGCCGGGCGCCGAGCTGGTCGAGGTCGTCGACGAGAACACCTGGAAGGCGAAGCTGCTCGTCAAGCTTGGGCCGATCTCGCTCCAGTTCCTGGCCGACGTTGCGCGAGAGCAGATGGACGAGGCCTGCGCCCGCGTCGTGCTTGGCATCAAGGCCCGAGAGGCAAAGGGGCGCGGGAACGCCGAGGCGACGATCGAGTCGACGCTCGCGGCGGCGAACGGCGGCACGCGGGTCGACATCGTCACCGAGTTGACGCTCCGCGGCGCCGTTGCCCAGTACGGACGCGGGGTTGTCGCCGACGTCGCGTCCCGGCTGACGGCGCAGTTCGCGGACTGCATCGCGCGCAAGCTCGCCGACGCGCAGGCGCCCGAACCGGTCGACGCGCCGGCGCCGATCGGCGGGGTCCGGCTGCTGCTCGGTGCGCTCTGGCGTTCCCTGTTCCGACGATCGAGGGGTGCGAGGTGAACGACGATCGGATTCTTTCCGCGGTCGATTCGAAGCGCGACGTCGCGCTCGCCACACACCGCTTCGTCCACGAGCATCCGGAGCTCTCACACGCGGAATCCGAGTGCGCCCGCTACCTCTGCGACGTGCTCGAGGCCGCCGGCCTCGAGGTCGAGCGCGGGATAGCCGGCATGCCTACCGCGTTTCGCGCGACGCTGCGCGGTGCCCGGCCGGGCCGGTCGGTCGGCTTGGTCGCACTCTACGACGCGGTCCCGGTCTTCCGGCCCGACGGGACGATCGAGCCGGTTCATTCCTGCGGGCACGACGCGATCCCCGCGGGCGTCGTCGCGACGGCCCTGGCGCTCGCCGACCTGCGGGACGAGTTGCCCGGCTCAGTCGTCGTCTTCGGCTGCCCGGCCGACGAGATTCCCGCGGCGCTGACGGTGGAGCTCGGCGGCGGGAAGGCGGTGTCGGCGGCGGCGGGGCTCTGGGATGGGATCGACGCGGCGCTGTACGCGCACCCCGAGTTCGAGGACACGGTCTTCCTGCGCTCGCGCTGGATGCGCCGCGATCGCGCGATGGTGACCGGGACGCGATCGCTGGCGGGCGAGCCCGAGGCCCCGATCGAGGCTGTGCTGGCTGCAATCGCCTCGGTCAAGGCACTGCCGCCCGCAGACGCGATCGTCGAGCACATCGCGCTCGACGGCGACGTGGAGGAAGGGGGCGGTCTTGCGGTCCGGATCCATTTCCTGCTCAGGTCCGACGAGGAGTCCGGTCTCGACGAGCTGGCCGCGCCGCTGCGCGACGCGCTGCCCGGCGCGGTCTGGGCGAGCGACCCCGTCGTCTGCGGGCTGCGTCCGGACGACGAGGTGACGGCGGCCGTGAAGGGTGCGGTGGTCGCGCTCGGTGGCCACTTCGTGGACGACCCGGGGCAGCTCCCGTTCGGCACCGACTTCGGCAACGTCTCGCAGCGGGTCCCGTCCGCTCTGATCGGGATCGGCCGCCCGGGCGGGTGGGCGTTCCACACCGACGAAGGAGCCGAGCAGTTCGCGCAGGACGGGGAAGAGTGCGCTCTCTCGATCGCCCGCGTCCTGGCCCTCTCGGCGGCGAGGCTGCTCGAGCCGCGGTAACGAGCGGTACGCGTTGGGCGGCGTTGCGCCTGACGCGCAAGGGAGACAAGACGACAGGCTGGTCGTCCCCCGCGGGCTTTGTTCTGCGTGTCCGGCCCGCCGACCCGCGCCGAGCTGCACAGCCAGCTCGACGACATCGCCGCCCGAATCGTCGCCACCGGCGGTGGGCTCGAAGAGATCGTCGAGGCGACCGACCTGCGCACCCCCGAGAACGCCTACCGGTCGATCGACCCGGCGATCCTCCTCCTGGCGTTCGACCACGACGCTGCCGCCGTCGCCGGCGCCGAACCGAACCGGGACCGGCTGCGCCGCCTCCTTCCCGACCCGGCCCTGATCCGCCGCCGAGCAGCCGAAGAACCACTCCGAACGCTCGCCCCCGACCACCAGGTCGCACACACAACCCTCGCCCGCTACTTCAAACGACCAGAAGTCGCCCGCCAGCTACGCGACGCCCGCCCGCCCGTGCGAACGAGCCGGAAACACCGGAGGACACCCGCGTAAACGCCTCCCGCAAGCCGCCAACCCTCGCGCCACCTGTCGCAGTTCCCGCAAAGCACGACACTCGGGTCAGCGCGCGCGCGCGTGACGGGAGGACGAGAACTCCCAGGCCGGCTGCCATCGCAGCCTCAGCCTGCGGGAGCCCGAGCCGAATAGTCCGTGAAGCGCGCCATTCTCTGCCGGTCGATCGGCCTCATTGACGACACCGGCTGAGGCTGCTCGGCATGCCGCGATTCCGTTTAGCTATGCGGGTTCACGCCAAGTTGCTGACCACCTGACGGCAGTGACGGGTGTGGTCAGGCGGAGGCCGCTTGCCCGAGCAAGCGGAGAATTGGGCTTGGCAGGTGCCCAAAATCGCTTGAATGCCCTGGCGAGAGCGTGCTTAGTATCGGGTTGAGCGGCTCCAGATGAAGCTCTCGACGCATGGCCCTGGAAGGAGGCGGAGGGAAGTGAGAATCGCGCGGATCGCGTTCATTGCCGCCGTCGTCATTGGAGCTCTGGCAGCGGTAGGGCTTGCCAGCAGCAGCAGCAACGCACCACGCCATCTCGCGGCGTTACCCGTGAACGGCTACCAGACGACGCCGGCCCAAGACGCCCGGGTGCTGCGAGAGACCCTAGCCTGGATCGCACAACCAAACGTGAAGCCGAAGAAGAAGTATCGGATCGCGTGGGTGAAGGAGGATCAGAGCCTCGAGTCGTACACGCAGAAAGAGACGCAAGGCGGTCTAGACGCGGCGAAGAAGTACGGCGCGAGCGTCAAGGTCTACGACGCCAAGTTCAATCCCAATAACCAGTTCCGGCAGCTCCAGGACGCGATCACCGCGTACAAGGGCGGACAGTTCGACGCGATCGTCGTCACGCCGGTTGCCGGCTCAGTGATCTGCAACCAGGTGAAGAAGGCGATCGCGGACGGCATCCCGATCGAGCTCGCGAACCTGTCGGTTTGCGGCGACAAAGGCTATCGCCCGGGCGCAATCGGATATGTCGGCATGCAACAGCAGCGGGCCGAGGATCAGGACTCCGAGGTCGCATTCTCGTCCTGTAAGGCGCCTTGCAACGCGCTCGTCATCACTGGACCCGTCGGGTTCGACCTCACGAACCGGGACAACATCGCGGTCAAGAAAGCGGCGAAGAAGTATCCGAACGTGAACGTCGTGGCGGTTCAGGCGGGCCCGTTCACGCCGACAGCCTGGTATCAGATCGCACGCCAGCAGCTGACGGCGCACCCGGATATCGACATGATCTCGACGAACTGGGATGACTCCGTCGTCGGCGTCATCCGAGCGGTCAAGCAGGCCGGCAAGACGCCTGGCAAAGACGTCAAGATCTTCAGCGTCGGCGGCAACTCGCTCGGGATCAGACTCATCAAGACCGGTCAGATCGAGGCGACGAACATCGTCACGCCTTACCACGACGGCCTCTACGCCATGCATCAGGTCTTCCGCTTCCTGATCACCGGCAAGCGCTCTGTCGGCTCGCTCTGGCCCGGAAACGCGCCGTTCATCACCGACACCGTCGGGACCCGTGTCCTGACAAAGAAAAACGTCGACAAGTGGAAGCCCGAGTACTAGAGCGAACGGCGGAACGGTAGAGCGATTGTGACTCAGCACGAGGCGGCGGAGGGAGGAGAGCGCCCTCCCCCCGCCGTTCGTGCCCTCGGCATCGTCAAGGCGTTCGCAGGGGTGCGGGCGCTTCGCGGGGTCGATTTCGAGATCGAAGTCGGTGAGATCCACGGACTCGTCGGCGAAAACGGGGCGGGCAAGTCCACCTTGGCAAAGATCGTCAGCGGCGCCTACCGGGCGGACGCGGGGACGCTCTGGGCAAACGGGCGCGACCTCGGCGGAGGCAATCCGCGCGAGCACGCAGAAGCCGGGATCGCGATGGTCTACCAGGAACCGAAGCTCGTCCCGGGTCTGAGCGCAGCGGAGAACGTCTTCCTCGGCAAGACGCCACGCCGCGGTCCGTTCGTCGCGCGGCGCGAGGCGAGCAGACGGCTGGGGGAAATCGCTAGCACGGTCGGGATCGAGGTCGACGCGAGGACCAAAGCAGGTGACCTCACGCTCGCGAAGCAACGCATGCTGGACGTCCTCCGCGCCCTCGACTCGGGCGCCGACATTCTGATCATGGACGAGCCGAGTGCAGCGCTCGGGCCGGTCGAACGCGACAGCCTCTACCGGACGATCGAGAAGCTGCGCGATGGGTACGTGACCATCCTCTATATCTCGCATGACCTCGATGAGGTCGTGCGATTGTCCGACCGGATCACGGTCATGCGCGACGGCTCGCTCGTCGCGACGAAGCCCACAGCCGAGTGGACCCCGCGCGCTCTCGTCGAAGCGATGCTGGGCCGTGACTTCGTCGTTCCCACGCGGCACAAGGCAGACCAGCAGGAGGGCGACGAGATCCTGCGCGTGGAGGGACTGACCGTCCCAGGGGCTCTCGAGCATGTCGACCTGTCCCTGCGCAAGGGCGAGGTGCTCGGCATCGCGGGGCTCGTCGGCTCAGGCCGATCGACGCTACTGCGCGCGCTCGCCGGCGGCGAGCCGAAGGCCGCGGGCAACCTCTTCCTGGAGGGCGAGCCGGCTGCCTGGCCGGTGTCAGTCAGCACCGCCCTGCGCTACGGCATCGCCTTCTCGCCCGAGGACCGGCGGCGATACGGGCTCGTCCTTGGCCTCAACGGCGCCGTCAACGTGTCCCTGACGAACATGCAGGCCGTCACAGCCGCGACGTTCATCCAATGGCGCAAGCTCTTCAAGTACGCGAAGCAGCTCGTCGCGCCACTAGGGCTCGATCCGACCCGGCTCAGGTTGAGCGCAGCGTCCCTCTCGGGCGGCAACCAGCAGAAGCTCGTATTGGGAAGGGCGCTCGGCGCGGAGCCGCGAATCCTGCTCCTCGACGAAGCGACGGCTGGGATCGACGTCGGCGCCAAGGCCGAAATCTTCGGAATCATCGACCGCCTCGCCGCGGACGGGCTCTCGATCGTGTTCGCGTCCTCAGAGCTGGAAGAAGTGGTTGAGATCTGCGACCGAATCCTGGTTCTCGGGCGCGGCCGCTCCCTGGACGTTCTGCAAGGCGAGCATTGCACCGTCCGCCACATCCTGGAGGTCGCGTTCGGGGTGGAAGAGGAACCGGCGGCATGAAGAATCGGCGCTCCTCTGGGGCGGAAGCCTCGCAGTCACCCGGACTTGGCGCGTTTCGCTCCACGAAGAGGTTGCGAGCCGGCGGGATCGAGCTTGCCAGGACGTACGGGATCGTCCTCGGTCTCGTCGTCCTCGTCGCGGCGGTTGCTTCGCAAAACGACGTCTTCATCAGCCGTGTCAACCTGCTCAACATCTCGAGCCAGTGGGCTCCCGCCGGAGTGATGGCCGCGGGGCTCACGTTCGTGTTGATCGCAGGCGGGATCGACCTCTCGATCGCGGCGAACTTCAACCTCTGCGCGGTGATCGCCGCATCGATCGGTCAGCACCACGACCCCGGGCTGGCGTTCCTGGCCGCGCTCGGCCTCGGCACGGGAATTGGCTTCATCAACGCCTTGATCGTGACGGTCACGCGTATCGACTCGTTCATCGCGACGCTCGGCGTCTCTTTCGCTCTGACGAGCATTTCGCAGATCCTGACCGGCAACCAGGCGTACTACGTCGAGCGCGAAGACTTCCTCAGCCTCGGTGCCGGCACGTGGCACACGATCCCCTATGCGGGGATGGTTTTGTTCGGGACGTTTCTCCTGCTCGGCCTCGTCCTCGGCCGCGGCGCCTACGGCCAGAAGATCTACGCCATCGGCGGGAACCGGGAGGCGAGCCGCCTCGCCGGACTTCGTGTCCAGGTTCTGTACGGCAGCACGTTCGTGCTCGTCGGCTTCTGCTCCGGGCTCGCCGGAATCCTCTCCGCCTCTCAGCTCGGCTCGGCCCAGTACAACATCGACCCTGGGATCCTCTTCGACGTCGTGACCATGGTCGTGCTCGGCGGTACGTCCTTGCTAGGGGGATACGGCGCGATGTGGCGGACGGTCGTCGGGTGGGCGTTCATCGCCGCGATCGGCAACTCGTTCAACATCCTCAACATCAACTCGAACTACCAGAACCTGGTCAAAGGCCTGGTTCTCATCGGAGCGCTGGCGATCGACGCATACGTGAGACGACTCGCCCGCCCCGGCGCCACCTGACCTGGCGACGTCACGGCATGAAGGCCGCGACCTGGTCGATCCGCGAGAGTAGCCGCCGGTAAGCGATTCCGGACGCGTCGGGCACCTTCAGGTGAAGCTCCTCTCTGAGGTCGGTCGGGATCTCCTCCGGCCGCTGGCTTTCAACGATCTTCCGGTCCTGCTCCATGATCGTGTCCGTGAAGTCCTTCCAGGTCTTGTCATCCTCGTCGACCCGGTGATTGCGCACGATGAAGACGTACATGTGCGTCACTTTGGGGGTGGTCGGCGCCGAGACGAGCGAGATCAGCGTCACCTCGCCGTTCGGAACCGTCTTCGTGAGGTGAATCGTGAACGGCGTGTACAGGTGGTACTCCCAGCGCGTCAGCTGCCCGGGGCCGCTGTAGAGCTCGTTCGGCTCCTCCTGCTCGTAGAAGTAGTAGAGGCCGTAGTCTGTCTCGACAACGTCGATCTCGCCCATCACGGTCTTGTCGCGGGTGCCGAGCAGGCCCTCGTGCACGAACGGAAAGTGCGAGACGTCCATGAAATTCTCGACGCTGCGGCCCGCAGAGGAAAGCCAGACGTAGGTCGACGAGAGGAAGCCGCGGAAGCTCGGGTCGTCCCATTCGCCCTTCGGAAAGGCCGGAATCGGCGCGGCCGGCTCGCCCATCGCGACCCAGACGAGCCCGTAGCGCTCCTCGGCGCGGTAGGCGATCGCGCGCGCCTTGCGCGGGATCGTCGAGCCCTCGGGCAGCGAAGGGATCTTCACGCAGGCGCCCGAGGCGTCGTACTGCCAGCCGTGGTAGGCGCACGTGATCCGGCCGTCGGTGACCCAGCCGAGCGAGAGCGCCGTGCCTCGGTGGATACAGAGGTCCTTGAAGGCCGAGACGCCTTCGTCCGTGCGGAAGGCGCAGATCTTCTCGCTCAGAAGCTCGAACTGCTTCGGCTGCTCGGTGACGTCCTCCGAGCGTGCGATCGGATGCCAGTGGTTCGCGAGCGTCACTCGTCCGGCCCGCTTCTCCTGCCGTGCCCGAGATGCCGCCGTCGTGCTCATGTGGCTCCTTCCGTCCAGAGTCCGTTTCTGAAGTTCCCGCGGAGACGGTAGGCTGCGTGCTGGAGCAGCCGCCGTCGCGGAACGCGCCAGCAGCGCAGCGAATGGTGATCCTCGTGCATCAGACAGATGTTGCAGGAGACGCAGTCGACTCGTCCATGCCAGCCTGACTCGAGCTTGCGGACGAGCTCGGGCTGGCGGATCAGCGGCCGCGCCATCGCGACGAAGTCGGCGTCGCCGCGCTCGAGGATCGCTTCCATGGTCTCGGTCCTGCGCAGGCCGCCGACGAGGACGATCTTCGTGTCGACGGCGGCGCGGACGCGTCGAGCATACGGGAGGAAGTAGGCCTCCCTCCCCGGCCGCTTGAAGACCCGGTGGAGAAGGAGATCCTCGATCGCGCGGCGTGAGTCGACGGCGACGTACGGGACGATCGAGGCGCGCTCGTAGTCGGACATCAGGTTCGACGAGACCTCGATCGCATCGAGCCCCGCCTCGACGAACAGGCGCAGGCCCTCGACGGCGTCATCGGGAGTGAGGCCGCCCGGCTCGTCGACGACGTCCTCCAAGCCAACCTTCATCGACAGGCCGAGCTCTCGCGGGAGCGCCTCCCGCACCGCCCGCACGACCGCGAGTGCGAACGCGTCGCGGCGCTCCTGGGAACCGCCCCAGTCGTCGTCGCGGCGGTTGGTCAGCGGCGAGCGAAACTCGCTGATCAGATAGCCGTTCGCACCGTGGATGTGCACGCCGTCGAAGCCCGCGTCGGCCGCGCGGCGGCTGGCCGACGCGAAGGCGCCGATCGCTTCCTCGATCTCCTCCGGCGAGCCTTCTCGCACGGTTCGGCCCGTCATCACGTTCGGGATCGGCGAGGGCGCGAGCGGTTCGTTGTCGGTCACGATCGACTGGCTGCCGGCGTGAGCGATCTGGGCGAAGATCTTGCCGCCGTGACGGTGGACGGCGTCCGTAAGCCGGCGCAGGCCCGGGATCAGGTCGTCGCGGTCGATGCCGGTCTGGAGTCGCTCGTAGCGCCCGCGCGGGTGGCAGAAGATGTGGCCGGTCACAATCAGGCCGACACCGCCGCGCGCGAGCCGCTCGTGAAGAGCGATCAGCGTGTCCGTGACTTCGCCGACCGGGCCGCCGGCCGATTCCGAGGTCCCTGAGCGAACGATGCGGTTTCGGGTCTCGACAGGCCCCAGCTGTCCGGGCTCGAGCAGGATCATCGGCGCGCTTTGATCGTACGACCGGCGGCGAGACCTGAGAGCTTTGCGTTTCCCGTAGGCGACCGATACTTTGAGTCGCGTGGCAGTTGACGATCAATGGTGGAACCGGCCGGCGATCTCGACGCGCAAGCTGCCGCGCGAACCTCGCTCCTGAGCCCCATTTTTGGTCAGGACGCGCGGGCCAAATGCTCGCTGCAAAGAGCCGATTCCTATGCTTGACTCGTGGCGCTCAAGCTCGAGAACGAGTTCGTCGTCGCGGCCCCGATCGAGTCGACCTGGCGCACGCTGCTCGACCTCGAGCGCGTCGCCGGCTGTCTCCCCGGCGCGAGGATCGAGCCGGCTGAGGAACCCGGCAGCTACAACGGGGCGATGCGCGTCAAGCTCGGGCCGATGACGATGGAGTACAAGGGCACGGCGCGTCTCGAGAGCGTGGACGAGAGTGCCCACACTGCGGTCTTTGCGGTTCAAGGGAAAGAGACGCGCGGTCAGGGCTCGGCCCGCGCCACGATCCGGAACCAGCTCGTCGACTCCGGCGGTTCCACGCAGGTTCTCGTCGAGACCGAGCTGAGCATCACCGGCCGTCCGGCGCAGTTCGGACGCGGGATCATGCAGGACGTTGCCACCTCGATGCTCGGTGACTTCGCGAAGTGCCTGTCGGAGCTGATGACGGCGAACGAGCCAAAGCCGGCAGAGCACCCGCTCGAGTCCGAGGCGCTCTCGGTCGGCGGTCTCGTCGGGCGCGCCCTCTTCGGGCGCGTAAAGGCACTCTTCTCGCGGCTGCTCGGCCGACGCTGAGCGTGGAGAACGGCGCTATCGGTTCGTCGCCTCTGCGCAAGGAGGACGGGCCGCTGCTGAGGGGAACCGCCCGCTTCGTCGACGACGTCTCCCGGCCGGGGACGCTACACGCGTACATCGTCCGGAGCCCGCTCGCCCACGCCCGAATCCTCTCGACGGACGTCTCTGCCGCCGAGGCGGGTCCCGGCGTGCATGCCGTCGTCACGGCCGCGGACCTGCCCCCAACGCTTCAGCCGATCCCGATGCGGATGTTCGTGGACGGGCCACTCAACGACTACCTCCAATATCCCCTCGCCCGGGAGGTCGTGCGCTATTCAGGTGAGCCCGTTGCAGTGGTCCTCGCCGATTCCCGGTACACCGCCGAAGACGGTGCCGAGCTCGTCGAGGTGGAGTACGAGCCGCTGTCGATCGTGCTGCAGCCGGACGATGCGCTCGAGCCCGAAGCTCCGCTCGTTCACGACGGAACCGTTTCGAATCGCGCGGGCGGCTTCACGATCGAATGGGGCGAGATCGAGCAAGCGTTCGACAGCGCAGCGCTCGTCGTCGAGGAGCGCATCGAGGTCGGCCGGCACGCCGCCGTGCCTCTCGAGACGCGAGGACTGCTGGCCGAGGTCGACCTCAACGGTGTTCTGACGGTCTTCGGAGCGGCCAAGATTCCCCACGTCAACCGCGGGATCCTGGCGCGGCTGCTCGACTGGCCCGAGGAGCGCGTCCGGCTTGTCGAGCTCCACGTCGGCGGCGGCTTCGGCGCCCGGGGCGAGTTCTACCCGGAGGACTTCCTCATCCCCTTCTGCGCGATCCGGCTCGGCCGGGCCGTCGCCTGGACGGAGGACCGGGAGGAGCACCTGCGCGCCTGTAACCACTCACGCGAGCAGGTGCACGAGGTCGCGTTCGCGCTCGACGCCGACGGCCGTTTCCTCGCCTTGCGCGACCGTTTCCTCAACAACACAGGCGCCTACATCCGCACACACGGGCTCGTCGTGCCCGGCATGACGGCCGCGCTCCTTCCCGGCCCGTACCGCTGGCCCGCGTACCGCTGCGAGGTCAACCAGGTCGTGACGAACAAGACTCCGGCCGGGACTTACCGCGCACCCGGCCGCTACGAGGCCAACTTCGTCCGCGAGCGGATGATCGACATCGCTGCGCATCGGCTCGGCATCGACCCGATCGAGCTTCGCCTCCTGAACCTCGTGGGCGCTGGGGAGATGCCGTACGCGACCGGCACCCACACGGACGGTCACCCCGTCGTCTACGACAGCGGCGACTACGAGCGGCTCCTCGGGCTCACGCTCGAGCGGTTCGACCGTGCCTCCTGGAGACGGTGGTGCGCAGACGCAGAGGCGCCGAGGCGACGCGGCGTAGGCGTCGCGCTGTTCGTTGAGAAGAGCGGGATCGCGCGCTGGGACTATGCACGCGTGGAGATCACGAACAGCGGAGGCGCGCAGGTCTACTCGGGCGCGGCGTCGCTCGGGCAAGGGCTCGAGACGGTGCTTGCGCAGATCTGCGCTGAGGGCCTCGGCGTGGACTACGGCCGGGTTTCCGTGCTCCACGGCGACACCGCTGTCATCCCAGCCGGCATGGGCGCCTTCGGCAGTCGTGCAACGACCCTCGGAGGCAGCGCCGTCCTGCGTTCCTCGGAGCGCCTGCGGGAGCGGATTCTCAAGCTCGCCTCGGAGCAGCTCGAGATCGCCGCGGCGGATCTTGAGCTGAGCGGCGATCGGGTCTTCGCCCGCGGGGCCGAGGCCCGCTCGATTACGCTCGCCGAACTGCACGAGCTGGCGCAGCCGGCGCGAGTGCTCCCGACCGGGGGCGCCCCATTCCTTTCCGAGGAGGCGTACTTTCTCTCCGAGGACATGACGTTCCCGTACGGCGTGCATTGTGCGGCTGTGGAGATCGACACCGAGACGGGCGGCGTCGAGGTCGTCGGATACACGGTCGGCTACGACGTCGGACGGGCGATCAACCCCGTGCTGGTCGAGGGCCAGATCGTCGGCGGCGCGGCGCAGGGCATCGGCGGCGCGCTCCTCGAGGAGCTCGTCTACGACGAGGAGGGCCAGCTCGCCGCCGGGTCGTTCATGGACTATCTGTTGCCCACCGCCGGCGAAGCGCCGCCCGTGGATGTCCTGATCACGGAGGACGCACCGACGCCACGCAACCCACTCGGCGCCAAGGGCGCCGGCGAGGGGGGAACCGCCGCCGCGGGGGCCGCGATCGCCAACGCCGTCGCCGATGCGCTCGGCGCCGAGCCGAACCGTCTGCCGCTGACTCCCGAGCGCGTCGTCCAGCTCGCCCGGACAGGAGAACGATGAAGCCGCCGCCCTTCGAGTACGACGACCCCAGCAGCGTTGAGGAGACTCTTGGGCTCCTAGCCGAGCACGGGGACGCAGCGAAGGTGCTGGCGGGTGGTCAGAGCCTCGTGCCGCTCCTCAATTTTCGGCTCGCGCGCCCCGACCGCCTCGTCGACATCAACAAGGTGACGGAGCTCGACTACCTAACGCTCGAGAACGGCTCGCTGCGCATCGGCGCGCTTGTCCGCCAGTCGAGGCTCGAGCGCTCCGAGGATGCGGCGCGTGCCGTCCCGCTCCTCCGCGAGGCGGTGCGTTTCGTGGGGCACGTTCAGATCCGCAACCGAGGCACCGTCGGCGGCTCGGTCGCCCACGCTGACCCGGCGGCCGAGCTGCCGGTCGCGCTGGCTGCTCTGGGCGCGCGCTTCCGCGTACGCTCGGCGCGCGGCGAACGCACCCTCGCCGCCGAAGAGATGTTCGTGACGCACCTGAC
>Ga0137375_10002855_pt1 | contig 20372 bp, 16 predicted proteins | sample SagtaG_24_FD_104936 | JGI IMG/M metagenome (GOLD analysis project Ga0137375, IMG submission 104936) | Vadose zone soil microbial communities from Sagehorn Ranch, Mendocino, California, USA - Sage1_R_113_16 metaG | ecosystem: Environmental > Terrestrial > Soil > Vadose zone | place: USA...
CTTCGCGACCCGCGGCTGCACGCCGGCGACCATGGCGAGCACGCCGCACCGCCGGCCGGGCCGGGCAAGGCGCACGCGTAGTTGACCTTGAAAGAACGCAGGGCGCTGAGTACAGCGTATCGCATACTCGCTCCGTGTTCGACGAAGGACGGAGGACGGAGGACGGCATCATTCGTCCTCCGTCGCTTACCCTGAGCCGTGTCGAAGGGTCGGTCTTTCGTCTTCCGTCTCCCGTCCAGAAAAGCGGCATGATCCCATCCGTCAGCAATAGATCGATCGCACGGCCCGAGTAAGCCTTTACTAAGCGCAGCGCCTCGCCACCCTCGCTCGCCTCCAGCACCGTGTAGCCGAGATTGCCCAGCACCCGCGCGACCAAGGCGCACCCCCCCGGCGCATCCTCGACCAGCAGCACGATCTCAGTTCCGCGCGGCAGGGCGTCGACCCTGCCCTCGACCGTGGCAGATAGATTTGATCGCGGTTCCGCCGCCCGGCTCGCTATACAGCTCGGGCGATGCCAGCGTCACAAGCTCGATATCTTCGCCGATCAAGCGGCCCAACAGTTGATACGGGCCGCTCAGCAGCTCGTTCGGGCTGAAGATGCGCGGCTCGATCCGCTGCTGGCGCGCGAAGGCCAGCAGCTGGCGCGTGAGCTGAGCAGCCCAGGTAGCCGCATGATCGATCTCCTGGAGGTCGGCGCGCTCCTGAGCCTCGGCGGGCAGCGCGTCGAGCGCCAGTTCAGCATATCCAATGATCGCGGTCAACAGGTTAACGTCACGCGGTACGCTGCTTGCTATCTGCATAGCGAGGATATAGGGGAGGTGGGTATGTCAGCTGTGCCAGCGTATTCACGTAGTCGCATCCATCTGGATCGACACTGGATTGAGGTAGGTTTATGGGTAGCAATGGGGCTAGGGTTGGCGCTGTGCTACATTGGACAGACACTAACGATGATGGGCGGCGGCCTGCTGCTACTCGGCGGGCTGGCGCTGTTGCGGCCCGATCTGGCGCTGCTGCTGGTTCCGCTGACAGCCCCACTATTTCTGACTCCGCTGGTGGTTCCCACTAGCGGGCGACATATCGCACTGCCGCCGCATGAGCTGGCGCTGCTGGTGAGCGCGGCGGCGGCGCTGTGCAACATCCTAGTACACGTCGGCAGAAGGTGCTTTCCGGTTCCGACGATGGACGATGGACGGTGGACGATGGTGCGATTGTCGATCGTCCATCGTCCATCGTCACCAGAACCGGCAACGTATATCCGCCGAGCTGTACTAGCGAAAAGCGTTGGCTACCTGAAAAGCGCTTCGGCAGGGCTGCATCGCGGGCTGACCAGGCTCAGCCAAGCGGCAACCGGCCATGCGCCGGAAACGTTGCTGCTAATCGCCGGTGTGGCTGGAATATGCGTGGTCGTGCCCGAGCCAGGGGCGCGCGGTGATGCGCTACGCGCGTTCCGCTGGTTTATTGCCGAGCCGCTGATCTTCGTGGCGCTGATTCGGTCACACGCGCTTTGGCCGCCGGCTGGAGCGCACGCAGGCACGCTGGTACAGGCGCGGCGATTGCTGAATGTGTTCGTGATCGGCGGCGCGGTGGTGGCGCTGCTGGGGCTATTCCAGTTCGCAGGCTACCTGCTGCACGCGCAGATAGCACCGGCTTCGTTCGCGGCTGGCGGTGGCTTGATAGGCCGCATACAGCGCGTGACGTCGGTCTACGGCAACCCGAACAATCTGGCGCTGTACATCGGGCGCGTGTGGCCGCTGGCGGCGGCATTAGCCCTGGCAGCGCGGGAAGAACGCGCGCGGCGCTGGCTGGCGCGTGGCTACTGGCTATGCGTGCTGCTGTGCCTGAGCGCGCTGCTGATCTCACTTTCACGTGGGGCATGGCTCGGCGCAGGCGCCGCGCTGATCGTGCTGATGTTGCCGGCCGCGCGGAGACGGTTTGGCGGGCGGCGCTGGCCGGGCGCGCTGATCGCCGGCGCGATCGCGATCGCTGTCGGCATGTTGATCTTCACGCTGCGTGGCGGGCCGCTGGGCGGCAGCGCCGATGTGCGCATCCTGTTTTGGCAGGAGTCGATCAAGCTGCTGGAGCTCCGGCCGCTCGGGGTGGGACTCGACCAATTTTTCTACTACCACTACCCCGCGTATGGGCGCAGCCTGATCGATCCAGTGCTGGCCAATACCCAGGAGCGCTACGCCCGGCAGCCACATAATCTGGTGTTCGAAATCTGGTTCAACCTGGGGCCGCTGGGCGTGATAGCGGTCGGCTGGCTGCTGGCACGCTGCCTGCGCCGCGCACGCGGCACGCCGCACTTCCCACAATCAGCGGCGGCCGGGCTGCTGGCGCGCGGTGTGATCGCCACGCTGGCCGCCGCGCTGGTGCATGGCCTGGTCGACAGCTTCTACTTCTGGCCGGATATTGCGATTGCGCTCTGGCTGGTGGTCGGGGTAAGCGAGCTGATTGAGCAGCATAACCGCACATCCGCGCGCTAATCAGGGTATAATCGCACAATGACGCACTTCACGCCCAATCAACTGGCCTTCCTGCACGCCCAGCGCGCTGGACGGCTTGCCACCGCCACCAGCGACGGTGCGCCGCACGTCATCCCGGTGTGCTACGCCTACGATGGCGTAAGCCTCTATATCGCGCTGGATGCCAAGCCCAAGCGCGTAGCGCCCGAGCGACTTCGGCGCATCCGCAACATCCTAGAAAACCCGCGGGTGGCGCTGGTGATCGACCGCTATAGCGACGATTGGAGCGAGCTGGCCTACCTGCTCATTCAGGGCACAGCCGCCCTGGTACCCCCTGGCGAGCCCGAGCACAGCCGCGCGGTGGCGCTGCTGCGCGAGCGTTATGTCCAATATCTGGCGATGCCGATCGAGCAGCAGCCGGTGATCGCGATTCGGCCGGTGGCGGTGGTGGAATGGCCCAATCCTAGCACCCCGGCCTTGCCCCAACCTTGACAGCCACCGCAGCCTACGCTATACTCGGCTTCGCCCTGTTTAACGCATGTTTAATCGATTGAGCAGCGCTGCTCCGCTAGGGATTGGCGCCTATTCACCAGCCGGCGTGCAGATGCTTTCCTACGGGCGTCGGCGCGAGCCGGTGGCTCGTTTTTGTTTCTTCTCCCCCCGACCGGCCGCCGAAGATGCTGGCACGTCAGGCAAAATTGTTATTTTGCGTGAAAGGAGGTCAGCGCCCACATCTTCGCTGTGAGATCCGTCACTTTAATTTCTGTATCAGATAGTAGCATGCCGATTGCTAAGGAGAGACACATGCGAGCCACGTCATTCTGGCGCTGGTCCAGCCTCATGCTGGTGCTGACGGTGCTGCTGAGCGCCTGCGGCGGCACGACTGCCGAGGCACCTACGGCTGCGGCAGCACCCACGGCCGCACCCGCCGCCGAAGCGCCCACCGCTGCGCCCGCCGAAGCACCAACCGCCGCCGCTGAGGCCGCGACGGCCGCGCCCGCCCCAACTGCCGCTGCTGCGGCCGAGGGAAGCTTTCAGATTCCCGCCGTCGAGGACGGCAAGTTCAATGTCGCGATGATCCTGCTTGGACCTCACGACGACGGCGGCTGGTCGCAGGCGCACTACGAGGGCTTGCAGTACGTCGAGAAGAACGTGCCGAATGTTCACACCGCGTATATCGAGAACGTGCCGGAGGGCGCCGACTCGGAGCAGGTGATCCGCAGCCTGGCGCGCAAGGGCTTCAAGCTGATCTTCACTACCTCGTTCGGCTATATGGATCCAACCGCTGCCGTGGCCGAGGAGTTCCCCGATATCACGTTTATACATATCAGCGGCTTCAAGACCAATAACTCGAACTTCGGCAACCTGTTCGGCGCGATGGAGAGCATGAAGTACCTGGCCGGCATGCTCGCCGGCGCGCGCGCCAAGAAGGATGGCAACCCCAAGCTCGGCTACATGGCCACCTTCCCAATCCCCGAGGAGCTACGCCTGGGCAACGCCTTCGCGCTGGGCATGCGCAAGAGCTGCCCGGAGTGTACGCTGGATGTGCGCTGGATCAACACCTGGCACGACCCGGTCAAGGAGAAAGAGGGCGCGGCCTCGCTGTTCGACGCCGGCGCCCAGGTGGTCTTCACCGGCGCCGACACGCCGGCATCGGCCGATGTGGCGCAGCAGAAGGGCAAGTGGGGGATCACCTACGACTGGGCCGGCGGCTGCAAAGTCGAGCGCTGCCTGACCGCGCCCTACTGGAACTGGGGCCCGATCTATGCCAAGATCGCCACTGCGGTGAAGGACGGCAGCTACAAGGCCGGCTACGATTACTTCGACGCCGATACCGGCGGCCTGGGACTGTATGGCTTCATGGAAGGCCAGACGCCGACCAAGGGCGTGAGCGACCTGCCGCCCGAGGTGCTCCAGCAGGTCAAGGACACGCTGGCCAAGATGCAGAAGGGCGAGTTCACGCGCTTCGATGTCTTCGCCGGACCGATCAAGGACAACACTGGCAAGGAGATCGTCCCGGCCGGCGCGAAGCTGGAGCAGGCCGACCTGGATCAGTTCGATCCCAAATCGGGCTGCAAGTACTGCATGCACTGGTGGGCTGAGGGTATCACGGCTGAGCTGCCGGCGATCCAGTAGCTAGCTAGGGGATAGAGGATAGGGGTTAAGGGTTAAGAGCGCAGAGATCATTGTTCACAATCTGTTCAATGATTCTAACCCCTAACCCTTAACCCTTAACCCTTATAAAGATATGACAGACACCCCCAACGTGGTCAGCATGCGCGGGATCGTCAAACGCTTCCCCGGCGTTCTGGCGAACGATCACACCGACTTCGGCCTGCGGCGTGGCGAGATTCACGCGCTACTGGGCGAGAACGGGGCCGGCAAAAGCACGCTGATGAACATTCTGGCCGGGCTCTACCGGCCGGACGCCGGCACGATCCTGGTTCACGATCAGCCAGCTGTGTTCGCCTCGCCGCGCCAGGCGATCCAGGCCGGCATTGGCATGATCCACCAGCATTTCATGCTGGTGGCATCGCAATCGGTGACGGAAAACGTGCTGCTAGGCATGGATCGCCCGCGCTTCCGGCTAAACCTGGCGCAGTACGAGCGTGCGATCGGCGAGCTAGGCGAGCGCTACGGCCTACCAGTCGACCCGCGCGCTAAGATCTGGCAGCTCTCGGTTGGCGAGCAGCAGCGGGTCGAAATTCTCAAGATGCTGTATCGCGGCGCCGATGTGCTGATTTTGGATGAGCCGACCGCTGTGCTGGGGCCGCAAGAGGCCGAGGGCCTGTTCGCCGTCCTGCGCGATATGGCTGCCGGCGGCAAGTCGATCATCTTCATCAGCCATAAGCTCCAGGAAGTGATGGCGCTGGCCGACCGGGTGACCGTGCTGCGGCGCGGCCGTGTGACTGCGGCCGACCTGCCGACCAGCCAGAGCAGCCCGGCCGAGCTGGCACGGCTGATGGTCGGGCGCGAGGTGTTGTTCTTTGTCGATAAAGAACCGCAGGAAGCCGGCGCGGTGGTGCTGGATATCGCCGAGGTGCGCGCCGAGAACGACCGCGGGCTGCCGGCGCTGCGCGATATCTCGCTACAGGTGCGCGCGGGCGAGATCGTGGGGATCGCCGGGGTGGCCGGCAACGGCCAGCGTGAGCTGGCTGAAGTGATCACCGGGCTGCGCCGCGCGGTAAGCGGACAGGTGGCGCTGAACGGCGAGACGATCAGCAATCAGCCGGCGCGTAAGGCCATCCGCCAGGGCGTAGCGCACGTGCCCGAGGATCGCACGCATGTGGGCAGCGCGCCAAGCCTGAGCATCACCGATAACCTGATCATGAAGCAGTACAGCCAGGCGCCGATTGGCCGCGGCCCCTGGCTGGATGCGGCTGCGGCCAGCGTGTTCGCGAATCAGCTGAAGGAAACCTACCAGATCCGCGCGCCTTCAGTGGATATCCAGGCGCGCCTACTCTCGGGCGGCAATCTCCAGCGGCTGATCCTGGCGCGCGAGATTACCGCACAGCCGAAGTGCATGGTGGCCATGCAGCCAACCCAGGGGCTGGATGTCGGCGCGATCGAGACAGTCCATCGACTGCTGCTGGAGCAGCGCGCGCAAGGGGTAGCCATCCTCTTAATCTCGGAAGAGCTGGATGAGCTGCTGGCCCTGAGCGATCGAATCGCCGTGATCTACGAAGGCGAGATCGTCGGCGAAGTGAACGATGGCGATGTCGAGCGGATCGGGCTGCTGATGACCGGGTCGGCGGAGCAGGCCGAAACGCCGTGAATCGTCGTTGAAATCCATCGCAATCCATTGTTGTTCATCGTAGGGGCGTTCAATTGAACGCCCCTACGATGAAACATTGTAAAACAGTGGATGCGACGCTGAAACCTTGTAGCCTTTGCCGTAACTGCGAAATACTATGACACTGAAGACTCGTACCTTTGCCAACAATTTCTTCCCATTCAAGCTAAGCATCGAGCCGCGCGAGCAGATCCCACGCTGGCTGCCGGCGGCGATCTCGTTCGGCGCGGTGGTGCTGGCGCTGATCATTGGCGCAGTCGTTCTGGCGCTGGCGGGCGGCAACCCGCTGGCGGCCTACGCCCAGATCGCGCGCTCATCATTCGGCGGGATCGACGTTTTTTCGGATACGCTGGTAAAGGCCACGCCGCTGATCCTGGTCGGCCTGGCGTGTACGCTGGCGTTCCGCATGCGGCTGTGGAACATCGGCGCCGAGGGGCAATTCTTCATGGGCGCGTGGGGCGCCAGCGCGGTGGTGCTGCTGCCGCTGATCTCGGCCCAGACATCGCGCTGGGTTGCCATCCCGCTGATGATCCTGGCGGGCATGGCCGCCGGCGCGCTATGGGGCTTCATCCCCGGCGTCCTCAAGGCGCGCTACAGCGTGAACGAGATCATCTCAACGCTGATGCTCAACTACATCGCGATCGCCTGGAATGACTTCTTTATCTTCGGTGTCTGGAGCGAGGGCGGCTTTCAGCAGAGCGCCGCGTTCCCCAAGAGCGCCTGGCTGCCGCGACTGACCGACTACGCCCGCCTGGTGCGCGGCTTCAGCGGCCTGACGCTGCACCTGGGCCTGCTGTTCGCGCTGATCGCGACCGTGGTGGTCTGGCTCATTCTGAACCGCAGCCGCTGGGGCTACGAGATCCGGCTGATCGGCGACAACAAGCGCGCGGCCGAGTACGCCGGGGTGCCGATCAAACGCCAGATCGTGCTGGTGATGATGCTCTCGGGCGCGCTGGCCGGCCTGGCGGGCATGTCGGAGATCAGCGGCGTCGTTCACCGCCTGCAAGGGCAGATCTCGCCCGGCTATGGATTCACCGGCATCATCGTGGCGTGGCTGGCCAAGCTGAACCCGTTCGCGGTCATCCTGGTGGCGATCCTGTTCGGCGCGCTCATTCTGGCCGGGCGTGAGATCCAGCCATCCGGCATCCCGAAGCTGATCCAGGGCATTGTGCTGATGTGCCTGATCGCCAGCGATTTTTTGCTGCGCTATCGCGTGCGCGTCACGAGGGGACAGGGGACAGGGAACAGGGGGTAGGGCTGAATCTATAACCGAATACTTCTGCCCTATGCCGTGTTCTCGGTTTTCTGTATCCTGTTCCCTGTATCCTGTTCCCTGTATCCTGTTCCCTATACCCTACAGGGGCTACTATGGATCCAATCATCGTCCTCCAGGCCGGCGTCGCCAGCGGCACGGTGCTACTGTTCGCAACGCTGGGCGAGATCTTTTCCGAGCGGGCTGGCGTGCTCAACCTGGGAGTCGAAGGCATGATGCTGTTCGGGGCGATGAGCGCCTATGGCGTCGCGGTTTTGAGCGGCAACCCCTGGCTGGCGGTCTTGGTGGCCATGCTCGCCGCCGGGCTGCTAAGCCAGCTGCACGCCTTTATCGTGATCACGCTCCAGTCCGATCAGGTGGTAAGCGGCCTGGCGTTGACGTTCGTCGGCACCGGCCTGAGCCTGGTGCTGGGCGAGGGCTTGAGCAAGGCCGGCGCGGGCGCGCTGCTGCCGGTGGCGTCGCTCCCGCTGCTGGATGCGATCCCGCTGCTCGGCCCGATCTTCTTCGCCAACCAGAGCGTACTGGTCTATCTGGGCTACCTGCTGGTGCCGCTGACCTGGTACTACATCTATCGCACCCGCGCCGGCATGAACTTGCGCGCGATCGGCGAGTACCCAGCCGCCGCCGACGCGTTGGGTGTCAATATCTACCGCCTGCGCTACTTCTATGTTTTCGTCGGCGGGATGCTGGCCGGCCTGGCCGGCGCGACAATCAGCCTGGCCGTCTCGCCGGGCTGGTTCAGCGAGCTGACCACCGGCGGACAGGGCTGGATCGCGGTCGGTCTGGTGATCTTCGCGCAGTGGGATCCGCTGCGAGCGGCCTTCGGCGCGTATGCGTTCGGCGCGCTGCGCCGGCTGATTCTGGATGTTCAAGGGCCAAAGGCGCTCTTTGGCATCGCGAATCCATTCTTCTTCAACCCCTACCTCGGCTTTTTTTTGCAAATGCTGCCGTACGCCTTCACCATCCTGATCCTGGTGCTCGGCTCACGTGAGGCCGCACGCAAGCGCCTGGGCGCGCCGGCCGCGCTGGGCACGCCGTATGTGCGCGGCGAGCGCGGCCTGTGAGCTGGGCGCAGGCAAATCTCGCGGCGCTCGCACAACGTCTCAATGGGCTGAAAGACCTGCCCGACGGCATTCTGCACGACGAGATCTCGCCGCTACATCATATTCGGATCATCAAAGATACCGGCCAGATTCAGTTCTACTTTGTCGACCCCAGCTCCGGCGTGCTCGATGGCCCAATGTCGCGGATCGAGATCGACCGGCCGCTGCGGCTGCTGGCCGGCTATACCCAGGCCGCTATGCTCACGCTGCTATGGAACGCGGCGCCTACGCGCGTATGCCTGCTGGGGCTGGCCGGCGGGCGGCTGGCGCTGCTGTTCTACCACTACTTAGCCACCACCCTGATCGACAACGTCGACATCGATCCGGCGGTCGTTCCGATCGCTCGTGCGTATTTCGGCATTACCTTCGATGAACGCCAGCGGATCGCCATCCAGGATGCGCGCGCGTTCCTGAGCGCAGAAGCATCACCCCTGTACGATATCATCGTCATGGATGCCTTCCGCGACGCCACCGACGAACTCAACCATTTGGCTACGAGGCAGTTCTATCAGGCATGCAAGCGGCGTCTCATGCCCGGCGGCGTGCTGTGTGTAAACATCCTTAAGTCCGATCGGCTGTTCTTCGAGAAGATCAAGACGGTTATGACAAGCTTCCGTCACATCCTGATCTCAGAGCATAAGCGCAGCCTGGTGCTGTTTGGCAACGACCGGCGTCAGCTAGCGCGCGACCAGATCGTAGCAAACGCCGCGTCGCTCCAGCGCCGGCACACCTTCGAGTTCCCGTTTGAGGAGCGCGCTGCCGCGCTACAATCCGCGCGTGCGATTGATGCATACAGCGGACAGGCACTGCGCGAAGTATGTGTGTTGGACGACGATTGAAACCATTCTATTCTCGAGTGATTCGCCGCCTTCTCAGCCAGCCGCCAAGCGCTAACAGCCCGGCGCTCAGCGCAATCAGCCATCCCGCAGGCGCATCCGGCGCCGCGGTGTTGGGCAGGCTGCGTGGCTGCGGCTGCGCTGCTCCACCCGCTGGCGCGGCACCAACAGATTGATCGACCGGTGGCGCCTGCCCGCCGGCCTCTGGCGCAGCGGCGGGGGTCGTACTCATGTCGGCCGGAGGCGATGGAATAGCCGTGGCCTGTGTTTCTGATAGCACAGTCTCGGTTGGCTGTTCGGCCGGCGTGGCCGTGGCAGTGCGGCGCGACGGCCGCCGGGTTGGCGGTGGCGGCGCGGGCGTGGCGGTTGGAGCAGAAGCTTCCTGTGTCGCGACCACTGTCGCCTGTACGGTCGGCGCGGCGGGCGGCGAAGGTTGCGGCGCCTGCGCCGGCCCGGTCGGCGAGGGCTGCGTGGGAGCGGAGGCCGACCAGGAAAGCTCGCTGGTTGCGCTGGCGGTTAAGCTACGGCTTTCGGCGAGCACTAGCCGCTGCGTCGGCGCGCCGCTGTCGAGGTGCGAAAAAACCGTTCCAGCGCCCAGGTGATAGGGTAGATCCACGCGTACTGTGGTCGCGCCTGCACCGGTGCCGGTCACCCAAAAATGAGCCAGCCCCTGTGCGTCGAGTGTTACCTGCTGCTGTTGGCCGCGGCCGGCCCCGGTCGCGTCCGTCAGCACGGCCGGGCCCGCGACAGAGACGGTCACAGCCTGCCCCGCGTCTTCGGCGCCGGCCTGCACGCTATAGGCCACAGTTTGTCCAGCGGCCGAGCTCGCGGTAGGTGGGGCGAGCGTAAGATCGGGCGCCTGGGTGCGTCGTGTTGGGCACGGCCCCAGTTTGGCCTCGTTCACCAGCGCAATCGTGCGAACGCGAATCTTGGCGTCCTCGATCGTCGCCGGGTCGACGCCATCCGAGAACACCCAGATCGCCAGCTGGCGCGCGGCCGCCTCGTCGGCGCTGTTCGCCGACGAGGCTGGGTACTTGTCGAGCAAATAGCGGATCTGGCAGCCATTGGGTAAGGCCAGCACTGAATCATCACTGCGATAGCGATCGCCAGCGCGCACACGCACCTGAATCTGAATGCAGAAGACCGGCACCTCCGGCCCATTGTCGAGCTTGAGTTTGAGCACACCGGCCCAATCGTTCTGCGGCGTGCCCTGATACTGAAAAGCGACATTGCGGCCGGTGCCCTTGCCCACAAACGTACCTGTCAGCGTCTGCGCCAGAGCCAGGCCTGGCGCGAGTAGGCCCAGCGCCACCAGCACACAAAGGATTCCATGCCAGGTATGGCGCAGCCGCCACACTGCACTCCTGCGATTGATTCTGCTCATGCCGCTGCTCTCTCTCCTAAACCTGACATCGCCGATTGCGTCAGTTCCTCGGCCCACGCGAGCGGTCGAGGGGAAAATATAGCAGCAAGATACATGCCAATGGACTTTATGGGAAATAGAGAGGGTTGGAGGGCTTCGCCCTCCAACCCTCCCAACTGCGTAGTACCTAGAAATAAAGGTCGCCTAGCCTGCTGTCGTGGTACCCAGCCACTCCTCGCGCAGCTCGCCGAAGCGGCCAGCGCGAATGCTGGCTCGCATCTGCCGCATCAGGTCGAGCAGAAATGCGACGTTGTGCAGGCTGACCAGCCGGATGCCCAGCAGCTCCTGCGCACGGAACAGGTGGTGGATGTAGGCGCGCGAGAAATGCCGGCAGGTGTAACAGCCGCAAGTCGGCTCCAGCGGCCCGAAATCCTCGCGCAGCGCCGCGTTCGAGACATTCAGCTTCCAGCGCCGCGCCGGGTCGCGCACCAGCGCCGCGCTGTGGCGCCCCAGCCGGGTCGGGCTGACGCAATCGAACATATCGATCCCACGCGCCACGCCTTCGATCAGATCGTCCACATCGCCAATGCCCAGCAGGTGGCGCGGCAGGTGGTCGGGCAGATGCGGCACGGTCATGTCGACCACCTCGTTGATCTGCTGCTTGTCCTTGCCGAGCGAGCCGCCGATGCACAGGCCATCGAACGGCAGCGCCGCGATGTACTCGGCGCTGGCCCGCCGCAGATCGGCGAACACACCGCCATGGACGATGCCGAATAGCGCCTGATCGGGGTTCGGCGCCTCAAACGACAGGCCACCCGCAGCCCGTCCTGAGCCTGTCGAAGGGCGCGTCTGCTGATGAAACGCCAGGCAGCGCGCGGCCCAGCGATGGGTGCGCTCCAGCGAGCGCGCGGTATAGTCGTAGCCGGCGCGAAACGGCGGCAGTTCGTCGAAGCACAGGATGATGTCGGCGCCGATACCTTTCTGAATCTCAATGCTGCGCTCGGGCGTGAACAGGTGCTTCGAGCCATTGATGTACGAACGGAAGATCACGCCCTCTTCCGTCACCTTGACCATGCCGGGCTTGAGCTGGGCCTGCTGGGTCGGCCGGCGACCCTTGACCTCGTCGGCGATTCCGCCGTAGATCAGGCTGAAGACCTGGAATCCGCCGCTATCGGTCAGAATCGGGCCATCCCAGCCCATGAAGGCGCGCAGCCCGCCCATGCGTGCGATCAGCTCGTGGCCAGGCTGAAGGTATAGGTGGTAGGTGTTGCCGAGAATGATCTGGGCGCCGTGATCGCGCAACTCGTCCGGTGTGAGCGCTTTGACCGTGCCGCGCGTGCCGACCGGCATAAACACCGGCGTCTCGATGGCGCCATGGGCGGTGGTGATCAGGCCGGAGCGGGCGCGCGTATTGGGATCGCGGGCGTGTATTTCGAAAGATAAGGGCATAAATTATGATCTTCTGGCACCTTTGCTTGTGGTTGCTCGTGCGGCGAAGCCGCACGAGCAACCACAAGCAATATATGTCTGGGGCGGGTTCCACCCACCCCCAGACCCCCACAAAACGGGCGTGCACCACCAATCAGCTCTGCTTAGGGTCGGATTGCATCCTCGCGCAGCAGCTCATCAAGTGTCGTCAGCAGCAGATCGGCATCGGCATCGCTAAAAGGCATCGGCGGGCGGATCTTGATCACATTATGATGCGGGCCATCGGTGCCAGCCAGGATGCCGCAATCGCGCAGCCGGTTGACCAGATAGGCAGCCGCATCCGGCGCTGGCGTGAGCATCGCCCGATCGCGCACCAGCTCGACACCCAGAAACAGCCCCGCACCGCGCGCATCGCCGACGATCGGGTGCTGGTCGATCAGCTCGCGCAGCCGGGCCAGCAGCCGGCTGCCGACGCGCAGCGCATGTTCTTGCAGCCGCTCGTCGCGCAGCACATCCAGCACCGCCAGGCCCGCCGCGCATGCCACCGGATTGCCACCAAAGGTGCTGAAGAATTCCATTCCGTTGTCGAACGCATCGGCGATCTCGGGCGTGGTGACCACCGCCGCGAGTGGGAAGCCATTGCCGATCGGCTTGCCCAGCACGACGATATCCGGGACCACGCCTTGAGTCTCGAAGCCCCAAAAGTGCGTGCCTAAGCGCCCGAATCCAACTTGCACTTCGTCGGCGATGCACAGCCCGCCTGCGGCGCGCACGTAGCGATAGGCTTCCGCCAGGTAGCCGGGCGGAAAAACGATCTGCCCGCCGACGCTCGGCAAGGTCTCGGCGATGTAGGCCGCCAATCCCTGATCTGCTTCCTGAAGCCGATCGACGATCGCGCCAACATGGCCGGCATATTTCATTCCAGCCGCTGGATCGGCGCGCTTGTATGAGCCGCGATAGTCGTCGGGGATAGGCGCGGTATGCACCCAGGGTTTCGGCCCGCTGCCGCCTGGCCCGTTGAACTTGTACGGGCTGATGTCAATCAGGCCGCCGGTATGGCCGTGATAGGCCGCATCCAGCACGATCAGATGCTCGTGGCCGGTGTACGTGCGCGCCAGCCGCAATGCCAGCTCATTCGCCTCGCTGGCTGAGTTGAGGATAAAGCAGACGCTCAGGCGATCGGGCATCAGCGCCGTCAGCCGCTCGGCGTAGCGGGTCAGGTTGTCGTGCAGGTAGCGCGTGTTGGTGTTGAGCAGCGCCAGCTGCGCTTGGGCGGCCTGCACCACGCGCGGGTGGCTGTGTCCCACGATCGGCACATTATTGTAAACGTCGAGAAACGCTCGCCCACGCTCGTCGTAGAGATACTGCATCCAGCCACGCACAAACTTGAGCGGCTGCTGGTACGAGATGCTCAGGCTGCGACCGATCCGCGTCCGACGGGCGGCGAGCGTCTCGGCCTGCGAGGGCGCGGGCGCCGGAAAGCGGTCGGCGGGAATGCCGAGGATCAGGTTCGGGTCGGGCGAGAGGCTTTTCCAGACCGCGCGCTGGCTGGCATAGGCCACGCCGGGAAAATCGCGATCGAGATCAAGCAGATCGGTGATGATCTGGAAGTGCAGATGCGGCGGCCAATCGCCATTGATCGGCGGTGCGCCAATGCTGCCGATCCGTTCGCCGCGCGCTACGCGCTGGCCGGCGCGGCAGCGTTCGGGCGCATCCTCGCCCAGGTGGCCGTAGAGCGTGAAGAAGATCTGGCCGGCGTCGGTCGCGTGCTTCAGGATCACCAGCGGGCCGTAGTCCAGCCGCGCGGCGTTATTGACGGCCAGGTAGACCTCGCCGGCCAGCGGCGCGTAGACCGGCGCGCCGGCCTCGACAAACAGGTCGATGCCAAGATGGATCGTGCGGCGCTCGTCGATCGGGCGCACGCCGGATGCAAAGGCCGGCATGGCATAGATCAGCCGCGCCTCATCGTAGCGGCCAACCCCGACGGATACACCAGCCGCGCGCAGCTCGCGGAAGATTCGCTCGCCCAGCACTGGCGTTGCGGCCGCGCTTGGATCTGCGCCCAGAAACAGGCTGCCGACGCTCAGATCGAACACGCGACTCGGCGTAGCGCGCAGATCGATACCCAGCACCGGCGCGAAGCTTGTAGCATTTGCCTGCAACCAGGCGACAACCGCAGCGCTATGCGGCACTGGCGGCAGCCCGCAGGCATCGCGGAATATGTAATGCGCGAAGCGCGGGTGAATGGCGTCCAGCTGCGCCAGCGCCTCCCAGGACGGCGCCTCGCTGATCGTAATGTAGGGGTCGTCTGGTTCGGCCACCTTGCGCTGGGCCGCATTGGTGACGCTGACAGCTAGCCGGGCACAGATCAACGGGAACAGTAGCCCAATCTCGGCCTCGGTAAGCGGAAAAGCGCTGTGGTAGCCGGCCACCACCTGCGCCGCCGCCACCAGCGGGTCGCGCTTGCCGAGCAGCGCGTAGGCCGCCGCAATCGCCGGCTCGCAGACGACCTTGCTCAGCAGCATATCGCCGAAATCGATCAGGCTGATCGCCTGGCGCGGCTGGGTGTCCGGCGCACTTACCAGCAGATTGTAATCGTTCGCGTCGCCATGAATGACGCCTGCGCGCAGGCCCGCGAGCGCAGGCGTCACCTCGTTCTCGTACAGGGCCAGGCAGCGCGCAACCATGGCGCGGCTAGACGGATCTGCGATCGAGCCGAGATGCTCGCGAATCCAGCCGGCGCGCGCGAGATTCCACTTGAGCTCGCGCTGCGCAGCTGGATGGGCAAAATCGATCAGCGCAGCGTCGATCTGCCCGAGCAGCTGGCCAATGCTGTGCAGCAGCTCGGCGCTATGCGGGCTGGTCTCAGCCAGCAGCCGGCCCGGCACGTAGCTCAGCAGCCAGATCAGTCGCGGCGCGCTGTGAATAGTGACGGTCGCGAACAGCTCGCCTGCCAAGGTGGGGCACACGCGCGGCAGATCAAGCGCCGGCACGCGCTCGGCGAGGAACGCCAGCGCGCGGCACTGGAGATCGATCACTTCAGGTACCTGACCGACGCGCATCACCTTTAGGACAAACGCCCGGCCATCGTCGCTGGTGAGGTGGAAGTTATCGTCATATTCGCCCGGCAGTCCGTGAGCCGTCACACGCAGGCCGTACAAATCAGCAGCTAGGCGCGGCGCGTCGTGTTCAGTCAGGTGCGGCATAGGAAGTTCCCAATTGCAGATTGCAGATTGCAGATTGCAGCGTGTTCCGATGGATACCCAATTCAGGTGGTAGATGCATTCCCGTGGCGTTCCAATGAATACACATTGTCATGCTGAACCCTTCGGTGCCTCAGGGCAGGCTCCGTGAAGCATCTCCAGGAATCGCAGTGATATCAGGTGAGGGAGCGGAGCTGCGTTCAGCATGACATGGATTGTCTTTTGGTCAGGCCGTTGGTAACAACGACATCCGCAATCGCATCAATGCATTGCATCGCAGCGTCGGGGCGATCCTTGTGATCGCCCGCGATGTGGTGCATTGATGCCATTGTGGGCGATCCTCGTGATCGCCCCTACGGCATTGGGAATCGTTGCTTTTGGCGTCGTGATCGCCCGCGATGCACGGCATTGATCAATGCAATCGCCTCAAACCTCGCCGCTCAGCTGTCCATACGCCCGCAGCGTCCTGAGCGCGGCGAGTGTGACGATCCCGCGAAACTCCAGTTCGCATGTTGGGCTGATCGGCGGCCAGGCGATCGGCCAGCCGCCGTCGGGCTGCTGGCGGGTGGCCAGCGCCGCCAGATGCTCGGCGATCACCTCGTCGCTAAACAGCCGGCGGCACCAGCTCTGCGGCGTCGGCGCGTAGTCGAGCGGCATCTTCACATAGCCGGCGGTGTCGGGGTCGATCGCAACCAGCTCGTGCTCGAACAGGCTGGTCGCCACCCGCTCGAACTCACGCCGGGCGCGCGGCTGATCGGGCGCATGCTCCAGGAAGGTGATGATCGCCTGGATCAGGTGCGGCTCGTCCAGCTGCGATGCGCCGATCGTGGCCCAGCAGTATTCGGTCGCGCGATCCAGCCAGGCGTGCTGGAAGCCGTGTTTATGCAGCAGCCCCGCGATCGACGCGGTTGGGTTCAGCGATGCCGGCGGGTCATCCTCGGTGTTCCACCACGGCGCGCGCGGCGCGCTACGCACGGTCGGCAGCACAAACGGCACACCGCCCTCGGAGGTGCTGATCGTGACCAGAAAATCGCACATACGCCCGACTGCCGCCGCATCTATGCCTACATCATCCAGCACATGCAGGGCCAGTTCCTGATCGATCGGCTGGCTGTCGGGGCAGCGCTTATCCGGCTCCAGCGCGTTGCCGAAGCCGCCGTCCTCGTTCTGGTAGGCGCGCAGAGCAGCGCGAACCGGCTCGGCCGCCGCGCCCTTGAACTGGTGCGCGAACAGCCGGCGCTCCAGCAGCCGCGCGTTCGACCAGATGAACTCCTCCGCGCGCGCCAGCATGGTTGCCTCTGCCATATCTGTCCCTCCTTTCTGGGAAACGACGAAGGACGAAAGACGAACGACCAAATTGGCTCCGTTGGTCCTTCGTCCTTCGTCCTTCGTCGACACGTCACTCGTCGACCACCCAGCCCTGCTGGCCGGCCACCTGCCGCAGCGCACGGGCGAGCGACTCGACCTGCTTGAGCAGCAGCCGTACCTTCATCGGCGCGCCGGCATCGGATGTGACCCACTTGACCAGGTCACCCTCGACGTGCGCGCGCGCCAGGCGGTCGGTCTCGTCGAGCATCTGGTCGAGCGAGCGAATGCGAAACACGCGCCCCTTGTTCTTGGGCTGATTCTCGATCGTCTCATCCTCGACCGAGAGATAGCGGCCGTCGTCCTCAGCATCCTCTTCGTCGTCCCACAGGTCGTTGTCGTCGCCATCGAGCGTGACGGCGCTGGTGCTGGTTTTACCCAGCGGCCCGCCCGACGGCGGCGCAACCGGCTGGCCGACGACTTCGCGGCGCAGCTCCTGACCCTGCTCCAGCGCGTTCAGCGCATCGTCGAGCGAGAGCTGCGGGTTGGCGGCGAAGTAGGATGACAGCCGGCTCATCTCGGCCGCCGACATGCCCTCCTCAACAGCGGCGCGCGCCAGCTCAACCTGTGTGCGCGGGTTGGGGATGCGACGTAGGTGCTGCGCCTGGGTTACGCTCAGGTCGCCGGCGCGCAGCAGCGTCAGCACCTCTTCGGGCAGATCAAGCAGGCCGAGGTAGCGCCGCACCGTGCGCGCCGAGAGCCCGACCGCTCGCGCGGTAGCTTCATCGAGCTCACCCTCGCTCTGCGGCTGGCCGTTGATGAACTGCTCACGCAGGCGTGCAAAGGCGCGCGCCTTCTCCAGGTCGTTCAGGTCCTGGCGCTGGACATTCTCGGTCAGCTGCTGGATGAGCGTGTGCGGGTCGTCGGCGTCGAGGATAATGCATGGCACGCGCTCCAGCCCCAGCTGGACAGCAGCCTGGCGGCGGCGGTTACCATACACCACGCGATAGCGACCGTGGCCGGCGTCGAGCACACCCAGCGGCTGGAGCAGCCCATGCTCAGATATCGTCGCAGCCAGGCCATCGACATTGCCGGGATCTTCGCGCACGCCGTTCGGGTCGGCCTCCAGCATGCGCGGGTCAAGGTAAAGGAGCTTCATATGTTTCTCCAGGTTCAACAATATTTCAACCGACGTAACGGGTCAGGCAACGGAGCAGCCTCACGCCGCTCTACCCGCAGGCAACCCGTTAGCCCGTTGAATTTTCAACACGCTTGTTCGAATGCAGAGTATAGCAGAAGAAGGCGGGGAGGGCAACCAATCAACCGTCGATTTATAGCCGTGAGCGAAGAAGTTGATCCACGTGCTTTGGAGTCCGGCAGCCATGCTGCCGGGGGGCGGCAGCATGGCTGCCGGACTCCAAAGGATCAACTCCTCTGCTCGGCGCTGTAGGTGGCTAAATTCTGGTACAATGAAGTAGAATGCTGGCAGCCGCGCGGCTGCCACGCTATGTGTTGTTAGTCAGAAAAGAGCGTACGCCGTCCATGCTGGAAGAACTGTATCTCATCCGCCACGCTGCGCCCGACCGTAGCACCGGCGTGCCCTACAATATTATGCCCGGCCCACCGCTGACACCAGTTGGCCAGCAGGAGGCGGTGCAGACGGCCTTTTGGCTCGGCGGCCGTGGCATCGAGCGCCTATTCACATCGCCGTTCGATCGCACCCGCGCTACTGCCGAGGTGATCGCCGCCCAGCTCGGGCTGGAGATTGGCTTCGCCGAGGCGCTGCGCGAGGGCGGCCCAGGTGAGACCACGGAGCAAATCGGCGCGCGCATGGCAGAGCTGCTAGCTCAGCTCGACGACAGCCCACTGCGCATCGCCGCGCTGGTAAGCCATGGCGCGCCCATCCGCGCGCTGCTGCTGCACACCACCGGCGACCGGATCGATCTGAAGCCGCACGCCTACGACTACGGCAACTGCACGCCCACCGCCGGCGTCTGGCACGGCCGGCGCGGCGACAACTGCTGGAAGTGGGATCTGGTGTTCCGGCCAGCGGCGAATGTGGCCCAGCTGTAGCATCGGGCGCTGACGACCGACCACTGACGAAGGACGAAAGACAAAGGACGAAGGCAGAATGCGTCTTCCGTCGTCGGTCGTCCGTCCAACTCAATAACAATTCACTCTTCGGATACACGGGACGCGGACGAACACGGACACCAACCATTTGTCCGCGTTCGTTCGTGTTCGTCCGCGTCCAATTTCGGGAAATGTGAATACGTCTACTCCCCCGCAGCCAGCCGCCGCTGCTTACTCAGCGCCCAGCGCGCGCCGCGCAGGATCGCTTCGTCGGTCTCGTGCGCCAGCAGTTGCTCAAGCGCCGCGACGGCGCGCGGATCGTAGCAGTCGCCGCCCAGGCCGTAGGTGGCCGCGCGCCGCACGCGAATGCTTGGATCTTGGAGCGCAAGCTCGATCACCAGCTCGGCCAGATCATCATTCTGCGCGATCGGCGCCAGCTTACAGGCCTCACAGGTGAGCGAGTGCAGCGCAGCCCAGCGCACTCGTGGCACGTGATCGCGCAGCATTGCGCGTAGCGGCGCGGCGCAGCGCGCATCGGCGAAGTGATCCATCGCCTGCGCGACCAAAAAGCGCACCCTGGGATGCGGATGATCGACGCCATTGAGCAATGCGTCCACCAGCCGGGTGTAGCCTCCGCTTTCGGTAAGATATTCGCGTAGCGCCAGAATATCGCGGGCCGGGATGACCAGCGCCGCCAACACTTGACTGATTGCTCCGCTTGCGGCCGATTCAGTGATGTGTTCCGCGATCTGCCGGATGCGCAGCTTGTGCAGGCTCTCGCGACGGGGCACGATACGCGGTTGTTCCAAGGCCACAGCCTGCTGCGCCACCAGCGCCTCGATCTGTCGCTTCAGCTGCGGCCAGCTTGCAAACCCATACTCGCGCGCGATCACCAGCTGGGTATCCGCCAGCGTGGCCACCGCAGCGCGATCGGGCAGATATTGCTCGATCCGCAGCAGTGCCTGGAGATCGAGCGCGCGTGAAGTCTTCAGAAGATCTTTCGCCTGGTGCTTGAGCTGTTCCAGGCTGGGGTTGGGTGGCAATGCACGGGGCATATCCCACCTCCTTTCATACGCGCCTGATGTCCGCAATCACAGGCAGAAAGAAGGCTGGATTACACGTATTCGGTGGCAGTGGGCTCGGCCCTTTCCGCGGACGGGGCGCGGCTGCACCGCGCTTGACGGCAGTGTACCACGATTTATTTGGCACCGCATGGGGCTTTGGATGTATCAGCTATTTCACAGCAGATCAAACGATGTAGAATTGAGGCTGTCGCCACTTTCGACGCTGTTTTGCCTGCCCCCTTCGGCAAGCTCAGGACGTAGCTTCGACAGGCTCAGCGGAGCCGGCAGCAAGGTACTTTGCCTTTTTACTGTTCTTCGTTTTTGCCCTCTACGAGCGCAAAAACGAAGAACAAGACGAGGAGAAACGCGTCGTTCTGCTGCCAGCAAGGGATATCTATCGCCATTCGTCGTCGATCATCGGTCGTCGGTCGTCCTTCGTCCTTCGTCCTTCGTCCTTCGTCGGTCGTCC
>Ga0137375_10002856_pt1 | contig 20369 bp, 14 predicted proteins | sample SagtaG_24_FD_104936 | JGI IMG/M metagenome (GOLD analysis project Ga0137375, IMG submission 104936) | Vadose zone soil microbial communities from Sagehorn Ranch, Mendocino, California, USA - Sage1_R_113_16 metaG | ecosystem: Environmental > Terrestrial > Soil > Vadose zone | place: USA...
CGTCCGGTCTGCAGACTTTGTCAGCCAGTCAGCTGACCGGGTGAGCCAGTCAGGCGACTGGGTGAGCCGGTCTCGAGACTTTCTCATCCAGTCCGCTGACTGACTGAGCCAGTCGCGCGACTTTCTCGTCCGGTCTGCAGACTTTGTCAGCCAGTCAGCTGACCGGGTGAGCCAGTCAGGCGACTGGGTGAGCCGGTCTCGAGACTTTCTCATCCAGTCCGCTGACTGACTGAGCCAGTCACGGGACTTTCTCACCCGGTCTGCAGGATGTGTCGCCGGTCAGCTGACCGGGTGAGCCGATCAAGGGGCTGGGTGAGCCGGTCTCGAGACATTCTCATCCGGTCACCCGACTTTCTCATTCGGTCAGCAGACGTGCTGAGCTCGTCACGGGACTTCCTTGCCCGGTCTGCAGACTTGGTCACTCCGTCAGCTGACCGGATGAGCCCCGTCCCGGGACTTTCTCGCCCGCCCGGTACCTCTCTCGGAAACTTCCCGGCCACGCGTTGAGATAATCTACCCGGTTGTTACAAAAGCCAGCCCAATCTTCCGGTTCTTCCGGCCCGGCCCAACGGGCCGGCAGAGCCCAGCCCAGGGATGAGGCCGCAGGCCGATTCCCTGGGTGAGATTGCGATCCACCACCGCGGCCTGAAAGGCCGCGAGAGGTTTCTCGCCGGAGTCGGCTCAGCCCTCGGTTCAGGTTCTCGCGGCCCTTCAGGCCGCGGAGACTGCGGGGCCCGTTGACCCAGGGAATCGGCCTGCGGCCTCATCCCTGGGCTGGAGTCTCCCGGCCCGTTGGGCCGGATGGGCCCGCCCCCCGCGTCATCCCGCAAGGCGCTTTTTCCATCAAGAGAAGCTTTTTCTGGAGGTCACTCCTGGTGAGATCCAGCGGCAGAGGGGAAAGCCTCCTTGGAGCCTCTGGGAATGGGGCTTTGGAAGCTATCGGCTCAGGGCTCTTTGCAGCTGGCGGGTCTAGTCAGCTGCGAAGGGTGAGATGAGCCGGCACACATACCTCCGCGTTGGGCGGCCACCTGTATGAGTGTGACGAGTGCGGCTCAGAGATCAACCTCTACAATTCCTGCCGCAACCGGCATTGCCCGAAGTGCCAGAACCTGGACAGGGAGCTTTGGCTGCAGCAGCGCAGCCGCGAGCTGTTATCGGTCCCTTACTTTCACGTGGTCTTCACGGTTCCCCACGACCTCAATCCCCTCGCCTTGGCCAATCCGAAGTGGTTTTACGATCTGTTGTTTACCAGCGCTTCTCAGACGTTGCTGGAGATCGCGGCCGATCCCAAACCACCTGGGCGCGCGCATCGGAGTGCTTTCGCTGCTGCACACCTGGAGCCAGACGCTGGAGCTGCATCCGCACCTGCACTGCATTGTTCCGGGTGGCGGGCTGTCGTTGGACCGCCAGCGGAATTCATCCGCCGCTTCCTTCTCCACGTTCTGCCCCATCGTCTCGTGCGGATCCGCTACTACGGCCTGCTGGCGAACCGGAATCGCGAGACCAGTCTGGCGCGATGCCGTGAGCTGCTTGGGGTCGAGTCGGCGGCCGAGGGAGAGGTTGCGCCGGACTTGGTGGTGGAGGAGGACTGGCAGAGCCGGCTGACTCGGCTCACCGGCTGTGACCCGACGGTGTGTCCGGTCTGTGGAAAGGGCCACCTGCGGCTGGTCGAGGAGCTGGCGCCGTCGGTTGGGCCGCCAGAGAGGTCGCCTCCCTGAGCTGGTCGTCTGTCACGTGCTCGCCGAGCCCTCTAGACCTCGACAGAGGTCTGGGAGGGGTGTATTCTTCTTGCACCTGCGGTAGAATGGCTGAAACGAAATCGTTGTCGGGAGGCTCTATGCCAGCCGCAGATACACGGGGGAAGCGTTCTTGAAGCGCGGGAATCACGTGGCGGGTCCCTTCTGTCGACCGTGGCTCGCTCGGGGCGGCGATCTCCTGCGGATTGATTGTCCATAGACTGCCGACGGAAGTGGTGCGCGGTTTCGTTCAACCTGCGTCTATCCGAGGACCGCATAGCGCGGTGGCAGGCGGAGCTTTGTCGCAGGGGCAACCCGGATAGACGCTTACATGTTATGCGCCTCGAAACTTGTGGAGGGCAACGCAATGAACGTCGACGACGGTATTCCATTCGTTGTCTCAACCGTTCTCATCGCTCTTGCCGCGGTTCACATTGCGGAGGAAGCCGCGAAAGGATTCCGCAGCTTCTTCAACATGGAGTGGTTCGGAGGGAACGCGAACTGTCCGGTGGGTCGAATTAAAGGCCTGTTCGTCGACCAGATCGGACTATTTCTGCTTCTGGCCGTTCTCGCGGTTATGGGCGCTAGGCTCGACGCTCGGTGGATTCTTATTGCTGTGGGGATCATCACTGCAGATTTGGTACAGCATTCAATCTTCAGTATCAAGATGCGCAAGTACACTCCCGGTGTTGCTACAAGTGCCCTTTATCTCCTGTACGTCATCTTCTTCTTCGGCCAAGAGGAGTTACGAAGCCATGTGTACCGTGACTGGGCCTGGGCAGCGTTAGCAGTGGGTGCGGCATTCATAGCAGGCAACTATGTTGTTGCAAGCAGGAAGGCGCGACTGTGTTGAAGAGGTCAGACAACGCATAACCCCGGCATCAAGCGGATGGCTGACGCCACCGCTTATGCTCAGGCGTTGGGCGCCACGGGCTACGATGTATGGCTCTTTCAACTGCCGCATCCAGAGAGGTCACAAGATGAAGGCAACATCCGTGCCTGGGATCATAGCGACCATCGTTCTTCTCTTCGCATCGGCTCTCGCGGCTCAGACCAATGACGCTCAGCTCAGGCCGCTTCTCGAGTCTCGCTACGCCGCAATGAAAACGGCAATGGCCTCACGCAACGAAGCGGCAATCCGAGCTCTTCTCGCGCCCGGCTTCGTGAGTGTTGACGTCAGCGGCAATTCCGAGACGGCGGACCAGATGGTCAAGGAAGTCACCGACTTGCCCCAAGATCTCAACAAAAAGAGCGAGACCACGCTGACGTCGGTCACCCGGGACGGTGATTTCGCCACCGTCGTCCAGCAGTACCACATGACTACCACGCGAACTCCCGTCAACGCGTCGGCGCCTGAGGCAATCGAGCTCTTGACCACGTCTACAGACACATGGCGGCTGATCAACGGTGCGTGGCTTATTGAGCGAACCGAGACCAATGACCTTCAATACACAATCAACGGCACAGTCGTCGCCCACAAGAGCCGCCCGCACGAGCAGTGACGTGGCTCCCAACCCCGGGCATCAAGCGGATGGCTGACGCCACCGCTTATGTCCAGCGACGTTGGCCGTCGAGATTGAGGTCTTAGAAGATGCGCAGGCCAGTCAGCATCAGGAGCTTCATCAGGGCAATTCAGGCTCTGCCTTCTGATGTGCCGCGCGTTTATCCGAAGAAATGGTATACAACACAAAAGGAGCATTGGCTCCGTTGGCTACGAGGCTACCATAGCCCTGGCGCTTATGGCCGCAGCCCGGAAACCAGGCGAGACGCGGAGTATATCTACAATCATATAGTTGAGGTAGGAATGTTGCTGTGGCTTATAGATGCTGCAGGTGTCAAACCAAGGCTAGTGTCTGCGGCCTACAGAAGTGCGGCTAAGGCAAAGGCGCTCGCCTCGAAGTCTGCGGCTGTGCGGAAGCATGTACCTTGGACCGAGGTGGAAAATGTGCTTTGGAAGCGGGCCACGGACTGACAAGAAGGAGTTCGTAGAAGTCGGAGGTAGAATCGATGGGCCTCTTCTGGGATCTCATTCAAGAAACGAAGATAGAAGAACAGGCGAAGCGGGCAGGAAATCTGGAAAGTCGCGTAGCGGCACTGGAGCATCAACTGGCGAAGGTTCAACAATTGCTCGCAGAAGCATTGAAACGCCTTGAGTTAGAATTTGGAGAGGATCTCGACCGCGATGGCCGAGTTGGCTAAATATTGTTCCGCTGCCGACCGACTCGCGCGATCGAAGGGATTCGGCGGCCAACCCTGGGCTTGCAGCGGATGCCTGACGGCCTCTGAGAAGGTACCACCCTCTTCCTGAAAGCCAATAATCGGCTGGCCTCCACAGGAGGCCTAAAGACTCACAGGTGGTTCCAGCCGCGACAGAGGCTCGCCCGTCCGTCGTCTGATCTATCGGTGTTTCGACCGAAGGCTGCTGTCTTCGGCTGGCAGGCAGGTGAACGAGGCACAGCCTCCAGATCCTTGCTCAAGGAACCGCTCAGAGGAGTGAGATCTGCAGATTGTTTGAACGCTGGCGGGTCGTGTAGGTCCTTGCAGCGGCTCAGGTCTGCATGCCGGAAACGAAGGGAAGATGAGGTGGAAAGCTCCCGACCGGTCGAACCAGGTCCCCTCGACTGGGGCACCGGTCGACAGTGGAATGGCGCAATGAACGCCAGGCCACTCCTCGGCCTTTGCCACCAGGAATTCTTTGGCGCCGTGCGCAAGAATGTATTTGAGGCGCGCGATCGGCCACGGCCGTGAAGGCGGGGGTGCGGACCAGACCGCGGAAGGCATGGCGGAGATGGCGGACGAGCCTGCCCATCGGGCCACCTCCTGGCGCTGTCGACGCGTGAGGCGCTTATTCTGATCGCAGAGCCACGCTCGGGTCCACCCCGGCCGCTGCACGGGCGGGGAGATAGGAAGAGAGGACGGAGACGGCCGCGAGGAGCGCCGTGATCACCACGAAGATCGCCGGGTCCGTGGCGCTGACGCCGAGCAGCAGGCTGGCCAGGAAGCGGGTGATCCCGAAAGCCAGCGCAAGCCCGAGGCCGAGCCCGAGGAGCGCGAGCACCATCCCTTCGCCGATGACGAGGCGCTCGATGTCGCGTGGGCGCGCCCCGAGGGCCATGCGCACCCCCATCTCGCGGGTGCGCTGCGAGACGGCATAGCGGATCAGGCTGTAGAGGCCGACGGTGGCGAGGGCGAGCGCCAGCACGCCGAAGGATCCCAGGAAGCTGGCGGCCAGGCGCTGGCTGAACACCGAGATGCGCAGGTGCTCGCGCATGGTCTTGACCGCGGTCAGCGGCAGGTCCGGGTCCAGCGCGCGCACCTCGCGCCGCAGGGTGCCGGCGAGCGCCGCCGGATCGCCGGCGGTGCGCAGGTGGATCGTCATCTGCGACTGGTAGGTCTGGAGGACGGGGAGATAGAAGTGGGTCTTCGGCGCCTCGCCGAGCTCGTCGTACTTGCCGTCCCTGGCGATCCCCACCACCGTGAACACCCTCTTGCCGATGTGCACGGTGCCGCCGATCGGATCGCGGCCGGGCCAGTACCGGCTCGCCATGCGCTCGTTGACCACCAGGGCGAGCGGGGCGTCCGCGCCGTCCCGCGGTGTGAAGTCGCGCCCCTCGACCAGGGGGATGCCCAGGGTGCGGAAATAGTCGGGACCCACGATGAAGTACTCGACGACCACCTCCTCCTGCCGTCCCGGCACATAGCCGGCGATGTCGAGGCTCGTCGAGCTGGTGCCGCCGAAGTCGAGCGGCACCGCCGAGGCGAGAGACGCCGACTCGACCCCCGGCAGGGCCGACAGGCGGCGGAGGAGCTCGCGGTAGAACACCCGCCCCCGCTCCTCGTCATAGCCGCCGGGGAAGAGGTCCACCGTGGCGAGAAGGACGTTGCGCGCCGAGAACCCGGGATCGATCTCCGAGGCCCGGCCCAGGCTGCGCACGAAGAGCCCGGCGGTGATCAACAGCAGGCAGGAGAGCGTGATCTGCGCCACCACCAAGCCGCTGCGCACGACCCCTTTCCGGCCGCCGGACACCGCGCCGGCTTCGTCCCGCAGGGTCGAGGAGACGTCCGGCGAGGTGGCCTGGAGCGCCGGCGCCAGGCTGAACAGGACCCCGGTGGTGAGCGACAGGAGAGCGGCGAAGCCGAGCAGCCCGGCGTCGATGGGGAAGTGCGGGTCCACGGGCGCGTCGGTCGTGGGGATGAAGGCGAGCAACAGGTTGCGTCCCCAGGCGGAGATCAGGAGGCCGCAAGCGCCGGCGAGGAGAGCGAGCAGCAATCCCTCGATGAGGAGCTGGCGCACGATCAGGCCGCGGCCGGCGCCCAGGGCGAGGCGGACCGCGATCTCCCGCCGCCGGCCGAGAGCGCGCACCAGGAGCAGGTTCGCCACGTTGGCGCAGGCGAGCAGCAGGACGAGCAGAGCCATCGCGCCGAGGACCGCCATCACCGGCAGGAGGAAGCTCGAGGCGCCCTGCGGCGACTGCCAGAACGGGAACAGCAGCAGGCGGTAGCCGTCGTTGCTGTCCGGAAAGCTCGCGGCGAGCCGGGAGGAGAGCGTGTCGAGAGCCGCCTGGGCCTGCTGCTGGGTGACCCCGGGCCGCAGGCGGCTGATCGCGTTCAGCCAGCGGCTGCCGCGCGCCGTGAGGCGGTCGCCGCCAGGGGTGACCAGCGGCTGCATGGCGAGAGGCACATAGAGGTCCGCGCGCAGGCCGGCGATGGGGCCCTGGAACTCCGGAGCGGCGACGCCGACGACGGTGAATGCCTGGCGGTTGAGCAGGAGCGTGCTCCCGACGATCTTCGGATCGCTCTGGAACCGCCGCCGCCAGAGCTCATGGGAGAGGACGGCGACGGGGTGGGTGCCGGTCGTCGTGTCCTCCTCCGGGCGGAAGGTCCGTCCCGGGGCCGCGCGCACCCCGAGCACGTCGAAGAAGTTGCCGGTGACGACCATGCCCCAGACCTGCTCCGGCCGTTCGCCGGCCGTGAGGCTCATGGTCGCCAGATCGAACGCGGCGACCGCGGCAGGCAGGTCGCTGTGCGCCAGCTCGCGGGCGTCCGGGGCGGAGATGCTGCGCCAGTCGCCGCTCCGGGCCTGGCCGACGACCGGACGCAGGCGGCCCTGGTCGGGCACGCCGGGGAGCGGCTCGAGGATGAGCCCGCGGATCCAGCTGAAGACGATCGTGGTGGCGCCGAGGCCGACCGCGAGAGTCAGCACAGCCACCAGGGTGAACCCGGGGCTCTTGGCGAGCATCCGGACGGCGAAGCGCAGATCGCGGAGGAGCGAGGTCATGGAAGCCTCCTGGGAAGTCCTCCCCGTCCTTACGGAGAGCGTGCCCGAAAGGTTACAGAGCCAGCTCTGCTAGGATACCCGGCATGGTTGACCATCGCTCCGCCTACGGCCTTCGGTAGGCGAGGGGCCACGGATGGGACAAGAAGATGCTCGGGGAGCTCCGGTGGCTTATTGGAGCCTCTCGGCCGAGCAACTGCTTTCCGCACTGCGTTGCACCGACCACGGTCTCCAACCAGCAGACGCCGAGAGCCGTATCAAGCAATACGGTCTGAACGCGATTGAAGCCCAACGGCGGGCTACGGCTTTCGGACTGTTTCTGAGCCAGTTCAAAAGCCCACTCGTTCTCATCCTCATCTTCGCCGCCATTGTCTCCGCCTTCGTGGGGGAGTGGACCGATGCCGTCATCGTGCTGGTCGTGGTGATCGGCAGCACGATGCTCGGCTTTGTGCAGGAATACCGGGCCGGTAACGCCGTCGAGAAGCTGCGGTCGCAGGTCACCATCAAATCGAGCGTGCTGCGCGGTGGCCAGCCGCAGGTGTTGCCCTCCGAACGAGTGGTGCCGGGCGACGTGGTGCTGCTCTCGGCGGGCAGCCTGATTCCAGCCGATGGTGTCGTGCTGGAGGCGAATGACTTCTTTGTCAACCAGGCCGTGCTCACCGGCGAAACGTTCCCGGTGGAGAAGAGGGCGGGGATTGTCCCGGCAAAGGCCAGCCTGGCGGACCGCACCAACTGTGTCTTCATGGGCACGAGCGCGGGCAGCGGCACGGCGCAGGTGTTGATCGTGCAGACCGGTAGGGCCACGGTGTTCGGCCAGATTGCCGAACGGTTGAGCCTGCGTCCAGCGGAGACCGAGTTCGAGCGGGGCATCCAACGTTTCGGTTATCTGCTGACCCAGGTCATGCTGGCGATGGTGGTCATCGTCCTGGCGGTCAACATCTTCCTCGCCAAGCCTCCCATTGACTCACTGCTCTTTGCGCTCGCTCTGGCGGTCGGCTTGGCACCCGAGCTCTTGCCCGCGATCATCAGCATCACACTCTCTCACGGCGCGCAGCGGATGGCCAGGCGCGGCGTCATCGTGCGCCGGTTGAACGCGATTGAAAACTTCGGCAGCATGGACGTGCTGTGTACCGACAAGACCGGCACGCTCACCGAAGGGGTCGTCCGGCTCGACGGCGCGCTCGATCCCGAAGGCCAACCCTCCACAGCCGTCCTGCGCTCCATCTATCTCAATGCGCACTACCAGACCGGGTTGAACAATCCGCTGGATGAGGCCATCAACGCGTATGCCCAACAGGCCGGGTTGAGCATCGGCACCGAGCACAAGGTGGGTGAGATCCCCTACGACTTCGTGCGCAAGCGCCTGAGCGTGGTCACGGCCAATGCGCAGGGCGAGCGCACCCTCATCACCAAAGGCGCGCTGGACAACATCTTGAGCATCTGCAACCGCGTGCAGTCTGGAGAGGAAGCCGGTCCGCTGGACGATGCGAGGCGGGCCGCGATGGATCAGCGGTACAGCGATTGGAGCGGCAAGGGCTTCCGCGTGCTGGGCGTCGCGACGAAGACGGTCGATGTGCGGCCCGGCTCGTATTCGTGCACCGATGAAAGCGACCTCACCTTCGCCGGCTTTCTGCTTTTCTTCGATCCGCCAAAGGCCGATGTGCGGCAAACCATCGTCGACCTCACCCAACGAGGCGTAGAGCTCAAGATCATCACCGGCGACAACCAGAAGGTGGCTCGACACGTTGCGGAGGCGGTGAGCCTGCCGGTCACCGGCGTGCTGACCGGGAGCGCGCTGAACAACATGCGTGACGAGGCGCTCTGGCACGCCGCCGAGCGTACGACGATCTTCGCCGAGGTGGATCCCAATCAGAAAGAGCGCATCATTCTCGCGCTGCGGAAGACCGGGCACGTGGTCGGCTACATGGGCGATGGGATCAACGACGCGCCGGCCCTGCACGCCGCCGATGTGGGTATCTCGGTGGACACGGCGGTGGATGTGGCCAAGGACGCCGCCGACTTCGTGCTGCTCAAGCAGGATCTGGACATACTGCGCGAGGGCATTGACGAGGGCCGCGTGACGTTCGCCAACACGCTCAAGTATATTCTGACGACCATCAGCGCCAACTTCGGCAACATGTTCAGTATGGCCGGGGCCTCGCTGTTCCTGCCTTTTCTGCCTTTGCTCGCGCCACAAATCCTGCTCAACAACTTTCTGTCCGACATTCCCGCCACCACGATCGCGGGCGACAATGTGGATCCGGAATGGGTGGTGAAACCACGCCGCTGGAACACCACCTTCATCCGTAACTACATGGTGCTCTTCGGCCTGGTCAGCTCGATCTTCGATTTCCTGACGTTCGGGGCGCTGTTGTTTCTATTCCGGGCTTCGCCGGAGGAGTTCCGCACCGGCTGGTTCGTCGAGTCGCTGTTGACGGAGCTCGTCATCGCGCTCGTCGTGCGAACGCGCCATCTGTTCTTCCGCAGCCGTCCGGGCGCGCTCTTGCTGGCGAGCACGCTGGCTGTCGTGGGCATCACGCTCATGCTGCCCTATCTGCCCTTCCATTCCTTGTTCGGCTTCATTCCGCTGCCCGCGCCGCTCATGCTGGCAATGATCGGGTTGACAGCGCTCTATGTCGTGGTCACAGAGGTCGCCAAGAAGTACTTCTACTCTCGAATGGAAAATGCTGCTGCATGAACCGTCTGCCCTGAATGTTCGGCCCGAGACGGCCGTGAGCGCTCAGGCGCCCGCGGGCTTCGCACCGCGGGCGCCTGGAGAACGCGTCGGAGGCTCAGACGAGCGGGGCGAGCTTGGGGGGCGGGGGAGGCGCGGGGGCCTCGACGGTCGCGAGCGCACCGCCGTTGCTCGCGGGAGCTGCCAGCGGCGCCGGGCTCAGCATGGCGACTGTATCGCCCACGCCGCTCATCTGGTCCTTGATGATCCCGGCGAGGAGGACGTTCACCAGCGAGCTCCCCCCGCCATCGCCGCCGCCGGCCACGATGTCGGGGACCAGCTTGAAGCCGCTGCCGGCCAGCGCTTTCGCCACCTCGATGGCCGCGTAGTTGCCGGACTCCATCGAGGCGATCTTCATCTTGATGACGTCCGCCTCCGCGGTACCGACGGCCTTGATCCTGCCGGCCTCGGCCTGACCGGTGAGCTGGGTCACCTCGGCATCCGCCGCGGCGTTGATCTTCTTCGACTCGGCCTGGCCTTCGGCGGCCTTGACGGCCGACTGCGCGTCGTAGTCCGCGATCGTGACCTTCCGCTCGGAGTCGACGACCCGGGCCTGCGTGTTGGCGATGGCCCTGGCCTGCTCGAGCTCCTTCCTGGTCTCCTCGGCCATCTTCTGCGTCTGGTAGGTGATCTGCTCCTGCTCGGCGAGCTTCCTGTCGGTGAGCGTCTTCATCAGCTCGTCCGGCGGCACGATGTCCCCGATCAGGGTGTCCACCGCCCCGACGTTGTACTCCTTGAGCGCGTCGCTGATCGCGTGCTTGGCCTCATCCTGCCGGACGCTGCGCGACTTGAGGAACTCGATCACGTCCGACCCCTGGGCCGCGTTGCGGAAGTAGTTGCCGATCGTCGGCTCGAGCACCTGGGTGACCAGGTTGGCCACGCTGCCGAAGCGCGCGATGACCTTGGGGGCGTCGGAGCGCGGGATGTGGATGATCTGGCTCACGTCGAGGGTGAAGGTGAATCCGTCGCACGACCGGACGGTGATCGTGGAGAGGTTCTTGTCGAGGTTGTGGGCCTCGGTCTTGCCCGTCGCCCAGTTGAGGACGACGTTTGCCGTGGGCACGTTCTCCACCTTGTGCGTGTAGGGGTTGACCGGGTACTTGCCGGGATCGAGCGGCTCGACCCAGACACCCTTCTGCCCCCGGCTCACCAGATTGCCGTGCTTGAAGGCGTCGCCGGTCACGTCGACGCCCAAGTCGCCGACGAAGGCGATGACCACTCCGACGTGCGCGATCGGGACATCGGTCATCGGCTTGGTCTCGACCGTCGCGAAGCGCGGGTTGATGTAGTACCGGCCGGCGAGCATGACCTGCTCCTGCAGGCCCTTGTAGCCGCCGTTGTCGATGAACGCCTGCGCGTCCTGGAACATGCTGTGCCCCGGCATCTCCCCGCCCGCGATCTCGCCCGAGGGCAGCGCTTTGCCGTCCTTCGTCGTCACCACGCCCACCATGTTGTCGTCGATCTCCAGGGCGGGCTCTTCGACGATCGAGAAGAGCTGGGTGTTGATGCGGTAGGTGCCCGGCGGGATGATCGCGATCTGCGGACCGCGCTCGCCGCCGTTCTGCAGGAAGCCCCTGGCGTTCTGGAAGGCGTTGCTCTCGACCTTCCGGCCCAGCACCCGCCCGTTCGAGGGCGCCTTGCCGTCGCGCGACTCGACGATGCCGATAAAGCCTTCCCGGACGGTGAGGAACTTCTGCCGGATGACCTCGTACTGCCAGGGGAAGAGCCAGAAGTGGACCCCGGGCGCGAGCGTGTCGGCCTGGTAGCCGGCCTCACCGTTCAAGGCGATGAGGGCGCCGTCGGGGAGCGTCCGGTTCTTGCCGACGACGACATACTTCTTGTTGACGATACCGATCGAGTCCTGGGGGATGATCACCACTCCGAAGATGCGCAGCACCAGCTTGTAGCCGATGAGGAGCACGAGGAACGGGACGATCCACCAGACGAAGGACAGCGAGCTGAGTTCCATTTTTTTCTCCGTCCAGGCCGGCTGTGCCGTCCGCCGGTTATCCGTTGCAACGAGGGGCGGCCAGGGACGGCCGATGAGGTTCTTGGACCAGTTGGGGTTCTGCCTTTTCTTCTCAGTGGCCCATTGTACCTCGATACGCAGCGCCGCGGGGAAGGTTTTACCGGCGTTGACCTTCAGATCTCCCGGTCCATGAAGAAGAAGCGCTGGCCTTCCTGAAAGCCCCTGCGGCGCAGTGCGCCCTCGAGCTCGGAGCCGGCGGCGGCGAAGCAAGTGACGCGGCGCAGGCGGCGCCCGGCGAGGAGCTCGAAGCAGCGCTCGCTCAAGCTGCGGCCCACACCTTTGCCGCGCGCCGCCGGGAGCACCGCCAGGTAGACGATCCAGGCCGTCTCTCCTTCCAGGCTCGCCGCGAGGAAACCCAGGAGGCTGCCTCCGGCCGTGGCGACCAGGACCAGCGACGATGCCGGATCGCCGAAGGTCGCCAGGAATTCTTCGCATTCCATGAACCGGAAGCGGGGAGAGACCGCGAGCTCCGGAATCGTCAGGCCGAGCTCGTAGAGGTCGTCCAACCCGAAAGTGCTTGCCTCGAGCGTCTCGATCTCCAGGGGCGCCGCGGGCTCCGCCGGCCCCAGAGCGGCCAGGTGGTCGAGCACGTTGATCGCCGCATCGAGATCGTCGGCCAGCAGGCATTCGACACGGCTCTTGATCTCGGCCTCCCAGGTCCACGCCTCGCGCCGCTCGAGCACCTCCTCCGGCGGCTCCTCGATACCAGCCGCCAGACCGGCGAGACGGCCGCGCAGGTCACGGAGCTCTGCGGCCGAAGCGGACAAGACCCGCTGCGCGTCCTCGACGAAACCTTTGCTTGGCAGGGTTGCTGTGGGTTCTGTTTGCATGGCGGGAAGGATAAAGGCGGCTGGCAGGAACCCGGCTCGCGGCGCCCCGAATTGCGTATTGGCGGAACTTCGTCTTTGCACGGTCATCCACCAGACAGGCGTAATCGATGTGGCCTTTGCAACATGGGGACGAAAGTTGTAGACTTGGTACATGGTCGAGCCTGAGATCCGCCGGCTGACGCGCCTCCTGGAGGCCCTGGTGCGGGTGAAGAAGGTGCCGGTGCGGCAGTTGGAGCGCCGGCTCGGCTTTGGAGGCGGCACGCTGAACCGCATCTTTTCCGGCCGCATCGAGCTCAAGGTCCGGCACATCATGCTGGTGCTCGACGACCTGGGCGTCCCGGCGGTGCAGTTCTTCAAGACGGCTTATGCGGACGGGATGGAGTCGGCCACGCCCGAGCAACTGCTCGCGGCGCTCAACCGCCGGGGTCTCGCCGAGCCGCTCGATCTGACACCGGTCGAGCCCGGCTCGGTCACCCTGGCCGAGTTCCGCAAGGCGATGACCGAGATCCTGGACGAGGTCCGCAAAGGGAGCCGCGCCCGGGCGGAGCCGGCGCCTCCAGAGCCTGACGCGTCGCCGTCCGCCACAATGCCTCCCGCGAAGCCGCGGCCCCGGAAGCCTTCGGCCGGAGCGCGACGGCAGACGCCTGGGCGGAAGGCGAGACCGCAAAAACCTCCGGCTACGTAGTCCGCAACCAGCATAAGCCTTAGGGAGGGCGTGGAAGGGCTCCCCGCGCGCTCCGAGCAGGGCGCAGGCGCCGCGCTGGCATACACAGCCCCTGCGCTCCCATACACAGCGGCTAAGCTCCCATGCACGGCGGTTGCGTTCGGAGGCGCAGAGCTTGCACTGTGAGACAAAGCAGCTGCGTTGGGGTACACAGTCATCACGCTCAGAGCTTTATGTCTAAGTCTATGAGTCACAGCAGCTGCGCTGCGAGCGCAGGAGCTGTGCCTCACAGCGCGGCGGCAGAAACGTGCTGAGCTCTCTCGTCCAGGCGTAAGAGACGGCGCGTAGCCCCAAACGGCCGCTCCTTGTCGATAGGGATGGCGCGTTGGCCGTCTACGGTCCGGGTGGCGAGGCCGCCGAGCGTGGGATGATCTCGCACGCCGTGGTGGCGAGATCCGGGGAATGGACTCAGTCCGCGCGCCGTCCCGGCGTCTTCGCGTGCATCTCCGCGAGCAGGGCCGCGATGGCCTGGATCTGGCCGCGCAGCAGGTCGTCCGACGCCTCGGGTTGCTGACAGACCTTGCGCAGCAGGAGAAGGCCGGCGATCGCCTCCCGCGCGATGCCCAGCGCCCGGAAGGTCGAGACCATCTCGTCCACCAGTTCGACCAGCTCCCACGTGCGCCCCTGCCGCACGTAGACCAGCGCCAGATCCAGGCCGACGAGCGCGGCGTCAAAATGCTGATCCACCTCGGCGAAGCCCCGCCGGGTCGCCTGAAAGGAGGCCTCCGCATCCCGGAGCTCGTCGAGACCGAAAGCGATCTTCCCTTCTCTCCAGCTGCGGCGAAGGCGGATGAGGCGATCGCTATCTCGATAGTAGAGCTGCAGGTTGTCCACGAGAACTTGGCGGGCCTCATCGAAACGACCCAAGTCGATCAAGCACATCGTGAGGGTCTCGACGGCCGTGATCTCGACAGCAGGAGCCCGCTCGCAATCGAGATGCTTCAAGCCGCGGCGCAGCCAGATGACTGCCTTGGCAGGGTCATCGCTATTACAGGTGAACATGCCTTTGCTGATCAGTGCGCGTGCGGCGAGATGGATCTCGCCGGCATCAAGGTAAAGCTTGGCAGCGGTATGGGCGGCCTCGATAGCGTCGGAGAAGCGGCGCTGGTCGGAGGCGAGCGAGGCAGCCAAATCCATAAGCCGAGCGGCAAGGCCGAGTTCACCGCTGCCCCGCTGGGCCCATCCTGCAGCCTGAACGAGGGCCTCCTCGGCGCCAGTCAAGTCGTCGCCCACGCGACGGGCATTGCCGAGCTCGCCCCAGGCGCGGGCCACTAGATCTGCCCGCACCTTTGCGCCGTACCGACGCACAGAGACGGCCTGGGTGATCGCTAGCCCTGCTTGGGCGTGCCGGAGCATTCCGGTCGGATCAGTGTGGCGCAAAGCAGAGGACCTGGCAAGACAGAGGTCAAAGCCGGCAACTCCCCGCAACAGGAGCCACTCCTCCGCGGAGAGGTCCTGCGCCCCGCGGCGGCCCTCGAGCAGATCTGTGACCAGCGGCGCTGCCTTGGTCCGCTCCTCTTCGATCGTCAGCCGGCCGCGAAGCACTGCCAACTCCAACCGCCGCTCTCCTTGCTGGTTCACGGTCGATCCTCCATGGGATTCGAATATCCTTGCGCGGGTATTCTCTCACATTCCGACCGCGTTGCGTCAAGCAGTGCCCAGGAGCCTGAATGCGTGCTCCCGGGCAAAATTTCTCGCAAGATCAAGCTCCCCCGTTGGGGTCAGTAATCGGCCCGTGATCCGACTCGGCGCCGTTGGTGGCCTGCGGCTGTCCATTGGGATCCGTAATCGGCCCGAGGTCCGACTCGGCGCTGAGACCGCTCCACAGCTCCGTGAGCCAGGCCCAGACGCCGGCGAGCGGGCCGGGAGCAGAAGCGACCGGGGCCCGGCCGGCGGCATGGGCGGCGGGGACGGCGAGGACGAGGGCCAGGGTGCAGGCGAGCACGCCGGCTCGCAGGGTCTTGGAATGGAACATGGGAGTCTCCTGGGCGCGGATCGAACGGGCCCGTCATGGGCCGCGGCGCCCGCGCGCAACGGGTCCGTCTCCTAGTCTCCGGCAATCGTCGCGGAAAAGCACGCCGGAAGTTGCCGCTCCGGCAACCGCGGCGCCCGCGGGCCGCCCGGCGGAGACGGTCTCCGTTCAGCTCCCATTGGAGACGAGAGAGACAGCGACAGCCAAACCGATGTACCAGGTTTGACTTGACGTGAACGATGCGGGCATAATCAGGACCACCATGCCCGCGAACCCGAACGCCCCCTCGCAGCGACCACGGCCCGGCGCGCCGTCCTTGAGCGCCCAGATCGGCCTCCGCATCCGGGAGCTGCGCCGCGACCGGGCGTGGACCCAGCGAGACCTGGCGGCCCGGGCCAATCTCACCCTTCCCCAGCTCAGCCGCTACGAGAACGGCGCCCGCCGGACGCATGTCGGCGTCCTGATCCGCATCGCCCGCTCGTTCGGAGTGCTCGTCGATCTCCTGCTGCCGCAGCAGGGCGACATTCCGCCCGATCCGGTCGATGCGGAGCTGTTGAAGCGCATCCGGCGCCTGGCGGCCCTGGGAGCCCGCGAAAAACAGGCGGCGATCGCGCTGCTCGACGTGATCCTGGCCCACCAGCTCCTGTTCAACCTGCCGCCAACCCAGGAGAAGTAGACTACGCCCTAGATGGCGACGCCCGAGACTTCCGCCCACGACCTCGACGAAGTCCGCTCCGAGCTGCGGCGGCTGGGGTATCTCAACCATGGCTTCGAGCGCTTCCTCCTCCAGGACGCGCTGCGCCCGCGGCGTCCCGGGCCGACGCTGGTGCGGCTCACCTTGAAGGTCGGCCTGCTGGCCTCTCTGGTGCTCGCTCTCCCCCTGGCCCTCGGGCTGGTGATCGCCAACGCGGCGGCGGAGCCGGATCCCCTGGAGGTCTCCCTCGACACGCTCGTCCTCTTCCTCCACCTGTTCCTGCCGATCTCGGCGGTGATCGCCCTCGGCTTCCTCGCTCTCTGCGGGATCGTCCTGGCGGCCCTGCGGTTCTCCCACGTGCGGCGCATCGAGACGCTGTCGCTCGCCGTCGCCCTGGTGGTCGGGGCCCTGGGGCTGCTCGTCGCGCTCCAGGGCGTGCGTGCGCTCCTCGCCGAGAGCCGGCTGCCGCTCCTCCTCGCGCTCGGGCTCGCCGCGCCGTTCGCCATCTATGCGCTGATCAAGCTCGTCTACCACGGCCTGCTCACCCTGGCCATCCGTTTCACCGACACGGCTCCCGGCGGCCGGCTGTTCTCGCGGCGCTGGCTCGGCCTGGCGATCCTCGCGGCGGCTTTCGTGCTGACCCTGCCGGCGGTGCTCTCCACCCGTCGCGAGCCGCCGGCGGCTCCGACGAGCCTGCCGGTGGCTCCCGGGGACCGGGTGGTGCTCTTCGGCATCGACGGCGTGCTCCCCGAGGAGCTGGACTATCTGTTGAACCTCGGCGACCTGCCCACGCTGGCGAGCCTGCTGCACGGCAATGCAGGGATCTGGAGCTACCCGCGCAAGGACGAGCCGCCCGCCTCGTTCTGGACCACCATCGCGACCGGCATCCCTGGCCCGGATCATGGCGTGGCTGCGCTCGACAGCTTCCGCCCCCTCGGGGTGCGCACGCCGCTCGCCCGCAACGGTCCCCTGCGCGGGTGGTGGAGCGGGGTCGAGGTGCCGCTCGGTCTCGCCGAGTACCGGCCCGTGCTGGCCAACCGGCGCCGAGCCTTTACCTTCTGGGAGCTCGCCTCGCGCGGCGGCGCGCCGGTCGTGGCGGTGAACTGGTGGGGCACCTTCCCGGCCGAGGAGCTCCCCGGCCTGGTGGTGGCGCACGGGGCCTGGCAGCTCCTCCAGGAGAAGGCCGAGGGCGCGGCGGCCCCGGCGGTGGCCCAGCCCCCCCTCGCGGCGCTCGCCCGCGACGCGGCCCGGCCGGCGGGCGACGGAATCGAGACCCGGCTGGACGCAGCGCTGCCGCGGGAGGCCGCGGCCGGGGTGCTCCGGCGCGCCCTGATCCCCGACCGCTTCTACCGCGAGGTGTTCGAGCGCGAGCTGGCGCGCCAGCCGCGGGCCGCGGCCCTCTATCTGCCCGCGCTCGACATCGCCGCGGACGGCTGGCAGGGGGGCGATGTGGCCTTCGCCGACCTCGTGCGCTCCGAGCTGCGCGCCGCCGACCTGCTCCTCGGCCGGTCGCTCTCCGGGGTCGGAACGGTGATCGTGGTGCTCGATCCGGGGCGCCGGCGTCACGCTGGAGGCGGCAGGATCGTCCTTTGGAGAAGAGGCGGTCGTTGCGGCGCCCCTCGCCCCCGGGGAGCGCCGGCTCTGGCTCCCGAGGCGGTCGCCTCGGTTCTGCTGCGCGCCCTGGGGCTGCCTCAGAGCGAGCAGCTCCCGGTTCCGCCGGCGGCCTGTGGTTGGCCGGAGCCGCCGTTGGTGGTCTCGGGGTATGGAGAGCGGGGAGAGCGTCCGACCCAGGGACCGGAGGGGCGAGAATATCTGGAGAGCCTGCGCTCCCTCGGTTATCTGTGAGCGCCCGATGGATGTCCCGTTTTCCGTCCCTTGCGACACTGCCGGGGAGGCCGGAGCCCGATGAAGCGATGAGCGTGCCTCTACGAACCACCTTCGAGCCCAGGCGGCTCGCCTACCCCGACACTTCACGGGTCGACCAGAGCGACCTCCTGCACGGTGTTCCGGTCGCCGATCCCTACCGCTGGCTGGAGGATCCGGATTCTCCGGAGACCCGGGCCTGGGTCACGGCCCAGAACCGGCTCACCACGGAGTATCTGGAATCCCTCCCCGAGCGGGCGGTGTTGCGCCGGCGCCTCGGCGAGCTGTGGGATTTCCCCCGCTGGGGAGCCCCCTTCCGGCAGGGCGACCGCTATTTCTTCATCCGCCACGACGGCCTGCGCAATCAGGGCGTGCTCTATACCCAGGACCGCCTGGATGGCGAGCCGCGGGTCCTCTTGGACACCAACCAGCTCTCGGGTGACGGCACGGTGGCGCTCGCCGCGTTCCATTTGAGCGAGGACGGCCGCTATCTGGCCTATGGCCTGACCAACGGCGGCACCGACTGGCAGGAGTGGCGGGTTCGCGAGGTCGAGACCGGACGCGACCTGTCCGACCTGCTGCGCTGGGTCAAGTTCTCGCAGTCCGCCTGGACCCACGACGCCGCCGGATTCTTCTACTGCCGGTACGACGAGCCGGTGGAGGGGCGGCTCGGCCATGCCAACTTCTGGCAGAAGATCTACTACCACCGCCTGGGCACCGACCAGGCGGTGGACGTGCTCGTCTACGACCGGCCGGACGACCGCGAGATGGGGTTCATCCCCTACGTCAGCGACGACGGCCGGTACCTCCTGATCCATGCCTGGAAGGGGACGGAGGACGAGAACGCCCTCTTCTTCAAGGACCTGGAGGAGCCCGGCGCACCGGTGCGGGATCTCCTGCCTGCCTTCGACGCCGCCTACACCTATGTGGGGAGCGACGGCTCGACCGTCTGGTTGCAGACCGACGCCGGTGCGCCGCGGGGCCGCCTGATCGCGGTGGACGTCCGGGAGCCGGAGCCCGCGCGCTGGCGGGAGCTGATCCCGGAGACCTTGGAGACGCTGCAGGCGGTCACCTCCGTCGGACGGCGGTTCGTGGCGCTCTACCTCCAGGATGCCGCCTCGCGGGTGCGGATCTTCGAGCGGGACGGCCGGCCGGTGCGCGAGCTGGAGCTGCCCGGCCTCGGCTCGGCTTCCGGCTTCGCAGGGACGCAGAAGAGCTCCGAGACGTTCTACGTCTTCTGCAGCCACACCATCCCGGGCACGGTCTATCACTATGACGTGGAGAGCGGGGAGACCCGCCTGTTCGGCCAGCCGGAGGTCGGGTTCGACCCCGAGTCGTTCGAGACCCGGCAGGTCTTCTACGAGAGCCGGGACGGCACCCGGGTCCCGATGTTCATCACCTGCAAGAAGGGGTTGCCGCTGGACGGCTCGCACCCGACCTTCCTCTATGGCTACGGGGGTTTCAACACCAGCATGACGCCGGTGTTCTCGGTGCCGTTCCTGGCCTGGATGGAACGCGGCGGGATCTATGCGGTGGCGAACCTCCGCGGGGGCGGGGAGTACGGGGAGGACTGGCACCTCGCCGGGACGCGGCGCAACAAGCAGAACACGTTCGACGATTTCATCGCCGCGGGCGAGTGGCTGATCGGGAGCGGCTACACCTCGCGCGAGCGGCTCGCGCTGGGCGGCCACAGCAACGGCGGCCTGGTCGCCGCGGCCGTGATGATCCAGCGGCCGGATCTGGCCGGCGCGGTCCTGGTGGGGGTGGGCGTGCTGGACATGCTGCGCTTCCACAAGTTCACGATCGGCTGGGGCTGGGTGTCGGACTACGGCTCGCCGGAGGATGCGGAGGACTTCGCGCTCCTCCATGCCTATTCGCCGTACCACAACGTGCGTCCCGGGGTCGCCTATCCGGCGGTGCTGATCACCACGGCGGACCATGACGACCGGGTGGTGCCGGCGCACAGCTTCAAGTTTGCCGCGGCGCTGCAGCACGCGCAGGCGGGCTCGGCGCCGGTCCTGATCCGCATCGAGACGCGCGCCGGCCACGGCACCGGCAAGCCGATCACCAAACAGATCAGCGAGGCCGCCGACGAGCTGAGCTTCCTGTGGTCGGCGTTGACGGGGGTGGGGTGAGGGGCGCCGCCTGGGCCCTCCTCGTCGCTCTCGCTCTCCCCCTCTATCCGCAGGCGCCGCCGAGCCCGCTTCCGCGGTCGGACCGGATCTCGGCGCGGGAGCGGGAGCTGGCCGGGTTGCGCGCCGAGATCTCCCGGCTGGAGGCCCGGCTCGGCGCGGCCCGCCAGCGCAAGACGAGCCTCCAGGACGAGCTCGCGGCGGCGGACCTGGAGCTCAAGCTCCAGGAGACCCGCCTCGCCGAGGCGATGACCGCGCGTGACCTGGCGGCGCGCCGGGCCGCGGTGAGCGAGCTCGAGGTCGCGCGCCTGGAGCGCGCCTTCGGCGACGCCCGGCACGACCTGCACAGCCGCCTCGCCGCCCTCTACCGCCTCGGCCGC
>Ga0137375_10002858_pt1 | contig 20367 bp, 21 predicted proteins | sample SagtaG_24_FD_104936 | JGI IMG/M metagenome (GOLD analysis project Ga0137375, IMG submission 104936) | Vadose zone soil microbial communities from Sagehorn Ranch, Mendocino, California, USA - Sage1_R_113_16 metaG | ecosystem: Environmental > Terrestrial > Soil > Vadose zone | place: USA...
CGAGCGGCTGTAGCCGAGGCCGATATCGCCCGTCCCTGACATCGCGATGCTGCCCATCCAGCGGAACTCCTGGTCGGGCGCGAACGTGCCCTGCTGGAAGACGGAGGGGGTTCCGGTCGCGCTCGCCGGCGTGTTGCGCAGCTCGTACCAGCGAATGCCGGCCACCGTGTTGGTGTCGACCACGGCGTTAACGGTGTGGTTGACGACGAGCGACTCGTGGTCGCCGAAGTTGCGGTAGGCGAGGCGATACATCAGCCGATCGCCGAGCGAATCCAGCTTGTAGACGAAGCTGTTGTCCTTCGGCTGCGGGATGCAGGCACCGCCGCCGCAGGCCGGCGAGAAGTTGGCCACCGGGATCACCGTCGGGCCTGTGAGCTCGTTGGTCGGGTTGGGCGTTACCCAGTCGACGGCGAACTTCCAGAGGTCGAGCACGTTCGTATCGAAGTTGAGCAGGTAGTTCGGCGCGCCGACAGGAGGCGGGATCGAGCTGTCGAGGTCCGAGGGCAGCATCCCGCCGTACTGGGCGTCGAGGATGTAGCAGTGCTGCGTAGCGGCCAGCCCGCTCAGCATCCTCGTGCGGTCGTACGCGCAGACCTCGGGGCCGATGAAGTCGAAGAAGCCGAAGAGGTTGAACGTGACGTAGTACGCGTCCGGCCAGACTCCGAGCTTCGGGTAGTCGGGGAAGTCGTTGTACTCGAACGCGTAGCGCCAGTACGAGCCGGCCGGATCGCCGGTCTGCGAGACGGCCACGCACTGGAAGTAGGACAGTCCGGAGACCGAGAACTGGCTGATCACCCAGCGGTTGGCCAGGCGGTCGTAGACGACCGTGGCGTCGCCGTCGTTGTTGTCCTCGCAATCGCCGCCGAAGCCGGAGAAGACCGTGTTCGTCGTCACGGGCCCGTACAGCTTGACCCCGCTCTTGTTGTATACCGCGAAACTCTGGTTGACGATCTGGACGTAGTGGTTCGGGCCGACCGCGCCGTTCGGGTCGGGCGGCAGTGAGTCGACGGCCGACACGCCGTCGAAGTTGACGCCGGCGGTCGGCGAGGAGGTCTCTACGAGGCTGGACTGCTTGACCGGATCCGGGCCGTCACTGCCCGGCGGGACGGGGATCTTGCGCTCCTGGTGGTCGTTGCGGCCCTTCGACGGCTTGGACGAGAGCGACCGAAGCGGCGGCGACTCGTCGTGCTTGATCGCCTTCGGCGGATCCTTCGAAGGCCTCGGCTCAGGCTTCCCGGTCGCTCCGGCGTGTCCACCCTCCCGCGCCGTGCCGATTCCGGCGACGACCAGCAGCCCAAGCCCGATGGGGACGAGCACAGCCAACGTGCGACGGCAGCGACCCCTGATGATGTTCAGCCTCCTTCCGCCCAACCCGGTGCCCGTACACAAGTAGCACGTCTCATTGCGACCTGGAATTTACTGTCGGCGTACGCCGGGAAAGTCTTGAGGACCGTCCCTGGAAGAGACGTGTGTAAGCGCCTGGCGGGCCGGCGCTAGCGAGACCGCGCCAGCGTGCGCAGCTCGGTCGCATGGCTCGCCAGCAACCGCCGAGCGTCCTGCCGGGCCAGCGTCCACGAGCGCCAGTCGACCGGTTTCGTGCTCCGCCGGAGCAGCGACCGGGCCAACTCGCGTCGGACGGGCGGGCTGAGCGTCGGCAGCCTGCGCAGCAGAGTCGGAACGGCGTCGTCGCTCAGCGTTGCGAGATAGTGGACGTCGGCACGCGGGCGCTCGAGGTTCGTGCGAGCGATCAACGCGTCCGGATCGAGGACGTTCAACGCGATCGTGGCGGCGAAGCCCGCGACGACGGCGCCGACGGCGAAGAGCCGCCGCTGTCCGCGCAGCACGGTCACCACGAACCAGACCAGGACGGCCGCGAGCCAGAGCACAAGACCGGTTGCGTAGAGCCGCAGCTGGGTGAGCCCGTACGCCTGCTCGTACAGGTGCAGCCGCTGGAGCGCGGACGCCATCACCACGAAGAGCAGCGCCACCAGCGTCCCCGCCAGGATCCGGAAGAGGACGTCGTGGCGCCGGCGTTCCCGCCTGAGTGCCCAGTCGGCCAGCAGCAGGACCGGCAGCGCCAGCGCGCACGCAACGACGAGCTCGAAGAACCCGTGCCGAGCGTAGGCGGAGTAGGTGAGCTGCGCACGCTGCTCGACCAGGTCGCGGCCGCCGAACAGGTAGCGAAGCTGAACGAGAACGAACGCGAGAAACAACAGGTTGAGGAGGCCGAGCACGATTACGATCTCCGTCGCCCCGAGTTGCGCCTTCGGCACCCGCTGGGCGATCATCGCCGGCGAGATCACGCGGGCGTTCTCGCGGGCCGAGACGAGGTCGCGCAGGAGTCCCGCTGCCAGCCAGCTCCAGGCCAGGACGAGACCGACGCGGATCGGCGTACCCGGAAAGCTCGGCACGGCGGCCTGGAGATATCCCTTGAAGACCGTGTCTGCGGCAGCGAAGAGGCCGCCGAAGAGAATCACCAGCGGCGCTCCGACCACGACCCCTCGCGCAACGGCGAGCATGCGGCCGCGGCGGGCGCTCTCGGCCACCTCGGGCCAGGCGACGTCGCGCTCGAGCACCGGCAGCGGGCCGGCGAGCGTCGCGCAGCCGGCGGCCATCAGCCCGCCGGCATAGTCGACCACGCCGGCGGCCTGCGGTGGGACCGACGGCCGGCGAAGGGCGCCGAGCGCCGTCGCGGCTGCGATTGCGACGAGGTTGGCGGCAACGACGAGGGGCGAGTCGTGCCAGACGAAGAGCGCTGAGAAGCCGAGGAGGGGTGCGATCATCCACCTTCGCCCCTGGTGCCACGGCACCCGCCCGAACCGAACCAGCCGGCCAGGACAAGCGTGAAGGCACCCGCCCAGAGCGGGACGTTCAATCCGAGTGCCTGGCCCTGGAACAACGCGTCGCCGAGGATGCCGAGGGCGAGCGCTCCGCCGATCACACCGAGGCCGAGCCTCGTGTCGGCGTTCATCTGCCGCTCGTTCGGGTCCGAGCCACGCGGGATCGATCGTAGGCCGTACGACCGAGTCACCTGGAGCGCGGCTGGGCTACCCGGCGCCGTTGTCGGCGGGGAGCTCGAACCAGAAAGTCGAGCCTTCGCCCTCCACACTGGTGAAGCCGATGCGGCCGCCGTGGGCCTCGACGATCTCGCGCGAGACCGCCAGGCCCAGGCCCACCCCGGGGATGCCGCTCGCCTTCGCCTCGCCCCTGAAGAACTTGCTGAAGACGCGCGGCTGGTGCTCCTCGCGGATGCCGAGCCCTTCGTCCTCGACCTCGACCCGGATCACATCGCCCGCCGGCTTCCCTCGAACCGAGACCTGGCCCCCGGCGGGTGAGTACTTGATCGCGTTCATGACCAGGTTGACGACGACCTGCGCGAGCCGCTCGCGGTCGCCGACGACGGTCAGCCCGTCGTCGGGGAGCTCAACGTTGATCTCGTGGTCGGCCGTCTCAGAGGCGATCAGCTTGACCTCCTTCCGCACCACCCCTCCCAGATCGACCTTGGCCGAGTCCAGCTCGAGCCTGGCGCCGTTGGTCTCGTCGGCCTCGAGGAAGCCCTCCGCGATCCCGGCCAGCCGTCGCCCCTGATCGTGGATGATCTCGACGTACCGCAGCAGGGTGTCCTCGTCGGTGCCGCGCCTGAGGATCAGGCTCGTGTAGCCGAGGATGCTCGCGAGCGGCGTCCGCAACTCGTGCGAGACGATCGTGATCAGCTCCGACTTCGCGCGCTCGCTCTGACGAAGCTGCTCGTTCTGGATCTCGAGCTCCCGCCGCCCATGTTGGACGGACTCGGCCATCGAGTTGAAGGCCGTCGTCAGCTCCCGGATCTCGGCGGGGCCACCCTGGGGGATGCGGGTCGACAGGTCCCCGGCGGCGATCTGCGTCGCCCCGCTCGCCACGTTGCGCACCGGCCGCGCGACCGCGCGCACCAGGAAGCCCGTGACGAGCAGCAGCAGGAAGCCGGAGGCGCCGAGGGCGACACTCCCGATGAGCACCGCACGGTTCGCCCGCCCCCGGGCGGACGACGCGCGCCTGGACGCCAGCGCGTCTTCCTGTGAGAGCAACCGCGCCAGGCTGCGACGAACGTTGCCGATCCGGATCAGGCCTTCCCGCGTCGCCGTGGGCGAGAGCGCGGCCGACGGGCTCTCGACCGCGATCGCCAGCAGCGGGCCGCCGTAGTCGATCACGTACGAGTTGGTCAGGGTGACGATCGTTCGCGCAAGTCGCGCCTGGGCGGGCTGCTGCTCGACGAGCCTCTGGAGATTGGCCGACACCCTGACCAGGTCGCGGCGCGCGCGGTCCCAGCTCGCGCGGATCGCCCGGTTGCGCGTGAGCACGAACCCGCGCAGGCTCTGGTCGAGTCCGTCGACGACGCGTGCGAGCCGGAGCGCGGCCGTCGTCACCTTGTTTACCTGCACCTGCTCGTCGGTCGAGCCGCGCAGGTTCGCCATCGCGAGCAGGACGAGCACAAAGGCCGTCGCCACCAGCACGGCAAGGAGGCCGATCGCACCGAGCACCCGTGCGACGATCGGAGCCTCGGCGACCGCGTCCGCGCCACGCCGGAACGCTGCCCGAATCCGTCGGGTCAGCTGCCGGCCGTCACCCATCTCTCAATCCTCGGCCTCGAGGAGCGACGCCACCGTTGCCGAGAGGTCGTCGGGGTCGAACGGCTTGGACACGAACGCGTCGGCTCCCGCCTCGGTCGCTTCCTGGCGGTCGGCCTCGGCGGCAAATGCGGAGACGACGACGCAGCGGACGTGGCGCAGCCCCGGATCCTCGTTCAGCTCCCTGATCACGTCGAGGCCGGAGCCGCCCGGCATCATCACGTCCACCAGCGCAACGTCGGGCCGGAAGCCGCGCGCCACCTCGATCGCCTCGGACACGCTCCCGGCCTCCTCGATCGCGTACTCGCCCACGAGCGCGACGCGCATCAGCTCACGCAGCAGCGGCTCGTCGTCGCAGATGAGGATCCTGGCTTCCGCCACCTGACTCGTCACACGCTCAACCGGAAGACAAGGAGCTCGGTGGACGGCTTGCGCTTGAGCGAGGTGACGGTGAGCGTGCCCCGGACGTTGCTGTAGAGGCCGGTGCCGCCGACGACCGCGAGCTCGTAGATCAGACGCGAGGTGATCACCCCCTGCGTCACGATTTGCCCCTTAGGCAGGAAGTACGTCGCCGTGCAGCTCTGACCGTTTCCGCCGGCGGCCGTGCAGCTCATCGTTCCGCTTCCGATCGCCTTCGTCCTGATCCGCTTGTTGAACAGCCGGAGGCCGTAGACGTCCAGGTCGCCGACGCTCGCGCCCGCGAGCCCTCCATCCACGTGCACGTGGCGCACCTCGGAGCCGGTGATCCGGACCGTCCCCGGACGGTCGAGGGCCTGCGCGCCGGGCAGCACGAAGACCCCGACGAGGAGCGCGCCTGCGATCGCAGCGAGGACCGGCAATTTCATCGCGATACCCCCTTCCGCCGATGAGCCCGTCATTGTGCCGATGCTGGCGTCGGCGGGACGCCACGCCGGATCCTGAGAGTTCTCCTGCGGGACGTCAAGACCTGCGGCTAGGGGAGCTATTCGTAGCCGCTGAACGAGTCCGGCAGGATACGGTCTTCCGCCACGCCGGCCGCCTTCAGCTCCTCGACGACCGCGTCGACCATCGGCGGCGGGCCCGCGACGAGGTACACGGACGCGCCGAGCTCGCCGTCGAGCGCGTCCCGCAGCAGGCCAGCGTCGATGTGCCTCGTCTCCCCCTCCCACCCCGGATCGGCCGTCATCGTCGCGACGAGGCGGAAGTTCGGGCTCTTCCGGTCGAGCTCGGTGAGCTCGTCCAGGAAGGCGGCGGATTCCCGGTCGCGGTTCGAGTAGACGAGCGTCACGCGGTGAGGAAGCTGCTCCTCGTCGATGTAGCGGAGCATGCTCCGGAAGACGGTGATGCCGATACCGCCGGCGATGAACACGTAGGGGACATCGGTCTCCTCCGGGAGCACGAACTTCCCCTTCGGCTCCTCCACGTCCACCTCGGTCCCCACCGGTAGCTCGGCGAGCGAGCGCTTGAAGGCGCTGTCGCGGAGCCGCGTGCAGAGACCGAGGACGCCGCGCTCGTTCGGCGAGGTCACGACCGAGATGTGGCGCCGCGGTCCCTTCTCGTCGTCGTAGGGCGGATCGAGGAGCATCACCCAGAAGTACTGCCCCGGGCGGAAGTCGACCTCCTTGCCGAGGAGATCGAAGACGACCATGAGCGTCCCCTTCGCAACCTCGCGCTTCTCCTTGATCTTGGCGCGCATGGTCGGATTATCGCGTCAGACCGGGATCGGGAACTACGGGGTCATGGCCGGCTTCTTCATGGGCTCCGTGCCCATGCCCTGGACCGGCTTCATCTGGGCGCCCGGCTTCATCTGCGCGCCGGGCTTCATCTGGGTACTCGGCTTCATGTGCATCATCCGCATCCGGGCGTTGTCCGCCGCCGGCGAGTCCGGCTGAGTCACGCCGGGAACGCTGCCGGGAGCGGCCGCGATCCAGATCGCGACGGCGACGAAGCCGACCGCAAACACCCGGGTCAGGAGCTCCCCGAGCGGCAGGACCTTCTCGGCGAAGATCAGAGCTGCCACCACGGCCATCCAGACCAGGCTCATCACGCCGAGGGCAAAGAGGACGACCATCAGCCCCCAGCAGCAGCCCACGCAGTAGCCGCCGTGCTCGACGCCCATGCGCAGAGCGCCACGCCACCCGTCGCGCCACCTGCCCAGCACGAAGCTGAGCGGGCTCCGGCATTGGCGGAGACAGACCGATTTCAGCGGCGTGAGCTCGTAGATGCCGGCCAGGCCGATCGCGGCGCCCGCGACGTACGGCCCGCCCCGGTCCCAGGCGAGGAAGTCCCCGGCGAAGTGAGCGGCGATCCGGTAGAGCCCATAGGCAGAGAGGCCGTATACGGTCCACACGGCGAGATAGCTGAGCACGAAGAACCAGGTGGGGACGAAGCCCTGCCCACGTCGTGCCCGCTCGCCGGAGACCCGGTGGAAGAGGAGCACCATGGGCATCGCCGCCGGGAACATCATCGCGGCCATCATCGTCACCCAGATCCCGACGAACCAACCGAGCACCCCCAGGTCGGTTCCCGGCCCGGCGTCCATCCCGCGCATCCGGACAACGGTGACGATCCACGTGGCGAGGGCAGCCGCAAGGACGAGCGCCACAAGGGCGACCGGGGTGAGTTGCAGGCGGCGACGCTCGGCTGGGTACGTGCTCACCGAGGCGCGAGCTTACTCCAGCTCGGCCGCTAGTCGATGAGCTTGCGCGTCATCGCGTGGATCGCGACGCGCCAGGTCAGGAAGCCGAACCCGATCAGAACGCCGACGCGGCCCAGGTCGGTCCAGCCGTCGAACCCGAACGCGGCGTGGCGGACGAGCTCGACGCAGTGGTGGAGCGGATTGAAGTTGCCGGCGATCTGCGCCCACCTCGGCAGCTCGCTGAGCGGGAAGAAGGTGCCGGCGACGAGGAACAGCGGAGTGAGGACGGCGCTGATCACGTAGTTGAAGTTCTCGATCGAGAAGGCGTAGCCGGCCAGGGAGATCCCGAAGCAGGCCCATCCGAAACCGGCGAGGAACGCCACCAGCGGCACCGTCAGCATCCCCAGGCCGGGTCGAGGCCGAAGGCCATCGCGACCAGGAGCGGCACGCAGCCGTAGACCGCGGCGCGGGTGGCGATCCACAGCGCCTCGGCGGTGACGAGCTCCTCGGTGTCGACGGGCGCGAGTCCCGCCGGTCGACGAGGTTGGCCATCTTCAGCGCCCGGTCGATCGCCTCGCGCCGCTCGGAGCGGCGGATGCGGTAGAGGTGCGTGAAGACGAGGAGATTCTGCTCGACGGTCAGCGTCACGTCGAGTTGTCGAGCTGCGGCGAGACCCCGCACTGCGCCCAGCGGCCTTCGACTCGCCGGGCAGCCGGAACCCGAGCACCTCGAGCTCGCCCTCGTCCGCGATCGCCTGCGCGGTCAGCAGCCGCATCGTCGTCGACTTGCCCGCGCCGTTCGGCCCGAGCAGGCCGACGCACGTGCCCATGGGAACATCGAGGCCGAGGTGGTTCACGGCCGTGATCGGCCCGTACCGCTTGACCACCCCGCGCAGCCGGATCGCTAGCTCTGCCACAGGGCCAGCATGCCAGCGCCGCTATGGGACGAGCGCCGACTCCAGCTCGGGCGAAGCCGGGATGACCACCACGTGGTACGCGTCGATCAAAGCCATCACCTGCTCCTCGTAGGTGCTCACAAATTCGTCGCTGCCGTAGAAGCGCTCGAGCTGCTCTTCACGCACGGCGGCGGAGGGAAAGCGCCGGATCAGGAAGGCGTGATCGCCGTCGCGGAGCGAAGGCCCGTAGGCGAGCACCTCGATCCCGTCGCGCCGGAGCATCGGCACGGTACCGTCGGCCATGATCCGCACGAGCTCGTCGCGCCCGCCCGGGAGGCACTTGTAGGTGCGCACGTCGAGCACAGGCCCCTGCTCAGACATGCGGGCCGACCCCGATAGTCGCCGCCAGATCAGCCGAGATCGCGGCTTCGGCGCCGCCGATGATCACGATGAGCGGGCCGCCGAAGGGAGCCGCCGATACGAGCTCCACCGATGCCCCGGGCATGAGGCCCAGGGTCGACAGATAACCGAGAAGCTGCCGATCGTGGTCGGGAACGCGCTGCACGATCGACGTCTCCCCGGGCTCGAGGTCGACGAGCGTCCGCACCGGCGCCTCCGTGACTTTGAGCTCGGCGTCCGGGATCGGATGGCCGTGCGGATCGTGCGTCGGGTAGCCGAGCTCGCGATCGATCAGCGCTTCCAGCTCCTCCGAGAGCGCGTGCTCGAGCCGCTCCGCCTCGTGGTGGACGTCGTCGATCCCGACGCCGAGCCGCTGCGCGAGATACTGCTCGAGCAGGCGGTGGTGGCGGAGCACCTCGACCGCCACGCGCTCGCCCCCGCGTGTGAGGGAGACACCCCGATATAGCTCGTGGCGCGCAAGGCCGCGCGAGGCCAGCTTCTTGATCATCGACGACGCCGCCGGCGCGGAGACGCCCATGCGCTCGGCGAGGGCCGACGTGGAAACAGGCGTCCCCCCGTCCTGCTGGAGGGCGTAGATCGCCTTCAAATAATCCTCGATCGCCTCGGTCTGCTGCACTTTCGCTCGCATCAAGTTAAAGTTTAGCCATGCCTAAGAAATTTTCGCGGCGAAAGCTCGTGTGCGCCGTGGCGCCCATCGCCGCCGTGGGACCGCTCGCCAAGCTCGCGGAGCGGGCGACGGCGGGCGGGCACGAGCACAACCACGCGGCTATGGGTCATGCCGCGATGATCGGAGACCAGACGCCTGCGCCGGGCGGGCCGGACGACCTCACCGAGCTGCTGATTCCGCCGGCTGCCCTGCCGCACAAGCCCGGCCGCGTACGCGAATACACGCTCACCGCGATCGACAAGCGCCTCGAGGTCGCACAGGGCGTGTTCTTCGAGGCGTGGACGTACAACGGCACCGTCCCGGGGCCGGTGATCCGCGCCACGCAAGACGACCTGCTGCGCGTCAACTTCGTGAACGGCGGCACCCATCCGCACACGATCCATTTCCACGGCATCCACCCGGCGAACATGGACGGCGTGTTCGAGGTCGTCGACCCCGGTGACAGCTACACCTACGAGTTTCCGGCGCGGCCGTACGGGATGCAGCTCTACCACTGCCACTCGACACCGTTGAAGAAGCACATCCACAAAGGCCTCTACGGAGCCTTCATCATCGATCCGCCCGATCCTCGTCCGCCCGCACAGGAGCTCGTGATGGTGCTGAACGGCTTCGACACCGACGGCGACGGCGAGAACAACTTCTACTCGGTCAACGGGCTCGCGTTCTACTACGCGAAGTACCCGATCGTGGTCAGCCGGAAGCGACTCGTCCGCATCTACCTGGCGAACTTGACCGAGTTCGACCTGGTCAACTCGTTGCACCTGCACGGCGACTTCTTCCGCCTCTACCGCACGGGCTCCACCGACCAGTTCGAGTACACGGACACGGTGATGCTCTGCCAGGGCGAGCGCTGCATCATCGAGATCGAGTTCCACAACGCCGGCAAGTTCATGTTCCACGCCCACCAGTCGGAGTTCACCGAGCTCGGCTGGATGGGCTTCTTCGACGTGCGCTGATGCTCCGCCGGCTATGGCCACTCGTGCCGCTCCTTGCGCTCGCCGGCGCCGTCTCCATCTTCGCGTCGACCGGCGGCTCCCTCACCGACCTGATCGGCAAGAGCGCCCCGCCTCCGGACGTGTTCGATATCCGCCGGGTCACTTTCGATCCCGGCGAGATCCGGATCCGGGTGACCAACCCGCAGCCGGACGAGCTGACGATCGGCTCCGTGACGGTGGACGACGCGATCGTCCCGTTCGAGCTCGACGGCCCAAGCACCCTGAAGCGTCTCCGCTCGAGCACGATCCACGTCAACTACGACTGGGTCGAGGACGAGCCGATCTCGGTTGGCGTGACGAGCTCGACCGGGATCGAGACGCGCGAGGACATCGCCGCCGCGGTCGAGACTCCGGAGGTCTCGCCTCGAGGCTTCCTCGGCTACGGGCTGATCGGCCTGCTCGTTGGGGTCATTCCGGTCGCCCTCGGGCTGGCGTGGCTGCCGTCGTTGCGCGGCGCGGACCGGCGCTGGATCGCAGCCTTCATGGCCCTGACGGGAGGACTGCTCGCGTTTCTCGGCGTCGAAGCGCTCTCCGAGGCGCTGGACCTGCAGGCGGCGCTGCCGGGGCCGCTCGGCGGGCCGGGCCTCGTCTTACTGGGCGTGGCGCTCAGCTTCCTGACGATGACCTACGTCTCGCATCGCATGTCGTCGGGGCGCGGTGGAGCCGTTAGCGGGCTCGCGCTCGCGACGCTCGTCGCACTGGGCATCGGGCTCCACAACCTCGGCGAAGGGCTCGCGATCGGCTCGTCGTTCGCGCTCGGCGAGCTGACCCTCGGGACCTTCCTGATCGTCGGCTTCATGATCCACAACATCACGGAGGGCCTCGGTATCGCGGCTCCGATCGCCGAGCGGGGCCGGGCCTCGATAATACGGCTCGCGGCGCTTGCGCTCGTTGCGGGCGGGCCGGCAATCGTCGGCGCCTGGATCGGCGGCTTCCTGACGAGCGACTTCCTCGGCGTCCTCTTCTTCGCGGCGGCCGCGGGTGCCGCCCTCGAGGTGGTGGTCGAGGTCGGCCGCTACGTCGCCCGGAATGCCCCGGGCGGACTCTCCTCAGCCCATGCGGTAGGGGGGTTCATCTCGGGGATCGCGGTCATGTACGTGACCGGGCTGCTCGCAGCCTGAGGAGGCCCACCGAAGTAAGCCGCCTCCCTCCTCCCGCTGGCACGGAGCTAGAGCGCCCGCGTAACCTGCCCGCGGATCTCCCCGGCCGGATTCCTCGCCGTGTGGACGTTCACGTAGGTCTTGCGGGCCTTCAGGTCGGTAATCTCAGCCGCCGTCAGAGCCGTCGTCCCGGTGACGGGCGACGTGCACGGGCCGCAGAGCGGAATCTTGACCGGCCCGCTCACACCCCTCGCGCCCAGGTGGATGTGCGCTGCGGTTGCCGGGCCGCTGAGATGCGTGAAGGTCAGCCTCCAGACCGGGCTGGTGCCTGTGAGCGTGGCCGTGAAGCGGCCCGAGGCGCCGAGCTTCGTGCCCTTCGGGTGGGGTTTCTCCTGGCCGACGTTCAGCGCGGCGCTGAACTTGACCGGACGCGGAGTCTTGCTCGACGCGACCGAACCGGCGACCAGTGCGACGACGGCCGTGATCATCACGAGAACGAGGATCTTCCTCTTCACTATGCACCTCCTGAGCTGTCTCTCAGTTGGTTCCCTGCGCACCCGGCGTCATTCGCAACGCTCGTATGGATTGTGTTAATTCAACATGGGGTAGTGGGTCAGTCCGACGGCCTCCAGGAGATGGTGCAGGGCTATCGCGATGCCCTCAGCGGGCTGAAGGTCACGATCGACCAGCAGTTCACCGACGGCGACTACGTCACGACCCGCTACACGATCACCGGCACCCACGACGGCGAACTCATGGGGGCACCGCCGAGCGGCAAGGACGTTGCCTTCACCGGCATCCGATCAGCCGCTGCGAGAGCGGGCGCATCGCCGAAGAGTGGGAGATCACCGACGTCGTCGGGCTCCTGGGCCAGATCGGAGCGCTGCCCGCGATGGCGCAGAGCTGAGCTACACCGGAGGCACGGCGCCAATTCGTCCTACGACCCGTGGAACACGCCAGGATTGGCGCCGTGCATCCGGTTCGCTGCCCCGCCTAAGAGGCTGGGCAGTCAACTCAAGGGCGGGCAAGGATAGCGACTGGGCCTTCAGTGTAGGGTCGCTGAAATGGACGTAGACGCCCTTCAGACGACGCTTCGCGACATTCTCGACGACCCTGTCCGCGTCTCCGCGGGGGACTCCGACAGGAATCTCCACAGCGAGGACATGACGTTCCACGCTGGCCACATGCCCGACGTCGTCGTCTACCCGATCTCGACCGATGAGGTCTCGCGGATACTCGCCCTCGCCGACGCGGAGGGCGTTCCTGTGACTCCGTTCGGCGTCGGCTCCAGCCTCGAGGGTCACGTGATCCCGATCGAGGGAGGCATCAGCCTCGATCTGTCGCACATGGACCGGATCGTCTCCATCGAGCCGGAGAACCTGGTGGCAACGGTTGAGCCGGGGGTAACGCGCGCCGCGCTCGAGCGAGGGGCCGGACAGCACGGACTCTGGTTCCCGATCGACCCAGGTGCAGACGCCACGCTTGGCGGCATGGCGGCGACGAACGCGGCCGGGACGACGACTGTGCGATTCGGGAAGATGCGCCCTAACGTGCTTGCGCTCGAGGCGGTCCTCCCCGGGGGGAGCGTGGTCCGTACGGGCTCGCGGGCGTTCAAGACGTCGGCCGGCTACGACCTCACGAGCCTGTTCGTTGGCTCCGAGGGAACGCTCGGCGTGATCACGGAGCTCACGTTGCGCCTCTACGGCATCCCGGAGCACGTCGTTGCGGTTCGCATCTCATTCCCAACGCTCGAGGCCGCGTGCCGGACAGCGGTGACCTCGGTGGCAGCGGGCACGGGCGTGCGCCGGCTCGAGCTCCTCGACGCGATCAACATTCATGCGATCAACACGTACGCGGGTACCGCCTACCCGGAAGTGCCTTCCCTGTTCGTGGAGGCTGCCGGGAGTGAGGGCTCGGTCGGCGGCGACCTCGAGCTCGTCCTCGAGCTCGCAGAGGAGGAAGGCGCGATCGAGGTTGTCCACGAGCGCAACCCGGATCGGCGGGCGAAGCTCTGGGCTGCGCGACACAGCGCCGCCTATTCATGGACTCAGCTCTGGCCGGGCTCCCGGCACTGCTCCACCGACGTCTGCGTGCCGCTTGCGGAGCTCCCCGCTGCGGTGACGTTCGCCCGCGCGAACGCCGACCGGCTCGGGCTCCGCGCGGGAATCCTCGGACACGTCGGCGACGGCAACTTCCACGTCGGCGTCACACTCGATCCGGACGATCCCACAGAGGTGGCAGGCTGGCATGAGCTCTCACGCCTTGTCGTCGATGATGCGATCGCCCGTGGCGGAACCTGTACGGGCGAGCACGGGATCGGCCTCGGGAAGGTCAGGGCGCTCGAGCTCGAACACCCCGATCTGATGCCGTACTACCGCGGGATCAAGCAGCTCTTCGACCCCAACGGGATCATGAATCCCGGAAAGGTCGTGGCAAGGGAGGAGACACTGCTCGCCTGAACGTTCCGCGGCGATCGACGCGCCGCGGCCGTGCCCCGCGAGCAATGTAGAGGTCGCTAGTAGAGCTCGCGGTAGCTCTGATCGACCAGGTTCTGCACTGCCTCCAGGCTGACGTCGGGAAGTGCCATGTGGTCTTTCCAGATCTGCGCGGGCCGCGCCAGGTCTTCCAGCGGCGGCCAGGTCTCCGGCTGCCAGAGCGAGGAGCGGATGAACGCCTTCGCGCAATGCAGAAAGGCTTCTTCGATCTCGACGCCGACAGCCACGTCCGGCGTTCGTCCCTCCTGCACCACGTGCCGCGAGAGGACCTCGGGGTCGCGCGTGAGGCAGGCGCGGCCGTTAACGCGGAGCGTCTCGCTCATGCCGGGGATGAGGAACAGCAGCCCGGCCCGTCCCGTCTGGCAGATGTTCCGCATCGAGTCGATCAGCTGGTTGCCCTTCGCGTTTGCGAAGACGATGCGGTGCTCGTCGATGACTTCGACGAACCCTGGCGGCCCGCCGCGCGGCGAGACATCGCAGCGCCCTGTTGCGTCGGCGGTCGCGAGCAGGAAGAACGGCGAGCGCCCGATTAGCTTGCGGCAGTGCGGGTCGAGGTGGTCGATGATCTTGCTCGTGATCGCCGGCGCCGGCTCGCCGCAGACGGCGATCAGCTCGTCCATGTCGCCGACAATGTTCTCGAAAGCGGGCTCGGCACCGATCGTGCTCATTGGGCGATTGTAAGCGGAGCGGGAGTTTGTCGAGGAGTGAGCGCGCAACCCGACCGGATCCTCGTTCCGCCGCTTCCAAACCCGAGCGACTCGCTCGAGGCCCTCCTCAGTTTCGCTGTCTGAAGCATCGAGGGCGCTCTGGCGATCTTGTCGAGTTCCTCGCTCGCCCCACGTAGTCATCGATGCGTCCCCCTCAGGGCTCGACCATGACCTTAATCGCTTCCCGTTCGTCCATCGCCCGGTAGCCCTCGGGCACCTCGTCGAGGCGCACGACCCGGTCGAAGACCCGGCCAGGCTGGATCTTGCCTTCGAGGATGTCCGGCAGAAGCTCCTCGATGTAGGCGCGCGCAGGGGCGGGTCCGCCGCTGACGGTGACGTTGTCGTAGAACGCCGTTTGCGAGGCAGGCATGGTCTCGCCCTGGGGAACGCCAACGCGGCCGACTGAGCCGCCGGGACGAGCGACGCCGATCGCCGTCTCCATGGACTGGTCAAGGCCGACGCACTCGAGGACGGAGTGGGCGCCGAAGCCGCCGGTGAGCTCCTTCACACGCTCGACCGCCTCCGATCCGCGCTCGCTGACGACGTCGGTCGCGCCGAACTCCTTGGCTAAAGCGATCCGGTCGGCGTGTCGGCCCATGATGATGATCTGCTCGGCGCCGAGGCGCTTGGCGGCGATGACGCCGCACAGGCCGACCGCACCGTCTCCGACAACGGCCACGGACTGGCCCGGACGAACCCCGGCGACGACGGCGGCGTGATGGCCCGTCCCCATCACGTCCGAGAGCGTGAGCAGCGAGGGCATCAGCGCATCGTCCTTGCCGACCGGCAGGGCGAAGAGCGTGCCATCCGCCTGCGGGACACGCTGGGCTTCCGCCTGCGCTCCGCCGACGTCAGCATTCCCGAAGAACCCTCCGTGGAGGCAGGAGGTGTGGAGGCCCTCATGGCAGAAGACGCAGGCGCCGTCGGAGTACGCGAAGGGCATGACGACGACGTCGCCGACCGTCAGCGTGCCAACGTCGGCGCCGAGAGCCTCGACGACGCCGACGGCCTCGTGTCCCATCGGGCGGCCGGTCTCGCTCTGCTCCATCGACTTGTACGGCCAGAGGTCGCTGCCGCAGATGCAGGCGTGGGTGACGGTGATCACGGCGTCAGTCGGCTCGACAATCCCAGCGTCGGCGACAGTCTCGACCCGGACGTCACCGGCGCCGTACATGACGGTTGCGCGCATCGCGATCTACCTCCCTTCTCCAGCGGACTGGTCGTCGATCGGCTGTGCCGCCGCGTACTCCGCGTCGGTGACGTGCTCGCCCCAGGTTGCGGGGTTGCCCTCGTCGCCGACCTCGAGCATCGCGAGGTGGGTCATGAACCGCGTGGGCGCCGCGCCGTGCCAGTGATCCTCACCCGGCTCGAAGAAGACGCGGTCGCCGGGACGGATCACCTCGATCGGGCCGCCACGGCGCTGGCAGAGGCCTACGCCCTCTGTGACCCAGATCGTCTGCCCGTTCGGATGCGTGTGCCAAGCCGTCCGTGCGCCCGGCGTGAAGTGGACGCTGCTTGCGCTCAAGCGAGAGCCATCTGACGGTGCCGCGACCGTGTCTACATAGACCGCGCCCGTGAACCAATCGCTGGGCCCCGCAGCTGTCTCGATGCCGTTTCTCGTGATCTTCATGCTTGTTCTCCTCACGGTCTCGAACAGGTCGCCCAGGCCTTCGCGCCTAGCCGGGACCTGTGCCGGCAGACTCGCGGCGGGCGCGCCGTGCCAGAAGCCCATTCGGGCTAATTAGGTCGAGGCGTCTTGTTCAAGCCACTTTCGTTTGTTTCCGCGCCGCTCCTCACCGACCGGACGCCGTTTACTGCCGGTTCAGGCACTGGACAGGCACTGCGCTGGTTGCCAATTCAGCCTTTCATGCCATCGACCTTACCGATGCCGCACAGGTAATCGTTGCCTCGAACGACAACTACCACCGACGCGGTCGTAGTCGATGAAAGCTCGGTGGCTGATCCCGGCGAAGCGCCGAAGTCCCGAGTCCCTTATGCCTTCTCACGTTGAAGTCGGGGCGATGAAGACAGTACTGGACGTGCGCTCGATCCCGGCACGGCGTCAGGGCTGTGTCCGCTGTCCCTTGTTGCTGACGAGGAAACGCCCAGCTTCCGTACTGCGGTGACGGGCGATCTCGTCCAGCGCGCGTGAACGGCGGAGGGCGCGGTCGCGCAAGCTCTGGAGGAATCGAATGTCCTCCTCGTGCAGCGTGTCGATCCGGCGTCCTATGTCGACTGGTGAGTCGTCGGTGGTCGTTCGCTGCCGCCCGCCCATACCCACTGCATATCCACCCGCACGACTTCGTGAACGTCGGGCACCGATGGAATCACCCGTCACGGGTGTCGTACTGACCGGCCTTCCCCGGGCGTCCGACTACCGGTCCTGGAGGGCGTCGAGGCCGACGGCGAAAGCCACGAGGAGGCGTCGATCCACGTCGGCCAGGCCCGGTCCGAGCTCGAGCACGTAGCGGTCCCGAAACTGCCCGAGCACCCTGCGGTACCTGCCGGCCTCGCGGCCGTCGCGAAGGAGGACGAAGTTGAAGGGTAGCCACGCGAGCACCGACAGCCAATCGGGCAGGAAGGCTGCCGCACGACGGACGATCGCGATCGGCCAGCTCGCCTCGTGGGCCTCGATCAGCTTCGCCTCGGATGCGTCGCGCACGATCCAGTGGCTGCGCAGGAGCGAGCGGCGAAAGTCCTTCTCGAGCAATCCGATCACCGTCCCGTCGGCGTCGAGCACGTCGTGACGGCCGCGGAACTCGAAGACCGACTTCGACTTGATCATGAAGACGTGCTCGCCGGCGTCCGGCGAGAGCCGGAAGCGGATGTCCTCCCTGATCGCGAGCTTCTTCTGCTTCACGAACAGCAGCGGCGTGCCCTCGTCCGTTGATCCCGGTGGCGGGATGCTGATCCGGTACTCGTTGCCGATGGGCTTGAACACCTGCTGAACGAGAATCCGGTCGGCCGACTCAAGCTCGGACAGAACGCGTTGGAGATCGGCTGAGGAAACGGCCATCCGCGCATCGTATCCGGCATCCCGCAGCGTCCCGCGCGCCGGGCAGGCGAGAGGGAGTTGAGGTACCCAGGAGGAAGGCACGCTTGACGCGCCTCCCGCGATCCCGCTCCCTGAGCGGTTCGCCTGCGACCACTTCTCTGCCGAAGAAGTGAGCCCGCTACCTTGACCAGAACTTGACCACGGGCCGATCTCGGCCAAATTTTCACTCTCTGCCTTGAAACCAAAACCCTACCGCGCGCGGGCCTTTCCTCGATTGGACCTAACCGGACAGCTTTTGAACCTCTCGCCCGGGCTTCGCGACCTTCTGACGAGTCCCTATTGACCGGAGAGGCGTCAGGCGTTGGAGAAGTCCGCGGTCTTCGGGATCTTCTTGGGCGGCGTCCCGATGACGATTGCGATCTCCTTGCGGTCAGTGAGCAGGATCGCGCGCGGGTCGCCTCCGGAGCGGTTGCCGTTCACGTAGAACTCGATGTTGCTCGGGCGGCAGTAGCCACCGACACAGGCGCGGCCCAACCGCACGCCCCACTCGGTGAAGAACTGGCCCAGCCGGTTGGGCACGGGAGAAGCCGACTCGGTGTGGAGGATGCCGGTGTTGTCGTGTGTGTGCAGCGGCGAGATGCACGGTTTCGCGCAGAGCTCGATGCCCCCGTACGCCTTCGAGCCGTCTGGAGTATCTCGGAAGACCTTGACGCCGGGATCCTTGATGTTGATCCCGATCCCTGCCGGTACGACCACACGTCTGCCGTTCACGAAGACGTCGAGATGGGCGTGGACGTGATGGGTGAGCGTCTCCTTCCGCTCCGGCAGCAGCCCGGCGGCAAGGGTGCGGCGGAGCGGATCTGCAGGGGCAGGCCAGGGAGCCGCGCCGTGCGCAGGCTTCGGCGCGGGCTTGACCACGGCCGCCGCCGTGACCGCGACCGCGGCAGCACCGAGCACGCCAACGATGCTCGCACCCACGACAAAGCGGCCTACAGCCACGAGGCGATTCTTAGACCCCGGTCCGCGGCGTGTCAAGCGGATGTCACAGGTCCCTGCCCAGGACCTGAAGACAATCGAGCCCCACCGTCCGGAGGAGACGATCTGAGGGAATGGAGCTAGCCGGACTCGAACCGGCGACCTCCTGGGTGCGATCGGTGCGCGTTACGGACTGAGAGGGAAGCGAGGGGGATGACTAAGCCATTTCCCGCCCTTCATTTGCCAAGGTCTCCCTCCCTCTCCCCTGCTCTACTCACCACATACTCGCCACGTCAGTTGAGTTGCCGGGCTCCTGAGACGTGCGGGATTCCCTGTCCCTCCCCCGCACTACTCACCACAACTCGCCACACCTGGCGCGCCTGTTGTCTTCCAGAGCAACGGGCAATAGGAGCTCGATTGCAGTCCGGCGACCTCATGGGCCCGTCCAGAGGGCCGACCCGCTGGGAAATGACCAGGAGGTCGAGGGTTCAGGCCGCGAGTCGGATCGCGTTGAGATCTCAGCGCCGTCGGGCTAGGGACTGACTCATCGCCGGTTCGTCGATCGAGTCCGCCGGTCGCCTGCACGGAGACAATTCCGTACGCCCCCGGAGGGCTGGGCCACCGGCCTCGTCCCGGCTTGACGTGAGCCGCCTGCCCTACTTCAGGAGCGGGAGCACGCGCTCGCAGAGCAACTCGACGCCGTGCGCGGTCGTCAGGCCCTGGGGCGTCCCGAACTCGACGCGCTTCACGCCGGCCTCGTAGAGGCGAAGAGCGTGCGCCGCCACCTCCTCCGGCGTGCCCGCGATTGTGAATTTGTCGAGCGGCGGCGGACCTTCGATGGTCGCGTCCATGTCCCCGACCACCTCCAGGTACATCGCCACTTCGCGCCGGGCCCGTTCCCGCGCCGCGTCGCCGTCCTCGTCTACGACCGTCACGGCGCCGGCCACGATGCCGACGTCGTCGTTGCGGATCCAGGTACGCATGAGATCCACCATCGCCGGGTTTGCGCAGCCGCCGATCTTCACCTCATTCGCGACCTCGCCGGCCAGCGCCGCCATGCGCGGCTTCCACGTGCCGATCATCAGCGGAATCCGCTTCCGGAGCGGCTCGTACTCGAAGCCCGCGCCCGACGCAAGGGAGAAATACGACCCCGCAAAGCCCGAGCGGTCACCCTCGAACAGGCGCCGCACGATCTCGACTGCCTCGCGCATCCGGGCGACCGGCGCCCGTCCGTCCAGCCCGAGCCGGTCGAGCCAGGCGCCTGCCACCAGGCCCAGGTAGGCCCGACCGCCCGAGGCGAGATCCAGCGCCGCCGCCTGCCCGGCGAGCTCGACCGGGTGCAGCGTCGACGGGTTCAGCGCTGCCGGCCCGAGACGCACGCGCGTGGTCGCGCCCGCGATGACGAGCAGCGGGAAGATCGCCGGCTGGTAGAGCAGGTCGTGGTAGACCGAGATCACGTCGAAGCCGGCCGCCTCCGCCCGCCGCGCGAGCGCCGCGTACTGCTCGGGCTGTTTGTCCGACTGCAGGCCGAGCCCGACCTCTCTCAGGTCAGCTCCTCCGTCGTCATCGCGCGCTCCGGGAGGCGCTCGATCCGCATCACGACCCGCTCCTCCGGATCCGGGCAGCAGACCAGGGAATCCTGCTCCAGCCAGTCCTCCGCCGGCAGCCGCCGCTGCTTCGCCGGAATCAACGGCAGCACCGACTGCAGGGCATACAGGCAGAAGTGCCGCCCCACCGGGATCCGCACCCGACTCGACTCCGTCACCTCGAAGTAGTCGCCCACCTCGAGCCCGCACACCGAGCGACCCTCGATCCGCTCGACGGTCACGCGGATGTCGTACAGCTTCATCTCTGTCATCAGTAGACGGTCTCCGTCGTGAAGCCGATCGCGGTCGAG
>Ga0137375_10002859_pt1 | contig 20362 bp, 16 predicted proteins | sample SagtaG_24_FD_104936 | JGI IMG/M metagenome (GOLD analysis project Ga0137375, IMG submission 104936) | Vadose zone soil microbial communities from Sagehorn Ranch, Mendocino, California, USA - Sage1_R_113_16 metaG | ecosystem: Environmental > Terrestrial > Soil > Vadose zone | place: USA...
TCGGTTAAGTACCCAACAGTCGCCGGTAACCCGCGATGGATGCGAAGACCAACATCAAGGCCAATCTCCCCAGCCGTCATGTGACGGAAGGGCCTGATCGCGCGCCCCATCGCTCCTACTATTATGCCATGGGTCTGACCCGCGAGCAGATCCATCAGCCCTTCGTTGGGGTTGCAACTTGTTGGAATGAAGCTGCACCTTGCAACATTGCGTTGATGCGGCAGGCACAGGCGGTGAAGAAGGGCGTCGCGGCTGCGAATGGCACGCCGCGCGAGTTCTGCACCATCACTGTAACTGACGGTATAGCGATGGGGCACGAGGGCATGAAGTCCTCATTGCCGTCGCGTGAGGTCATCGCTGACTCGGTCGAGCTCACGGTGCGCGGCCACGCTTATGACGGGCTCGTCGGCCTTGCCGGCTGTGACAAGTCTCTCCCCGGCATGATGATGGCGATGTGTCGCCTCAACGTGCCGTCGATCTTCATCTACGGCGGCTCGATTCTGCCCGGCACTTTCAAGGGTCGCCCAGTCACCGTTCAGGACGTGTTCGAAGCGGTCGGCAAGTACTCGGTCGGCGACATGTCCGACGCCGATCTCGAGACGCTGGAACAGAACGCCTGTCCGTCGGCGGGCGCGTGCGGCGCGCAGTTCACCGCCAACACCATGGCGACGGTGTCGGAAGCGATCGGGCTGGCGCTGCCCTACTCGGCGGGCGCGCCTGCGCCCTACGAGATCCGCGACGCCTTCTGCATGACTGCGGGTGAACAGGTGATGGAGCTGATCCAGCGCCGGATCAGGCCGCGCGATATCGTTACGCCCAAGGCGCTCGAGAACGCCGCAGCTGTCGTGGCGGCGTCGGGCGGCTCGACCAATGCGGCGCTGCATCTGCCTGCGATCGCGCACGAATGCGGCATCAAGTTCGATCTGTTCGATGTGGCGGAAGTCTTTAAGAAGACACCATATATCGCAGATTTGAAACCGGGCGGCCGCTATGTTGCCAAAGACTTATTCGAAGCTGGTGGCGTCCCGCTGTTGATGAAGACGCTGCTCGACCACGGCTTCCTGCACGGCGATTGCGTGACTGTGACCGGGCGTACCGTGGCAGAGAACATGAAGCGCGTGACGTGGAACAGCGACCAGGACGTGGTCCGTCCCGCCAACAATCCGCTCTTGGCCACCGGTGGTGTTGTCGGTCTCAAGGGTAATCTGGCGCCGGCCGGTGCCATCGTGAAAGTCGCCGGGATGGCGAATTTGAAGTTCACCGGGCCGGCGCGCTGCTTCGATGGCGAAGAGGCCTGCTTCGAGGCAGTGAAAAACAAGACGTATCGTGAAGGCGACGTGCTTGTCATTCGATACGAAGGACCCAAAGGCGGTCCCGGCATGCGTGAGATGCTGGCCACGACGGCGGCTCTCTACGGGCAGGGCATGGGTGGCAAGGTGGCCTTGATCACCGATGGCCGCTTCTCCGGCGCGACGCGCGGCTTTTGTGTCGGTCATGTCGGGCCTGAGGCTGCAGTTGGCGGCCCGATCGCCCTCTTGCGCGACGGCGACATGATTACGTTGGACGCTGAGAATGGAATCCTCACCGTCGCACTGTCGGCGGGCGAGCTTGAGGCGCGGGCAAAGAATTGGAAGGCCCGCGAGCTTGGATTTGGATCTGGGTATCTCTGGAAATACGCCCAACAGGTAGGGCCGGCGCGCGATGGCGCCGTAACGCATCCGGGCGGTGTGGCTGAGAAGGCGTGCTATGCGGACATATGATGTTGTCCTGAGCTGCGGACTGATTGCACTTGCGCTCGGCTTTTCGCCGGCAGCGAGCTTTGATGGCCTTCCGAGCGACGCCGCTCCTGGTCAAGGCACGGCGCCCTCCACAGCGCGGCCGCCAGCCGCCGCTGTCCAGCGCGCGCCGAACGAGGCGCTGCGTTCCGGCGTGCAGGCGTTTCGCTCCGGCAAGCCGGATCAGGCGGTGACCTCGCTTGAATATGCCGCCGAGAAGGGCGTGCCGGGGGCGATGTGGAAGCTCGGCCGCATGTATGCGGACGGCGAAGGCGTTGGTCAGAACAAGCTGCGGGCGTACGAGTACTTCCTGAACCTGACCAAGACCCACGCCTACGAGCCGCCGGACAGCCCGGAGTCGCGGTTTGTCGCCAGTGCGTTCGTTGCGCTCGGGCAGTACTACCTCGATGGCATTCCCGACACCGCAGTGAAGCCCGACGCGGCAGTTGCGATCGATCTGTTCCGCCATGCAGCGTCCTATTTCGGCGATCCGGACGCACAATATCACCTCGGCCGGCTGTATCTGCTTGGCACCGGCACAGCCAAGGACAGCGTGCAGGCTGCCCGCTGGCTGCGCCTGGCGGCCAACAAGGGGCAGCGCAGCGCGCAGGCGATGCTCGGCGGCATGCTGTTCAAAGGGCAGGGCGTGGCGCGGCAGCCCGCAATGGGCTTGGCCTGGCTGACGCTTGCCAAGGATGGCGCCAGCTCGCAGGAGGCGTGGATCGCCGAGACGTATCGCAGTGCACTGGCGCAGGCGAGCATGGACGAGCGCACCCAGGCTGGCCGCTTTGCGGAAGAATTGACGCGCGCCCGTCGCGCCAGCAAGTAAGGTCAGGGTTTGCCAAGGCTGCGTGTGGCTGGCTTATGCGTGACGGGCTCTCGGTCACGCGAACCTGCTCACGAGCGCGCCTGCTTACGAGCGCGCCCGCTCATGACCGCTCGATGGCAAGATCGATCACCACCGGAACATGGTCTGAGGGTTTTTCCCAGGCTCGCACATGGCGGTCGATGGTGGCTCCGATCAGCCGGTCGGCCGCCTGCGGCGACAACAGAACGTGGTCGATCCGGATGCCATTGTTCTTCTGCCAGGCGCCAGCCTGATAATCCCAGAACGTATAGAGACCCGACTCCTCGCTGCTGGCCCGCACCGCATCGGTCAAGCCAAGATGGCAGAGCGCGCGGTACCGCTCACGCGTGGCCGGCAGAAACAATGCGTCGGTCGCCCAGGCTGACGGATTGCGGACATCCGCAGCGGCCGGGATCACGTTGTAGTCGCCGGCGAGAACAAGCGGCTCCTCCAGGGCGAGGCGTTCCTTGGCGTAGTCGATCAGCCGGTTCATCCATTTGATCTTGTAGGAATACTTGTCCGTGTCGGGCGGATTGCCATTGGGCAGGTAGATGGTGGCAATGCGCAACGAGCCGTCCTTGGTCGAAATCACAGCCTCCATGAAGCGGGCGTGGTCGTCGCTGTTGTCCCCCGGCAACCCTGGGGTAACCTCGTCGAAAGGGTGCTTGGACAATATGGCGACGCCGTTGAACGTCTTTTGTCCATGCACCGCTACGTTGTAGCCGAGCGCCTCAAACGCCTCCCGCGGGAACGCCGCATCAACGCATTTTGTTTCCTGCAGGCAGACGATGTCGGGCTGACGCTCGGCGAGCCAGCTCACCGCATTGTCCATGCGCTGCTTGATCGAATTGACGTTCCAGGTCGCAATTCTCATGGCGATCGAAGGGCTTGGCGATCGAAGGGGTTGGCGATCGAAGGGGTTGGCGATCGAAGGGGTTGGCGATCGAAGGTCTGGTAGTCGAAGGACTGGCACGTGCAACTGGGCGAGGGAACACGGCGCCAGCTTGTGGTTGGGCTCTAGCATGCCTGACTTGCGCGCTGCAGCAAATCCCCAAAGACCGAATCGTCCAACCCGGGCTCGCAGTCAATCTCCTTTAAGGAAAGATTAAAGGAAAGATGCGCCGGGTTTTAGGATGTGCTAGTATCAGGAGAAATGAGCATAAAAAGAAAGTTATACGGGGGCTGAAGAAACCAGAGGGAAGCGCCGGTGTGTGAGGCCGGGCTCAAATAAGCAATGGCGAAATGGACTTTCGGGCTGGGGGTGAGCGCGGCACTGGCACTGGCAGCGTATGGTGCTGCTACGTATGGTTATTGGCCGTTCCATGGCGCCGTGGCGCAGGCGCCAAGCCAGAAGAACGCTCCACGGGTGGTGCCGGTCGAGGTCGCGACCGCAGCCAAGAAAAAAGTTCCAGTTCGCATCGAGCTGCTTGGCACGGTCACGCCAATGGCGAGCGTGGCGGTCAAGACTCGCATCGATAGCGAGATCACGGAAGTCCATTTCCGCGATGGCGCGACCGTGAAGCAGGGGGAACTGCTTTTCACGATGGATAACCGCGCCATCGAGGCGCAGATCCGCCAGGCCGAGGGCCAGCTGGCGCGTGACAAGGCCCAGCTCGAAGGTGCGATGCGTGATCAGCGTCGCTTCAGCGACCTTGTCGAGAAGGGCGCGACGCCGGTGACGAATCTCGACAATGCCAAGACCCAGGTCGGGATCTACACCGCCGCCATCAAGGCGGATGAAGGGATGATTGAAAACCTGAAGGTGCAGCTGACCTACACCACCATCCGTGCGCCAATCACTGGTCGCATCAGCATGGCGGCCGTCAAGGTCGGCAATTTCGCGCGTCAGGCTGATCTCATTCCGCTCGCCACCATCGTCCAGTCAGCTCCGGTCTACGTCACCTTCGCGTTGCCGCAGCGTACTCTGCCGGACCTTCGCCAGGCGCTGACCAATGAGACCGCCATGATCGAGGCAGTCGCTCCAGGCGACCCGCGGCGAGCGCAAGGTCATGTCACCATGATCGAGAACACGGTCGACTCGGTGACCGGCACGGTGCCGGTGCGGGCGACCATGGCAAACAACGATGAGATGCTCTGGCCGGGCACGCTGGTGAGTGTTCAGCTGAGCTTCCGGGAGGAAGAGGCGATCGTGGTGCCGCCGAATGCGGTCCAGGTCAGTCAGACCGGCTCATTCGTATTCGTCGTCACGAACGGCGTCGCTAATGTGAGGCCCGTCAAGGTGGCACGGGTCATCGACGGTCAGACCGTGATCGAGAGCGGGCTTGAAGGCGGCGAGGTGGTCGTGACCGTGGGTCATCTGCAAATCACCGAGGGGTCGCGGGTTTCCGCGCGTCAGCCGAAGGCAGGGTCCTGACATGGGCTTGTCCGAACTTTGCATCCGCCGTCCGGTCCTCACCACGCTGGTGACGACGACGTTCATCGTGTTCGGAATATTCGCCTATCGATTGCTGCCGGTGGCGGCACTGCCGGCGGTGGATTTCCCGACGATCTCGGTGACGGCCACATTGCCGGGCTCCAGCGCCGAGAATATGGCTGTGGCGGTCGCGGCTCCGATCGAGCGGCAGATGGCCACGATCTCGGGCATCAATTCGATCACGTCGGTGTCGACGCTTGGCCGCAGCCAGATCAATATTCTGTTCAACCTCAACCGCAATATCGATGGTGCCGCGCTCGATGTGCAGACCGCCTTGACGGTCGCGCAACGCCGCCTGCCGGTCGAGATGACCGTGCCCCCGAGCTTCCGCAAGGTGAACCCGGGCGAGTCGCCGGTCGTGTTCCTCAACGCCAGCTCAGCGACCCTGCCGTTGTCGGCGGTCGACGAATACGCCGAGGCCGTGCTGGCCCAGCAGATGTCGCAGATTCCCGGCGTCGCCCAGGTCGATGTCTATGGGTCACAGAAGTTTGCCGTGCGCGTGCAGGTCGATCCGGTCGCGGCGGCTGCGCGCAACGTTTCGCTCGATGAAATCCGTCGCGTGCTGGTCGCGACCAATTCCAACTCTCCGGTTGGAACGCTCTACGGCCCACGCCAGAACATCACACTGCTGGCCACCAACGCCATGCGGCACGCCGACGAATACAAGGACGTGGTGGTCGCCTGGCGCAACGGTGCTCCGGTGAAGCTGGAGGAGATCGCGACGGTCGTCGACAGCGTCGAGAACGATAAGGTCGCGAGCTGGTACAACGACAGGCGCTCGGTCACGCTGGCGGTCCAGCGCCAGCCCGGCGCCAACACGGTCGAAGTGGTCGACATGCTGCGCGAGCGGCTTCCGACCTATCGGGCGCAGGTGCCGCCTGCCATCAATCTGGATGTCCAATTCGATCGTTCGGTGTCGATCCGCGAGTCCGTCGAGGACGTGCAGGTGACGCTCGCGATCGCACTCGGCCTTGTGGTGCTGGTCATCTTCCTGTTCCTGCGTTCGGCCTCGGCGACGATCATTCCCGCGCTGGCGGTGCCGGTCTCGCTGATCGGGACCTGCGCCGCGATGTATGCGCTCGGATTTTCCGTCAACAACATGACGATGCTGGCGCTGACGCTGTCGGTCGGCTTCGTGGTCGACGACGCCATCGTCATGCTGGAAAACATCGTGCGTCACGTGGAAGGCGGCATGCGGCCGTTCGAGGCCGCACTCACGGGCGCGAGGGAGATCGGCTTCACGATCATCTCGATTACCTTCGCCTTGCTCGCCGTGTTCATTCCGGTGCTGTTGATGGGCGGAATCGTCGGCCGCGTTTTCCGCGAGTTTGCGGTGTCGATCGCGGTTGCCATTCTGATCTCCGGCTTCGTCTCGCTCACGCTGACACCGATGTTGTGCGCGCGCGTGCTCAAGAGCCATCACGAAGGCGAGGAGAAGAAGCAGATCCTCCTCCTGCGCATGTTCGAGGCAGGGTTCCGGGGATCGCTAAAAGCGTACGAGTGGTCGCTCGATAAAGTGCTCAGGTGGAAGGCCGTGATGCTGATGATCACGTTCGCCACGCTGGCACTCACGGCCTATCTCTACATTGTCATCCCCAAGGGCCTGTTCCCCACCGAAGATACCGGCTTCATCTCGGCCACGACGACGGCGGCGACCGATATCTCGATCCCCGCATTGATCGAGCTGCAGACCAAGGTGGTGGAAATCGTCCGCAAGGACGAAGCGGTCGATTACATCAGTTCGAGCGTTGGCCCGGGCGGCATCAATCCGACCATGAACAAAGGCCGCCTGTCGATTGCGCTCAAGCCCAGAGCCGAGCGCAAAGAGAGTGCCACCCAGATTATCCAGCGCCTGCGCCGGACCGCCAACGTGGTGCCGGGGATATCGGTCATCTTCCAGGCCTTGCAGAACATTCCCAAGCTCGACGGCCGCATCACCCAGGCCGAATACCAGTACACGCTGCAATCGAGTGACACCGAGGCTCTCTATCGGGTCGCGCCCGAGATGACCTCCAGGCTCGCCCAGATCGAAGGGCTGCGTGACGTCAACAGCGATCTCGCGATTACCAACCCACAGATGGGGGTCGAGATCGACCGCGAGAAGGCAGCGGTCTACGGCGTGACCATCGATGCGGTGCGCCAGGAGATGTTCAACGCCTTTGGCACCCGCCAGGTCGCCACCATCTACACGCCCGCCAACGACTACTGGGTGATCCTGGAAAGCAAGCCGGAATTCCAGACCGACATTTCGGCGCTGTCGAAAATTTACGTGAAGACCGCGAGCGGCGTCTCGGTGCCGCTCGAGGCGGTGACCCGCATCGTGCCCTCCGTCGGGCCGCTGCAGGTCAACCACCAGGGCAACCAGCCGTCGGTAACGATCTCGTTCAACTTGGCGCCGGGCTTCTCGCTCGGCGGCGCCGTCGACGCGATCCGCAATGTGGAACGCGAAGCCCGCCTGCCGGCCTCGATTACGAGCGGTTTCCAGGGCACGGCCGCCGTGTTCCAGGAATCGCTGAAGGGGCAGGGCATCCTGGTGCTGGCCGCCATCTTTGCCTCGTATGTGCTGCTCGGCATTCTGTACGAGAGCTTCATCCATCCGATCACGATCATTTCCGGCCTGCCGTCCGCTGGCGTCGGTGCGCTCATCACGCTGATCGCCTTCAAGATGGACCTGTCGGTGATCGCCATGATCGGCATCGTGATGCTGGTCGGAATCGTGAAGAAGAACGCGATCATGATGATCGATTTCGCGATCGAGCGGCGGCACGTCGGCATGGGCGCCGAAGCCGCAATCCGCGAGGCGGCGTTGCTGCGCTTCCGTCCGATCATGATGACGAGCTTTGCGGCCGTCTTCGGCGCGCTGCCGATCGCGCTCGCGGCCGGCGCTGGCGCGGAGTTGCGCCAGCCGCTGGGCGTCGCGGTGGTAGGCGGCCTGGTGGTCTCCCAGCTCTTGACGCTCTACATCACGCCTGTTGTGTACATCTACCTCGACAAGCTCGACCGCATGCTCAAGCGGCGGCTTGAGCCCCAGCTTGAGGAGTTGGAGGAGCCGCAGCGTCCCGAGCGGCCGGCGGTGGCGGCGGAGTAGGCGGCAGCAGAGCAGGAATCCTTCTGCGGGCGTGGCGGCTTCCGTCACGCCCGCAGGCGTTTTTTGACACCCGTGTGTTAGACCGGATCGATCTGCCAGACTTGCCCTGGTCGCAAGATCCGGAATTGCTCCGCCGGGATGCCGGCGCTGGCGATCGCTTGCGCGAGGGCGAGCGGCGGCGCGTCGATCACCTCGTCGGTCAGGGGAAAGGTTCCGTGATGGTGCGCGAGCGCCAGCTCGGCCCCGCAATCGCGGAAAGCCTGCACAGCCTCGGCCGGATTCATGTGCTGATCGCGCATGAACCAGCGCGGCTCGTAAGCCCCGATCGGCAGGATCGCGAGCCGGAACGGGCCGTGCTGTTCCTTGGCACTGCGGAAATGATGTCCTTCGCCATAACCTGAATCGCCGACGTGCAGGATCCGTCCCGCCGGCGTGTCGATGACAAAGCCTGCCCACAATGCCTTGTTGCGATCGGTCAGGCCGCGCGCCGACCAGTGCTGAACCGGCACGAGGCTCACGCTCGCGCCGCCAGGCAGCGGCACGCGATCACCCCAGTCGTAGGCTTCGACGGCGATCGCCGGATCGTGGCTGCGCATGATGGCATCGTTGCCGAGCGGCGTGATCACGCGCGGCCGATGGGCGGCAGCGAGTCGCGACAGCGTCGGCAGATCGAGGTGATCGTAGTGACAGTGCGAGACCAGCACCGCGTTGATCAGCGGCAGCGCCTCAAATGCGATACCCGGATCATTGACGCGCTTGGGGCCAGCGAAGCTCACCGGCGATACGCGCTCGGACCAGACTGGATCGAGCAAGAGATTAAGGCCCCCAGTCTGCAGGAGCAGGCTCGCATGCCCGACAAAAGAAATGCGCCAGGACCTGTCGTTGATCTGAGCGGGCGGCCGATCCGCATAGGGGCTGGGCGAGCGCTCGGGCCAACTCGCTCGGGTCCCGGTCAGGCGCCAGCGAATGAGATCAATGACACTGCGCGGCTGTGCGCCCTTCGGATCAAAGAAGCGGGTGCCGTCGAAATGATCCGACACCGGGCCATCGTAATAGCGCGCCATGGCGTTTCGGCCTGTGAGCGCGAGGAGGCCAGCGGCGGAGACGGCGCCCAGGGCAGCAATGATCCGGCGGCGAGAGGCGGGCATCCGCAATCTCGTTCGAGAGAAGACCCGTGACCGCGCTCAGTCAGAGCGCAAAGCTTGTCCCGCAGCCACAGGAGGCTTTGGCGTTCGGATTGTTCACACGAAATGAGGCGCCGATCAGGTCATCGACGAAGTCGATCTCGGAGCCGGCGAGAAACTGCAGAGAGACCTGGTCGACCAGCACAACCGCGTCATCACGACGGACAAGGGTGTCGTCGGAGGCCTGGTTGCGATCCATGTCGAACTTATACTGAAAGCCCGAACAGCCGCCGCCCTCGACGCTCAGGCGCAGCATGGTGCCCGGCGGCTCCCGCTTGAGGATATCGCCGATCCGCTGCGCGGCCCGTGCCGAAACCGATATGTCGTCCATGGTTATCCTGCCCGGCTATTGTGCGGTTGCCAGATCGCGTATCGGATAGTTAAGTGCGCCCAAGGCTCGGGTCAATCGGCCTGGGTCAATTGGCGGGGCACGAGGAACATGGTGGTTGAGGCGCCGCGGCAGCGCGCTCCCTATGCATCCGACCCCGCGCAGAGCCGCGGTCGGCGACGATCCGAGCCGCCAAGTCCCACCCGCAACGATTTCCGGCGTGATTGCGATCGGATTATCCATTCGGCGGCGTTCCGGCGGCTGGCCCACAAGACCCAGGTGTTCGTCTTCCACGAGGGCGACCACTACCGCACGCGCCTCACGCATACCCTCGAAGTTGCCCAGATCGCGCGCTCGCTCGCCCGCGCGCTCGGGCTCGACGAGGATCTCGCGGAGGCGGTCGCGCTTGGGCACGATCTCGGACATCCGCCGTTCGGTCATGCCGGCGAGCGCGCGCTTGATCGTTGCCTTGCCAATGTCGGCGGCTTTGATCACAACGCGCAGACGCTGCGGACCGTGACCACGCTCGAGCGCCGCTATGCGGACTTTGATGGTCTCAATCTCACCTGGGAGACGCTTGAAGGGCTCCTCAAGCACAATGGTCCGCTCACTGATCGCGCCGGCGCGCCGATCGGGCGCTATCGGGAGCACGGCCTGCCACACGCGATCAGGGAATATGAGGGCGTGCAGGAACTTGATCTGTGGGGCTTCGCCAGTGCGGAAGCGCAGGTGGCGGCGCTCGCTGATGACATCGCCTACGACGCCCACGACATCGACGACGGCTTGCGCGCAGAGCTGTTTGCGCTGGACGATCTCGGCGAGGTGCCGCTGGCGGCCGGCCTCATCGGTGAGATCCGGCGCATGCATCCGAAGCTCGATACTGCCCGCACCGTGCACGAGCTGGTCCGCCGGGTGATTACCTGTCTGATCGAGGACGTGATCGTCGAGACAGCTGCACGCCTCTCCGCATTGGCGCCGCGCTCAGTCGCAGACGTGCGCAACGCGAAGCGGCAGGTTGGTTCCTTTTCCGCCGCGAAGGCGGAGGCCGATCGCGCTATCAAGGGCTTCCTCAACCCGCGCATGTACCGGCACCCGCGCGTCATGGGCATCATGACGGATGCCGAAGGCGTCGTATGCGACCTGTTTGCCCGCTACGCGGCAAGCCCCAACGAGATGCCTGCCGAATGGGCCGGCCGCGCGGCGGCCGGCGACGAGGCCGCCCGGCTGCGCGCTATCGCGGATTTCATTGCCGGGATGACCGACCGATACGCGCTGGTCGAGCACGCGCGACTATTCGAGCGCACGCCGGTGCTCCGTTAGGAGCAGTTTGGAAACTCCTTTTGCGTTAGAAAGATGGTGCGGTCGCGCTTTGACTTGACCCGGAATCTGGGTTACGCGCGGCAACGCCTCGGGGCCAAAGCAATGACCGATCAGAACATTTTCGCCACTATTCTCAATAAGGTGCGGTCCGCCAACACCGCCCTGGTCGCGGCCGGGATGTTGCCGGCCGGCATCGACCAGTCGCGCGTGGTGGTCGAGCCGCCGCGCGATGCCGACCGCGGTGATATGGCGACCAATGCCGCCATGGTGCTGGCCAAGGACGCCGGCAAGAAGCCGCGCGAGCTCGCCGACGCGATCAGCGATCGCCTGCGGGCCGATGCCCTGATCGACAAGGTCGAGGTGGCCGGGCCGGGTTTCATCAATCTGACGCTCAAGCCGGCCGCCTGGGTCGATGCGCTGCGCACCGTCCTGCGTGCGGGACGGCAATATGGGCACGGCACCATCGGCAATGGCACAAAGGTCAATGTCGAGTACGTGTCAGCCAATCCGACCGGCCCGATGCATGTCGGCCATTGTCGTGGCGCTGTGTTTGGCGACGCGCTGGCCAATCTGTTGATCGCGGCCGGCTATGAGGTGACGCGGGAATACTACATCAACGATGCCGGCGCGCAGATCGAAGCGCTCACGCAGACCGGATTCCTGCGCTATCGTGAGGCGCTGGGCGAGAACATTGGCGAGATCCCTGAGGGGCTTTATCCGGGCGACTACGTCAAACAGGTCGGCGACGAGCTTAAGGCGGATTACGGCGACGAGCTTCTGAAGAAACCTGAGAGCGAGTGGAAGCCGATCGTGCGCGAGCGCGCCATCAACATCATGATGGCCGACATCCGCAATGATCTGTGGTCGCTCGGTGTCGTGCCGGATGTCTTCTTTTCAGAGTCCTCGCTGACCGAGGACGGCGACAAGGTCGCAAGCACGATCGAGTTTCTGCGCAAGCGGGGACATATTTTCGAAGGCCGCTTGCCGCCGCCCAAAGGCGCGCCGGTCGAGGACTACGAGGATCGCGAGCAGACTTTGTTCCACGCCACCGCATTCGGCGACGATGTCGATCGCCCGCTGAAGAAATCGGACGGCAGCTACACCTACTTCGCTTCCGACATCGCCTATCACAAGTCGAAGATCGATCGTGGCTTCAGCTCAATGATCGACGTCTGGGGTGCCGATCACGGCGGCTATGTCAAACGCATGCAGGCGGCAGTGAAGGCCTTGAGCGGCAATGCCGGCAATGCCGATCTCGACGTCAAGATCGTTCAACTCGTGAAGCTCATGCGCGACGGCCAACCAGTGAAAATGTCAAAGCGCGCCGGCGAGTTCGTGACATTGCGAGAGGTCGTGGAAGAAGTCGGCCGCAACGCCGTGCGCTTCATGATGCTCTATCGCAAGAACGATGCCGTGCTGGAGTTCGATCTCGCCAAAGTGATCGAGCAGTCGCGCGACAACCCGGTTTTTTACGTTCAGTACGGCCATGCCCGTGGCCGGTCAGTGTTCCGCAACGTGCGGGAGTTTCTGCCCGACCTGCCGGAGGACCCGGACGCCCTGGTCGAGGCCTTGGGTAAGGCCCCTCTCGATCGACTCGAGGACCCTGGCGAGCTTGGACTGATGCGGCGGCTTGCCCTCTATCCCCGGTTGCTGGAAGGGGCGGCTCTCGCCCATGAGCCGCACCGGATTGCCTTTTATTTGTATGAGCTTGCCAGCGATTTTCATGCTCAGTGGAACCGCGGCAAGGACATGCCACATTTACGCTTCATTATGCAGAATGATCGAGAAGTGACATTGGCGCGCCTTGCCTTGGTGCAGGGCGTTGTTACTGTTCTCGCCTCCGGGCTCGCCACGCTCGGCGTCGACGCGCCTGAGGAGATGCGTTAGGGGTCTCACTCGACGCCAGTTGCCGGAAAACGGGATGAGTATGGCGGACGACAAAAGGTTGCGAGCGCAACGAACGAGTGGACGCGGGGGGCACCTGCAGGACGATGGGGCCTCGGGCGATCCGCTTGCCGAATTGGCCCGGCTGATTGGGCAGTCCGATCCGTTTTCCGACTATGGGCGCCGCGATGGGCGAAATCCCCCTTCGCGCGATGCGCAGCCGCAGCCCGGGTCCGACTGGCGCCGGCAGGCAGCGTCTATGCCGCCCTATGACGCGCCTGAAGAGCCACCGCGCGCGTCGTCACGAAGTGAGCCGCGCTTCTCGGAGTCTTACAGCAGTCGCGATCCCTATCGCGCGGCCGAGGAGCCGCAAGATGCGCGCCAAGATACGCGCCAGGATCCTCGTCTCGATCCGCGCTACGATCCCCGTTACGAGGAACGGCCGAGCCAGTACCGGCGTGATCCGCAATTCGAAGAGGAGGGCTACGACGATCCGCGGCAGGACGAGCGCATGTACGACGCTCGTGATCAGCGCTCGCAGCCAGCCTATTTTGAAGATGGCGCTCCGCTCGGCGCTGAGGACGAGGAGGCCTATGACGACCCGCCGCGCTCAAGGCGTCGCGGCGGTCTTCTGACGGCGGTGACGTTGATCGGCTGCGCTATGATTGGCACGGCCGGGGCTTATGGGTATCGCACCTATTACAGCTCGCCGAATTCCAACCGGGTGCCGCCTGTTATCTCGGCCGATACCACTCCGACCAAGGTCGTGTCCGCGGCCGAGGGACCGACTGGAAAGTCGATTCAGGACCGCGTCCGCGATACGACCGAGCGGGTCATTCCGCGTGAGGAGCAGCCGGTTGAGTTGAGGACGCCATCCTCGTCTCCGCGCGGGTCGTCAGGAGCGCCGCAATCAGGCTTCCCGCCGCCTTCCTCAGGAGGGCCGGGCAGCGGCTCAAGTGCGTTTGCCCCGCAGTCCGGCAACAGCAGTGAATCCAAGCGTGTGCGCACGCTCACGATCAGGCCCGATGGCGAGCCGCCAAGTCGCGAGCCCACAAGTCGAACGGCAAACAACAACACACCGCCGCCGAGTGCGGCGCCGCCACGACCAGCTCCAGCCCCCAAGGCTGCGCCGTCGCGCAATACGGGGCCGATCTCGCTCGACCCGCAGGAGCCAGCCGCGCCGCCAGCGCCGCGCGAGCGAACGGCGGTCGCGGCTCCGCCGGCAACGACCCAAAGCCTGCAGCCGCCCGCGCCGCGTGCACCGGCCGCTACGGAGGGGGCCGCGAGCGGCTATTCGGTACAGCTTTCCTCGCAACGCAGTGAAGCCGAGGCGCAGGCTTCCTATCGTTCGTTGCAGTCCAAGTTCCCGGATCAGCTTTCCGATCGCTCGGTCATGATCAGGCGGGCTGATCTCGGCGCCAAGGGCATTTACTACCGCGCTTTGGTCGGGCCATTTGCGTCCTCCGACGAGGCATCTCAGTTGTGCTCGGAACTTAAGGCGGCGGGCGGGCAGTGCCTCATCCAGCGCAATTGAGACGAGTTCCGCCGGTCTGAAGTTCCTCCAGCGCTTGCGGCGTACTGGTGCGGCGAATTTGAGGTTCCTATCATTGTTGCAGCAAGCTCGTTTAGGAACCTCAAATTCAAAAGCCGCACTAGATTCATAGAGTTGCTAGTGGTCCTAAGATTCCGAAGTTCGTACCGCAATATGCCGCGAGCATTGACGAACTTCGGAATCGGACCACAAGGCTGGGACCCTCAAATCGAAAAGTGGTACTAGAATCATAGGGTTGCTCACGCTCCTTTGCTTCTGCAGCTTGCGTCAGGGCTTGACCCCGCCGCAAGGCGCCGTGTAAGCGGGCGCCAATGACTGCGAGGGCTTTCATCACCGGCGTGAGCGACGTTGCGCTGACCGCGGCGGAACGCGCGTTCGTGCGCGAGGCTCGGCCATGGGGCCTGATCCTGTTCAAGCGCAATATCGAGACCCCCGCGCAGGTGGCCGCGCTGGTGGCGTCGTTTCGCGAGGCCGTGGGCGTTGAGGCGCCGGTCCTGGTCGATCAGGAAGGCGGTCGCGTGCAGCGTATCGGTCCACCCCATTGGCCGAGCTATCCGGCCGCCGCCGTTTACGGAACGCTCTACGAGCGCGACCAGACGACGGGCCTCGCTGCTGCGCGGCTTGGTGCACGTCTTATTGCGCATGACCTGGAACGTCTCGGCATAGATATCGATTGTCTGCCCGTTGCGGATCTGCCGGTCCCCGACGCCGACCCGGTGATCGGCGATCGCGCCTATGGTGATACGCCTCTCAAGGTGGCAGCGCTGGCAAGGGCTGCTGCGGAGGGGCTCATGGCGGGCGGTGTGCTGCCGGTGCTCAAGCATCTGCCCGGCCACGGCCGGGCCGCGGCTGATAGTCACCTCAAGCTTCCGGTGGTTGATGCGTCTCGCGCCGAGCTCGATGCCGCCGATTTTGCGACCTTTCGGCTGCTCGCAGGACTGCCCTTGGGGATGACGGCGCATGTTGTGTTTTGCGCTTATGACCCTGTCAATCCGGCGACGACTTCGGTCACAATGGTGCAAGACGTGATTCGCGGTTCGATCGGGTTCAAGGGACTGCTGATGAGTGACGATGTGTCGATGGGGGCTTTGTCGGGCTCGCTTGCAGAGCGCACGCGTGCTGCGCTCGCGGCCGGCTGCGACATCGTCCTGCACTGCAACGGCGAGCTCGCCGAGATGGAGGCGGTTGCGGGTGCGGCTCCCGTGCTGGCAGGGGAGGCCGCTGCCCGCGCGGCCGCGGCATTGTCAGCGCGCAAGTCGCCTGACGCGATTGACGAGGCCGACGCGCGGCTCGTGCTGGCTGCCATGCTCGCCGAGGTGCGCGTAATAGACGCGAGGGCGTCATGACGGCTGATGGCGTCAAGGCCGAGAGCGAGTTCACGCCGGAGCTGGCCTCCGGCGAGCAGGCCCTGGTGGTCGATGTGGAAGGCTTTGAAGGGCCGCTCGATCTCCTGTTGACGCTCGCGCGCCAGCAGAAAGTCGACCTCGCCAAGATCTCGATCCTGGCATTGGCCGACCAATATCTCGCTTTCATCGAGGAGGCGCGGCGGCTGCGGCTTGAGCTCGCAGCGGATTATCTCGTCATGGCGGCGTGGCTCGCCTATCTCAAGTCGCGCCTGCTGCTGCCGGACGTCAATGCGCCGGAAGGGCAGAGCGCCGAGGACATGGCGAATGCGCTGGCGCTGCGCCTCAAGCGGCTCGAAGCGATCAGGACTGTGGCCGAGCAGATGTTCACGCGCCAGCAGCTTGGGCGCGATATCTTTGCGCGCGGCCAGCCTGAGCCGATCGCACACATCAAGCGCCCGGAGTGGACTGCGACGCTCTACGACCTGCTCTCGGCCTATTCGCATCAGCGCCAGAAGAATGCGCTCTCGCGAGTCAAGCTCGCCAAGCGCGCGGTCTGGTCGCTGGCGGAAGCGCGCGAGGCGCTCGTACGGCTGATCGGTCAGTCGGGCGATTGGACGCGTATCGACGAGTATCTGATCAAGTACGTGGTGGAACCTTCGCAGGCCGCCACGGTGTTTGCGTCAAGCTTTGCGTCGGCGCTCGAGCTGGTGCGCGAGGGTCTGGCGGAGATCCATCAGCATCAGGCATTTGCACCGATCTATATGCGCAAGCGCACGGCCGTGGCGGCGGTCGTGAGCGAGCCCGCTCAAGGAGCGGCTATCGACAGGACGGAGGACTGAGTGCAAGAAGTACAAGGGGAGGCCATCATCATGGGCCTGGCGAAGATGCAAGTCATTACGCCGGATGTTGATCCGGAGGACGACGCAGGGGATGTGCAGGAGCGGTCGGAGGAACTGCGACTGCTCGAAGCCATGCTGTTCGCTGCATCCGAGCCGCTGAGCGAGAAGGATCTCGCTGCGCGCCTGCCGCAAGGCACCGACGTGCAGGATGCGCTCAAGCGTTTGCAGCAGGACTATGCGCCGCGTGGCGTCAATCTCGTGCGCGTCGCCGGCAAGTGGAGCTTCCGCACCGCCGGCGATCTGTCGTGGCTGTTGAGCAAGGAAACGGTCGAGACGCGCAAGCTCTCACGCGCCGCGATCGAGACGCTCGCTATCATTGCCTATCATCAGCCGGTGACGCGGACCGAGATCGAGGATATTCGCGGCGTGTCGACATCGAAGGGCTCGATCGACGTGCTGTTGGAGACCGGCTGGATCAAGCCACGCGGCCGCCGCAAGGTGCCCGGGCGTCCATTGACCTTCGGCACCACCGAGGCGTTCCTGTCGCATTTCGGGCTCGACGCGGTCGGCGATCTGCCCGGGCTCGAAGAGCTCAAGGGCTCCGGCCTGCTCGATGGGCGCCTGCCGGCCGGCTTCGCCGTGCCGATGCCGTCAGACGATCCGGCGCTGCGCGAGGATGAAGACCCGCTCGAGCCGGGCGATCTCGACCTTGGCCTCGCGCCACCGCGCGAACGCATCGAGGAGTAGAACCAGGACTGCAATCCGCCGGGGACGCGGCGGCATTGCGGTTAACGCTCAGGAACCGCAGCGAGCGCAAAGGCTTACCGGAGCGGTTGCCGAACCGAGCACCGCCACGGCGCCGTTTGGCACCTTGTTTTTTTTGCGCCCAGCGCTTAGTTTGACCGGCAACCCTGAATAGTCAGGCGGGCCCGTGTGGCCCAGCGGGTGCCCGTGCGGCCCCCACCCCCCTCATCATGGAGGATGTGCGCATGGGTTCGATGAGCGTTTGGCATTGGATCATCGTGTTGGCGGTCGGCCTTCTGCTGTTTGGCGGACGCGGCAAGATTTCGGATCTGATGGGCGACTTCGCCAAGGGCATCAAGTCGTTCAAGAAGGGACTCGCGGAAGACGAGAAGCCCGAAGAGCCGGCCAAGACCGAGCAGATGAAGACGATCGAGCCTGGCGCTCCGGTTGCCGGCAGCACGGCCACATCGGCGGAACCGCGCAAGGTCGGCTGATCCAAGCCGCACCCTGCGACGTTTCACGAGCCGTTTGCGCCGGCACGCCGGCCTTGGAGTGATGCCCAATGTTCGACATTGGCTGGAGCGAACTCCTGCTCATCGGCATCGTCGCGCTGATCGCGATCGGTCCGAAGGAGCTGCCGGGCGCGCTGCGGACGCTTGGACAGTGGATGGCCAAGGTCCGGCGCATGGCGTCGGAGTTCCAGAACCAGTTCCACGAGGCGATGCGCGAAGCCGAGCTCGCCGACCTCAAGAAGGAGGTCGACGAGATGGCGACGAAGGCGCAGAGCTATGCGCACTTCGATCCGATCGATGACATCCGCAAGGACATCGAGAAGGCGGCAGGTCCGCCGCCGGATCTCGACACGCTGACAGACACGGCTGCCTCGCCGCCCCCCGCCGCAACGCCTCCCGCCGCGACGGCTCCTGCGAGCCCGCCCGCCGCGACTGAGACCGCGCCGAGCCCGCCCGCCGTGGCGCCCGCCGAGCCTGCGGGCCCGCAGGACAGCACTCCGGTCAACGCGCCTGATGCGGGGAGGGCGGCGTGACCCACGAGGACATCGAGGCCACCAAGGCGCCCTTGATGGAGCACCTGATCGAGCTGCGCGCGCGGCTCATCAAGGCGCTCCTGGCTTTCTCGGTGATGTTCATCGGCTGCTTCTTCTTCGCCAAGCCGATCTACAACGTGCTGGTCTGGCCGTTCGTATGGGTGGCGGGGCCCGAGCAGTCGAAGTTCATCTATACGGCGCTGCTCGAATACTTCATCACCCAGCTCAAGCTCGCGATGTTCGGAGCGGCGTTTCTCTCGTTCCCGGTAGTGGCGGGGCAGATCTACATGTTCGTGGCGCCCGGGCTCTACCGCCATGAGCGCCAGGCTTTCCTTCCGTATCTGATCGCGACTCCGGTCTTCTTCGGGCTCGGCTCGATGGTGGTGTATTTCCTGGTAATGCCGATGCTGGTGCGCTTCTCGCTCGGCATGCAGCAGCTGCCGGGCGAGGGCAGCGCGGAGATCGCGCTGCTCCCCAAGGTCGGCGAGTATCTGTCGCTGATGATCGGGCTCGTCTTTGCGTTTGGCATCGCGTTCCAGCTGCCGGTGATCCTCACGCTGCTCGGCCGCGTCGGCATCATCACCTCCCAGACGCTCAAGGAGAAGCGACGCTATTTCATCGTCGGCGCCTTCATCATCGCGGCAGTCCTGACGCCGCCCGATGTGCTGAGCCAGCTTTCGCTGGCGGTGCCGCTCATGGGCCTCTACGAGCTGTCGATCTTCTCGGTGCGGATGGTCGAGAAGAAGGCGGCCGCTGCCGCGAACGACACGCCGTCCGAAGGCAAGCCGGCGGAGTAGGCATGTCGTAGGGTATGCACGGTCGAACCCACATCCGTCATGCCCGGCCTTGTGCCGGGCATCCACGTCTTTAAAACTGCGCCGCGACAAAGACGTGGATGGCCGGGACAAGCCCGGCCATGACGGAGAACCTGGAATTTCCGCCATGCACGACATCAAATGGATCCGCGAGAACCCTGAGGATTTCGACCGCGCGCTCGCGCGCCGCGGTCTCAAGGGTGAGGCGCAGCGCCTGAGCGAACTCGACGAGCATCGCCGCACGGCGATTCAGAAGGCGGAAGCCGCGCTCGCGCGCCGCAACGCCGCCTCGCGCGAGATCGGCGCCGCCAAGAAGAGCAACGAGGAGGAGACCGCGCAAAAACTTATGGCCGAGGTGGCGCGGCTCAAGGAGGACATTCCGAAACTCGAAGCCGCCTCGAAGGGAGCCTCCGACGCGCTCGACAAGGTGCTTGCGGAAATTCCCAACCTGCCGCTCGCTGAGGTGCCGGATGGCACGGATGAGACAGCTAACGTCGAGCACCATCACTTCGGGGCCAAGCGCAACTACGGCTTCGATCTCAAGCAGCACTTTGATCTGGGCGAAGGCCTCGGCCAGATGGACTTCGAGACCGCCGCGAAGCTTTCCGGCGCGCGCTTCGTGGTGCTCAAGAAAGGTCTCGCGCGGCTCGAGCGCGCGCTCGGCCAGTTCATGCTCGACCTGCACACTACCGAGCATGGATATACCGAGGTCGCTCCGCCGTTGCTGGTGCGCGATGACGTGATGTTTGGCACCACGCAGCTGCCGAAGTTTGTCGATGATCAGTTCCTTGCCACGCGCACAATCACACGCACCGAGCTTCTGCACGACGCACTCAAGCACGCGAGCGCAGCTGACGCAGAGCAGTTCAAGCGCGGCGAAATCGATCTCGCAGGTCTGGTCGATCGAATCCTCGAGCGTGCGCCACTAAAGGAAGACTTGTGGCTCATCCCCACGGCCGAGGTCCCGCTCACCAACCTCGTCCGCGATTCGATCGTCGACGAAGCCACACTCCCGCTACGGTTCACCGCCTGCACGCCCTGCTTCCGCGCCGAGGCCGGCGCTGCCGGCAAGGACACCCGTGGCATGATCCGCCAGCACCAGTTCACCAAGGTCGAGCTTGTTTCGATCACGACGCCGGAGCAGAGCAAGGACGAGCACGA
>Ga0137375_10002860_pt1 | contig 20359 bp, 18 predicted proteins | sample SagtaG_24_FD_104936 | JGI IMG/M metagenome (GOLD analysis project Ga0137375, IMG submission 104936) | Vadose zone soil microbial communities from Sagehorn Ranch, Mendocino, California, USA - Sage1_R_113_16 metaG | ecosystem: Environmental > Terrestrial > Soil > Vadose zone | place: USA...
GATGTACCAGGGCCACGACGGCAGGTACACGTAATACGCCTTGTCCGCCAGATACCGCTGGATGTCGTGGACGATGGCCAGACGCTTCTTCGGATCCAGCTCGCGGCGCTGGGCGAGCAGCATCTTGTTCAGCTCGGCGTCGGCGACGTGGCTCCGATTCTGCGGCTGCTCGGGATAGAAGCCGCCGTAGAGCCAGTCGTCGATCTCGTTGCCGGGCAGCTGTGGCCCCATCGCCATCTTGTCGTACTTGCCGAGGATCGTCGTGGTCATGTACTTGCCGTACTCCTCGGGCTTGAACTCCACGGTCACGCCGATCTTGGCGAGGTTGTCCGCGGCGAGGTCGTAGTAGGTTCGCCAGGGCGGCGTGTACCCGGGCCAGTGGTACATCGGTGTGGTGAACCCGTTGGGATAGCCGGCTTCGGCCAGGAGCCGCTTGGCCTCGGCCGGGTCGTAGCCGACCAGGTACTTCGCCTTCGCCGGGTCGATCTGAGCGACGGGAAGCTTCCAGTCTTTCATCGCGCAGGGGACCGGACCGGCGTCGATGCAGCCTTCACCATAATGGATCGAGTCGTTCCAGGCCTTGCGATCGAAGGCCAGCGAGATCGCGCGCCGCACGCGCACGTCGTTGAAGGGCGGCTGGTCCGTCCGGAAATAGATGTGCGCGTTCGGCATCCCGATGATCGGCGTCATGACCGCTTCGGGATTCGTTTGCTTCACGGACTTGGCCTCTTCGGGCGCCAGGAAGCCCCACATGTGCGGCAGGTGCACGCGGCCGGCGCGGAACAGGGAGAGCCGCGAGTTGGCCTCGGGGGTGATCTCGATCACGACGCTGTCGAGGTACGGCAGGCCCTTCACGTAATAGTCGGGGTTGCGCTCGAAGACGATCTGGGAGCCCTTCTGGTAGCTCTTGAGCATGAAGGGCCCCGAGCCGATCATCGCTTCCGGCCGGTTGAAGTCCTTGAACTTCTCCTCGACCTCGCGCGGCAGGATCGCGAGATACGTCGCCTGGGCCAGGTGAATCAGGAACGGCGCGGAGGGCTCCTTCAGCGTGATGCGCAGGGTGTAGCGGTCGACGACGTCGATCGACTGGACGACGTCGAAGCGCACGCGCAGCGCCGACTTGGCCCGGAACCGCTCGATCGAGTACTTCGCGTCCTCGGCCGTGACCTCGCGGCCGTTCACGGGCGGCTTGTTGTGGAACTTGACGCCCTTGCGGAGCACGAACTCGATGACGGTCGGGCTCTTGTGCTCCCATTTCTCGGCGAGGTCGCCCACGATCGAGAAGTCGGCCGGATGCTTCTGCTCCGGCCCGTGCGGATAGCGCACGAGCTGGCTGTAGACCATGTTGGCCCACGACTGCGTGAGGAAGCTGATGTTGAGGTGGGGATCCAGGCTCGGCGCTTCACGGTCCGCGATGCGGAGGATCCCGCCCCGCTTCGGTGTCTGGGCGGAGGTCGGGGCGGCGAGCGCCAGGACGAGGCCGCCGAGGGCGAGGACGAGCGCGACACGACGGGTCATGGCCGATCCTCCTCGTTTCGATCGACGGTGCGGACGAAGAAGGAGCGAAGCCGGATGTCGGAAGTTGCCCCATTATGCTTGGCGACCCGGGCTTGTCAACCGATGCAACCTGTCTAGCTCGCGAGACAGGGGCGTGCGCGGGAGATCGGGTCAGCGTCCCGGCGCGCCGTGAGCGGCGCGCACACCTCGCCAGACACGCTCGCGCGTCAGCGGCATCTCGGCGATCTCCACGGACCCTAGCGCGTCGACCACCGCGTTGGCGATGGCCGCGGGCGCCGGCAGCGTGCCGCCTTCGCCGGCGCCCTTGACGCCGAGCGGGTTGAGCGGGGACGGCGTCACCACGTGATGCACTTCGAGCGACGGGACATCCGAGACGCGCGGCAGCGCGTAATCCATCAGGGTTCCCGTCACGAGCTGACCGGCGCCGTCGTAAACGATCTCCTCGAGCAAGGCGTTGCCGATGCCGTGGGCGATGCCGCCGTGCACCTGGCCCTCGACCACCATCGGGTTGATCATCACGCCGCAGTCGTCGACGGCGACATAACGCAGGATGCGGACCGCGCCCGTTTCCGGATCGACCTCGACGATCGCGGCGTGCGCGCCGCTCGAGTACGTCGACTGCGGCACGTGCACGTAGCCCGAGGCCTCCAGGCCAGGATCCATGCCGCCGGGCAGGGCATAGCCCGGGCGCGGCGCGGAGGCGATCGCCGAGACCGCCGCCAGGGACAGGCTCCGTCCCGGGACGCCCCGCACGGCGAAGTGACCGTCGTCGAGGACCAGGTCTTCCGGCGCCACCTCGAGCTGCGCCGCGGCGATGGCCAGCGCCTTCTTCCGCACCTCCGCGGCGGCGTGGGCCGCGGAGCTTCCGGCCAGCACCGCGACCCGGCTCGCGAACGTGCCGACGCCCTGCGGGATCCCGTCGGTATCGCCCGGCACCACCGTGATCTGCTCGAGCGGCACGGACAGCCCGTCGGCGACGACCTGGGCCAGCGTGGTCTCGTGGGCCTGGCCCTGGCTCGACGTGCCGGAGAAGACGAAGACCTGTCCGCGCTGGTCGACGCGCACTCGGATGCCCTCGTACGGCCCCAGCCCCGTGTCCTCGACGAAGAGGGCGAGACCGATGCCGATCGCGCGACCCTCGGCGCGCGCCCGCGCGCGCTCCGCGACGAAGCCCTCCCAGCCGACCGCCACCGCGACTCGCCGCAGGCACTCGGGATAGTTGCCGCTGTCGTAGCGCCGCGGGCTGTTGTCGCGCGACACGATGCCGACGTCGTAGGGAAACTGGTCGGGCTGGATCAGGTTGCGCTCGCGGATCGCGAGGCGATCGACTCCGAGTCGCTCGGCGGCCAGGTCCAGCATTCGCTCCATCACGAAGACGGCCTGGGGGCGCCCGGCGCCGCGCACGGGCGTGACGGGCACGCGGTTCGTGTAGACGGCGGTGAGCGTGACGTCGTAGTTCGCGACGCGGTAGGGGCCGGGCACACTGACCGACGTGATGAGCGGCACGATGATGCCCCACGACACGAACGCGCCGCAGTCGTGGACGAACGCGTCGCGCAGGGCCACGATCCGGCCGTCGCGGGTGAGACCCAGCTCGACCTCGTGCGTCTGATCGCGCTCCTGGGTCGCGGCGAGGAGGTGCTCGTGGCGGCTCTCGAGGAATCGCACGGGCCGGTCGAGCCGGCGGGCCAGGAACGGGATGAGGATGTCCTCGGAATAGACGATGCCCTTCGGCCCGAAGCCGCCGCCGATGTCCTGGGTCACGACGCGCACGGCATGCTCGGGCAGATCGAGGTAGCGCGCGAGGAATCGGCGGAGGATCTGGGGCGACTGCGTCGTCGACCACACGGTCATCTGCCCGAGCTCGCCGTCCCAGCGCGCCGCGATCCCGCGAGTCTCGAGCGCCATGCCCGCGCCCCGGTGCAGCGTGAAGCGCGCGCGCAGGACCACGTCGGCGCTCCTCAGCGCCCCCGCCACGTCGCCGACGCGCTGGGTATACCGTGCGGCGATGTTGCCGCCGGGATGGACGCGCGGTCCCTCCGACCGCAAGGCCTCCTCCATCGACGTGACGGCGGGCAGCAGCTCGTAGTCGATGCGGAGCGCGTCACGCGCGTCCTCCGCCTGGGCCGCGGTCTCGGCGACGACGACGGCCACCGCCTGCCCGGGGTAGGAGACGATCTCTTGCGGCAGGATCTCCGCGCACGCCGGAGCCTGCAGGCTCGGGTGGGGCACGAGGAGCGGCAGCCGCTCGAGCGCGGCCACGTCGGCGGGAACGAGGACGTGGACGACCCCGCCGCACCGGTGGGCCGCCTCGGCGTCGACGTGAACGATCCGCGCGTGGGCGTGCGGGCTCCGTACGATGGCGGCGTGGAGCATGCCGGGCAGCGCGACGTCGCCGACGTAGCGGCCACGACCCGTGACCAGACGCGCGTCCTCACGCCGACGGACCTTGGCGCCGAACAACCGCTCGGACATGTTCTTACATGGGGGGCCTCGAACGAGCCCCCCAATCCCCCTTCGATCATTTCACCGCTCGGCTCGCCGTCCGAGCACGGCCCACCTCGCACGGCCACGACGGCTCGGGACGCCCCGGCGTAGCCGTGGCGCCCCTCGAAATGGCTTTGCCCCCGCGGGCTACTTGAACGCGGGCAGCACCTGCTGGGTCATGACCTGCAGGCTGCGCATCTCCTGCTCGAACGGCAGGAGCCCGCCGGGGTTGAGCTCGGCCGCGATCCCGCTCAGCCGGAGCTCGTCCTTCAGCGCGGTCAGACGCTCGATGAGGCTGGGGGCGGTGCCGAACGCCACCTTGGTGGTCAGGATCTCGTCGTACGAGAGGTTCGCCAGTCGCGCGGCCTGCGCCTGTCGTCGCTCGACCGGACCGGTTCCGGCCCGACCCAGCGGCGCCCGCGTCAGGTCCGCCTGACGCTTGAAATAGTAGGTGATCGTCTCCCGCGGCTCTTCGGTCGCCGCCCTTTCCGTGGGCGCCGCATAGAGAGGAATCCGCAGGCACACGTCGCCGTCGCCCGGATGTCCGGCGGCACGCCACGCGGCGCGGTACGTCTCGAGATGCCCGGACAGCTCGGGGATGCTCATGCCGCGCAGGCCGACGAAGATCGGCAGCCCCATCGCGGCCACGCGGGGGAAGGTCTCCGGCGTCGTCGCGGCCATCCGGAGCGGCGGATGCGGGAACCGATACGGTCGCGGCGCGACGGCGGCGTTGGTGAAGCGGTAGAACTTGCCCTCGTAGCTGAAGGGCTCGCCCTTCCACGCCTCGCGCATGATCTCCAGCGCCTCGAAGAATCGCTCCTGGCTCTCTTCGTATGGCACGCCGAGGGCATCGTACGCGCGCGGCGATCCGCTCCGGCCGATGCCGAAGTCGAACCGTCCCTGGCTCAGGTGGTCGAGCACGGCGACCTCGCCGGCGACGCGCAGCGGGTGGTTCAACGGAAGCAGCTGGACGGCCGTTCCCGCGCGCAGGCGCTTGGTCCGGGACGCGGCCCAGCTCGCCATCAGGAGCGGCGCCGCGAGCACCGAGCGGGCGGGATTCATCATCATCTCCGCCAGCCACACGATGTCGAGCCCCCACGCCTCGCCGGCGTCGATGAGCGCGAACATCTCGCGGAACGCGTCGTCCTGGTTGTTCCCCCGCCGCGTCTGCTCCATGAAGATCCCGAAGTCCATAGTGCGTGGCCTCCCGCGGCAGCGATACTGCGCCGGCACCGGCGGCGCCGTCAAGGTCGGGGTCGCGGGCGCTGTGATAGGCTCCTGCCATGAAGATCACGGACGTCCATCTCACGCTGTTCGCCTGGGACGGGATCCCGGCCACGACGTACGGCCGGCACACGGGCAAGTTCAGCGGCGCGAGCCAACTCGGATTGCTCACCGTCGAGACCGACGAGGGCGTCCGCGGCCATGCCTTCCTCGGCTCGGCCATGCGGGGCGCCCACCTCGACGGGCAGTCGCTGATCCAGTTCCTGAAGCCCGTTGCGCTCGGCCAGGACCCGCTCGACCGCGAGCGGCTCTACCAGGCGATGTGGCAGAAGAACCGCCAGACGACCTTCCGGGCCATCGGCGCCATGGATGTGGCCCTCTGGGACATCGCGGGCAAGGCGGCCGGGATGCCGATCCATCGACTCCTGGGGTCGTATCGCGAGAGCGTGCCCGCCTATGCCAGCTCGGCCGTGCTCGCGAGCAAGGAGGCCTACGCGGAGGAGGCGGCGTGGTTCAAGGCCGAGGGCTGGACGGCCTACAAGATCCACCCGCCCACCGACCCCGCCGTCGACATCGCGATCTGCCGCGCCGTGCGGCGCTTCGTCGGCGACGACTTCACCGTGATGCTCGACTCCACGTGGGCCTACCAGTATCCCGAGGCCCTCCGCGTGGGCAAGGCCGTCGAGGGACTCGGCTTCTACTGGTACGAGGACCCGCTGGCCGACGATGATCTGTTGAGCTACGTGAAGCTCAAGCAGCACCTGGCGATCCCGATCCTCGCCACCGAATACTCGCCGGGCGGACTCACCGCGTACGCGCCGTGGCTCGTCCACCAGGCGACCGACTTCCTGCGCGGCGACGTCGCGGTCAAGGGCGGCATCACGGCGCTCGTGAAGGCCGCGCACCTCGCCGAGGCGTTCCACATGAACTTCGAGATCCACCACGGCGGCAACTCGCTGAACAACGTGGCGAACCTCCACGTCATCATGGCCATCAAGAACTGCGAGTTCTTCGAGGTGCTGCTGCCCGCGGGCGCTCAGAAGTACGGGCTCGGCGAGGACATCGAGGTCGATCGCCAGGGCCTCGTGCACGCGTTCAACGGCCCGGGCCTCGGCGCCGCCATCGACTTCGCGCTGATCGAGCGGAAGAAGATCGCCGTCCTCGCCTGACCCTGACGGCGGGCTTGCGTAGGGCGGGGGCTCGTCCCCCGCCGGTCTTCGCACGCCGGCCGGGGGACGAGCCCCCGGCCCTACGGAGGATCGAGGTCATCCGCGGCGGGCTTCGAGCGCGGCCAGACGCTCGCGGACGTCGATGGCAATCTGCAGATTGCGGTCGACGCCGTCGATTCTGCTGTTGACGCCTTCGATACGGGTGTCGACCCGACGTATCTCGGAGAGGAGCTCGGTTCTCAGTGAAGTGATCCGCTCGTCGAGCACACGGATATCGCCGCGGATCGCGTGTAGCTCAGGAGCGATGATGTCCTGAAACGCCTTCTTGACTTGGTCGTATACGCCCGTCGACCTCATTCAATCAGTCCCGCCGTTGCCGATCAATGCCACGAACATGATACAGCCGTCACTGGATCTTGAGGTCCTTCAGGGCCTGGCGGACATAGGTCATGTCGTAGGTGCTCGCGGCGTCGACCTTGCGCTCCTTGAAGATCTCGAAGGAGTCGAGGACCTTCATCACGGTGTCGACGCCGCTCTGGGTGACGAGGCCGGTGGGAGCGAAGATCTCGCGGCTCGACTTCAGCGTCTCGACGTACTGGGCGCGGTCGCCGACGAGATCTTGCGGGATCGCGGCCGCGATCTCCTCGGGCGTCCTGGTCTGGATGAAGTGGCTGGCCTTGACCAGCGCGGTCACGACCTTCTGGACGACGTGGGGCCGCTTCTGGATGACGTCGGGGCGGGTGATGGCGCCGCTGAACGCGTACTCGCCGCCGAGGATTGCCTGGGTATCCTTGAGCGTCGACATGTTGCCCAGCGAGAAGCCGACGCCCTTGGCGACGAGGCGGCCGAAGAAGGGCTCGCCGGCCATGCCGGCCACGATCTTGCCGCCCTCGAGCGCGGGCGGCATCGTGCTGAGCCCGACCGCGATGACCTTCACGTCCTTGGGATCGACGCCGTTCTTCTTCAGCATGTAGTCGAGCAGCACGTGGGAGGCGACGCCGATGCCCGAGACGCCCACGGGCTTGCCCTTGAGATCGGCGACCGACTTGATCTCGCCCTTCTGGCTGCTGGCCACGACGAGCCCGAAGCCGGGCAGCCGCGTGCTCGAGAAGACGTAGACGAGATCCTTGCCCTGGACCTTGGCCTTGATCGCGTGCTCGAGGGCGTTGGCCGCGAAGTCGGCGGAGCCGCCGATGAGGGCCGCGATCGATTTGCCGCCCGTGTCGAAGTTGAAGCCCTTCGGCTCGAGGCCCTGCTCCTCGAAGTATTTCTGGCCGAGGGCCACCGACCATGGCAGATGCGCGAGCAGTCCGATCTGCGAGTAGGCGAAGGTCACGGGCTCGCCGGCCGGTGAGGCGACACCCGGCGCGAGTAGCGCGACCGCGAGGACCAGGATGATAGATCGTTTCATGGAGCGCTCCTTGTTCGCGGCGGGGGACGAGCCCCCGCCCGACGAGTCATAGGGCCTTCTGTTTCCAGTGAGAGAAGCGACGCTCGAGCCAGCCGAGCGAGCCGTCGAGGGTGGCCACGAAGACCATCAGCACGGCCAGACCGGCCAGCACCATGTTGGAGTCGAAGAGCGATTCGCCGTATTGCACGATCCAGCCGATTCCCCGGTCGGCGCCGAGGTACTCGCCGATGATGGCGCCGATGACGGCGAACCCCACGCACGCGCGCAGGCTCGCGAAGATCCACGTGAGTGCGGAGGGCAGCAGCACGTGGCGCATGAGATCGCGCCGCGTGCCGCCCATCACCCGGACGTGATTGATGAGGTTCACGTCCACCTCGCGGAGCCCCGCGTAGGTCGAGAAGAACACGATGAAGAAGACGAGGCTCACGACCATCGCGACCTTGGAGGCCAGGCCGATGCCGAGCCAGACGATGAAGAGGGGAGCCAGGGCGATGCGCGGCATCGCATTGAACATCACGATGATCGGATGGAAGAGGCCGGAGACGAACGGCGAGAACGCGAAGAGCACGCCGATGATCACCCCGCCCAGGATCCCGACGACGAGGCCGACGACCGCCTCGTGGATCGTCGCCCAGATGTGCGGGTAGATGAAGCCGCTCACGAACCAGCCGGCGACCGTGCGCCCGAGCTTCGAGGGCAGGCTGACGAAGTAGGGATCGATGAGCCGCGCGCGCGCCGCGGCCTCCCAGCCCGCGATGATCGCCGCGAACAGCACGGCGCGCGCCGCGTACAGGCGCAGCCGCTCAGATCTGCGTCGCGCGCGCGTAGCTCTGCTGGACTTCATCCCTGAGGTCCTTCCAGATCTGCTCGTACAGCCGCGTGAACTCCTCCCGGAAGCGGATCTCCACGACGTTCCGCGGCCGCGCGATGGGGATCGGGTAGCTGGCCTTGATCCGCCCGGGCCCCGCGGTGAGCACGATCACCTCGTCGGAGAGCGCGATGGCTTCCTCGAGGTCGTGGGTGACGAAGAGCACCGTATTCCGCGTCTCGGCCCACAGGTCGAGCAGCTCGTTCTCCATCAGGTTGCGCGTCTGGACGTCGAGCGCGCTGAACGGCTCGTCCATCAAGAGCACGGTCGGCCCGTAGATCAGCGTGGTGGCCAGGGAGACGCGCTTGCGCATCCCGCCGGAGAGCTGGTGCGGATAGTAGCCTTCGAAGCCCGCCAGCCCGACCCGCCGCATCCACTCCGTCGCGCGCGCCCGCGTCTCGGCGGCCGGCGTGCCGCGGATGGTCAATGGCAGCGCGACGTTCTGGAGCGCCGTCTTCCACGGCAACAATGCGTCGCGCTGGAAGAGATAGCCGATGTCGGGCGGCACCCCGCCTGTCACCACGCGGTCACCGATCACGATCCGTCCGTCGCTCACGGGGACGAGGCCGGCGATCAATCCGAGCAGCGTCGTCTTGCCGCATCCCGAAGGCCCCACGAGGCTGACGAACCGACTCGATCCCACGCGGAAGCTCACGTCGCGCACAGCCGTGAACTCTCCGGTCGGAGTCTCGAACGTCCGCGTCACGTTCTCGAGCGTGATCATCGCTCGGCTTGCGCGGGATGATAGCATCCGTGCGCTGGAGGACAGGGATATGGATCTGGGAATCAAGGACAGAGTGGCCATCGTGACCGGCGGCAGCCGGGGCATCGGGCGCGAGATCACGCGCACGCTGCTCGAGGCCGGCGCGCGCGTCATGATCTGCGGGCGAACGGCCGCGACGTTGGAGGAGACCTGCGCCGAACTTCAGGCGAAGACCGGCGGCGAGGTCCTCGGTGTCGTCGCGGACATGGCGGTCGAGGCCGACGCCGACCGTCTCGTGCGCGAGACGACCGAACGACTGGGCGGCGTCGACATCCTGGTCAACAACGCGGGGCAGATGTACTCCGGCCGCTTCGATGCGCTCACCGAGACCGGGCTGCGGATTCAGCTCGACATCAAGCTCTTCGGGTTCATGCGCGCCATTCGCTTGGTGATCCCCGGCATGAAGGCCCAGCGGTGGGGCCGGATCGTCAACATCATCGGAGGCGCCGGCAAGGAGCCCGACCCCTACATGCTCGGCAGCGGCATCACCAACAGCGCGTTGCTCAACCTCACGAAGTCGCTCTCGACCGAGCTGGGCGCCGACAACGTGCTCGTCAACGCCGTGTGCCCGGGCTGGGTGGACACGGGGATGTGGCGCCGTAACGCCCCCGGGCTTCAGGCCGAGCTGAACGTCACGACCGAGGACGAGGCGCGGCGGCTCGCCGCACGCAAGAACGCGCTCGGGCGCTGGGGCCGTCCCGAGGAGCTGGCGAACGCCGTCGCGTTCCTCTGCTCCGAGCGCGCCAGCTTCATCACCGGCGTCTCCCTCAACGTCGACGGCGGCCGCCTGAAGAGCTTGTGGTAGCGCGCTACTCCACCGGCACGAAGATGCAGTGGCGGATCTTGTTGTCGACGGCCTTGGAGAGGTGACCCTTGCCCGTCGTGTCCTCGACCAGGATCACCTCGCCGGCGCCGATGACGCGGCTCTCACCGTCGCTCGCGGTGATGCGCACGCCGGCGTCGAGGTTGATGATGTATTGCCGGCGGGGTGCCGGGTGCCAGTCGAGGTCGTAGCTGGGCTGGACCTGGCGGAAGATGATGCCGCTGGCGGGCAGACGCTTCGAGAGCTTGCCGGCGCGGCCTTCCTCGGCCCACTCGACCTCGATGTCGCGGAAGTGTGATTCACCCTTGGCATCGGTGTACAGGTTATGGATCTTCATCTCGGGTCCTCCTCGCGGTGGGGATCAACAGGAGAATGGCATGGACTATAGCCGAACGAATCTCCAGGGCAAGACGGCCTTCATCACCGGCGCTAGCCGCAACATCGGCCGAGCGATCGCGCTCGCCTTCGCGGCCCAGGGCGCCGACCTCGTCCTGAACACCCGGACGAACCGTGACGAGCTGGAGGCCGTGGCCGACGAGTGCCGCAAAGCCGGCGTGCGCGCGGTGCCCGTGCTCGGCGACATCGGGGAGACGGCGGCGGTGGAGGCGATGGTGAGGACGGGGCTTGCCGAGCTCGGAGCGATCGACGTCCTCGTGTGCAACGCCGCGATCCGCCCGCACAAGTCGCTCGCCGACACCTCGGTCGAGGACTGGCATCACGTGATGGGCGTGAATCTCCACTCGGCGTTCTATCTGGCGCGCGCGGTGGTGCCGGGCATGAAGGAGCGCAAGCGGGGCAGCATCATCGCGCTCGGTGGCCAGTCCAGCATCACCGGCCGGCCGAACACCGCGGCGGTGACCGCCGCGAAGAGCGGGCTGCTCGGCCTCGTGCGCGCGCTGGCCGCGGAGCTGGGGCCGTTCGGCATCCGCGCCAACATGGTCATCCCCGGCTTCATCGACACCGAGCGCCGCTACGCCGAGTGGTATCCGGAGCACCGGCAGGCGCCGCCGGGCGCGCCGGAGCAGCTCAAGGACATTCCGCTCCGCCGGCTCGGCCGCCCGGAGGACATCGCCGACGCCTGCGTCTTCCTGGCGTCCGACGCCTCCGCCTACGTCACCGGCGACACGATCCGGGTCATGGGCGGCCGCATCATCGGGTGACCGCCGCCTAGCTCGCGAAGTTCACGCGCGCGAGGAACTCCTTCGTGCCGGGCGTGTAGGCGCCCTTCACCCACGCGTCGCGCGTCCGCTTCAGGACGAAGGCCTCGCCCTTCTTGCCGGGCGCGGGCTTGCCCTTCGGATGCGCGATGTTGTAGAGGGCGCGCGCGCGGTAGTGCTCGTAGAGCCGCATGAACTCGGCCAGGTACGTCTGGGCCATCCCCCGGTCGCCCTTGATCTCGAGCAGGTTCTCGTCGTTGCGGTTCGTCGAGTTCTTGCTGAAGTTCGCCGAGCCCGTGTAGATCACGGGGTTCTTCGTCTCCGCGTCGAGCACGAGGAACTTGTGATGGATGTGGACGGCGGGCACGAACGCCTTCTTCTTGCCCGGCGCCGGCTTGGGCGGAGGCACGATGCTGCGGCTGCTGAAATCCACGCTGCTCAGCTCGGGCAGGAAGCCGGCGGGCGTATTCCCCGGGTTGAAGTACGAGTAGGCCAGCACCTTCTTGTCCTTGCGTGAGCGATTGAAGATGGTCACCTGGACCTGCGCGGCCGCGCTCGGCTCCTTCGGCGGCTCGCCCGAGGCCGCTTCCGGTCCGGGCTTCTTTTTCTTCTTCGAGGGATCCGTGATGCTGTTGAGCATGCCGAAGAGCACCTTCTTCTTGTCGCCCACGGCGATCAACGCATCGAGGAGCGGCTTGTCCGTCGGCGAGAACATGCAGAAGACGGCCGACTGCTTGGCGGCCTTGACCGCGGCCACGACGGTGTCGAGCGACACCCGCTTGGCCGAGGGCTCGGGGGAGAAGAAGACACGGACGCTGGCCTTGCCGATCTTGACCGGTGCCGACCACCCCGTATCCTTGGCGGTCGCGGCCACCGCGGGGTCCGGAGCGATCAGTTCCCGGCGCGTGGCGTAGAGCGCGGCGAGCCTGGGCGAGGCGAAGGTGTGGAGCAGGTTGGCCTGGCTCGTGAGCCCTTCGGGCGTGAAGTTTGCCGAGCCCGTCAGCACGCCGACGGGCTGACCGCCCGCGCGCTTGACCAGGAACTTGTCGTGCATGATGGCCGTTTTCGAGCGGGAGTCGAAGTGGATCCCGGTCTTCTTCAGCGCCGTCACGGCGGTGGCGTTCACCGTCTCGTTCGGCGGCTTGAAGGCGTAGACCAGCGAGCCCTTGGCCGACATCTTCTTGAGGGCGGGAAGCACCCACTCGTTGTCGGTGAGGTGGTAGACCGCGCCCTCGATGGCGTCGGCCCCCTTGAGGAACCCCGGGATGGCGCCCTCGAGTCCGTTCGCGAGCCAGGCCATCGCCTTGTCGATGTCCATGGTGCCCGCGGGGAACTCGCGCGAGAAGGCCTGGGAGCTCACCACCGCCCGGTTGAAGTAGGTGCCGATCCCGTCGGTCACGATGCGCGGGATCGTCACCGTCACCGTCTGCGCGGACGGCTCCTGGAGCTGGAGATCGTTCGGCCCGGTGCCGAGGACCGGCACCACGGTGTAGGCGAAGCTCTTGCCGCGATCCTCGGTGTTGATCGCCGAGTCCCACCAGAGGAACTTCTGGATGGGGGCGACGTTGCTCGGCATGGGATGGCTGTCCGGACCGAGCGGGATGAAGCCGATCTTGTTGAAGAGGTAGCCCTGCTTCTCGCCCTTGCTGAATCCCGGCGCCCGCCGGATGGCGAAGCCGAGGAAGTTCGGCCGCAGCCGGCCGTCGGGCCAGTCCAGGGCGAGGAGCACGAGCGTCGGCGAGAGGTACGGGCGCATCGTCGCGTGACCATCGGCCATCGGAGACCCTCCAATCTGAGTCGAATATGTTATTACGCTGATAGTTCCCTATCAGCAACTGCTGGCCTTTTTCGCGGCTCTGGCGTAAGTTCTGTCCACGCAGGCAAAGAACCCGGGCGCGGATGGCCCACGGAGGAGAACGCCATGCCGAAGATCAAGCACATCGCGTTGTCGACCCAGGACGTGGACAAGACGGCGAAGTTCTACATGGACGTCTTCGGCATGAAGGAGATCGCCAAGCTCGACGGGATGGGCGCCAAGGGCTACTACCTGAGCGACGGCGACCTGAACCTGGCGATCCTCAACTTCAAGAGCGACGCCGTGGCCGGGGTCGAGCGCGGCAAGGAGTGGAGCGGCATCCACCACATCGGCTTCCAGGTCGAGAGCCTGGAGGAGATCGCCGAGAAGCTGAAGGCGGCGGGCTCGGAGCCCCGTCACGACGTGAACCAGGCGCTCGGCGTCGGGCAGGGCCCACGCCACGGCGGCAACGTCGAGGTCAAGTACAACGGTCCCGACAACGTGATGGTCGACGTCTCCGAGACGGGCTGGGTCGGCACCTCTCCGCTTGAGTAAGGCGCTCGTACTCGCGGCACTCCTCGCCGCGGCGACACCCGCGTGGGCGGCCCAGGGGCAGATGACCTGGGCCGTTCACGTCTCCCTCGCCCCGACGTGGCTCGACCCGGCGGAGACGCCGGGGCTCATCACCCCCTTCATGATCCTCTACGCGCTCCACGACGGCCTCGTGAAGCCGATGCCGGGTAATGCGATGGCGCCGAGCCTGGCCGAATCGTGGAAGGCGGCGCCGGACGGCCTGACCTACACGTTCTCGCTACGTAAGGGCGTCAAGTTCCATAACGGCGAGCCGGTGACCGCGCACGACGTGAAGTTCTCCTTCGAGCGCTACCGGGGCGCGGCGAGCCGGAGCTTCAAGGAGCGGGTGGCCGGCGTCGACGTCGTCGACCCGCAAACCGTGCGCTTCCGGTTGAAGCAGCCGTGGCCCGATTTCCTCAGCTTCTACGCCACGCCGGCGACGGGCGCGGCCTGGATCGTGCCGAAGAAGTACGTCGAGTCGGTCGGCGACGAGGGTTTCAAGAAGGCACCCATCGGCGCAGGCCCCTACCGGTTCGTGTCGTTCAAGCCCGGCGTCGAGCTGGTGATGGAGGCCAACGAGCAGTACTGGCGCAAGGCGCCCTCGGTCAAGCGGCTCGTGTTCAAATCGGTGCCCGACGATTCGACCAGAGTCGCCATGCTCAAGCGCGGCGAGGCGGATGTCATCTACTCGATCCGCGGCGTCCTGGGTGAAGAGGTCCGCAAGACGCCTGGGCTCATGTTCAAGCCCACGCTTACGACGTGGACGGAGTGGATCCTGTTCGGCGAGCAGTGGAACACGAAATCCCCCTGGCACGACCGGCGGGTCCGTCTCGCCGCCAACCTCGCGGTGGATCGACAGGCGATCAACCAGGCGGAATTTCTGGGGGCCGCCCGCGTCACCGGCAGCATCATTCCCCACGGCATGGAGTTCGCCTGGCAGGCTCCGCTCTACCCCTACGATCCGGCCAAGGCGCGCGCCCTGCTCGCGGAGGCCGGCTATCCCAACGGGTTTGAGGCCGGGCCCATCGCGACCGACATGGCCTACTCGACCATCGTCGAGGCCGCGGCGAACTATCTGCAGACCATCGGCATCCGGGTGACGGTGCGCGGCCTGGAGCGCGCGGGGTTCCTCAAGGAGAACGCCGAGAAGAAGCTGCGTCCCCTCGTCCGGACCGCATCCGGCGCCCCCGGCAATGCCTCGACCCGCATCGAGGCGTTCGTCGTCTCGGAAGGCACGTACGCCTACGGCGGCTATCCGGATCTCGATGCGCTGTTCCGCGAGCAGGCGTCGGAGATGGACCGCAAGAAGCGCGAGGCTACGCTCCACAAGATCCAGCAGCTCATGCACGAGCGCGTGATGTTCCTGACGCTCGACGAGCCGGCCTTCCTCAACGGGGTCGGCGGGCGCGTCGCCGAGTCCGGGCTCGGGCTGATCAGTAACTACCTCTACTCGGCGCCCTACGAGGACCTGAAGCTCAAGACACAGTAGGAGCGGCCGAGCAGTTGCGATACTGTGATACAATCCCAATATTCCGCCGTCATTGGAGCACGAATGCCCATCTCCGTGCGACTCGGACATCAACTCGAGGAACGACTCGCCAAGGCCAGCCGAAAGTTGCGAGTCAACAAGACGCAGGTCATCCGACGAAGTCTCGAGGCATACCTCTCGCAAGTGGAGCCCGGGCGTACCCCATACGACATCGGCAAGGGCCTCTTCGGCGCGGACAGGCAAAGCGGAGGAGATCTCTCTTCGACGTTCAAGCGCCGTCTGAAGAGGCAACTTCGTGCAAAGCATCATCGTTGATGCTGGCCCTCTGATAGCCCTCTTTCAGAAGCGCGACAAGCACCACTCTCGTGTCACTCGGTTCCTTTCGGCAAACCCTGCCCGACTCGTCTCGACGCTGCCGGTAGTGACCGAGGCGTGCTACTTCCTGAATGCCCAAGGCAAGACGGCCTTGCTCGTTTGGATTCAGCGCGGAGGGCTCGCACTTCAGCCAATCGGGGCAGACGACTTGCCTGAGATCGCCGCAATCGTCCGACGATACGCGGACCGGGAGATCGACTTCGCCGATGCGACGCTGGTGTGGGTCGCTGACCTGATCGCCACGCTGGATGTGATGACGATCGATCGGCGGGATTTCGAGGTGTATCGTGCGCGGGGCGGCAGAGCGTTCAACCTCGTCCTGTCGTAGCGCGCCCCGACTGCCGCTCAGCGCGACGTGGCGCTCAGGTCATCCTGGAGGTCTGACGGAGACTTCGACACGCCCCACGTCCACGTGCCGAAGCCGCCATGCTCGGTGACGGAAAAAAATCAGTGAGACGAGCTGAATGCAGCCAATGTCATCGGAGCCGGTGCCTTCGTCATATCCGATGCGTTCTCGGATTTGCGCGATGCGAGAGTGCATCTCCTCGAAAGAAGGGCAGCCATTTCCCAGGCCGAACGCTTCCCATGCGAGCCAGTCAGGGAGCTTGGAGAACTGGGCAAAGTAGGCGAAGCCGCAGATGGCGTTGTGCGGCGCCCGGAGCTTAAACAGGAATGGCGAAAAATGAGCGGCACGGAACGAGCGGCGCGCTGAGGGAGTCCAAAAGTTCAGTTCTGTCAGCTCCGGGCGACGCTTGAGGAAGTTGTACCAGCCCTCATCCGTGATCGCGATTGTGCCGATCAGGTGACGAGCCCGACGGGCGGGTTGTTCTTCCGCTGCCGGCCCTTGTGGTCGTACTGCTCCAACGGTTTCGTGAGTCGACGTGGCGGGGGACGAGCCCCCGCCCTAAGGATTGAAGGCCCGAGCGTCAGCCCGGCTCAGCGGCCGACCACGCGGTTCTTCTGGACGCCCAGGCCGGTGATGCCCATCTCCACGACGTCGCCGGGCTGCAGGTAGCGGGGCGGCTTCATGCCGTGGGCGACGCCGGCGGGCGTGCCCGTCGAGATGATGTCGCCGGCGCGGAGCGACATGAAGCGGCTGACGTAGGCGACGAGCCGGCGGACGCCGAAGATCATGTTCTTCGTGTCGCCGCGCTGGCGGGACTCGCCGTTGACCGTCGTCCACACCTCGAGCGCCTGCGGATCGCGCACCTCGTCCGCCGTGACGAGCCAGGGGCCGATGGGCGCGAAGCTGTCCGCGCTCTTGCCCTTGGTCGTCGTGCCCCCGTGCTCCATCTGGAACGCGCGCTCGGAGACGTCGTCGACGATGCAATAGGCGGCCACGTGCTTCATCGCGTCGGCCTCGCTCACGTTGCGGGCGTCGCGGCCGATGACGGCGCCGAGCTCGACCTCGTAGTCGAGCTTCAGGGCGCCCGGCGGCCGGAGGAGCGGATCGTTCGGCCCGCTGATCGCGCTGTTGGCCTTGATGAACAGCAGGGGCTCCGTGGGCAACGGCAGGCCGACCTCGTGCGCGTGATCCGTGTAGTTGAGCCCGATGCACACGACCTTGCCGATCCCCGCGAGCGGGCAGCCCAGGCGGGGCCGACCGCGCACGACCGGCAGCCGCGCGACGTTCGCCGCGCGCAGGCGCTTGAGTCCCGCGGCGGACAGCGCCTCCGGCGTGATGTCCTTCACCACGCGCGAGAGGTCGCGCAGCGCGCCGCTGTCGTCGATGAGTCCCGGCTTCTCGGCCCCGACGCGTCCGTAACGAACGAGCTTCATGGCGTGACACCTCCTCGGCAAATGTGGTCGGCGGCGGCCCGGTGACTGGCGAGCAAGTCCGGCACGCGCTCGGCAGCCGTCCGCCCCCAGCCGCACTCCGACGCGACCCCGCACGTCTTCACGAACGCGTGTGCGGCCTCGATGCGCGCCACGTCTCCCTTGGCGTCGTCGTGATGGATCAGCCCCAGGTAGAGCATCGACTCGTCGAAGCCCGCGAGCCGCGCGAGGGGGCGGAAGTAGTCGGCGTCGGTCCGCTCCTTCGGAACGGGCAGGTGGAGAAAGTCGACGCGCCGCCTCAGGACCTCACGAAAGCCGCTGGCGATCTCCACGAGGATCGCGGTGTCGCGCGGCATCACCAGATGCTCGTCGGCGGGCGATCCGTAGCACAGGTGATAGCCGAGCTCGACGCGCGCGGGCACGGCATCCCCGAGCCGCGCCAGCTGGGCGGTGATCCGCCGATCGTAGTCCGCCGGCCGGTCGGTAAAGAACCCTTCGTGGATCAGGACCTCCTGGCACACGTCCCACTGGATGGCCAGGTCGCCGCCGGGAATCGACGCGACGATGTCGCCGAGCGCCCGCATCAGCGCGCGCTCGTAGGCGACGACGTAGGCCTCGCGCGCCTTCGGGCTGACGTACATGTAGGCGCTCGCCATGGGCGTGGGCAGACATACTTGAAATCTCACACCCGCCGGGATGACCCCGACCGAGCGGAGCCGGCGGAAGACCCTGTACGAGGCTCTGGCCGCCGCGGCATAGCCGGTCTCGAAGATGACCGCCTCGGGATCGAGGCCGGGACGGAGGCGGAGCAACGGGGTCTCACGGAGGACCCGGCCATCCCATTGACGCAGCGCGAACAGCGGGACGGTGGGATCCAGCTCCATGTCCGGATGGCTCTCCAGCATCGTGCGCTGGAACCAGATCCACCGCCGCCGCTCGCCCGTCTCCCCGTCCGGGATCCGGCGGAGGTACGGCCCGACGGTCGCGGCCACGGTCCGGAATACCGTCTCGGCGTCGGCGAGCGGCACACTGCCGACGAGATGCACGCCACCGTCGGCCCTGGGCATCGTCGTCACGTCTCCGCTATGCCACAACCGCGACCTGTTTGACAATCGCCGCCAATCCGGCGAGGCTGTGGACCCGTTCCCACACAAGGAGGTCCGTCATGCGTCACGAGGTGATCTCGGGTGACTGTCACGTCGATCTGTGCTGGTTGCCCCCCGACCTGTTCACGACGCGCGCGTCGGCCGAGATGCGCGATCGCGTGCCCTACGTCGTCGACGGGCCGACGGGCCCGATCTGGGTGACCAAGAAGGGCGCGAACCTCGGGCGGGTCAACGGCATGGGCTCGGCGGGCCGGGAGTACGTGCCCGGGCGGATCCATCGCGCGGATCGCATGGCCTCGACGGGACTCTACGAGGACGGCAAGAAGGGCATCCGGCGGCTGACCGATCCCGAGCTGCGCGTCAAGGACCAGGACCGCGACGGCGTGCAGGGCGAGGTCCTCTACGGCATCCTCGGCGCGACGGGGCGGCTGGACGACCCCGAGGCGGCCATCGAAACCATGCGCATCTACAACGAATGGCTCGCCGAGTTCTGCTCCGCGCGGCCCGAGCGCTTCGCCGGGCTCGCCTCCATCCCGAACCATCCGCTGGACGCGGCCATCGCAGAGGTCGAGCGCGTGGTCAAGCGGGGGGCCCTGCGCGGCCTCGACATCGCGAACTCGCCGGACCTCAAGCCGCTCTGGGATCCGTACTGGAACCCGCTGTGGGACGTGATCGACAGCTGCGGCCTGCCGCTGCACTTCCACACCGTGGGCGGCTACACGCCCGATCACATCCGGAAGATCGTCCTCATCGGCTCCGACCCGACGCGAGCCAAGCTGCCCGACGCGCCTGACGTTCCGCTGCCCGTGGCGCGGGCCGCGTTCGCCGCCAACCTCACGCAGTTCCAGATCAACATGGCGAACATCCTCACCTCGATGATCTTCTCGGGCGCGCTCGAGCGGCACCCGCGGATGAAGCTCGTGCTCGGCGAGAGCGGCATCGGCTGGATCCCCTACGTGCTGTGGCGCATGGACGCCGAGTGGGAGGACCAGTTCAAGGACCTGGCGCTCACGATGGCGCCGAGCGGGTACTGGAAGCGGCAGTGCTGGGCGACCTACCAGACGGATCCGATCGGCATCAAGCTCCTCGACGAGCTCGGCGCCGACAAGGTCATGTGGGGCTCCGACTTCCCGCATCCCGACGGCGTGTGGCCCGACTCGCAGGAGTATCTGCAGCGCGAGCTCGGTCATCTGCCCGCGGACGTGCGTAGCCGGATCGTCTGCGACAACGCCAAGGCACTCTACGGCTTCGGACGCTGAGGCAGTGCGAGCTGAGGGGCGGCCGAGCTGCCGTAGGCACGAGCGCCCCGAGGCGAGCGGTGAAATGATCGAAAGGGGAACTCAGGGATGGGAACGCACCGACTCTACACGGGCCCCGACGGGCAGTCGCACATCGAGCCGATCGATCTGGCCAAGGCCAAGGAGTGGACGACCGGCCTGCCCACGACCAAGATCTCGTTCAGCGACTGGCCGGTCGGCCGCAACATCGACTGGCACCCGGCGCCGCGCCGCCAGTTCGTGATCATTCTCTCCGGCCAGCTCGAGATCGGGCTGGGCGATGGGTCCAAGCACGTCTTCGGCCCCGGCGACGCGCGACTCGTCGAGGACACCACGGGCAAGGGGCACACCACGCGCGTCCTCGGCAACGAGCGCTGCGTGACCGCGACGATCCCGTTGGCATAACCGCAACATCGCGATAGGAGATAGCTCAGCATGGCCAGCAAGATCCTGTTCGCCCCGACCAACGCCGAGGAGATCGTCGATCTCGCCCGGTCCATGACGCCGCCCGGCTTCGAGCTCGTGGTCACCGAGGTCGGCACGCCGAA
>Ga0137375_10002863_pt1 | contig 20356 bp, 4 predicted proteins | sample SagtaG_24_FD_104936 | JGI IMG/M metagenome (GOLD analysis project Ga0137375, IMG submission 104936) | Vadose zone soil microbial communities from Sagehorn Ranch, Mendocino, California, USA - Sage1_R_113_16 metaG | ecosystem: Environmental > Terrestrial > Soil > Vadose zone | place: USA...
CCGAAACCTTGCTCGCAGATTCGTTTTGGTTCGTGCGCTATCGCCACCGAAACGACCAGGTGGACGGCACGGACTGGAACGTGTCGCAGTTCGATGGCTCTCCGCGGGTGAATTTCACCTGGGGCGGCGCCGGCAACTCGGACCCGTTCAACGACTTCGACGGCGATGGCATCAAGGATTACCGGGCACAACTCGCCCAGGGCTGGATCAAGCGGGTGCTCGATGCGGTGAATCCCTACGAGGCGCGCATCCGCGACTTCGAGGGCGACAATCCCTCCACGGTGTCGAGCATGCTCCAGCAGTTCGGTCCGCGCTTTGAAGGCCCGGTGGCGCTCAACCCGGACAAGAACGTGATTGAAAACGTCGGCTTGATCGAACTTTACCAGACCATCCTGAAACGGGGGAGCGACCTGAGCATTGATCTGTCGCAACCGGTTTCGACCCCGGCGATTGCCAACGCACTGCAACTGGCCTCCACGCGCCTGGCCGACTTCTACACGCTGCTGGGTAACGAGGCTTACACGGATGCGCAGGATCCCACCATTGGTTTTGGCAGCGACAGCGTGGAATACGGCAGCCTCGCGCCGGCGGTGTTCGCGTTCCAGAACCAGGCGTCCTCCCTGCTGGGCGAGGAACTCGCGCTGTTGCGGGGCGCGGACGAGTTCTTTGCGCGGCCGGTTTACAACCGGCTGTTCTGGAATTTCACCAAGGGGGAAGGGGAGGCCGCGTACGCGCTCAACTACAACCTCTCGGACATCAACCTGGATGGCTTCATTGATGAAGACGACGCGATGATTCTCTTCCCGCAAGGCCACGGGGATGCCTGGGGACATTACCTCTCCGCCGTGCGCCATCAGTATCAATTGCTGCAGCACCCCTTCTTCAACTGGGTGTCGCGTTCCGAGTTTTACAATCTGCAGGACATCGTTCTCAAGGTGGACTTCCTGGATGAACGGAAGTTCGCTCAAATGGCGGCGGCGCGGGCCAAGACCGGTGCGGAAATCGTGAACCTGACGTATCGCGAAAGATACGTCGAGGACCCGAATGCCCAGTGGCAGGGCTACACCGACAGCAACCGGGACCGCGCCTGGGGCGTGCAAGGCTGGGCACGCCGGGCCGCCCAGGGCGCCTACTTCGACTGGGTCACCGCCAACGCGCTGCTGCCGTCCGAGCATCCGAACCAGAATCTTGAGGGTATCCAGAAGGTGGATCGCTCAGTCAATTCCGACATCGCGGTCATCTCGGCTAACCTCAACGCGGTGCAGGCCACCTTCGACTCGGCCAACAAAGGCCAGAACCCGCTGGGGCTGTCTGGCAATTCCCTGGTCTTCGATATTGACCCCACGTTTTTGGAAGTCGGCTCGACCGCGCAGATCGGCACGCGCGCCGTCCAAGGCCTCCTGCACTTCGACCAGATTTACGAACGCGCGCTCAAGATGCTCGAGCAGGCGGTCGCCGTTTGGGACAATGCCAACGAGTCGCGCAACATGCTCCGCCAGGTGGGCAACAGCGAACTCGAGTTCCGCAACGCAACCTTCCAGGAAGACCTCGCCTTTCGCAACCAGCTCATCAGCTTGTTCGGGAAACCCTACGAAGGGACGATCGGCCCGGGCAAACTCTATCCTGCCGGCTATGATGGCCCCGATCTGCTGCTGTTCATGTATGTGGACGTGCGGAACCTGGACAAGACAACCGTGCCCGGCCCGTCCGCGAGCTTCGCCGAATTTGACGCCAGCGGAAATTTGACCAGCGGGGATATTTACAACGCCTTTGTGACGGGCCAAGGCGGCGACAACATCGACAATATCTCCGACGACATTCGCGACATATTTTCTTCCACCTTTGCCCAGGCAGCCAACGGCACGACGCCGATCCGGGCCGCCGACGGGCTCTTTGCCGTCAATTACACCGACCTGAGCAACCCCAAAGTCTCGCTCACCAACCTCGGCAAATATTTCCCGATCACCGCCGCGGGCTACACGTTTCAAGCGCCGCCCGAATGGGGTTCACGCCGGGCTGTGGGGGAGCTGCAATTGCAGGTCAACCGGATGCTGCAGCAGGAAGCCGAGATCGCCAGCGCCATCGGGGCGTGGGATTCGCTCCAGGGTCAAATCTCCCGCACGCTGCGCTTGATCAATGCGCGCATCGACATGAACGACGATATCCGCACCGAACTCAAAGCTCATCTCGATCTGGAAGCGGGTTTTCGCGCCGGCGAACTCACCCTCAATACCATCGCCAAGGTGCTCACCGCGTTGAGCGAGGACATCGAAGGCGCTTCGGGTGCTGCCGCCGAAGCGATTCCCAAGGTCACCCCGACCGTGGGGCTGGCGGTGTCGGCGGGCGACGTGTTGGGTGTGGCCCGATCCGTTCTCAAAATCGTGGGCTTGGCCCTGGTCGCCGCCTCGAAGTACGAAGCCATCGCGCTGGAAACGGTCGCCGGCGGCCTGGAGATCGGGCGCGAAATTGATGCGCTCCAGACCGAACTGGATAAGGAGAAACTCGAACAGGATTTCGCCGTCAAAGAGCACTTGGTTCAACTGGAGAATACCGTCGGGGACGAGCCGATCAAGCGGATCGAGCTTTTCAAGGAAATCCAAGTGCTGCGCGAGATGTCCGATGAATATCGCAAAATTCTGGACGAGGCAATTCGCCTCATTGACGAGCGCGCCGCCTTCAACAAACGCGTGGCCGCGCAAACCCAGCGGAATCGTTATCAGGACATGACGTTCCGGGTCGCGCGCAACCATGCGTTACAGAATTATCGTTCGGCGTTCGATCTGGCGGCCCGATACGCCTATCTCGCCGCCAAGGCTTACGATTACGAAACCAACTTCGATCCGTCGGATCCCGCCTCGCCCTCGCCCATCTTCAACGAAATTGTCCGGGCGCGAAGCCTCGGCATTTTCGATGGCGACCCGCGTATGGGTGGCGGCGGGGTCGCCGAGGCGCTTGCCCGGTTGAAACTGAATTATGAGGTGCTCAAAGGTCAACTCGGCTTGAATAATCCTACCATCGAAATCGGCAAGTTGTCGCTGCGCACCGAAAATTACCGCGTCCTGCCGAAGTCCGAACCGACGGAAGTGGTCAGTGTGGAATACGTCACCAATTCCATCAACAACCAGGGGATAGGCACTCAAAGCTCGGTGACAACGATCATTACTCTGAGTGGCGATTCGGCCACTCAGCCGACCAACGCGACCTACGGTTTTCCGTCGGCGGGGGCCGCCTCGGATGATCTGTGGCGTCAAACCCTCCAGCAGTCGATGGTGCCCGATCTCTGGCAGGTGCCGGAGTTCCGTTACTATTGCCGCCCGTTCGCTGCGGAAACCGACGGCACCGGCACGAATCATGTTGCCGAGCCGGGCATCGTGCTGCGTTTCGGCACGCAGATTCGCGCGGGACGCAACGTGTTTGGCAAGCCCCTGGCCGGCGGCGACAACACCTACGACCCGAGCCATTACGCGACGAAGATTCAATCCGTCGGCATCTGGTTCTCGGATTACCTCAGCGGCGACCCGCTCAATGAGCTGCCGGCAACCCCGCGTGTCTATCTGGTGCCGGTGGGCGCGGATATCATGAGCGTTCCCTCCAGCGCGAATCCGGATAATGTGCGGGTGTGGAAAGTCCTGGACCAGCAGATTCCGGTGCCGCTGCCTTCGACCAACGCGACGTTCAACGGTTCGCTCAGCAGCTCCAGTTGGATCCCGCTTCTGGATGGCCTCAATGGCCGGTTGGGCGAACCGCGCAAGTACGCCATGCTCCGCGCCTACGCCGACGGCGGCAGCGAGGTGAACGATGACGAACTGGTGTTGTACAGCCGGTTGGTGGCGCGCTCGGTCTGGAACACCGAGTGGCTGCTGATCATTCCTGGACGCATGCTGAACTTCGATCCGAACGCCGGCATCAGCCGCTTCATTGATCAGGTCAGCGACATCAAGCTGGTGTTCCGCACCTACGGCCTGGCAGGCAACTGAAAACCGAATTGGCCCATATGACGATCATCGAAGCCAAACCACTTTGGGTCAGGGGTCTGTGCACCGGGCTGGCGGTCTGGTGCGGCAGCGCATTCACCGTCCTGTCGGCGGGCGAAAGCTCGTTCAGCGAACCGGCGACGGTGTTCTATGGCAAGGTCTTCGACGTCAAATCCGGCTACCAGCTCACGGACGGCGATCTCACTTGGGTCATCGGCAGGGTTGACGGCATCAATCAAATCCTGCGCACCAAACTCTACGAATTGAATCAGGGTGAGTTCTCGTATCAACTCCGCATTCCGCACGTGGCCTTGGCGCTCGGTCTTGAGAGCTCGAAGGCGGCCGTGCCCCTGCGTCCGGTGGCAGACCTGCATTCCCATCTCGTGATCGCGGTGAATGGCCGCGCCGCGCGGATTCTCGGTCCCCGGGGCGACTCGTTCGCGGCCGCACAGGCCAGCCGCACCACAACCTATCGCCTGGACCTCGATGGCAACGGCCTGCCGGATTGGTGGGAATTGTCGCGACTCGTCACCGACCCGAATGGCGATCCCGACGGGGACGGTCTTAATAATCTCGCCGAATACCGCAACGGTTCTGATCCCAAGGACGACGATCGCAAACCGCACCTGGACACCAACGAGCTGCGCGTTTACGCCGGGGGCACCACGGTGGTTCGGTTACGGGCCATTGATGCGGACAGCGCGCCGGAGTCACTGGTTTATACCCTGACGGACCCGCCCGAAGCGGGCGCACTCTATTTGCGCAACGCCAGTGCCGGCGGGCCGCAATCCGACCTCGCCCTCGCGCTCAACGCGTCCTTCTCGCAGGCGGACGTGAATGCAGGACGAGTGGTATTCGTTCATGAAACTGAATCTGCCGCCGCGCCCTACACGAGTTTCGAGGTTTACCTCAGAGACGAAGACCCAACCCATCCGGTGAGTTCCGGCCGGGTGGCGCTGCTCGGTTATGTGCCCGGCCAGGCCGTTTCGTCGTCAGCGATCATCACCCCCGCGGCTGGAAAACCCGTGCCGCTGCCGGAATTGCCGGAGCTTTCGGCGGCGGAACAGCCGTTGGCGGGCAGCTATCTGCTCAGCAAAACACTGGGCTATGTGGTGGCGGATGCCTCGAGCGAAGTTCGCGACCAGCATCTGGCGGTGCCCAGTTCGGGCCTCACGCCGTCCGCGTATGCGAACCAATACGTGCCGGGTTACGGGCCAGACCGGCAGCATGTACTGCTGGGCGGCCTCGGCACGGACCAGATCAGCGGCAGCATGGAGAATGACATCCTGATCGGCGGGCCGGGAAACGATACCCTGCGCGGGAACGGCGGAGGCGACGTGTTCGTCCTGGTCGGAACCGATGATGGAAATGACACGATTCTGGATTTCAACGTCGCCGAGAATGATGTGATCGATCTCTCGCGTGTTTTGGTTGGCGGTTCCATGAGGCTGACCGACTACCTTCAAATCAACCACAGCGGCACCAACTCCTCGATTGCGATCAACGTCAACGGCACGGGGCCACCCTATTCCAGCATGATCCTGACGCTCGCCGGCAGTTCGCTGACGCAGGCCGACTTGTACGATCTGGTGGATAATGGTCACCTCGTATCCGGCGACAAAATCCTGCCGCCGCGCATTACTATTGTGGCCGGCGGGCTTGCGGCCAGCGAGAATGGTCCCACGTCCGGCGAGTTCGTACTTAGCCGAAGCGGCCCGGCTTCGGCGGAGCTAGTCGTGAACGTGCAGATTACGGGTTCGGCCGCGAACGGCGTGGATTACCAGTTCATTCCCTCTTCGATCACGATTCCCGCCGGGCAACGCACCGTTTCTCTGGCTGTGACACCCTACCCGGATGGCATCACCGAATTGTCCGAGGTGGTGGTGGTGAAAGTGCTGGCGGCCAATGAATATGTCGTCGGCACACCGGACTCGGCCCAATTGAGCATCACGGATTTGATGCCAGAGCTTTCCATCGAAGCGGTTGAACCACTGGCAGTCAAATCCGGCCAATCGCCCGGCGTATTTCTCGTCAGTCGCGGCGGAGTGCTGGATCGGAGCGTGTTTGTCCGCCTCACCATCAGCGGCACAGCCTCGAACGGCGTGGATTACACCCGGATCAATTCCTTCCTGAACCTGCAGTCGCAGCAGACGAGCGAACTGATTCAGATCCTCCCCAGCCAGACTGCTCTCCTGGCACCGGGCAAATCCGTCCAGGTCACGATCAGGCCTGACCCCACCTATCGCTTGGGTACGCCACCGACCGCCCGGATCATGCTCGTGGACGAAATGATGTCGCTGGTAAAGTGGCGCTCGCTTTACTTCCCGGGCTCCACGAACAGCATCGGGTTGTTCGCGCTGGAGGATCCGGGTGCATTGGGCATCCCGAATCTGCTGCGCTATGCCTGCGGATTGAATCCGCTGGCCCCGGACCCCGGCCGCCTCCCCAAGGCCATGATTCGCGAAGGCTATCTGACCGTGGACACGTGGCGCCGCCCCGAGGTCAGCGATCTCGATTACGTCGTGGAAGTTTCGCCGGACCTGTTCGAGTGGAGTTCCTCGACCTCGCTGCTGGAGACGCTCCCCTCCACCGAGACCGAACCCAATGTCGTAAGGTTCCGTGCGCTTCCTGCTGTCAGCGAGGAGCCGCAACGATTCATCAAAGTTCGCGTGATTTACAGCCCATGAAAATGCCTTGGCTCCAGTTGAATCCGATGTTCGCCGCCTTGAAACGGGTGCTGTTGCTCCTGGCAACCGGACTCGCACTTGCGCTGGCTTCCTGCAGCAAAGCTCCTGGGCCGACCGTGCTCGCCAGGGTCGGCGATCGACAAATCACCGTGGACGATTTCCGCAGCGAAGTGGAGCGACGGATCAAGGCCCGGCGGACGCTGCCGGACAAGGAGACGCTCTTGCAGGAAATGGTGGAATACGAAGCGCTGGCGCAGCGCGCGCGCAAGAGTGGCCTGCTGGAAGACCCGCAGGTGCAACGGGAAATCAACAACCTGTTGATCGGCAAACTGCAGGATCGTGATCTCGCCACTCGCCTGGCCGCCCTCGAAGTTTCCGAACGCGACGTCCAGGCTGAATACGAAAAGAACCTCGCCAAGTACACACGCCCGGCCAAGGTCCGGCTCGCCCTGCTTTTCCTGGAAGCGAATTCCAAAATGAGCGAGATGAAACGAAGGGAGGTCCGCAGTCGGATGGAGGACGCGCGGGCCAGGTTCCTTGAGAATCCGGTGCGAGAGACTCGAGGCGCCGTGATCGGTGGATTCGGCCCGCTGGCAATTGAATATTCCGATGAACAGACCAGCCGATATCGTGGCGGCGACCTCGGCTGGCTGGACGATGGGAACTACGCTTATCGCTGGCCGCGCGCCGTGCTGGAAACCGGATACACCCTTCCAAAACACGAACTCAGTGAAGTCATCGAGACGGAGCAGGGATATTACCTGGTGATGAAGACGGATTTTCGTGATGGCCACACGACGCCCCTTGCCGAAGTCGCGGCCGCGATCAGGCAAAGTCTCCTGGTAAGGGGACGACAGGAATTGAACGAAGCCTTCCGTCAGGAATCCCTCCGAATGGCTGCTGCCCGCACTGATCAGGCGGCGCTCAAGTCCGTTGAAATGGCGTTGCCCAACGCGTTGGCCAGCGCCTCGAACCGGCAGGCCGAGCCGCCTGCGTTGCCTTTTACCGCCGAGCCGCATGGAAATTGATGCGACCATCACGACGGCAGGATTTCTGGCAACGCCTTTAATCCGAACCTGAAATTCTTATGGACACGGCGGACCGACCAAGATCTGAACCAAATGCCGCAACCGTCCGGGTTGGACGGCTTTTGTCTGCAATGCTGCTTTGCGTTGCCGGCACGGCGTTGGCCCAGAACGCCGCTCCGATCATCAGTGAGGTTACGAACCGCAGCATCACCGTGAATTCGAGCACCGGCCCGATCAGTTTCACCGTCGAGGACGCTGAAACCCCCGCGGCGAGCCTGACGCTCGGCAAAGCCTCCTCGAACACGGGCCTGGTGCCGCTGGCAAACATCACTTTCGGCGGCAGCGGGACCAACCGCAGCGTGACCGTGACCCCCGCAGCCAATGAGAGCGGAAGCACAACCATTACGATCACAGTGGATGACGGCACCAACTTTGTGGACGAAACCTTTGTGCTGACGGTGATCCCGGGCGTGACCTTTGATCCCCCGCCGCCCGCCGGGATTACCGACAAGGAGGACAGCCAGCCCTTCGAACGAATTCAACTTGCGGCCAGCGATCCGGTGATCGTCAGCGTCACCTTTCCGGATGCCCACGGCAGTTTGGAGACCCAACCGCCTCAATTCACGAAATCAATTTCCGGTACCAATGCCGTCTATACTCTCACCAGCCGTTCCCCGGCCAACGCGGAGCAATACCTCGAGGACCTGGTGTTCACGCCGGCGGAGAATCGGATTCCGATCACTCAAACGGAAACGACCTTCTTCGTGGTCCGGGCCACCAACGGGAGTTTGTTTGGCGAGGGCACCGTTGCGCTGCTGGTGACTCCCTCAAACGATCCGCCGAGCGTCAGTTTCAGCGATGCGGTGTTGCCGCAGATCACCGACAAGCAAACCACTCGCCCCCTGCGCGATCTCGGCCTTGTCGATGTGGACGCCGGCGATGCAGTCACTGTCACCATCGAGTTCCCCGATGTGCGCGGCGCGTTTCCCACCAGCGCGGATCTGGTCAAGACACTGGCCGGGACCAACGCGATCTACACGCTCGGCAGTCGCTCCGCCGCGGATGCCCGGGCGTTCCTGACGAACCTGGTTTATACACCGGTGGAAAACCGCATTCCGGTGCTCGAAACCGAAGCGACGACCTTCACCGTGACCGCCACCGACCTGGGCGGTGAGTCCGATCTGAACGAAGTGGATGTGCCGGTGTTCTCGGTGAACGACGCGCCGCGTTTCTCCGGTTCGATCGTTTCCCCAATCAACGACAATCAGACCAGTGCGATCTTCGCCAACCTCACGGTCACGGAGGTGGACGTGGCCCGAATCGGCGGGGTGGTCACCAACCAGCGCGTCATCCTCACGGTGACCAACGCCTTGCCGGGCGGCGGCTTTGCCTTCTCCGTGGGCACGTATCAAGGACCGGGCGTGGCCGGGTCCGCCCCCACGCCGGATAGTTTCCGGCTGACCAACAATGCCACCCTGTTGACGGCCAGCCTGGACAACATTCTCTTTGCGCCCCTGCCCAACCTCCAGCCGGTCGGTGAAAGCAACCGGGTCATCGTGCGAATCGAAGCCACGGATTCGATCGCCAACTCACCGGACAATGGGAGCCGGGACCTCTACATCGTCTCGATCAATGATCCGCCCGCATTGACCTCCACCCTCTCGCCCGGTTCGGTGGCGGACAACCAGAGCGCCTTCCCCTTCCAGATCACGGTGAACGACCCGGATATCAATGACTCGAGTTTCTCCGTCAACATCGCGCTGATTGACGGCCCGCAGTTCGGCACCATTGATCCGGAGGGCCCGATCGTGGGCAACAAGTTCGCCGTCGAAACCGGCGTGCGCACCTTGCGCTTTACGCCGGCGATCAACGTGGTCACCAACTCGCAGCCAATCCGTTTCCGGTTCTCGGTCACCAATTTTGGCGACTTCTCGATGGTGACCAATCAAATCCTCGTCCAGGAAGTGAACGACTTGCCGAACATCAGCGGTGTCGCCTCCAGTCCGATCCGGATCAATGATGACCAGGTGGTGAATCCGTTCAGCACGGTGCAGATCACGGATGTGGACCGCGCCGGCTCACAACCGGTGAGCGTCGTCATCTCACTCGACGACGCCGCCAAAGGGACCTTGAACCCGCCCGGTCCATTTGGCCCGACGACCAATCTGACGCCGGCAGCCGCCTCGGCCATGGTTCAATCGGTGCAGTTCAGTCCGGTTGCGAACCGGATTCCCGTGAATCAAACCGAAACCGTCACGCTCAGCATCAGGGCGTATGACGCCTTGGGGGGCCTTCGCCAGAACAACCAGACGGCGATCATCGTCACCAGCGTGAACGGCGCGCCGCAGATTCTCGGCATCCCGACTACGCAGCCGCTGCTCGTCCCGCCGGACGTGCTCGTGAAACCGTTCGCCGAACGGCTGCCGTTCACCCCGGGCATCTCGATTGAAGACGACGACACCAACGTGGTCGTGACGGTGTCGCTCGACAACGCGGCCAAGGGAGTGTTGACCACGCTCGGCGGTTTTGTGGCCACCGGCCCCGGCGTCTATAAGATGACCAACACACCCGCCGCCATCACCATGGCGCTGACCAACCTGGATTTCCAGGTGAGCGAGACGTTCGCGTTTCCACCCGGCGCCCCCGGCGGCACCACCTTCACGATTCAGGCGGTGGATACCCTGCTCAACACGGTCACGCGGACGCTGGCGATCATCCTGTCCAGCCAGCCGCGCAATCATCTGGTCACACGGACGCAGGACGATCTCGCCGCCGGCTCGCTCCGGTATGCCCTGTCCAACGCCGCGCCGAATGATGTCATCACCTTCGCCCTGCCGGAGTATCCCGCCCTGATCCGATTGCAGTCGAATCTGGGTCCGATTGCGTTGTCACGGCACGTCGCGTTCGAGGGGCCGGGCGCCGATCTGCTGACGATCAGCGGTGATTCCAACGGCGACGGCCAGGGGGATATGCAACTGTTCCGCGTCAATGCCACCGTGAAACTGCGGGGTATCAGCTTCACCAAGGGCGTGGGCGGCACGGCGGAGACGGGCGGGCTGACCGGCGGAGCGATTTACGTGGGGCCCAACGGCCGCCTGACAATGCACGCCTGCGCGATCACCGATTCACACGCCACGCAATGGGGCGGCGGACTGGATGTGGACGGCGGCAGCCTCAGCATGAGTCACTGTCTGGTGCGCGGCAATTCAACGGACAACACCCTTGGTTTGGGGGGTGGCGGCGTTTCCATTTACACCGACCTGCCCTGCGAATTCATCAATACGACGTTCGCCACCAACCGCCAGGAATCAGCCACCGCCTTCGGCGGCGGGGCGCTTTATATCGAAAACCTGACCGCTAGCACCGAGCTGCCGATCCGGGTAAGCCACTGTACTTTCGCCGGCAACCAGGACGCCTCGGGTGGCGGCTCCTCCGTCAGCGCCAATGTCTTCGGGACCCTGGTGCGGCTGCGCAATTCCATCTTCGCCGACGGCCAGTCGCTCAACCTCGACGTGGCGGGCAGCGCTTTGATCCAGTCTCAGGGCGGCAATATCTCCGACGATTCCACCCGCACGATCCTGACCCAGGGCGGCCAGCCGCAGGCGATCGTGATCCTGGACCAGGGGAACGACCGGACAAACACGATTGCCGGACTTGAGCCGTTGGATCTGAATCTGCGCCCCACGCCGGCCTTTCGGCTGCAGGCCAACAGCCCTGCCATCGGCCGGGCCGTGGAGCCTTCGGCAGGAACCGATCAGCGCGGAGTCATCCGGGACGCCGACCCCGACTCCGGCGCGACCGAATTCAGCGCGCAGCAGCGCCTGGTGATCAATGAAATTCACTTTGACCCGCAGACCAATGAGTCGGACTTCGTCGAGCTCTACGTGTTGCGGGATTCCGCGCCGGTGGATTTGTCCGGATTCCAACTGCGCGTGGATGGCACCAACCGCTTCGTGTTTGGCAACAGCACGGTCATTCAACCCGGACGCGGCATCATCCTCGCCGACAGGATCATTCCGGCCGGCGGCACGAATGTTCCCACCCCGGTTGAGACCAACCTGTTGAATGGCCCGATGGGCCTGGAACAGCGTAGTCGGGTCGAACTCCTGCGCGCCGACGGCAAGCCGGTGCTGGATGTAAGTTACGTGGGCCAGTTTGTGGATCCATTTCAACCCTCGAGCACCAATAAGTTTGCCAACCAATCCATCACGTTGGCCCCGCAGTTCCGGGGCTTCGCCTACCTGCCGCATGGCATCGTGTCGCTTCCACCCCTGGGCGGGGGGAGCCTCACCAACGCCGGGACGGCCCATTCCGCCGGCCGCGACACGGGCAACACACCTTTCGGTGCCACCAATGCGTTTCCGGCCGCGATTGCCGATGGGTTCCTGGTGAGTGAAGACGAACTGTCGCCCCTGCTGGTCGTCGCGAACGATCTGGATGCCGACGGCCTGGACCAGTTGGTGGTGGTGAACGTCAGCACGGGGATGAATTCTGCGGGCAATGACGCCAACGCTCTTTCCACGGCCGGAGCGCAGGTCACCGTCCGTCCGCCCGAGCTTCCGTTGCGCGGGAGGCACGTTGACTACGATCCGCGCGCCGCGACGATTCTGCAGGAATTGGCGGTGGGTGCGCGTCGGACCGATACGTTCCACTACACCATCGTGGACATTGGCACCGGCCCGATCACCGCCTATCAGGGCTCGATTGGGGTTTCGCCCACAATTGTCACTTCTCCCGCCCACCGGTTGAACACGGGCGAAACCATCCTGATCTCCGGTTCGGATGAGCCGGGCTACAACACCAGCCACATTGTCACCCGGATTGATGACGACCGGTTTGAGATTCCCGTCGGGTTCTCCGGCCAGCCGGTCCATCCGGGATCGTGGAAGACCACCAACCCTCGGCTGGACACCGAACGCAGCGAGGCTGCCGTGACGGTGACGGTGCTCGGAGCGAATGATCCGCCGGCGCCCGTCCCCGATACTGTCGCCACGGACGAAGAAACCATCCTGCGAATCATGGGCGATGCAATTCTAGCCGGAACGACGAACACCGTCTTCGACACCGACGGGCTGTATCCGCTGCCACGCCGGGTTTCGGAAGTGAGCCTGCTGGCGAATGATGACGATGTGGATACGGATGATGCCAACACCACGTTGCACGTCGTGGGAGTCGTGGGCGGCGTGAAGGAAATCTCGGCCTTTGCCGGGACACCTGGGGTGGTTCCGGTGATGGTGACCTCGACCAACCACGGCCTGGCGGACGGGACGATGATCCTGATTTCAGGATATGTCGGCCACCCGTCTTACAACGGCTACCACGCGGTCACGCTCGTTGATGCAAACACGTTTGCGATCGCGACTCACTTCGTTGACCATAATCCAACCCATAGCGCGATCTGGACGGTCTTGAATGACGCGAACCGTCTGACCGCATCCAGCGAACGCGGCGCCGCCGTGAAGTTGGAAATTCGCGCCGACCGCACCAAGACCAGCGTCGTTTACAATCCCCGCACTTCCGCTTTCCTGAACGCGACCGCCGTGGGGGAGACAAACTCCGATTCATTTTACTATGCGGTGGAGGACCGGCACGCGGCAATCAGTCTCGCCAAGGTCACGGTTCAGGTGGCCGGCGTCAATGACGCGCCAATCCCCACGCATGACCCGGACTCGCTGAGTTCCCTGGATTCGCTGGTCAATGCTTCAAACACGCTCGCGCAGGTGCTCACCGGACTCCGCGTGCTTTATTATCTGCCGCCCCAATCCGGTTTGGCCGATCGTACGGACGCCCAGGTCCGATTCAGCAATGCGGTCGTCGTCGCCAACTTCCGGCTGCCGGATGTCTGGACCACCGACGAGGACACCCCGCTGGCGATCGACTCGACCCTTCTGACCGCCAACGACAGCGATGTGGATACAAGCGACCTGCTCGCCATCAGCGCGGTGTCCGCCCTCAGTCGTGAAGGGGCCGCAGTCAGTCTCGTCTCCGCCGGCGGTCTGAACTTCGTGGTCTATAATCCTGCCGCCTCCTCGAATCTGAACCGGCTCGCCCGCGAGGAACTGCGCATGGATTCGTTCGAAATCACGGTCAGCGACGGCAACGGCGGCGACGTGGTCACGGATGTGGCGGTGCTGGTCGTTGGCGCCAATGACACGCCGGTGGCGATGGACGACCAGGTGTCCACCTTCGAGGATGTGGTGCTGACGTTTGATCCCGTGGTGCATCCCACGAATAATCCTGCGTTGCAGGACACCGACGCGGATATCAACGGCCAGTTGCCGGACAACCAGCTCACCCTCGTGCCGGTCACCAATGCCCCCACCGGCGTCGGCGCGCTGGTGACGATTGTCGGCAACAGCCTCACCTATGATCCGAGGGTTTCCTCCTTCCTGAACGGCCTGGCGCACACTCAATCTTATGTGGACACTTTCGAGTACACCGTGATTGATGGCAGTTTCATTTTCGCCAACGACGATTTATTCAAAGTTGCCGGCGACGGGGCCGCCTATTCGCTCAGCGTGCTGGCCAACGACCGCAATTTCACGGGCCAGGGCGGGGCGCTGCGCATCGTCAGCGTCGGGACCCCGGATCATCTCGGCACGGTGGCGATCGTCGGTGGCACCAACCTGACCTACACTCCGGAAGTCAATTTCGTCGGCGACGAAATCTTTCCCTACACCATTTCCGACCAAAGCGGCAACCTGGACAGCGGATTGGTGACAGTTCGCGTAACGGTGAACCAGCTCAACGGCAACCTCCAGGCCAACGCGGACCATTTCAGCGCCGCCAAGGGCGAGTCACCTTTGCTCGACGTGCTGCTGAACGACAACATTCTGCCGGCGCCCGGGGCGAACTTGACGATCACCCGCATCGTATCGCTGCCGAACGCCGGCGGGCAGGCCGTGCTGGAAGACAACCGAATTCGGTTCACCCCCGCCCCGACCGCTCCGAGCACCTATCCCTATTCGGAGAGCTTCAGTTATGAGGTGACCGGCGGCGGCACGGCCCGGGCCATTGCCAACGTGCAGGTGTTGGTGATCAATCGGGAGAATACCCTCCACATTCGGGATGACGCCTTCAGCGTGCTGGCGGGGGGCGGCAACAACGTGCTCGATGTGCTGTTCAATGACAATCTCCTGCCGGGTTCACTCGCCGGATTAACCATCCGGGAACTGTTCACCAACAGTCCGTTCCACGGCCAGATCAACGTCAATGCGCAGAAGACCGCGCTGGTTTACACTCCCAACGCCGGGTTCGTCGGGGAGGACACCCTGACCTACGTGGTCACCGATGGTGTGGGCGGCACCGGGCTCGGTAACGTTCGCATCACCGTCGGTCACCTGGCGGCCTCGAGCGATTTCTTTGCCGTTCCCTACGACACCAATGGCCCGTTGGTGGAGTTGGATGTCCTCGCCAATGACCTCATCTTGCAGGGCACCGCCGGCACAAACATCACGATCACCGGGGTGGCCGCGCTGACGCTGAGCGCGCCGGCCGGCATGATCGCTCTCAATGCCGCCGGAACACGTCTCGTGTACAATCCAACCAATGCTTTGGAAGCCGAGTTCGAATACGCCTATGTCATCACCGATGGCTTTGGCCGCACCGCCACCGGCCACGTCACCCTCGTGGTGGCGAGCGAGGGCGTCAAAGCCAACGCCGATTTCTTCACCGTCGGCACGGGCAGTTCGGCGAATATTCTGGACGTGCTGGGCAACGACGTGGCGATACCGGACCAGGGATACCCGCTCTCCATCGTGTCGGTCGGCACCGGAATCAACGGTCCCAATCGCGGCGGCACGGTGACGTTGAACGACGCCGGTGATCGGTTGGTTTACACCCCGGCCACTGGTTTCAGCGGCGAGGAGAGCTTCACCTACACAATGACGGATTCCATCCATACGGATGTCGCCCGCGTCGCGGTGCGCGTGACTTCGGGTGAATTGACTGCCAACCCCGACGTTTTCACCGTCTTCCTGGAGATGCCGGCCGGCGACGGTATGCTGCGGGCGTTCACCCTGGCCGTGCTGGCGAATGATCGCGTCCTGCCGGATGCGGGCCAGCTCCTGACGATTACGAGCGTCGGTCTGGCGGCGGTTCAGCCGACCAACGCGCCCGCCCAGAGCGGCGAGGCCATCATCAACAGCGATGGCACTTCGCTGAGGTACACTCCCCGGGACACGAACGGGCCCTTCCCGTACCTCGAGCGGTTCGCCTATGAGATCACCGACGGCACCGCCCGCCGCGCCGCCGCGGTGGTGGAAGTGGAGGTCCAACAGCGGATGGACGTGCACCAGTTGGAAACCAACGACGACGCCTTTACCGTGGCGCGCGACAGTCTGAACAACGTGCTGCGCGTGCTGGCCAACGATGCCGTCAAGCCGGCGCATCCCGCCGGTTGGACGATCACCGGCTCCTCCACGCCGCTCTATCAGGGTGTGGTCAGCGTCAGCGGCGGGACGAACCTCCTGTATTCGCCCCAGCCGGGATTCATCGGCACGGACCGGTTCACCTATTCGGTTTCCGACGGCCTCGGCGGAACGGGCAGCGCGGAAGTCCGGGTCAAGGTTGGCGACTTGCCGCTCTGTAACGACGTTTTCACCGCAGTCTCCGGCAGCTCTAACAACGTCCTGGACGTGCTGGCCAATGACGCCATCCGGCACGAGACGGCCGGGGGATTCAATCTCCTGGATGCCGGTGGGACGAGCCATGACGGCGCCGTCACCGTCATCGGTGGTCTCGTGGTTTACACGCCCGATCCCAATTCCACCAACAGTCATCCTTACACCGAGACCTTCTTCTACCGCGTGCAGGACGATTCCCTGCTCACCGTGACCGGCCAGGTGGCCGTGACGGTTTACGAGGTCGGATCGGATCGTGACGCGGCCGAAGTGGCATTTACGGTGAATGGCGTGAACGACCCGCCCACCATCGCCGGCACCGGACCCGCGGGCACGATCACCGATAAACAAACCGTCCAGTTGTTCCCGACCGTGACGATTGGGGAAGTGGACGCGCAGGGGCTGCAACCGCTGCTGGTCACGGTGAGCCTCAATCAAGCCCGCGGTGTAATCACCAACCTGGGGAGCTTTACACAAACCGGTCCGGGCACTTACCAATTCTCCGGGATCGCCGCCGCTGCCACCACGGCGCTGCGTGCGCTGGTGTATGACCCGATTGAAAACCGCATCACCGTGCCGACGAGCGAAATCACCACGTTCACGATCAGCGTGACCGATGGGATCGTGAGCCAGCCGGTGCAGGACAGCCAGACCGTCCTCACAGTCATCGCGGTGAACGATCCGCCGATTATCTCCGGAACGGTATCGAACCAGACCGTTTATCACCGGCTGAGTCTCAAGCCCTTTGCCGGCGTTACCATCACCGAGGTGGACGATCTAACGCTTCAACCGCTGGTGATTACGGTCAGCCTGGACAATCCGGCGAATGGTTTCCTGACCCAATTGGGCAGCTTCGTGAATCTGGGCGGGGGCGTTTACCGTTTGGGCGTCGCCACTGCCGGAGTCACCGCTGCCGACGCCTCATCGGCATTGCGTGCGCTCGTTTTCGTGCCGACGACCGGCACTCGAGTCATGCCCGGTCTGCCGGAGACGACCCGGTTCACCATTACCGTGGAAGATGGTTTTGCGGCCCCGGTGGTGGACAACCACACCACCGTCATCGCCATCCATGAGTTCCTGACTAAGCTTGGCGCCAACGATGGGAATACCGGGGATCATCTGGGTGCCGCGGTGGCCGCTTCCCACAGCGCGGTCGTGGCCGGCGCGCCCCAGGACGATGATCGCGGCAACAACTCGGGCGCGGCCTACATCTACGTCTGGCCATCAGTTCAATCCACTCAATGGATGCAGTTCCAGAAGCTCGTCCCGGCCGATGGCGCGGCTGGGGATAACTTCGGGGCCGCAGTAGCGATTTCGGGCAACACCGTCGTTGTCGGCGCACCCTTCAATCGTCCTGGCAGCGTCAGTGCCGGTTCGGCCTACGTGTATGAGCGGAGCACCACGGGGGCGCAACTCTGGGTCGAAGTCAGGAAACTCGCGGCCCCCGACGGCCTGGCCGGCGACGAATTTGCCGGTGCCCTCGCGATTGATCAGGATACGATTGTCGTGGGCGCGCGCACTGACGATGACAGCGGTACCTCCTCCGGAACGGCGTATGTCTTTTCGCGCCACCAGGGAGGATCGAACAATTGGGGCTTTGTGAAGAAACTGGCCGCCGCGGACGCCGCCGCGGGTGACGAGTTCGGCAAGGCCGTGGGAGTGCAGGGGAACACCATCGTGGTGGGGGCACACCTGGATGTCCACAATGGGGTCAGCACCGGCTCGGCCTACCTCTTTCAGCGGAATCAGGGCGGCACGAATAATTGGGGGCAGGTGAAGAAACTCGTTCCCAGTGACGGTTTAGGCACGGATGGGTTCGGATTCGCGGTGGGTGTCTATACAGACACCGTCGCGGTGGGCTCGCCCAAACACGACCATCTCGGCAATGACCGGGGTGCGGTTTATCTCTTTGCTCGAGACCAGGGAGGCACCAACAATTGGGGCCAGGTGAAGGAAGTGTTCTCTCCATCGGCGCTGAACAATGACCAATTCGGCTACTCGGTTTCGACGCACCGCGACAAACTCGCCGTGGGCGCGCCCTTCGAGGGCTTGGACAACCAAAGCCGGTTCGGCGGGGCTTACGCCTTTGCGCGCCATCAAGAGGGCGCCGACAACTGGGGCCTCGTCGTCAAACTGGACCGATCGGATACCGCCAACAACGACGAGTTCGGGATTGCCAACAGCATCGGTCAGGACACCGTTGCTGTTGGCATGAGCGCGGATGACGATCGGGGCAACGATTCCGGTTCGGTCTATATCTATCGGCTCAAATACAACAACCCGCCGCAGCTCATTGCACCTATCCCCGATCAGATCGCGATTACCAACGAACTCTTCGAACTCACGCTGAGCGCGGCCACCTTCGGCGATCCCGATGTGGGCGACACCCTGACGCTCACCGCCACCCTGAGCGACGGTTCTCCGCTGCCCGCATGGCTGAGCTTCTCGAGCAGCACCCTGACCTTCAGCGGCACCCCGGACATGTCTCAAACCTTCAACATCCGCGTGACCGCCGCCGATGAAGACGGCGCCACGGCTGCAGATTTCTTTGACATCGTCGTGGGTGGGAACACGAGCCATCTCGTGAGTGGGAACACGAACCGTCCGGTGCCGGAGCCGCCGCTGCATCTGGCGCTCCAGGGTGATCCGCAGAGCGGTTTCCTCACCCTAGTGTATCTGCGACCGCTGAATGCTTCCAGCGCGAATTATACTCTGCAATATTCCGATGACTTCGCCGGCTGGAACTCAGCCGCGGCGCTGATCCAGTCGGAAACCGTCACCCCCTTCAGCGCGGCCACCGAGCAGGTGGCCCTGGAGATCGAGATCAATCTGGCCCACACCGGACGCTGTTTCCGACTGCAAAGGAACGCGAACTGACGGCGACGCATATGCGCCACCGCTATTGGGCCGAAATTCGAATGACGCCCAAATCCCAAATTCCAAATCCGCGCGGGGTGGCCTGATTCCACCGGTGGGACGATCGCCAGGGCGTGCGGCTGCCCATGGCGTCGCGCTTGTTGTATTGGGATGGAAAAGTGTTTGTTCCCATGAAAAACGCAGCCGGCCTCGGCGTGGAAGACGACAAGCTTAACCCCACCGGCTTCGATGAAATCACCGCATCCAAGCTGCGGTTGGAAATGGACGGTGACGGCGAGTATTCGACCGGGATTCTCGAATGGCGCGTTTATGATTCCGGCAAATCCCCTGCTTTTCCCCGTCGCAAAGAAGAAGCAACCGGGCACTACTTCCGGCTTTATCTTGGACCGGACGGCGAATACTGCGGAAAAGTAGTGCGCGAACACACCGCCGCGATCAACAACCGGATTCGCGAAGAACTGGAGCGGCAGTTCAAAGCCGGCAAAGTCACTGTATCGAGCTGCTCGACCACGATGGAACTCGGCGTGGACATCGGAGAGCTTGAGGCCGTGGTTTGCCGTAATGTCCTTCCCGGGATTCAGAATTATCAACAGCGCACAGCGCCGGTTTCCGTCACCGTGGCTCAAAATCGCAATTAAGACCAATCCGAATACCGCCACGCCGAGAAGTATCTCGCACAACAGCCGAAGACACCGTTTGTTCACCTCACCAACGAGCGCCTGTTCCGCCGCCATCAATTCTCTGTCTTGCTTGGAGGACGCTTGCTCCTTCGCGGATCCGATTCGGTCGTCATGCCGTGGTCGACAAGATAGGCATCGTCACTAACCCGACTTCGCGGATTCGAGGGGGTTGCAGCGCGCAAGTTCCTGCAAATCAAGCCAACGACCAAAAAGGTCTTCACTACAGGGCTTAATTGGCCAGCACCCCTGAAGCCGTGATTTTCGGAGGCGGCTGTTCAGGTAATTGCAATTTCATTTGGTTGAGCAATAACTGAAGGTCCTTTTCCGGTTGGGTGTAGCGGCTCAGAATCACTACTCGATCATCGCTGGTCGGCAGGTGGACATCGATCATTTGCACCGAGCGGAATTTATCCAGGACCGAACGCGGGCTGAGGCCGGGAGCCAGATCGCGCAACCAGCGCCGCAGCGTCACATGTAAGCAGTAGGCTA
>Ga0137375_10002866_pt1 | contig 20341 bp, 19 predicted proteins | sample SagtaG_24_FD_104936 | JGI IMG/M metagenome (GOLD analysis project Ga0137375, IMG submission 104936) | Vadose zone soil microbial communities from Sagehorn Ranch, Mendocino, California, USA - Sage1_R_113_16 metaG | ecosystem: Environmental > Terrestrial > Soil > Vadose zone | place: USA...
AAGGAGCGCGCGGGATCGGCCGTCAGGCAAGGCGCGAGGCCGACAGCGTAGCTTGGGCTACGGTGAGGCCGAGCAACGCGGCATGGCGGCCGAGGCTGCCGCGAACTATCGAGCGAATTTGCGAAACGGGACACTATGCGGTGCGCGGCTTGGGCTTCTTCCAGCCGTCTTCGCCGGTCGCGTTGCCGATCGGCGCCACTGGCACGTCGGGCGTCGGCGCTGTCGCTTCCTTGAGGCGGGTCTTCGCCAGCACCCCCGCTTCCTCCAGAATCGGATAGGCGATCGAGCAGATATGCGAGTTGATGCGCTTCAGATCGCTGATCAAATCGAGGTGCAGCGACGAGGTCTCTATGCTCTGCGCCGTGTTGTCCATCAGCCGCGAGATATGGGAATCGGCGTAGGAGCGTTCCAGGTCGCGGAACAGTACTTTTTCAGCGAGCAACTGTTGCGCGCTCTTCAGATCGCCGTGCAGGAACACGCTCATGCCGAGGCGCAGGTTGGCAACCAGACGACCGTGCAAGTCGCAAATTTCTTCCATCCCCGCAGCGGAAAAACTGCGCCCTTTCTCGATCTTCTTTTCCTCGAGGTCGTTGATGATGCGCTCGATGATGTCGCCGACCTGCTCCATGTTGATCGTGAACGAGACGATATCCGCCCAGCGGCGGCCTTCCTTCTCTTCCAGCGCCTCGCGGCTGATCTGGGTCATGTAGAGCTTGATCGCGGTATAAAGATCGTCGACGATGTCGTCCATCTTGCGCAATCGCTGCGCGAGTGCGCGGTCGTTGGTCCTGAGCACGGTCAGCATTCCGGTCAACATCTGCTCGATCACGTCGCCGATGCGCATCGCCTCGCGCGCGGCGTTGCCGATCGCGAGCGCAGGCGTGGCGAGCGCCGACGGGTCGAGGTAGCGCGCCTTGGCAGGATCGTCGACGTCGGGCTTCGCCGGCATCAGCCGAGTTGCGACGCGGGCGATTTGCTCAGTGAAGAACACGAACGCGACGGCGATGGCAACGTTGAAGACGAGATGGAAATGCACGACCAGCCGGTTCTCGGAAGGATCGATCGCGGCAAGCAGCGTTTCCACGTGATCGAGAAATGGCGCGACGGCGACGCAGCCGATCAGTTTGAACAGAAAATTGCCGAGCGTCACGCGCCGCGCCTCGGGCGTCGAGTGCACCGTGTTCAGCATCGCCATCACGCCGCTGCCCAGGTTCGCCCCGAGCACCAGCGCCAGCGCGACATGAATGCCGATGACCTTCGACGCCGCGAGCGCCGCCGTGAGCAGCACTACGGCGAGGCTGGAATAGGACAGGACCGCGAACACCGCACCGACCAGCATGTCGAGGAGCACGTCGCCGGTGAGCGAGGCAAAGATCACCTTGACGCCCGCGGCCTGCGTGATCGGCTTCGTCGTCAGCACGATCCACTGCAAGGCCATGATGATCAGGCCCAGTCCGACCAGAATGCGGCCGAAGCGGCCGATCTTGCTGTTCTCGCGGCGGAGGAACAGGACTACGCCGGTGAAGATGAGGAAGGGTGACAACCACGACAGATCGAATGAGAAGAGCAGCACCATCAGGCTCGTCCCGACGTCGGCGCCGAGCATCACCGACAGCGCGGGCGCGGTCGCGATCAGGCCTTGGCCAACGAAGGACGATACGATGAGCGCGGTCGCGGTGCTGCTCTGCAGGAGCGCGGTGACCGTGAGACCGGCGCCGAACGCCGCGAAACGGTTGCCGACGCTCTGCCGCAGCACGCGGCGCAGATCGCCGCCGTAGAGCCGCAGGATGTCTGTGCGGACGAGATGCGTGCCCCAGACGAGCAGCGCGACGCCGGCGAGCAGATTGAGGAGGATCTGCATCGGCTAGCCTGCGTTGGCAGCTTCTACTGCGCTCAAAGCCGCATCGATGATGTCGAGCGCGTGTTCGAGCTCTTCCCGCGCGATGATCAACGGCGGCGACAACGTCAGCACGTTGCCTTGGCCGATCTTGAACGACAGCCCGCGCGCCAGGCAGTGATACATCACCTGTTCGGCTTCACGCGAAGCCGGGCGCCCGTCGCGGCCCAGCTCGATCCCCAGCAAGAGGCCGATGCCGCGTACCTCCGAAACCGGATGCCGGCGCTGCATTTCGCGCAGGCGTTCCAGCGCATGGGCGCCCAGCGCGCGCGAGGCTTCGAGCAGGTGCTCGTTGGCAATGACTTCCAGCGTCGCCAGCGCCGCGGCGCAGCCAACCGAGCTCTTTTCATGGGTGTAATGGCCGAGCGCGCGATCGGCAGCGATGTCGAAATCGCCACGGGCGACGAGCGCGGCGAGCGGAAAGACGCCGCCGCCGAGCCCCTTGCCCAGCACGACCATATCGGGAACGATGGCGTAATGCTCGAAGGCGAACATGCGGCCGGTCCGGCCGAGGCAGATGGGCACTTCGTCGAGAATCAGCAGGGCGCCGTGACGGTCGCAAGCGTCGCGGATGATGCGGTAGTACTCCGGCGGCGGGATCTGCACGTCGGTCGAGCGAACCGTCTCGATGATCACCGCGCCGATATCCTCTTCCTTGCCGAGGACGTAGTCGAGGTATTCGGCGCAGCGCAGATTGCAGGCGTCGCCGCAGCCAAACCGGCACAGCCGCGGGTCACAGGGCGGCGCATGTTCGGTGCCCGGCAATAACGGTCCGATGTTCTTGCGGAAGATCGCCTCACCGCCGATCGAGATTGCGTCCAGAGATGCGCCGTGGAACGCATCCCAAAGCGACAGCGTCTTGTGGCGGCCGGTGACGAGCCGCGCGAGCTTCAGCGCCATGCCGATCGCCAGCGTGCCACCGGGCGCGAACAGTACCTTGTGCAGCGGCTTGGGCATGAGGCCCGCCAGCGCCGCCGCGAGCTCCACCGCCGCGGCATTGGTATAACGCCGCGGCGAGAATGGCAGCGTGTCGAGAGCGCGCTTCACCGCTTCGATCACGTGCGGGTGCCGATAGCCAACCTGATGCACGTTGTTGCCGTGGAAATCCATAATGCGTCGGCCTTCGACATCGGTGAGCCAGATGCCGTCGCAAGACGCGAGCGCGTTGAAACACGGCGTGGACAGCGCCTGGTGCAGAAAATGTTCGTTGTCGGCGTCGAGCAGCGCACGTGTTGCGGCGCCGACGTTTTCCGCTTCCCAGGCAAGGCGCAGTGGCGAGAGGTTGACGTCGCCTTCGGATGCGAGATCGCTCACTTGCGCGCGCCAGTCGCGCGACGGTGGCAAAGGCTCGTTCATCGCAGCAGTGTGCGCCGGGCGTTACACGCCAGCAAATATGCCGTTACGTTGCTCATGCTTTTCATCGTGTCCTGCTCGGCTTCATTGTAGCCGAGTCCCGGCTCCGCGGCCGGGACAGCCCGGTCAACGGCTCTGGCGCGGCGCGTTGGCGACAATGTGGCGTACAGCGGTCCCGCCGGCAGCCCGGCTCCGGTGCATGCGCGCACGGCTGCCCATGACATGATTGTGGAGCGCCTTGCCCGCTGCCGCCGCGTTACGGGCTGCGATCTTGGCGACGATATCGCGGTGCTCGCGCGTGAACACCGGCAGCGAACCGCGCTGCGCAAGCGTTTGTCGCCGGACCAGTTTCAACTCGTTGACCAGTCGCCGGTAGACGGCGAGCAGCTTGGCGTTGCCCGCGTACTCGACCAGCCGGTCGTGGAATTCCAGGTTCAGGACGTGCCAAGCATCGAGGTCATTCTTCCCCGCCGCCCGATCCATGCGTTCGACGATCGCCTTAAGTTCCTTCACCTGTGCGGTGGTCGCGGTCTGTGCGAGCCGCCGGCCGACCCACTCGTCGAGGGCTGCGCGCACTTCGTATATTTCGTCGGCTTCCTCGATGCCGATCTGGCGGACGAAAACGCCCCGGTTTTTTTCTAGCCGCACCAAGCCCGATTCCTCGAGCGCGCGGAACGCCTCGCGCACCGGGCCGCGCGACACTCCGAGCCGCTCTGCGAGAGCGACCTCGTTGAGCTTGGCGCCGACAGCCATGTCGCCGGCCAGAATCATGCGCTCCAGTTCCTTCTGCACCAGCATCGGGAGCGAGTTCGCCTGAACCAACGCGATGATTGCTGTCGCCGGTCTCCCTGCGGGAAGCGGCTTGAGAGCGGTCTTGGGCATGCTCGGCATCGGGTTCAGTCTCCCGACGATAGGCTAGGGTGTCTCGCCGCGCCGGATGCGCTCTTGAATGTCATCGATGCACGGCACAAGGTCCGCAATGGTGTCGACAACGTAGTGCGCTCCGCATTGATGCATGCGGGCGTAGGCGCGAGCGCGCTTGAGAGTCTTTTCCTGCTCCGGAAGCGCTTGCCATTGTTCGAGCGGCAGCCCGACTTCGTTGCCGCTGACGGCAAGGCCGATGGTCCACATCCCGGCGTTGAGGCCTTCCTCGACACCGGGGACGGTGTCGTCCACTTTTACGCACGACTGCACGGTGGTGACCTTCAGGTTGATGGCGTTCTGCAGGCACATGTACGGGTAGGGCCTGCCGGCCGGCACGTCCGACGCGCACACCGTGGAATCCGGGTCGTAGCCCTGCCGCTTCGCGTCGTCGCGATTGATCTTCATCATTTCGCTCAGGTAGCCCGTGGTGGATCCGATCTTGGCGCCGCGCTTGCGGAGTTCCGCCACCACCTCCAGCGTGCCCGGGATGAGCTTGGAGTATTGGGACAGGCACGCGAGCTGGAGTGGCACGAATTCGGCAAACATGGCATTCACGTCGTCGTCGTTCGGCGGGCGGCCGCGGATTTCCTGCCAGCGCCGGCGCACCGCGTCCAGCTGGGAGATCTTCTGGATGTGCACTTTCTTGTGCGCCCCCATCGGCGCGCGCGCCTCGTCCATGGTGATGGGGACCTTCTGACGCTCGTAGACCTGCACGAATACGACGGCGGGCGCCATGCAGCCGAAGTCCATGGTCGTGCCGGCCCAGTCGAGCAATACCGCCTCGATAGGGCCCCGGTAGGTACGTCGGTAGGAAAAACTCATGACGCACTCCCCTCAAGTAGAATTTGCAGATTGTAGACAATATACAACATGGGTGGAAATGTCAAATCAGCTTTCATGGCCACCATCCCGCGATCTCGTCAGGTTATTGGCGTCCGCGCACATCACGAGCGTCGTGAATTGGCCGCATGGCGGAACGCGGCACGAACTGATCATTATTTGCGTGGCGCATGCGTTGGGCGTAGCATTTTTCGGCCGCAGCTCAATTCCTGGGGGAGAGAACAATGCGTTTCTTGGCAAGCAAGTGTTGGTGGCAACGTGTCGCCAGCGTCGCGATCGTCGGTGCGACGGCCTGGGCCGCCCCGGCCCTGGCGCAGAAGACCGAGCTCCTGGTCTACACCGCGCTCGAGACCGACCAGATCAAGGCCTACGAGGAGGCGTTCTACAAGGCGGTCCCGGACGTGACGCTCAAGTGGGTCCGCGATTCGACCGGCATCATCACTGCCAAGGTTCTCGCCGAGAAGGCCAACCCGCAGGCGGACCTGGTGGTGGGGACTTCCGCGTCCAGCATGGCCGTGTTCGCCAATGAAGGTCTGCTGCAAGGTTATGCGCCGAAGGGGCTCGAGAAGCTCTCGCCGCAATACGTCGATCCGAAGAAGCCGCCGGAATGGGTCGGCATGGACGTGTATGGCGCGGCCGTGTGCTTCAACACCGTCGAGGCCGCGAAGCAGGGTCTGCCCAAGCCGGAGTCATGGAAGGATCTGACCAAGCCGGTGTACAAAGGCAAGATCGTGATGCCCAATCCCGCGTCGTCCGGCACAGGCTTCCTCGATGTCGCCGGCTGGTTGCAGATGTGGGGCGAGGCCGATGCATGGAAGTTCATGGACGCGCTGCACGAGAACATCGGGCTCTACACGCATTCGGGCTCGCAACCGTGCCGGCAGGCGGGAGCGGGCGAGTTTCCGATCGGCGTGTCGTTCGAGTACCGCGCGGTGACGACCAAGAAATCGGGGGCGCCGATCGATATCATTTTCCCGAGCGAGGGTCTGGGCTGGGACCTCGAGGCCTCGGGCATCATGAAGACGACCAAGAAAGTCGAAGCCGCGCGCAAGCTGATGGACTGGCTGGCGACCCCGGAGGCGATGGCGCTATTTGCCAAGAATTTCGCCGTGGTCGCGATTCCCGGCATCGCCAAGCCGCTGGACTTCGTTCCCGCCGATTACGAAAAGCGGCTGACCAAGATCGATTTCGCATGGGAAGCGAAGAACCGCGACAGAATCCTCGCCGAGTGGACCAAGCGCTACGACGCCAAGTCGGCGCCGAAGAAATAGGTGTGTTAGGCGCGTGCGCGCCGACGAGCGGGCATGCGAGCGTGTACCGAAGCTACCCGTTCGTCCTGAGCCCTTCGACAAGCTCAGGGCAGGCTCTGTCGAAGGACAACGGGTAGCGCCGCGTTGGCAGCTGCTCCGACAGACGTTCCACCAGTGAAGCGATGACCGGCTCTGCACCACCTCCCGACGAGCCGTACCTCAAGCTCTCCGAAATCACCAAGCGCTTCGGCAAGTTCACCGCGCTGTCCGCCATCAGGCTCGCCGTCGAGCGTGGCAAGCTGATGATCTTTCTCGGTCCGTCGGGTTGCGGCAAGACGACGCTTTTGCGCATCATTGCCGGGCTCGAGACTCAGGACGAGGGGACGATCGTTCAGGGCGGTCGCGACATCTCGCGGCTGCCGGCGATGCAGCGCGACTATGGCATCGTCTTCCAGTCCTACGCGCTGTTCCCGAACCTGACCATTTTCGCCAACGTCGCGTACGGGCTCGTCAATCGCCGCAGGGGGCAGGACGCGATCAAGCGCCGCGTCGCCGAGTTGCTCAAGCTCGTCGGCTTGCCCGATGCGGGGCCGAAGTATCCCGGGCAGCTCTCCGGGGGCCAGCAACAGCGCATCGCGCTGGCCCGCGCGCTGGCGACTTCGCCGGGGCTTTTGCTGCTCGACGAGCCGCTATCCGCCCTCGACGCGCTGGAACGCTTGCGCCTGCGCGGCGAGATCCGCGCGTTGCAGCAGCGGCTGGCCGTGACGACCATCATGGTCACGCACGATCAGGAGGAAGCGCTGTCGATGGCCGACGTGGTCGTCGTGATGAATCACGGCCGGATCGAGCAAGTCGGTACCCCGCAGCAGATCTATCGCGACCCGGCAAGCGCCTTCGTCGCGGATTTCGTCGGCAAGGTCAACGTACTCTCGGCGGTGGCCGAAGGCGCCGGCCGTTTTCGCGTCGGCAGCCTCGTATTGCACGGCGGCATCGGTACCAAAGCCGTTGCACCGGGAACGCGCGTCAAGCTCTACCTGCGTCCCGAGGACGTGCTGATCAACGGCGCAGCCCAGGGCAACGCGAACGCCGCGCCCGGCAAGGTGATCAAGGTCGAATTTCTCGGTGCGTTTTGCCTCGTGACGGTGACTCTCATCGGCGCCGAGGACCAGCCGCTGGTCGTGAACCTGTCGCGGCACAGCAGCGATGAGATGAACCTCGCCGAGGGAACGGCGCTGCGGGTCGGCCTTCCGCCGGACTGCATGCGCCTCCTTTGATCCAGACCACATTCGCGGCGCTAACTTCGTTGGCTTCCTCGCTCGCTCCTCGCTGTACTAACTTGTACTATCTCGTCGCTCGCTCGTCGCCGCCTCGTTATCATCCGCGACTGTGGTCTGGAGAGTGGCTTCGATGACGACTGCGGCCCCACCCCTTCCGTCGCTTCCGCGCGGGCGCGTCAAGCCGCTCGCGCACTGGGAGGATCGCCTCGCGCAGGGGCTGTTGCTCGCGTCCTGCGCGGTGCTCGCCGTCTTCCTGCTCGCGCCGCTGACGATGATCCTGGTCAAGAGCACCGAAGACAGAAGCGGAGCGTTCGTCGGGTTGCAACTGTTCCGCGAGTACCTGCAGAACGCCGCGTTGCGTGACTCGGCATTCAACACCCTGTGGGTTGGCCTGATGGTCACCGCCATCACGGTCCCGCTCGCGTTCACTTTTGCCTACGCGCTGACGCGAAGCTGCATCCCGTGGAAGGGAGGCTTCCGGCTGATCGCGCTGACGCCGATCCTGTCGCCGTCGATGCTGGCGGCGATCTCTTTCATCCAGTGGTTCGGTAACCAGGGCGCGCTGAAGAGCTGGCTCTTCGGCAACACGGTCTACGGGCCGATCGGCATCATCATCAGCGCGGTGTACGCGATCTTTCCGCACGCGCTGATGATCGTGCTCACCTCGCTCCTGCTCGCCGATGGCCGGCTCTACGAAGCAGCGGAATCGCTCGGCACTCCGCGGTTGCGGAAGTTCTTCACCATCACGCTGCCGGGCGCGCGGTACGGGCTCGTGAGCGCGGCGATGGTCGTGTTCTCGTACACCGTCAGCGATTTCGGCATTCCGAAGGTGATCGGCGGCAACTTCAACGTTCTCGCCATCGACATTTTCAAGCAGGTGATCGGCCAGCAGAACTTCAATCGGGGCGCGGTCGTAAGCCTGGTGCTGCTGCTGCCGGTGCTGCTCGCGTTCATCGTCGACTGGTGGATGCAGGGCCGGCAACAGTCGCAGTTCTCGGCGCGTGCTGTGCCGTACGCCCCGAAGCCCAGCCGCGGCTTCGACCTGGCGATGCTCGCGTTCTGCATCGTCGTCAGCGTATTCATCCTCGCAGTGCTGGGCATGGCGATCTACACGTCGTTCATCAAGCTCTGGCCGTACGACCTGTCGTTCAGCCTGCGCCATTACATCTACGGCCTGATCGACGGCGGCGTGATCGATTCGTATTTCAACAGCCTCAAGATGGCGCTGCTGACCGCCTTGATCGGTATGACGCTCGTGTTCGGCACCGCATATCTGCTCGAAAAGACGCGCGGCATGCGCCCGTTGCGGGCCATCGTTCGACTGCTCGCGACGATTCCGATGGCCGTGCCGGGCATGGTGCTCGGCCTGGGTTACATCTTCTTCTTCAACCATCCGGACAATCCGCTGCACTTCCTCTACGGCGGCATGCTGATTCTGGCGGCGTCGACGATCGTGCACTACTACACGTCCAGTCACCTGACCGCGGTGACCGCGCTCAAAGCTCTCGACAATGAGTTCGAGGCGGTCTCGGCGTCGCTCAAGGTGCCGTTCTACAAGACCTTCTTCCGCGTGACGGTGCCGGTCTGCCTCCCGGCGATTCTCGACATCGCGCGCTATCTCTTCATCAACGCGATGGTGACGATCTCTGCCGTCGTGTTTCTGTACTCGCCCGACACCAAGGTCGCTTCGATCGCGATCATCAACCTCGACGAGTCGGGAGAGATCGGCGCGGCGGCCGCGATGAGCACGCTGATCGTCGCGACGTCGGCGACGATATGCCTGATCTACGCAGGGGTGACGCGCTGGCTGCTCGGCACTACGCAGACCTGGCGGAAGCCGCCGGCACCGGTGTGAACCGGCCGTCGATGTACACTGCGAGCCAGGGAGCCATGCTTCGATGAGTAATTTCGACCGCGACCCCATTCTGCTCACCCCTGGTCCGCTGACGACCTCGCTCGCGACCAAGTCCGCGATGCTGCGAGACTGGGGCTCGTGGGACAGTCGTTTCAACGCCGTGACCGCCCGCGTGCGCGAGCGGCTGACCGCGATCGTCCATGCAGGCGCGACGCACGTCTGCGTTCCCATGCAGGGCAGCGGCACGTTCTCGGTGGAGGGAGCGGTCAACACCATCGTGCCGCGCGATGGCCACGTGCTGGTGCTGATCAATGGCGCGTACGGCAGGCGCATGGCGAGGCTGACCGAAATGATGGGGCGCACCCTCAGCACGTTCGAGACCGCCGACGATGTACCGACGACCGCAGGCGACGTGGCGCGGCTGCTGGACGCCGATGCATCGATCACCCACGTCGGGCTGATCCACTGCGAGACCTCGACCGGCATTCTCAATCCGCTGCCCGAGATCGCCCAAGCCGTCGCCAAGCGTGGCAGGAGCCTCATCGTCGACGCGATGAGCAGCTTCGGCGCGATCGCCATCGACGCCCGCGAGGTCGCCTTCGACGCGCTGGTCGCGGCTTCGGGCAAGTGCATCGAGGGACCGCCCGGCATGGGCTTCGTGTTCGCGCGCCGCAGCGTGCTGGAACGCTGCGCGGGCAACTCGACCTCGCTCGCGCTCGACCTCTACGACCAGTGGACGTACATGGAGAAGACGACGCAGTGGCGATACACGCCGCCGACACACGTCGTGGTGGCGCTCGACGCCGCGCTGGAACAGTTCGAGGCGCAAGGTGGCCAGCCGGCGCGCCTGGCGCGTTACACGGCAAACTACGAAACGTTGGTGACCGGGATGGCCGAGCTGGGATTTCTCGTCTTCCTCGACCCCCGCATTCAGGCGCCGATCATCGTCACGTTTCACGCGCCGGCCGATCCGAAATATGCGTTCAAGGAGTTCTACGAGCGGGTCCGCGACAAGGGCTTCATCCTCTACCCGGGCAAGCTCACGCAGCTCGAGACCTTTCGCGTCGGCTGCATCGGCGCCATTGGCCGCGACGAGATGCGGCACGCGGTCAATGCAGTGCGCGATACACTGCATGAGATGGGCATTCGCCAGGTCGCGCCGGCCGCAGTCGCCGCGGCGATCAAAGCGGCTTGAGCGGTTCGGAAGGCGGATGCAGCGCGGGTGGGCGGCGCAGGGCATCCAGCGCGGCAAATGCCGGGTCGCCGGGCGCGATGTGACCGTGCCGGATCAGGAAATCGATGATCACGAGGCTCGCATCGGCGGTGATGTCGTCGGTCGCGAGCACCGCCAGAACGGCTTCGGGTGCAGAGAGCCGATGCTCGACCGCCTCGCCATCCTGATTCGCCGGCGCAAAATCGGCCGGCAACCACAAGTCGTGCACGTAAATCGTCTCGTGCTGCAGGCCGTCGAAAGTGGCGCGGCAAATGTCGACCGAGCCCGCGCATTGCGCACGACGCGAAAGCGGTTCGGCGATGCCCGCTTCTTCCCACGCCTCCTTGACCAACGTCGTTGCGGCATCCGAACCTGCGGCTATCCCGCCGCCGACGAGGTTGTCGAGCAATCCCGGATCGATCGCCTTGGCCGGGCTGCGGCGCGCGAGCCACATCCGCCAACGATCGTCGTCGCGGATCAGCCCGTTCGCGTGCGCGGCAAAGGTATGAATGCCGAAGTAACGCGCTGCCGCGCGCTCGAGCTCGAACAGGACGGGCCCGTTGGGACCAGCGGTCGCCCCGTAGCGTTCGTCGCGCCAGGCGCTCAGCGCTCCTTGCGCTGAAAGCGCGCGCGCAACTTCGGCGAGGGCGGCGCTGCGCGCCTGCGGCGTATCGAGCTTCGGCGCCAGCTCGATCCCGTGTGCGCTGCGGCGAAACACTTCCCGCCATCGCGCGAGTCGTCGCGCCCGTTCCGGTATCATCCAGCCAACGATATGGCCATCGACGGCAAACGGTTCATGTGTTTGCGCCGGTGCGGCGAGCGAGCGCCCGAGGCGGTCGGCGATCTTCGCGACCGTTTCTGACGGAGCGATCCATTTTTCCCTCACGGAGGCATTCTATCCGACCGACCATGAGCACCGACGTACTGGCATTGTTCGATCTCGACCATACGCTGCTGACGCTCGACAGCGACGAGGCCTGGGTCGAGTTCCTGATTGAAGAGGGTAACCTCGACCGCGAGGAATTCGAGCGCGCGAACCACGAGCTGGTTGCGCGCTATCGAGCCGGCGAAGCGACGTCGGTCGAATTCACGCACTTCTATCTGTCGACACTCGTGGGCCGGCATCCAGACCTCCTCTCGACGTGGCATGCGACCTACCTCGAGCGCAAGATCCGGCCCGCCATCTCGGCATCCGCTCGCGAGCTGCTCGCCCGACATCGCGCCGAAGGCCATCTGTTGATCATGACGACCGCGACCAGCCGCTTTCTCACCGGGCCAATCGCGCGGGAGCTCGGCCTGGAAAATCTCATCGCCACGGAGCCCGAGATGAAGGAGGGCTTCTACACGGGCAAAGTCGCCGGCACGCCGAATATGCGCGAGGGCAAGGTAACGCGGCTCGAGGCCTGGCTCGGCGAGCGCGACCTCGCGCTAGACCGCTTTGGCCAAAGCTGGTTCTACAGCGACTCGGTCAACGATCTACCGTTGCTGATGCGGGTGACGCACCCAGTCGCGGTGAATCCCGATCCGCCGCTGGCGGCGCTGGCGCGCTTGAAGGGTTGGCCGCAGATCGAGATCGGTTAAACTTCGCGCGTTTTAGACGAGCAGAAATGAGCGCGCGCATCATCGACGGCAGGGCCCGCGCCGAACGGCTGACGGCCGAGGTGCGCGCGCAGGTTGCCGCGCGCGTCACCGCGGGCAAGCGACCGCCGGGGCTCGCCGTCGTGCTGGTCGGCGAGAACGCTGCATCTCAGGTCTACGTGCGCAACAAACGCCGGGTAACCGACGCGGCCGGCATGATCTCCTTCTCGCACGACCTGCCGACAACGACTTCGCAGGAGGCGTTGCTCGCGCTGATCGATCGCCTCAACGCCGATCCCGCGGTGCACGGCATCCTAGTGCAGCTCCCGCTTCCCAAATCCATCGATCCCGATCAGGTCACCGAGCGCATCGATCCGGCCAAGGACGTCGACGGCCTGCACCCGTACAACGTCGGCCGGCTGGTGCTCAAGCGTCCGTTGCTCCGGCCGTGCACGCCGTACGGCTGCATGATGCTCCTCCGCGACACCGGCGAGGATCTCGTCGGAAAGCACGCCGTGGTGATCGGCCAGTCAAACATCGTCGGTCGGCCGATGGCACTCGAGCTTCTGATGGCGCGTTGCACCGTCACGGTCTGTCACTCCGCGACGCGTGATTTGGCCGGTATCGCGCGCCAGGCAGATATCCTCGTCGCCGCAGTCGGCAAGCCACGGTTCGTCCAGGGCGATTGGATCAAGTCGGGCGCAATCGTCATCGACGTGGGCGTGAATCGCGACGCCGACGGCAAGCTCTGCGGCGACGTCGATTTCGCGGCGGCGAAAGAGCACGCGAGCTGGATCACGCCGGTCCCCGGAGGCGTCGGCCCGATGACGATCGCGACGCTGCTGGCGAATACGCTGCGCGCGACGGAGTTGCAGGGCGCGTAATGCAGGAGCGCGAGGGCATATGACATCACGGGGCATCGCTGTTTTGTCTTTCAGGGTGCTTGCACTTCTGGCGGTGCTGGCCGCTATCGGGCCCGGAGCTAAAGTTCTCCCGACGATGGTCCTGACGTGGCCTTATGATTCAGAAGGTGGCTCTCCGTTATTAATGGCGGCAAGCCTCGTCGCTCCGATAGTTCTGCCTCTAGTGTTCGGTGGCGCGCTGTGGTTAGGAGCTGACAGACTGGCTCAAAAAGTTATTCACAACGCGGGCGCCGATACTTCGCTATCGTATGAAGCGTTGCAAGGTTTGGCGTTTTCCGTCATCGGCGTGCTTATCCTGGCCCTTGCAATTCCTGATCTTGCGAAACTGGTCTATTACTATTGGCAGCTAACCGTTCCTGGTGGAGTGCAGGTAGGTACCGATGTTGACAGAAGAGCCGCGGTGATCGGGACGACTGTGCACATAGCAGTTGGACTGTGGCTGGTATTTGGTACGGCGGGGCTGGCAAATCTGCTGCGACGTATGCGAGGTCGCTAGGCCCTTGTTGGTACGCCTTTGAGCGCTTTAAGAATTGGTCTGGCCTCGGCTTGGACTCCGGTAAAGGAGGATTGCCTCATCCTAGCCGTGGGTCCCTGAACCCGGCCTCACGCTGACGCCTGACGGCCAGGACGACCACCGTGTCCGTCGCGGCGTCGTATTGATAAAGCGCAACGTAGCCGGTGCGCCCACGCGAGATCAACAGTTCACGCAGGCCCTGCTCCGCCGTACGCCCGAGCAGCGGATGCAGCTTGAGCGCTTGGAGACCGCTGATGATGATGGGCGTGGTCGCCGCGGCCGATTGGGGCGACTGCTCGAGCAGGAAATCGGTCAGCCGATCGAGATCGTCCAGCGCGCGGGGCGCGAAGACGAACCGCGGCACGCTAGTGTCCCGTTCCGTGAGTTCCGAAGATAAAGGAGCGCGCGGATTCGGCCGCCAGGCAAGGCGCGAGGCCGATAGCGTAGCTTGGGTTACGGTGAGGCCGAGCAACGCCGCATGGTGGCCGAAGCCGCCACGAACTATCGAGCGAATTTACGGAACAGGACACTAAAGCCTTCGCTTGCGCGGTCGCGCGGGCCTGCGTCCTTCGAGGCGCGCTTTGAGGTAGCTCAGGACCTCGTCGCCGTCATAGACCAATCCGTACTCCGCGACTTTCTCGCGGGCGGCCAACGCATCCCCGAGGAACTCGCGCCGCCGCTCGGCCAGGGCGGTCTGCAGCTCGATGGCTTCGACCATGAACGCGTGTGGCGTCTTGCCGGCGGCCTTGGCAGCGTGTGCAATGCGCGACTTCAACTTCTCTGGGAGCTTGAGGGTTGTAGAAACGGGCATGACTTATTCGGATTTGCGGTGTCACAAAGGTAACACCGCAGGTGCCGGTGGTCAATAGCGAAATGTGATCCCCAGGATTCGTCGCCCTATACCGAAGAGCAGTCCTGTTATTTCGGCGGTGCGGGGAAGGTGACGAACGGCGGCGGCGGCTCCTTGTCCGGAGGCACATACGCCGGCGCGGCATCTCCTGCAGGGCCCAAGTGCCGAATGTAGCGGTAGATCGCGCGCAGGTCTTGGGTGGTCATCGCGCGGATGTTGTCCCAGGGCATCGGCGGCCGCGTTTCCAGCGCCTTGGCCTTCGCGAGCCATTGCGCTTCGGTCAGCGTCTGCATGTACTGCCGCAGGTTGACGGCATAGGTCGTTCCCCAAGGGCCACGCCAGCCGAGCCGGTCACCCATCAGCCAGTCCTTCTCGGGAACCTTGCCGTTGCTCGGCGCATATCCGGCGGTGTGACAGTCGTTGCAACCGGCGATGGTGACGAGATACTTACCGCGAGCGCGCGAGCTCGCGTCCGGCTTCGCACTCGGCGCCTTCGCGGCCTCGGCCGCATGTAGCGCCAAGGGCAGCGCGCCCGCGAAAACGATGCTGATCAACCGCGCAGCAAAATCAAATCTCATGCATTCCTCCTAAAGATTGCGAATCGAAGCTTGCCGGCGCGCGATCGATCCGGGCAACGGCCCGCGCACTATACACCGGAAAGATGCCACGCCTTCGGCCGCGTAAAGGTCTGGATGCCGTAGGTGGACAGCGTGAGCCCGATGCCGGAGTGGCCCACGCCCGACCAGGGCAGCCGCGGGCTCACCCGATCGCAGCAGTTCCAGTACGCCGAACCCGCATGCACGCGGGACAGGATCCGCCGCGCGCGCCTTTCATCGGGCGTGTACACGCCGGCGGTGAGCCCGTATTCGCTGTCGTTCATGAGTCCGATCGCCTCGCTGTCGTCCTTGACCTTCTGGATGCCGATGACCGGTCCGAAGCTCTCGTCCCGCATCAACGCCATGCGGTGATCGACATTGACGAACACGGTCGGCTCGAACCAATTGCCCTTGCGCCTGATCGCCTCGCCGCCGGTCAGCAACTTGGCTCCTTTGCGTTTGGCGTCGGCGACCTGGTGGCGCAGTATCTCGAGCTGCGGCCGGCGGGTGATCGGGCCGATGTAGGTCGTCTCTTCCATCGGGTCGCCGATCTTGTAGCCCTTGACTTCGGCGACGAACGCCGCGACGAACGCATCGTGGATCTTCTCGTGCACGTAGATGCGCTCGACCGAGCAGCACGACTGTCCCGTGTTGTAGAAGGCGCCGTCGGCGATGCCCGCCGCAGCGGCCTTTATGTCGACGTCCTCGCAGACGTAGACGGGGTCCTTTCCGCCCAGCTCGAGCTGAACCTTGATCATCTTGCGTCCGGCGGCAGCGCCGATCTTCGTGCCGGTCGCGTACGAACCGGTGAAGAACACGCCGTCGATCGGCTGCCGCAGCAGCGCAGCGCCCGCCGCCTTGGAACCGATGACGGCGATGAACACATCGGCCGGCACGCCGGCCTCGTGGAAAGTCTCGGCGATGTGCCGCCCGGTCAGCGTCGCGAACTCGGAAGGCTTGTACAACACCGCGTTGCCGGCGAGCAGCGCCGGCACGAACACGTTGCTGCCGACGAAATACGGATAGTTCCACGCCGAGATGTTGGCGATGACGCCCAGCGGCTCGTGCGAAATGCGTTCCTCGAGCTTCTGCTTTTCGTCGGCGTAGACCTTCTCTTCGCGCAGCACGCGCGCCGCCTCGGCGACGAAGAAATCGATCCGCTTGAGGAGGCCGTTCAGCTCGTTCTTCGATTGGCGGATCGGCTTGCCCACCTCCTGCGTGAGCGTTCGGGCCAGCGCGTCGTGCTTCGCGACGATTCGCTCGCGAAACGCGCGAATCGCGGCGACACGCTGCTTGATCGGCGTCGCTCCCCAGGCAGGCTGCGCGGCGCGGGCGCGCTCGTACTTCCTGCGCACCGCGAAGGCGCCGTCCTCGGGCATATCGGCGATGACAGCGCCGGTGGCCGGGTTGAGAATTTTCATTGCCGGCAGGTCAGCGGCCCGCCCGCGAAAGGAAATCGTCAAGGATCGGCGTGTCGTCGATGAATGACGCGTCGGTCCGATCGTGGAACTCGGGGTGCCATTGCACGGCGAAGACATACGACGGTCCGGTCCAGCGCAGCGCCTCGACGATGTGGTCCGGTTCCGACCACGCCTCGATAATCAGGTCGCGACCGAGGTTCTTGATCGCCTGATGATGCACCGAGTTGGTCTTGGTGAGCTCGAGCCTCGGGTAGAGCTGCGCGAGCCCGGATCCGGGAACAATCGAGGTCGCGTGGCTGTTCTTATCGTAGATGTCCCAGTCGCGGTGATCGAGCGCGCCCGGGAACTGCGCAGTGAGATCCTGGTAGAGCGTCCCACCCTGCGCGACATTGATCACCTGGGCGCCGCGGCACACGCCGAGCACCGGCTTGCCCGCCACGACGAAGGCGCGCAACAGCGCGATCTCGTAAGCGTCGCGAATCCGGTCGCCGGCCCATTCGGGCTTGAGCGGCTTTTCGCCATAGCTCTCGGGGCTGACGTCGGAGCCGCCCATCAGCACCAGGCCGTCCAGCTCGCGAGCGTAATCGCTGACGGTGACGCGGCTGCCGGAGCGGCGGGAGTCGCCGTCGGGCGACGGGATCATCAACGCCATCGCATCCTTCTGCATCACCCAGTGCGCCATCTCCTGCTCGACATACTGCAGCGTCTTGCCCTTGAAGACGAGCCGCTCGGGGTCGGCGTGGAAGAAACAGGCGGAGATGCCGATTTTCAACATAGGAAAGCGAATTAAATCGCTTCGGCGAAAATGCGCTCGAAGTCCTCGCGCGCGCACGGGCGAGGGTTGGTCTGATGGCAGATGTCATTGATCGCCACCTCGACCAGCGCGGGAATGTCCGCCCGCGTCACCGGGCGCTTCGCCTGGTACGCGGACAGCATCGGTGGGATCTCCAGATCGCGCTTGAGCGCGGTGAGCCAGTCGATGAAAGCCTGCCCGCTCGCTTCGGCGGTGTGCCTGGCGACGCCAACCACGTGCGCGAGCTCCGCCATCTTCCCGACGGCGGCCGGCAGGTTGAAGCGCATCACGTGGTCGATCATGATGCCGTTGGCCAGTCCGTGATGCAGGTCGGCCACAGTGGAGAGAGCATGCGCGCAGGAGTGCACCGCCCCCAGGTCCTTCTGGAACGCGATCGCGCCCATCATCGAGCTCATCAGCATGTCCGCGCGCGCCTGGAGATTGTGCGGCTCGCGAACGGCTCGGCGCAGCGCCTTGGCGGCGATCCGGACGCCTTCGAGCGCGATGCCGTCGCAGAGAGGGTGATACGCCGGAGAAAGGTAGGACTCGACGTTGTGGGTAAGCGCGTCCATGCCGGTCGCCGCGGTGATATGCGGCGGCAGGTCCAGTGTCAGCTCGGGATCGGCGAACACCGCCTTGGCGAGGAGCCGGGGCGAGAAGATGATCTTCTTGACATGCGTCACGTCGTCTGAGATCACGCTCGAGCGCCCGACTTCCGAGCCGGTGCCTGCGGTCGTCGGCAATGCCACGAAGTAGGGCAGGTCGCGCTCGATGGGCCGTACGTTGGGGTGATCCCAGGCGTACTCGAGCACGTCGCCCGAGTGTACTGCCATCAGCGCGATCGCCTTGGCGACATCGAGTGCCGCGCCGCCGCCAAGACCGATGACGGCATCGGCGCGGTGCGCGCGATAAGCGGCCACGCCTTTGTCGACCTGGCTCTTGACCGGGTTGCCCCCGATGTCCGAGTAAATGGCAACGTCGAGACCCTTCATGCCGTCGACGAATTTGGCGAGCAGCGGCAAGGGCGCGATGCCGCGATCGGTGACGATGAGCGGTCGCCCGACGCCCTGTACGCGGACGTGCTCCGCGACGAGCTTGCGCGCGCCGGGACCGAAGTGGATCGTCGTCGGAAACGCAAACCGCGAAATATTCATCGACGTTGCGTGCTTACGGCTGCCCGTCGCCGATCTGGACGAAGCGCAGCTCGAGGATGTCGTTGGGCCACTGTGCGACGCTGATATCGGGACGCGTCACCCAGGTCAGCGTGCGCCGGTAGAGCGGGATCAGCGGCAGGTCCGAGTGCATGATGCGCAGCGCATCGCCGACGAGCTGGCGGCGGCGGGCGATGTCGGGCTCGACGCGGATCGCGTCGAGGATCTGATCGAGCTTCGGATTGGAGTAACGTCCGCCGTTGAAGGTGCCGGCGCCGTCCGCGCCATAGCTGTGCACCATCGCGTTGAGGCTTGGCCAGGCGTCGGTGAGCGGCGACCAACCGAACTCGAAGAAGCTCGACGTCGCCTGCGTGAGCTTGGGAAAGAACGTCGCCGTCGGCCATGGCTGGAACGTAGTGCGGATCCCGACCTGCGCCAACATGCCGGCGATGGCCTGGCACACCGCGGCCCGGAAGCTGGCGTTGACGCAGTCGAGCGTTACGGCGAAACCGTCGAGATAACCGGCTTCCTTCAGCAGCGCCCGTGCCGCTTTGGGATCGTACGGCAAGCGACGATCGAGCTCGGCCAGCGAACCGTCGACGAGCCGCGAGAAATACGAGCCTGTTGCGGTGGCCTGTCCGCGGAGCACCTTGGAGACGATCGCGTCGATGTCGATCGCCTGATAGACGGCGCGCCGCACGCGCAGATCCTTGAACGGATTGCGTCCCTTGACATCGGAGAATTCGAGCTCCGCACGGCTCTGGTCGAAGCCGAGATACTGGGTGCCGATGTCGGTCATCTCGGCGAGCTTGAAGCGCTTCTCCTGCTTCAGTCGCGCAATGTCCTGAAACGGTGGGTCGATCACGAAATCGACGTCACCTGAAACGAGCGCCGCGAGCCGCGTGGCGTCCGACTGGATCACGACATAGATCGCTTCGTCGACGTTGCCGCGCCGGCCCCACCAATCCGGATTCGCGATGAGGACCGTACGGACATCGGATTCGTAGGACCTGAGCTTGTAGGGGCCGGTGCCATTGGTGTTACGCACCGCGTAGGTCTCTTGCTTGGCGTTGTAGTTCTGCGGTTCTACGACGCCATGCGCCATGCTCCACGCCTTGCTCATCATGCCGACGTAAATCAGCTTTTCCGGCAGGACTGCGTCGGGCGCTGCAAGCAGGATGTCAACCGTCAGGTCGTCCACCTTGCGCGCCTCCAGGATGCCGCGAAGCTGGAAGGAACGCTGCGAGTTCTTGGCGAGCGCCCGCTCGATCGAGAATACGACGTCGTCCGCAGTGAACAGCGCGCCGTCGTGAAACTTGACGCCGGGACGAAGCTTGAAGCGCCAACGCTTAGGCTCGAGCTGCTGCCACGATACCGCGAGCGCGGGCTCCATCGCGAACTTGCGATCGCGAAAGACCAGCGACTCGTAGATCTGGCTGACGACGCGAGTCTGGTACTGCAGCGCCAATGCATGCGGATCCAGCGACTGCGGATCGAATCCGCTGGCGAAGCGTAGCGTTTTCGCCGCGAGGGGGCATGCCACCAGGCATCCCGCGATGAGCAGGACTCCGATCGCGATCGAGGACGAACGGCGGGCAAGGCCCGAGAGAGTGGCTGCGTACCGCGAAGCCTGCGTCATATGATCTCGAAATACCGCTTCAATTCCCAATCCGTCACCGCGTCGAGCGACTGCCGCCATTCCCACTCGCGCGTCGCGGCGAAGTGATCGACGAAGTCGTCACCGAACCAATCGCGCGCGAGCTTCGAGTTCCTGAAGTTGCGCGTGGTCTCGATCAGCGTGCGTGGCGCGCGCGGAATATTCTCTGCGCCGACGTTGGTGCCATGGATCGGCTTGGCGGTCAGCTTGAGATTTTTCTCGACTCCGTGCAGGCCGGCGGCGATGCAC